>Ga0111538_10003171_pt1 | contig 23035 bp, 19 predicted proteins | sample SoiMethybrSBSTD1_FD_79669 | JGI IMG/M metagenome (GOLD analysis project Ga0111538, IMG submission 79669) | Bulk soil microbial communities from a Populus tree surrounding site in Tennessee, USA - Soil MetaG P. TD hybrid SBSTD1 (version 2)... | ecosystem: Environmental > Terrestrial > Soil >...
GCACCCCGACGGCCAGGTCTTCGAGATCGTGGCTTGCGAGGGTCGGGCTGCGCTGCGCGACGAGCTCGGCGAGCTCTGGCGACCCTCGCCCTGAGATCCGATCCTCTCCCCTACCAGTCCGTCGCACACCCGAGGCGGCGGAAGCCCTCGCTCTCGGCGGCGATCATGCGGCGCTTCATCTCCTCGGTCGCGTGCTCGATCGCGGCGTCATCGGCGTCAGGAGCGACGCGCAGCGGCTGCGCGTAGACGACGACGACGCGCGCGCGCCACTTCGGGATCGTGAAACGGTCCCAGCTCGCGAGCCTCCACGCTCGATCCACCGCAGCGCCCACCGGGAGGATCGGGAAGCCCGTCTCGCGCGCCATCCACGCCGGACCGAGGTTCACCGAGTGCCGCGGGCCGCGCGGTCCATCCGGCGTGATCACGATGCGACCGCCGGTCTTCAGGCGCTCGAGCATCTCGCGCACGGCGCGCGCGGGGTTCTTGTTCGACGAACCGAGCACCCAGTCGTAGCCGAACTGCTTCAGGATCGGCGGCACGAGCTGCCCGTCGGCGGAGGGCGACACGAGCACGCAGATCTTCCGTCCGGCCTGCGCGGTGATCGGCACGACCATGCGGCCGTGCCATAGCGTCGCGAGCATGCCGGGCTGACCCCAGACCTCGTCCCAGTGCTCCTGACCGAGCACGTCGACCTTCCAGCTGCGCGACAGCGCGCGCAGGAGCGGCGGTCCGACGCGCGGCAGGAGGTACGCGCCGAGCCTGCGTCGCAGGCGGCGGACGCGGCGACGACGATCCGCGCGCGCCATCGGGCGCGGATCGCGACTACCCGCCGGAGCCCTGCGGTGCGGGCTCGGGCGCGGTGTCGATCTGGACGGGAGCCATGCCTCCGCTGGGACGCAGCGCGGCCGCGCCGACGAACGTGCCGACGATCCCGAGCCACGACTCGGCGCCGAACGAGGCCTCGTTGCGACGGTACATGCCGCCGGACACGGGCTTCGAGTAGTAGAAGGTCGGCTTGAAGTGATCGGTGAAGATCTCGCCCGGCGGGAGCTTGGCCGGATCGAAGGGCAGCATGTCGGGGCTCATGCTCGCGAAGCTCTTCCCGATGTTGAGCACGCCCGCGAGGAGCTTGCCCCAGTCCATGACGAGCGCCGAGCTCGCGCCCTCCGGCAGCGCGAAGCCGTTGGCGGTGAGCGGGTTCTTGCCGCTGTCGATGGGCTCGCCTTCGCCGCCGTACACGCGCTTCAGCTCGTTCTTGACCTCCATCGAGTTCAGCGCGAACACGAGCCGCTTGCCTACGGGGGCGAAGGAGGGCGACACGCTGACCATCGGCGGCAGCTGCACCGTCTGCGGCAGCGTCAGCGTGGCTACCGGCACCTCGGTCTTCTCGTCGCTGGTCGCGCTCTTCACCTTGTAGGGCCGCGCCTTGATGGCGAGACCGGGCTGCGCTTCCGCGAACGCGCCGACGAGCGCCTCGAGGTCGCTCTGGAACGCTGCCGGATCATCGCAGTCGACCCAGATGCGCAGCTCGGGCAGCCCGAGTGCGCTGAGGGGCATGGCGTAGACCGTGAGTGCCGGACCGAGGTGAGCGAGGACGCGCTCGGGTCCGAAGCCGAGCTTCTGCTCGATCGCGGTGAGCGACGCGGCCGACGACTCGTCCGTCGCGAGCTTCGCGCGCAGGAGCTTGGCGATGCCGGCGCCGTCGAGCGCGGTCGTGAAGACGAACATCGCTCCGCTCGGCGCGGGGCCGAGCCAGGCCGGATCGACCTTCGCGGGCGTGTCTGTCGACGCGCCGAACATCTCGGTCACGAAGCGCTTCCCGACCATCTGCATGCGCGCGACGCGCGGACCGCCGAACGGCTGCATGTCCGCGGGTAGATCCGCCAGGAAGTTCCCCTTCGCGCTGTCGGGGTCGATGCTCTTCGCGATCTCGAGCAGGGAACGGCCGAGCGAGAACCAGAAGATCGTGGCGCCGTTCGCCGGTCCGAAGGCGGAGGGCGGCTTGAGCGCGTAGCCCGGCGCCTTCTTGTCCGCGCGTGCGACGTAGTCCTCGACCTTCGCGCCGCCGAGCCCCATCACGAGCCGCGGACCGACCACGGCGATCCAGGGGTTGCGATCGGGGTCGTCGCCGAGCACGAGGCGCTCGACTCCCGGAACGGCGCCAGCGATGGGCTCGTGTTTCGACTTGGCGAGCGCAGCGGTCTTGATCGCCTCGGCCTGCGCGGGATCGGCGAGCTCGGCGACCAGGAACGCCGTGAAGGGCGGGGCGTCCTCGCCCGTGGCGCCGCCAGCGGTGAAGGACACGGAAACGGTCTTCAGCGAATCGAGCCACGCTCCGACGTCGGCGCCGGGCATCGCGCGCTCGAGCGCCATGCGCGTCAGCCCCTTGGGCGAGGGATCGATCTTCGCCCCCAGCGCCTCGATCAGGCCCTTCAGCCGCTCGTCCTTGACGAGCTCGACGACGGGAGCCTGCTCGTAGGCCTTCCACATCCCGGCCAGGTCCGGAAGCTCGAAGTAGACGTCGCAGGCCGGCGGGTGCAGCGCGGCGTGCGAGCCGGTCTGGGCCGGGGCCGCGGTCTGGGGCAGGAAGGCGAGGAGGAGCGGGGCGAGCAGATGCGTCATGGAGTTGCGGAGGAGCGGGGCGTCGCGGACGAAATCCGGCGCGTGTCGGGGAGCGAGACTCCCCCACCGGAAGCACGGCACCTTGACGCCGAAAGGCCGAGCATAGTAACCATGTTGGCGCGCTTCGCGCTCGTGCGAAGGCAGCCCGCGTCGGCGCGGGCCGAGGCTTCGATGTACGTCGTCGGAGTCTCTCCGGTTTCGAGAGCGCCCTCCACTTGCTCCGAGAAGCGCGAAGAAGCCAGCCCTCCGGAACCCTTCTGAGCTCCCTCTGAGTATCCGACCATGGCCAAGCACAAGGCGGCGACGCAGATCACGATCGCCTCGATCCAGGAGAAGACCACCTACCACGAGCTGGTCGATCGCTACTGGAAGGCAGGTGTGGTGCTGGCGCTCGCGATCACCGCGGCGATCCTCATCCCCGCGTATCGAAACGAGCGCGCCGAGAAGTCGCACCACGAGATCTGGGACGAGCTGCGCGGCCAGGCGGACCTAGGATCAGGCATGTTCGGACAGGTGAGGGGCGGCGCGCCGACCGCGCTCTCCGGTTTCGCCGATCAACACCGCGGCGAGGACATCGGCGCGTGGGCCAAGGCGCTCGAGATCGGCGCCGAGGTGCAGTCGGACAAGCTGGACGAGGCGGCGAAGGCCTCGGCCGACCTGCGCGCGAACTGGCCCGACCACCTGTTGAACCATCCCGTCATCCCGAAGGGCGACACGGCGGTCGCTCTCCCCGAAGCGATTCAATCCGGGAAGGAGCGGCTCCAGGCCTGGGAGAAGGAACATGCATTCCTGTTCTCCAACCCGGACCTGACCGCGGACGCGCCGCGCGTGAAGATCCACACGAACAAGGGCGACATCGTCGTCGGCCTCTACGTCGACCGCGCTCCCAAGCATGCCGCGAACTTCCTCGAGCTCTGCAAGCAGGGCTTCTACAACGGGACGAAGTTCCACCGCGTCGTGCGCGGCAGCCTGATCCAGGGCGGCGATCCCAACTCGATCTCGGGCGATCCCGAGACCTGGGGCCAGGGTGGACCGCAGGCGACGATCGAGCCGGAGATCGATCCGCAGCTGCGCCACTTCCGCGGCACGTTGTCGGCCTGGAAGACGCCCGGCGAGGTCAACTCGCACGGCAGCCAGTTCGTGATCACGACCGCCGACCAGACCCAGGTCAACGATCAGAACGTGATCTTCGGCCGCGTCCTCGAGGGGCTGTCGGTGATCGACACGATCGAGTCCGGCGCCGTCGTCGGCGATCGCCCGCAGGATCCGGCGGTCATCGAGTCGACCGAAGTCCTCTAGTGCCGCGTTTCACGAGTTCGCAGCAGACGTCGGCGCCTCGCTCGCGCCAGCGTCGTTGCGGGCTTCCCTGCTCGGCGATCCGAAGGGTCGCCTCGCTGCGACTAGCTGGAGCTCGACCTCTGCCGCGAACTCGTGAGACACGGCACTAGCGAGCGAGCGCAACCAGCGGTCGCTCAGAGCGTCTTCTTCGGCGCGAGCAGGCCGTAGATCCGGTCCAGGTCCTCGCGGCCGTGGTACTCGATCACGATCTGACCGTGGTAGCCCTCGCCGTTGCGGACCTGCACCTTGGTGCCGAGGTGGCCGCGCATGCGCGACTCCATGTCCCGTTGCCACGGCGGCGGCGTCGGAGTGACGACCTTCACGGGCTCGGCCGTCCGGCCTTGCAGCTCGCGCACGCGACCTTCGACGTCGCGCACGGACAGGCCCTTGCGCACGGCGAGCGCGCAGAGCTCCTCCTGGCGGCGCCGGTCGGCGAGCCCGAGGAGCGCGCGAGCGTGCCCCATCGAGATCAGGCCCTCCTGCACCACCTTCTGCACGCCGTCGCTGAGCTCGAGGATGCGCAGGAAGTTGGCGACGCTCGAGCGCTGCAGCCCGACTTTCACCGCGACCTGCTCCTGGGTCAGACCGCGTTCGAGGAGCTGCTGGAAGCCCTTGGCCTTCTCGATCGCGTCGAGGTCAGCGCGCTGGAGGTTCTCGACGAGCGCCAGCTCGAGCATCACGTCGTCGCTGACCCCTTCGCGGACGACCGCGGGGATCATCGCAAGGCCGACGGTCTTCGAGGCGCGCCACCGGCGTTCGCCGGCGATCAGCTCATAGCCCCCCGGCGCGGAGCGGACGACGACCGGCTGCAGGACGCCGTGCGTGCGGATGCTCGCCTCGAGCTCGGCGAGCGCCTCGGGAGCGAAAACGCGGCGTGGCTGGAAGGGGTTCGGTCGGATCTGAGCGAGGGGAAGCTCGGCCTTCGATTCCTTGGGGGGCTCGACGGACAAGAGCGACCCCAGACCTCTGCCCAGACGCTTCTCCATGGTGGTTCTCGTTCCGGCCTTCCATGTTCCACGTGGAACCAGCGCGCCTCTCGCGCCGTGCGCGGAATCTACTCGAAGTCACCACAACATGTCGATGGTCCGCCTTCGGCGACAACAATCAGTTGCGTACCGAACATCAGGACTGGCCTGGAACGGGTCGGGCGGCCAAAGTACACCCGATGATGGCGGCGAGTGCGATCTGGCGGTGGAGCGTCTTGCACCTCGCGCGACAGCCGCTCGTCCTCCTCCTGTGGGGAGTGAGTTTCCTGTGGATGCCCCTCGTCCAGCGCCTCGAGCCGATCCCGAGTCTCGGCTCGCCTCAGGTCGAGACGGCGCTCGCCTGGTGCTTTCCGGTCGGCCTGCTGGGCGTCCTCCTCGGGCTGGTGACGCTCTCGCAGCACGAGGAGTTCCTGCAGCGCCTCGACCCGCTGCTGCGCTGGGCGGGGGATCTCGGCGCCACGCTCGCCCCGTGCCTCCTGTTGCAACTTCCTATCGCGGCGGGAGCGCTCGCCGGAGGCACGCCGGTTTCGGAGTTCGTCCCGCGCGTGCCGGCTATCCTCTGCACCGACCTCCGGCTGGCAGGCCTTGCCCTCCTGATGCTCCTCCCCGGTATCTCCACGGCCGCGCGCGTCCTCGGCTTCCTCGGACTCGCCTGGCTCGTCCCGGCGTTCCTCGCCGGCGGAGCACCGCTCGCCGGCCGCGTCGCGCAGCTCCTCGACGCGAGCGACAGTCTGCGTTGCTCCGAGCCACTCGTGTGCGCGGCCTCGGCCCTGCCGGGTGCCGCATTCGTCGTCGCCGCCTATCTGCTTCGCGCGCTGCGCACGCGCGCTACCGACGCGTGAAGCAGGGCGGATGAAGTACGGCATCCTCGGCGACATCCACGGGAACCTCTCCGCGCTGGAGACCGTGCTCGAGTGTCTCGACGAGACCGGAGTGGACACGCTGATCAGCGTCGGCGACGTGGTCGGCTACGGCGGCGCGCCGCGCGAGTGCATCGCGATCCTGCGCGAGCGCGGGGCCGTGGTGGTGAAGGGCAACCACGACGCAGCCTGCGTCAACGAGCTCGACGAGCGCACGTTCAACCCGTATGCGCGCGCCGCCGTCGTATGGACGCGCACCGTGCTCGTGCCGGAGGAGAAGCGCTGGTTGCGCGCGCTACCGCTCGTGGCGACGCTCGAGCACTGCCAGGTCGCGCACGGCACGCTGCACTGCCCCGAGCTCTTCGACTACATCCTCAGCCTCTCCGACGCGGACCCTTCGCTCGACGAGATGACGCGCCCGGTGTGCTTCGTGGGGCACAGCCACATCCCGCTGACGGTCATGCGCTTCACCGACGATCCCGAGCGCACCGCCTACACGACCGACACGGAGATGGATCTCTCGGGAACGGTCAAGGCGCTCATCAACGTCGGCAGCGTCGGACAGCCGCGCGACGAGGATCCGTACACGGCGTACGCGCTCTACGACTCGGCGCGCCGTCACGCCTCGATCGTGAGGGTGCCCTACGACATCGAGGCCGAGGTGGAGCGGATCGCGCGCGCCGGTCTGCCGTCGGTGCTCGGCGAGCGCCTGCGCCTGGGCGTGTGAAGCGGCGCCTGGCCGCGCGTCACTGCGCGCGCAGGTAGGCGAGCTCCGCCGGCAGCGAATCGAGCCCCTTCTCTCCGAGCTCGTGCTCGAAGAGCCGCGCGATGTCGCGCACGGGACGCTCGTCGCCGCGGAAGAGGAAGCGCTTCTGGTGCGGCTGCGAGCCGACGGCCACGAGCAGCTCGAGGATCGAGCCCGCGTTGCAGCGCTTGCCGCCGACCTCCATCTCCACCGAGGTCGCGTAGTGGTTGACGATGCCCACGATCAGCGCCGCGGGGCGCGCGTGGAGCGCGAGGTGGTCCGAGAGCTCGATCTCGACCTCGAGGATCTTCGTGTACTCGGCCAGGATCGCCTCGGCGATGCCGACACCGCTCTGCAGGAAGTGGTCGGCCCAGTACAGGAACACGTTGAGCGCGACGCCCTCGACGTCCGAGCGCTCGATCAGCTCGCTGATCTTGCGCTTGGCTTCTTCGCTGCGGATGTCGGTCTCGTGACGCTCGATGAAGTGCGCGAGGTACGTCACGGCCTGCAGGAGGTGCAGCGCGGCCGAGGCGTGACCGCGCAGCAACGCCAGGCGCTCGTCGCCGGCCTCGAGGACGGTGTTCTGGATCTGCGTGTCGTACGTGGACTGCAGGTTGTGGACCGTGGCCTCGTACACGCGCGCCTGCGACTCGGTGCACACGCGCCCGAAGAAGTCGTGGCGCTCCTTCGCGTCGTGGATGCGGCGCACGCGCAGGTCGCGTAGCATCTCGCAGGCCTGCAGGTACTTGGTCACGACCTCGGCGACCTTCTGGTCCTCCTGGTCGAGGTCGGCCTGGCCCACGCTGCGCGGGAGGCGGCGCTTCGCCACGACGGGGATGAAGTTCGACTCGGGGAAGGCCTCGGGCGTGATCTCGATCTCGAGGCGCTGCGCCTCGGCGCGCACGCCCTCGAGGAGGCGCACCGAGTGCGAGCACAGGAAGGCCACGCCTTCGTCGATCGCGCGCTGGTTCTCGTCCCATTCCTCCGCCGTGCCCCAGGCGCGGGCGCCGTACGACTCGAGGCGCCCCATCATGTGGGTCACGCTGTAGCCCGCGTGTGCGAACCAGCGCAGCGAGGCGACGAGCTCGGTCAGGAAGGCGTAGGAGCGGTTGTAGCGCGCTCCGTAGTCGTCGAGGAACGACTCGAGCGCGTCCGCCTCGCTGATCAGCTGGAAGTAGTGCTTCTTGTTCCAGCTGTCCACGCCCGGCGCGAGGAGCGAGTTCGACAGCCGGAAGAAGACCTCCGCGTGCGCCTGGAGCAGCCCCACGAACTGACGCTCGTGGATCAGCTTTTCGTAGGTCTCCGTCATGGAGGAGCCGGAGCCAACCTAGCACACCGCCACGGCGCCGACGTTACGGGGTCTTTTTCGGGGGCGACGCCGGTCGGTCTCAAGACCCGCTCGCCCCGGGACCGATGGTTGGGGCCAATCATCGCGCGCCCGAGGACTCCCGCGCGATTCCCGCCACCGACGAGCACCCTGTCCCCCCAAGGAGCCGCGCCATTTCCGCCGAACGTTGCCTGGAAACCTACCTCCAGGAGATCAACGAGGTGCCGCTGCTCTCGGCCGAGCAGGAGCAGAGCCTCGGTCGCAGGATCCAGGACGGTGATCTGGCGGCGCGCGAGCACCTCGTGCGCGCGAACCTCAGGCTCGTGGTCTCGATCGCGAAGATGTACGTGGATCGAGGCCTCTCGCTGCAGGACCTGATCGCCGAGGGCAACATCGGGCTGCTCAAGGCCGCCGAGAAGTTCGACCCCAACGCGGGCTGCCGCTTCTCGACCTACGGCTCGTGGTGGATCAAGCAGGCGATCCGCCGCGCGCTCACGAACACGCTGCAGTCCGTGCGCGTGCCCGGCTACATGGCCGAGCTCATCTCCCGCTGGCGCGTCGTCGGACGCGAGCTCGCGTTCCGACTCGGCCGCCCGCCCAGCGTCGAGGAGGTCGCGCGCGAGCTCGGGATCCCGCCCGAGAGCTGGAAGCTCCTGAAGCAGACGATCCACTCGACGGCGTCGGGCTCGCAGGTCTCGCTCGAGGCCATCACGACGACGCAGGAGACGGTCGAGGACGAGCGCTCCTCGTCGCCCGAGGAAGAGATCCAGCAGGCCGACCTCCTGGGTCGCATGCGCGAGCTCCTCGAGGACATCGACGAACGCGAGGCGACGATCCTGCGCCTGCGCTACGGCCTGGGCGAGGGCCAGGAGCCGATGACGCTCAAGGAGATCGGCAAAATCGTCGGTCTGACGCGCGAGCGCGTGCGTCAGATCGAGCGCGAGACGCTGGCGAAGCTCTCGCGTGTGATGGGGGACCGCTGACCGCCCGGGGGGTTCGCCCCCTGTTACCCTGGCGCGCATGGCCGCCCCCGGCCCCGTGACCCGCGCGCCGGCGCTGCGACCGCAGCCCGGGACCGCGCTCTACGTCCACCTGCCCTTCTGCAAGGCCAAGTGCACGTATTGCGACTTCTATTCGCTGGCCGGCGAGGGGCAGGACCTGACGGGGACGGTGGAGGCTCTGCTCGCCGAGGCAGCGCGCCGCTCACCGCAGCACCCGCGGACGGTGTTCCTCGGTGGGGGAACGCCCACTTTCTATTCCGCGGACGAGCTCGCCCGACTGCTCGACGGGCTCGATCGCTGGAGCCGCTTCCGCTCGTCGGCAGTCGAGGTGACCTGCGAGTGCAATCCGGAGAGCCTGGACCTCGACAAGGCGCGCGCGCTTCGCGAGCTCGGGGTCGATCGCCTCTCGATCGGCGTCCAGAGCCTGGATCCGCGCATCCTCGAGCTCTTCGGCCGGGTGCACGACGTCGAGGACAGCCTCGCAGCGTTCCACGCGGCGCGCACGGCAGGCTTCACGCGCGTGAGCATCGACCTCATCTACGGCGTCCCGGGCCAGGAGCTCGCGGACTGGGAGCGGGACCTCGAGCGCCTCGTCGCGCTGCGGCCCGATCACGTGAGCGCGTACCAGCTCACGTTCGAGGAGGGGACACCGCTCGCTACGCGCGTCGCTGAGGGATCCCTTTGCAGGCTCTCCGAGGAGCAAGAGCTGGCCTTCTTCGAGCGCACGGGAGCCCTGCTCGCCGGTGGGGGGCTGGAGTCCTACGAGATATCTAACTTCTCGACAAGCGGTCAACAATGTCTCCACAACATCAACTACTGGAGCAATGGCCCCTACGTCGGGATCGGCCCCTCCGCCGTGAGCAAGCTCGGTTCGACGCGCTTCGGCAATCCGCGCTCGCTACCGGCGTGGCTGGCCGCGGTCGCGAGCGACCGCTTCCCCGCGGCGTGGGAGGAGACGCCCGAGCCTCCGACGCGCCTCGCAGAGACCTGGTGGCTCGGGCTACGCACTCGCGCCGGTGTCGAGCCGACGGCAGCCCGTGACGCGGCCGGCCTCGCGCTCGCCGATCGCGACGATCCGGCCCTCGACCTGGCGCAGTCGTTGGTGGGGGAAGGGTTCCTCGAGCACGCGGCCGGGCGCTTCCGTCTGAGCGAGCGCGGCTGGCCCGTGGCGGACGCCGTGGCCGGTCGGTTCTTCGCCGCGTGCTCGGCGCGAGCCCCCGGCGCATAATCCTCGCCCCGCGCGGACCCGCGCGGTCCACCCGTGAACTTCGCCGACCGGCTCGACGCCGCTCTGGAGCGGGTGCGGACGCCCGCCCTGGTGGGGGTGGACCCGCACCTCGAGCTCCTGCCCGCCCCCTTTGCCGCGGCGCGCGACGCGCGAGCGCCGCGTGTCGAGCGTGCGGCGGCGGTCGAGGCCTTCGCGCGCGAGCTGATCGACCTCGTGGCCGGACGGGTCGCGGTCGTGAAGCCGCAGTCGGCCTTCTTCGAGGTCCTCGGCGCCGACGGCGTGGCCGCGTGGGAGCGCCTCGTCGCGTACGCCCACGCGTGCGGCCTGCTCGTCATCGGCGACGTGAAGCGCTCCGACATCGCGTCGACGGCGGCGGCCTACGCAACGGCCTTCCTCGAGGGGCTGCCGGGCGCCGAGCGCAGCGCGCTGTGCGACGCGATCACGCTGAATCCGTACCTGGGCTCGGATTCGTTGCTGCCGTTCCTCGACGCGTGCGAGCGCTCGGACGCGGGCCTCTTCGTGCTCGTGCGCACGTCCAACGAGGGCAGCGGAGAGATCCAGAACCACGGCCAGCCGCCGCTGTGCGAGCGCGTCGCCGATTCCGTCGCGGCGCTCGGCGCGCGCCTCGTGGGTCGCTCCGGCTTCTCGTCGCTCGGCGCCGTGGTCGGCGCCACACAGCGCGAAGAGCTCGCGCGCCTGCGCGCGCGCATGCCGCGCGCCATCCTCCTGCTCCCCGGTTACGGCGCGCAGGGAGCAACGGCGCGCGACGTGCGCGCGGCCTTCCCGGATCGAACGCGGCCCTGGCGCGGCGCGCTCGTGAACTCCTCGCGCGGCGTCGCGTTCGCGTGGCGCGAGAAGCGCAACGCGAACCGCGACTGGAAGGACGCCGCGAGCGCGGCGCTCGACGAGATGATCGGCGAGCTCGGCGCGGCGCTCACGGCATCGGACTGAGGGAGCGGTCATGGAACCTCGAACCTCGCGACACTTCGACCGGTGACGATCGAGCTCGGCTTCCTGCCGGCCGACGTGCTCGGGCTGGCGCCCTGGACCGCGCGCGTGCTCGCCGAGCGACCGCGGCCGAACGCGCTCCCGGGCATGATCGTTCCGGCGACTCCGTCGGACGTGCCGGCGCCGCAGCGTCCGTCCGATCCGTTCGAGAGCGACACGCGTGCGGAGCTCGCCGCGACGCTCGAGCAGCGGCTCGCGAAGTACGAGCCGCACGTGGCGGTGCTCGAGTCGGCGCGCGCGCTGCGCACGCCGGGCGTGACGATGGTGCTCGCCGGTCAGCAGCCCGCGTTGCTCGGGGGGCCGCTCTACAACGTGTACAAGGCGCTGCACGTCGTCGCGCTCGCGCGCGCGCTGCAGCGGCTGTGGGAGCGTCCGGTCGTCCCCGCTTTCTGGAATCACTCGGACGATCACGACCTCGCCGAGGTGCACCACCTCTGGATCCAGAACCCGAACCTCGACCTGCGCAAGGTCTCGCTGGCGGGGATGTCGTCGGGGCGCACTCCGCTGGCGGCGATCCGCTTCGACGAGGAGCGCCACCGTCTCGGCGCGCTGCGCGAGCTCCTGCGCCAGAACCTGTGGGAGGGGCCCGAGCGCGACGCGGCGCTCGAGACCTTCCTGCCGCGCGACGGCGAGAGCTTCTCGGGCGCGTTCACGCGCGTGCTGCTGAGCCTGTTCGGACACCTGGGACTCGTCGTCGTCGAGCCGGACTGGATCCGCGCGGCGAGCTCGCACGTGCTCGCGCGGCTGGTGATCACCGATCTCGAGGGCGCGCTGCGGCGCGGCTCCGACGCCGTGCGAGCAGCGGGACGCGAGATCGCGATCGATCCGGGCGACGCCGCGTTGCTCTTCCGCCTCGTCGACGGCAAGCGTCACGCGCTGCGCCAGAGCCAGGGCGCGTTCCGCTACGACGGGGAATCGGGTTCGCGCTCGTCCGCCGAGCTCGCGGCCGAGATCGTGGACGCGCCCGAGGAGTGGTCGAGCGGCGCGCTGCTGCGCCCCGTCGTGCAGGACCTCGTGCTACCCGTTGCGGCCTACGTCGGCGGCTGGGGCGAGCTCGCCTACCACTCGCAGCTCGTCGAGCTGCGTCGCGTCGCGGGCGCTCCGACAACGCCCTTCGTGCCGCGCTTCTCGGCCACGCTCGTCGATGCGGGCGCGCGCGAGGCGCTGGCCAAGCTCGAGCTCGACGTCGGCGCGGTGCTGCGCGCGCGCGGTGAGCTGTCGGAAGGAAAAGAGGACGAGCCCGCCTCGCCGGCGGCCGCGCGTTTGCGCGCGGTGGCCCGCAGCGCCGCGGCGGAGCTCACCGGACTGCGCGCGGCCGTCGCCGAGGAGGACCGCGGGCTCGCGCTGCACGTCCAGCGCACCGCCGAGCAGATCGAAGGCCTGGTCGAGAAGCTCGCCTCCAAGCTCGATCGCGTGCGCCAGAACGCCTCGGGCAGCGGACGCCGTCACGTGCGACGCCTCGCGAACGGGCTCTTCCCGAACGGCCAGCCCCAGGAGCGCGTGCGCGGCGCGCTCGAGTTCGCGGCGCGCCACGGCACGGGCTGGATCGACGAGCTGCTCGCGGGCCTGGAGCCGCTTCCCACCGAACACCTCGTCGTCCACCTGGACGCGGGAGCACGCCCATGACGCTCGATGCGCTGGTCATCGCCGCTCACCCCGACGACGCCGAGATCAACCTCGCGGGCACGATGCTGAAGCTGCGCGACGCGAAGAAGCGCGTCGGCGTGCTCGACCTCACGCGCGGCGAGATGGGCACGCGCGGCTCCGTGGAGGACCGCGACCGGGAGGCGCGCGCCGCGACCGAGCTGCTCGGCCTCGCCTGGCGTGGCAACCTGGAGCTGCCCGACGCGCGCGTCGCGGTCTCGCTCGAGAACCGCGAGCGCCTCGCGCGCATCCTGCGCGAGCAGGCGCCGCGCATCGTGCTCACGCAGCACGACGAGGACCTCCATCCCGACCACGCGGCCTGCGGAACGCTGGCGCGCGAGGCCTGGTACCTCTCGGGCCTCGCGCGAGCGGCCGAGCGCGACGGCGGGCCCGCCGCCCGACGCGCACGCTTCCTCTTCCATTTCATGGGGCACGTGCCGTTCGAGCCCTCCGTCGTCGTCGACGTGAGCGACGTCTGGGAGCGCAAGGTGGAGGTGATCCGCTGCTACGCGTCGCAGCTGCAGCCCGCGAACGCGACGGACCGCGGGCAGCACCTCCTCTTCGGAGCGGACATCCTCACGCGAGCCGAGACGCGCGCGCGGTACTTCGGCGAGCGCATCGGCGCCCGTTACGGCGAGCCGTTGCTCCACCGCGGACCGCTCCCGCTGGCGAAGCTCGACTGGCTCTTCTGACGCGCGCTGGCTCGCTCCCGGGCGTTCGTGGAGAACGTGTGGAGAAGTCGGCCCTCGGTGGTGGAGATCCCGTCGGAAACGCGGTTCCGCCGTCCACTGTCGATGAACACGGAAAAGTGGTCCGTTGTGGAAAAGGCGCGCGAGAGCCCGCGGCTACAATCCGGCCCGATGCGGCGCATCGCCCTCATCAATCAGAAGGGCGGCGTGGGCAAGACCACGACCGCGGCGAACCTCGGGGCGGCGCTCGCGCTCGAAGGCAAACGCGTCCTCGTCGCGGATCTCGATCCGCAGGCGAACCTCACGCTGTACCTGGGCGTCGAGGTACCGGAGGGCGGTCCATCGAGCTACCGCGTGCTCACGGGCGAGCTGGCGCTCGGCGCGGCGCTGGTCTCCACGGCGACGCCGCGGCTGCAACTCCTCCCCACGGACATCGATCTCTCGGGCGCGGAGCTCGAGCTGTCCGCCGTCGAGGGCCGCGAGCACCTTCTCCGGCGCGCGATCGACACGTGGTGCGCAGAGGAGCGCGAGCGCACGGGCTCCGATCCGGTCGACTACGTGCTCTTCGATTGCCCGCCGAGCCTCGGACTGCTCTCGCTGAACGCGCTGGCGGCGAGTGAGGAGGTCTTCCTCGTCGTCCAGACCGAGTTCCTGGCGCTCCAGGGCCTGAGCAAGCTCGTCGAGGTGATCGAGCTCGTGAAGCGTCGGCTCCACCCGGGCCTGCGGATCACCGGCATCATCCCGTGCCTCTACGACAGCCGCCTGCGCTTCGCGCGCGAGGTCCTGGCCGAGCTGCGCCGCTTCTTCCCGGAGCAGGTCTTCCAGCAGGCGATCGGCTCGAACGTGAAGCTCGCCGAGTCGCCCAGCTTCGGGAAGACGATCTTCGAGTACGCGCCCGAATCGAACGGGGCCCGCGACTACGGCGCCCTCGCGCGCGAGGTGCTGGCGCAGGAAGCCGTGCTGCGGCCGCAGCCTCCGGCGCCGGAGGTCGCGCCCGTGGCCGCGCCCGCCGCCACCGCTGCCGAGCCCGCCCCGGCGGTCGAGGCGACCCCTGCGCCTCCGCGACGCTCTCGCCGGAAGGCGGAGCCCGCTCCTTAACTATATGGAAGCGAGACGGACGAGCCCGGAGACCGACGAGCGGCTCTCGATCGGGATCCTCTGCCACCCGACCTACGGGGGATCGGGTGTCGTGGCCAGCGAGCTCGCGCTCTCGCTCGCCGCGCGCGGCCACGTCGTGCACCTCTTCTCGCACCAGGTCCCGCCGCGGCTCGCGCGCTCGAGCGGCGAGGTGCAGATGCACGTCTCGCAGGGCCTGCCCTATCCGCTCTTCAACTCGACGCCCCACGACCTGGCCGTCACGTCGTCGATCCTGCGCGTCCATAGAGACGAGGGCATCGACATCCTCCATGCGCACTACGCCCTGCCGCACGCCGTGTCGGCCATCCTGGCACGCTCAGCGGCCGAGGCGGACGTCGGCCGCCCGGCGCCGCGCGTCGTCACGACGCTGCACGGCACGGACATCACGATCGTGGGGAGCGATCCGTCCTATGCGCCGCTGACCCAGTACCTGATCTCCGCGAGCGACGCGGCGACGGCCGTCTCGGAGTCCCTCGCCCGGGACACGGCGCGCCACTTCTGCGAGGGCATCCGCCCGTGCGCGATCGAGGTCATCCCCAACTTCGTGGACACGGAGCGCTTCTCGCCGGCCCCGTCGACCGACGACCGACCGCCCCAGGCGGTGCACGTCTCGAACTTCCGGCCCGTGAAGCGCGTGCCGTGGCTGATCGAGGCGTTCGCACGCGCATGCCAGGATCGGGAAGCACGGCTCGTCCTCGTCGGCGACGGCCCGGATCAGCCGGCGGCCCGCGAGACGGCGCGGCGGCTCGGGATCGGCCGGCGCGTACGCTTTCTCGGGGAGCGCGATGCCCTCCCCGAGCTCCTTGCGCCGGCCGACGTCTTCTTGCTGACGAGCACGGAAGAGTCGTTCGGCCTCTCCGCGCTCGAGGCCATGTCCTGCGGCGTACCGGTCGTCGCCACCGCGGTCGGCGGCGTCCCCGAGGTCGTGCTCGACGGCATCACCGGACTCCTCTCTCCGGCGGACGACCAGGCGCGCTACTCCGAGCGCGTCCGCGAGCTGCTCTTCGACCGTCCACGGGCCCGCGCGATGGGACGCGCCGCGCGCTCCGACGTGCTCTCGCGCTTCGGCCGCGACAGCGTCGTCGCCCAGTACGAGGCGCTCTACCGGAGCGTGCTCGCGCGCGCGCGCCGGACGCCCTGCAGCAGCTGAACGGAAGATCGATGAGGGTCTATCTGGACCACAACTCGACTTCGCCGATGCGCGAAGAGGTGCGCGAGCGCTGGCTCGAGGTGCTCGACGCCACGGGCGGTAATCCTTCGAGCCCGCACCTCTCGGGCCGCCGTGCCCGCGCGTGGATCGACGACGCCCGCGCGCGCGTCGCGGCTGCGCTGGGCGTGCTCGAAGACGAGATCTTCTTCACATCGGGCGCGACGGAGTCCAACAACCTCGCGCTGTTCGGCGTCCTCGAGACGGCCGGCGACGCGGCCGGGCTCGTGACGACGGCCGTCGAGCACTCCTCCGTGCTCGGCCCGGCGGCCGAGCTCGAGGCCCGCGGTCGGCCGGTCGTGCGCGTCGGCGTCGACTCGAGCGGGCTCCCGGATCCGCGTGAGCTCGCGGCGGCTGCGGCCCGGCCCGGGATGCGCCTCCTGTCCGTGTCCGCGGCCAACAACGAAACGGGTGCGCTGCCGGACCTCGACGGGATGGCTCGCGAGCTCGCGCGGCTCGGCGCCGCTCGGCCGATCGTGCACACAGACGCGGTCCAGGCCTTGGGGCGGATCCCCGTACGACTCGCGGACTGGTCGGCGGACCTCGCTTCCTTCTCGGGCCACAAGCTCGGCGGACCGCCCGGAGTCGGTATCCTGTGGCGTCGGCGCGGCGTGCCGCTGCACGCGCGCGCCTTCGGCGGCGGGCAGGAGCTCGAGCTCCGTCCCGGCACGGAGAACACACCCGGCATCGCCGCCGCCGCGCTGGCCGTCGAGCTCGCGGTGTCCGAGCGCGACAGCTACTCGCGCCGCGTCGGGACGCTGACGCGCGAGCTGTGGACGGAGCTCAGCGCCGAGCTTCCCTCGCTGCGGCTCCTCGGTCCGCCGCTCACGTCGGAGCGGCGTCTGCCCAACACGTTGTGCGTGCTCGTCCCCGGGACGGCAGGTCAAGTGCTCGTCACGCGGCTCGACCTCGCCGGCCTCGAGGTGAGCGCGGGCTCCGCGTGCGCCAGCGGCTCGATCGAGCCGTCGCACGTGTTGCTCGCGATGGGACTCACGCGTGACGAGGCTCGTGCGGGCGTTCGACTCTCGCTCGGAAGGAGCACGACGCGCGAAGAATGCAAGAGAACCGTGGGCGCCTTCCACGATGCATTCGCGACGTCGCGCGCAACCTAGGCCGCTGCGCGGATCTTGCGGAGAACGCGCGCGAGTTTGTGTGGTACTCCGTTGACCGTGCTGCACCTCGGCCGTGTAATGCGCGCCCGCTTGGGGAGGACACGTGCAACGCACGACGTTGCTCGCGAGCTCCTCGCGCGGGTTCAGCGCCGATCGTCTCTCGACCGACGTCCTCGTTCCGCACTGCTGCTACTGGGGGTGAAAGAAGAGCCAGCATGCCGATCATGGACAGCGCCATGCCGCTTCCCGCGGATGAGCCTGCGCCGCTGCGCGATCTGGCCGATGCGTGGGACCACATCCTGACGGAGCTGCGCACGCGCATCCGTCGCGAGCAGTTCGACACCTGGTTCCGGCGCGCTGTCCCGATCGCGCTCGACGGCAGTCGACTGCGTCTGGCCGTGCACAACGCCTTCGCGCGCGACTGGATGAACGAGTACTACCGCCCCGCACTGCTCGAGGCGACCACGCGCGTCCTCGGCTCTCCGCGCGAGATCCAGATCGAGGTCGATCCGGAGCGCATCGTCGCCCTGCCGCCGGAGAAACTCGCGCCCGCCGTCGCGCCGCCGGCGCCGATCGCGCCCGTCCGACCTCTGACTCCAGAAGTCGACGACAAGCCCGGCAGCCTCCTCGGGGGCAGCGACGTCACTCTCAATTCCTACTATCGCTTCGACAACTTCGTGGTCGGGCCGTGCAACCGCTTCGCGCACGCGGCCTGCGTCGGCGTGGGGGAGCAGCCCGGGAAGACCTACAACCCGCTCTTCATCCACGGCTCGTCGGGCCTCGGCAAGACGCACCTGATGCAGAGCCTGTGCCACGCGGTGCTCGAGCGCGCGCCGCGGACGCGCATCCTCTATCTGTCCTGCGAGACGTTCGTCAACCACTTCATCAGCGCGCTCGAGCACGGGAACCTGACGCGCTTCCGCGACAAGTACCGCAACGTCAACGTGATCGTGGTGGACGACATCCACCTGCTGGCGAACAAGGAGCGAACGCAGGAGGAGTTCTTCCACACGTTCAACACGCTCTACAACGCCGGCGCGCAGATCGTCCTCTCGTCCGACAGCCCGCCGGTCGAGATCCCGACGCTGCAGGAGCGCCTGGTGTCGCGCTTCAGCTGGGGGCTCGTCACGCTGCTCGAGACGCCCTGCTACGAGACGCGCGTCGCCATCCTCAAGCGCAAGAGCCGCGAGCGTGGCCACGAGCTGCCCGACGACCTGGCGCGCTTCCTGGCCGAACGCATCGAGACGAACGTGCGCGAGCTCGAGGGCGCCGTGAACAAGCTGCTGGGCTTCGCCGGGCTCTCGGGCCAGGAGCTCGGGCTTCCGCTCGCGCGCCAGTGCCTGCGCGAGCTATTCGAGCTGCAGCGCGGACAGCCGACCATCGACGACATCCTGCGCGCGGTGACCACGCGCTTCGGGGTCAAGCTCTCCGATCTGCAGTCGCGGCGCCGCACCAACGCGGTCGTGCTGCCGCGGCAGGTGGGCATGTACCTCGCCCGGCGCGTGACGCGCATGTCGCTCGAGGAGATCGGGCATTACTTCGGCGGCCGCGACCACTCCACGGTCCTGTACGCGATCGAGAAGATCACCGAGCGCACGGCGGTCGACGAGGAGCTGCGGACCGCCGTCGCGCAGCTGCTCGTCGAGCTGCAGGGCGCCGACAGCGCCCCCCTCTAGAACCTCCCGGATCTCGCGCTTCCGAGCGCCTCTCCGGAGGTCGCCTTCCTCGCCTGCCGCGGGAGGATCGCGACCCCTCTCTCTGCTACTATCTTCCCTCTACCGCTCCATGGACCCGCAGCTCTCGCGCCCGATCGCCGCTCGCACTTCGCGCCCGGCGCACGCACGTGGAAGTCCGCCCGACAGCTCGTGGAGAGCGGGCTCGCTCTCCGCAGCCTTCCACGCTGCGCGGCGCGCGCCGTCGCACGCACGTGAGCGAGCGTTGGCAACCGGGGGCGTGATCCCCGGCGAATCCACAGCCTTCCAGGGTGCGCGCTCACGTCCGTCGCGCGTCCCAGCTCCCTGTCGCGCCTCGAGATGCGCGCGTACGGGAGGGTCGTTCTCCACGAAGACGACCGCTCCCTATGAAGGTGAAGATCTCTTCCTATTCATTAACTCCGAGCGCGTCCTGCACCGCGCGTCCGACTTCCACCTCGTACCGGCATGAAGGTTCTCTGCGACCGTGAACGGCTCCGCGAAGGTCTGTCCGTCGTCACGAGCGTCATCCCGCTGAAGAGCACGCGGCCGGCCATCGAGAACGTGTGCCTCGTGGCCAGCGACGACGCGCTCGAGCTGGTGGGAACGGACCTCGACGTGGCCGTGCGTTACCGCGTGGGGGAGGTGAAGGTCGAGGAAGCGGGCACCTGCCTCGTGCCGGCGCGCGTGGCCTCGGACTTCGTGCGCGACCTCACCGGTGAGACCGTCAAGCTGCGCACGAAGGGCGACACGTTCGTGATCGAGGGCGGCGAGGACGGGTGCGAGCTCACCACGGTCGATCCCGACGAGTATCCCGTCGTGGCCCGCTTCCCGGACGAGGGCTCGCTGCCGGTCCAGGCCGCGACCTTCACGCGCCTGGTGAGCCGCACGAGCTTCGCCGCCGCGCGCGAGGCCGGGCGCTACGCCATGCACGGCATCCTGATCGAGCTCGAAGGCGACGAGCTGCGAATGGTCGCGACCGACGGACGGCGACTCGTGATGGCCAGCGCGGCCCTCGAGACCCGCGGGCCGTCGCCCAAGCGCGCCATCGTCCCGACCAAGGGCATGCAGCTCTTCTGCAAGGTCATCGACGACATCAGCGAGGTCGTCCGCGTCCACTTCGGGGACAACCAGTTCGGCCTGAAGACGCACAACGCCGAGGTGTTCGCGCGCCTGATCGACGGCGAGTTCCCGCGCTACCAGGCCGTCATCCCGACCTCGACCCAGAACATGGTCGAGGCCGACAGCGAGGCGCTGCACCAGAAGCTCAAGCTGGTGGCCAACGTCACCAGCACCGACACGCGCGCGGTGCGGCTCGCGCTCCAGAAGAGCCGGCTCACGATCCACGGCCGCTCGGCCGCCATGGGCGAGGCCAAGGCGCACATGGACGTGCAGTTCGACGGCAAGCCGTGCGAGATCGCGTTCAACCCCGACTACCTGATGGACGGGCTGAAGAACTGCGAGCAGCCCACCGTGAGGCTGGAGTACAACGAGCGCAACAACCCCGGCAAGTTCACGCTCGGGGAGAACTACATCTACGTGGTGATGCCCATCACGATCGACACCTGAACCACACCCGGATCCGAGAGTTGGAGCGCAAGGATTTCACCGGGCCCCGACCCATCCAGGACGCCATCCGCCAGCTGTTCCGCGAGAGCACGTTTGCACGACCGGCGGCCCACGAGCGCGTGCTGAAAGCCTGGTCGAAGGCCGCCGGTCCGACGTGGGACGCGCGGGCGACGCCCGTCGCCTTCCGCACCGGAGCGCTCACCGTGGAGGTCGTCTCCTCGGTCGCCCTGCAGGAGCTGCGCGACTTCCGCGGCGAGGGCTTCCGCTCGCAGGCCAATCGCGCCCTCGGCGGCAACGTGATCCGCAAGGTGGTCTTCAAGCTGAAAGGACGAGCATGACCGAGAACGACCTGAAGAGCGCCGAGTACCGCGCCGACTCGATCACCGTCCTCGAGGGCCTCGAGGCCGTGCGCATGCGCCCGGCCATGTACATCGGCGACACCGACGTGCGCGGGCTCCACCACCTGATCTGGGAGGTGGTCGACAACTCCGTCGACGAGGCCCTGGCGGGCTTCGCGCGCAAGATCGACGTGCGCATCCACGTCGACGGCTCGGTCGAGGTCGAGGACGACGGCCGCGGCATCCCGGTCGAGAATCACCCGACCGAGGGCCTGCCGGCGGTCGAGATCGTGCTGACGCGCCTCCACGCCGGCGGCAAGTTCGACAAGAACAGCTACAAGGTCTCGGGCGGTCTGCACGGCGTCGGTCTCTCCTGCGTCAACGCGCTCGCCGAGTGGCTCGAGGTCAAGGTGCACCGCGAGGGCAAGGTGCATCACATGCGGCTCGAGCGCGGCGCGCCGGTCACGACGCTCAAGGTGCTGGGACCCACCGACCACACCGGCACGTCCGTGCGCTTCCGGCCGGACCCGCAGATCTTCTCGACCACCGAGTTCGAGTACGAGACGGTCTCCAAGCGCCTGCGCGAGACGGCGTACCTGATGGGCTCGCGCGGCATGCAGATCACGCTGCGCGACGAGCGCACGGGCTCGGAGGAGGTCTACGCCTTCCCCGACGGCCTGCGCACGTTCGTCGAGCACGTCAACAAGAACAAGACGCCGATGCACCCGGACATCGTGCACTTCGTGCGCACCGTGCCCTCGACGGAGAAGCCGGGACAGGAGTACGTGATCGAGTGCGCGCTCCAGTACACCGACGCCTACCAGGAGTCGGTCTTCACCTTCGTCAACAACATCAACACGCACGGCGGCGGTACGCACCTGGCGGGCTTCAAGGCCGCGCTGACGCGCTCGCTCAACAACTACATCAGGCAGCAGAAGCTGCTGAAGGAGGACGACGACGTCCCCAGCGGCGACGACTTCCGCGAAGGTCTCACGGCCGTGCTCTCGCTGGCCGTGCCCGAGCCGCAGTTCGAGGGGCAGACGAAGGACAAGCTCGGCAACCGCGAGGCGCAGGGCCTCGTCGAGTCCGTCGTGGGCGAGTGCCTCGGCGCGTACCTCGAGGAGCATCCCGGGCCCGCGAAGACGATCGTCCAGAAGGCGATCAACGCGCAGCAGGCGCGCGAGGCGGCGCGCAAGGCGCGCGATCTGGTGCGGCGCAAGTCGGCGCTCGCCTCGGGCGCGATGCCGGGCAAGCTCGCCGACTGCCAGAGCCGCGACTTCGAGGAGTCGGAAATCTACCTCGTGGAAGGCGACTCGGCCGGCGGCTCCGCGAAGGAAGGCCGCGACCGGCGCTTCCAGGCGATCCTGCCGCTCAAGGGCAAGATCCTGAACGTGGAGAAGGCCCGGCTCGACAAGATGCTCGGGCACAGCGAGATCCAGACCATCATCTCGGCGCTGGGTTGCGGCATCGCCGAGGAGTTCGACATCGAGAAGCTGCGCTACGGCAAGACGATCATCATGACGGACGCGGACGTGGACGGGTCCCACATCCGCACGCTGCTCCTGACGTTCTTCTTCCGTCACATGAAGCAGCTGATCGAGGCCGGGCGGCTCTTCATCGCGCAGCCGCCGCTGTACAAGGTGACGACCAAGCAGGACGGGCGCTACCTCGCCTCCGACGCCGACCTGCGCCAGTACCTGGTCGAGCACGGCCTCGGGCGCCTCGAGATCGTGCAGCTCCCGCAGGGCGGCGATCCGAGCGGAGCGCGCCGCTGGGCGGGGACCGAGCTGCGCGTCGTGGCCGACGAGCTGCGCCGGCTCGAGTCGCTGGCCGACCAGATGATGCCCAGGTGGACGGGCGTCGACCCGCGGGGCGTGCTGCAGAGCTGGGATGGTACGGCGCTGCCCGAGCACTGGGCGTTGGTGCGCGGCCAGGACCATTACTTCGCGACGTCCCAGCACCTGCGCGACTTCCTCGAGCTCGAGAAGCGCACGCGGCGCAGCGAGCTCAAGATCTACACCGGCCCCGAGAGCGCCGTGCCCCGCGACGACGCGGACGTGGTGACGAGCCACCTGTCCAAGCGGCCCGAGATCGCCGACGCGTTGCGCGCGCTCGAGACGCTGGGCCTGCGCTTCCGCGGCGGCGGTCTGTGGGAGGTACGCGCGAAGGAGACGGTCGAGGCGCACGACCTGCTCGAGCTCTCGGGCGCGCTGCGGCGCGGGGCGCAGTCCGAGGTCGAGGTCCAGCGCTACAAGGGCCTGGGCGAGATGAACCCCGATCAGCTGTGGGAGTCCACGATGGATCCCGCTCGACGACGGCTGTACCGCGTGCACCTCGAGGACGAATTCCAGGCCGACGAGATCTTCACGATCCTCATGAGCACGGCCGTGGAGTCACGGCGCGAGTACATCGAGCGCCACGCGCTCGAGGCGACGAACCTGGACATCTGAGAGCCTGAGCAAGAATCCTCCGCCATGCCGAGAAGCCGCCAGATGCGGCCCGGCAAGGCGCAGCGACGACGCGTGTTAACGGA
>Ga0111538_10003179_pt1 | contig 23011 bp, 31 predicted proteins | sample SoiMethybrSBSTD1_FD_79669 | JGI IMG/M metagenome (GOLD analysis project Ga0111538, IMG submission 79669) | Bulk soil microbial communities from a Populus tree surrounding site in Tennessee, USA - Soil MetaG P. TD hybrid SBSTD1 (version 2)... | ecosystem: Environmental > Terrestrial > Soil >...
CCGCGAAAACATCGGCGGAGAGCTGTTGGCGCAAATCTACTGATAGGACCAAGGTTATGTCGCGAATTGGAAAGAAGGTTATTGCGGTGCCCAAGGGCGTGACGGTCACGGTTAACGAGCGGGAGCTCGAAGTCAAAGGACCGAAAGGCACGCTGAAGACGCCTATCCCCGCGGGGATTAGTTTCAAACTCGAAGGCGAAGAGTTGCGCGCCGAGCGCACTTCGGACGAGCAGGCGGCGCTGCACGGCTTGGCGCGCGCGCTGGCGAACAACGCCATCGTCGGCGTCACCGCCGGGTTCAGCAAGCAGATGGACGTCGTCGGCGTCGGTTACAAAGCCGACGTCCAGGGCAAGAAGATCGTCTTCTCGCTCGGCTACTCGCACCCGATCGAGTTTCCCTTGCCGCCCGAAGTCGAGGCGAAGGCGGAACGTCTGACGACCAAAGGCAGCATTCAGCAGTACCAGACGACGCTGACTCTGACGAGTATCGACAAGCAAAAGCTCGGACAGGTGGCGGCCGAGATGCACAAGCTGCGCAAGCCTGACGCTTACAAAGGCAAGGGCGTGCGCTACGCGGACGTGCCGATCAAGTTGAAACCCGGCAAGACCGGAAAATAATTCGACAATCCGTGTTACGGATTTTGGGATTGGAAAATGGCAAACACGAATAGAGCAGAAGTGCGACACGCGATTCACTCGCGGATTCGCCGTAAAGTTAAAGGCGACACGGAACGACCGCGGTTGGCGATCTATCGCAGTCTGAACCACATCTACGCGCAGGTGATTGACGATCGTATCGGCAAGACACTTGTTTCCGCCTCCACGACTGAGAAGGACCTGCGCGGTGCGAGCGGCGGCAATCTCGACGCGGCCCGTCGCATCGGCACCACCATTGCCGAGCGCGCGATCGCGAAGGGGATCGAGCAAGTGGTGTTCGATCGCGGTGGTTATCTTTATCACGGCCGGGTGAAGGCGTTGACCGACGCGGCCCGCGCGGCTGGTCTCAACAAGAACGAAGCGGTTGCCGCGGAAGCTAACGGCGAGCCGGAAGCCGCGCCCGTCGAAGAGCCCAAAGAGAAGAAGTCGAAGAAGAAAAGCAAAGAATAGACTATGAGACAACCCAAGCAACGCATTCCAGCGCAGGGACTCGACCTGAAAGACCAGGTGATCTCCATCAATCGCGTCACCAAAGTGGTTAAGGGCGGCAAGAACCTTTCGTTCGCCGCGCTCGTTGTGGTAGGCGACGAGGGTGGACACGTCGGCTTCGGCACCGGCAAGGCGCGCGAAGTGCCGCTGGCGATCAAGAAAGGCATCGAGTCGGCGAAGAAGAACCTGATTCGCGTCCCGCTCATCAACAACACGTTGCCGCACCAGTTGATCGGCGAATACGGCGCGGGCCGTGTGCTCGTTAAGCCGGCTTCGGAAGGCACGGGCGTGATTGCGGGAGGCGCGGTGCGCGCGGTGATGCAGGCAGTCGGCGTCAGAGACGTGCGAACGAAGGTGCTGGGTTCAACCAATCCGCACAACGTCGTGCGCGCCACTTTCGATGCCCTGCTGCGGATGAAAGATCCGATGGAGCTGGCGCGGTTGCGTGGTAAGCAAGTCGAGGAGATGTAAACGATGCCCAGTAAGAGAGGCAAAGCAAATTCAAATCAGGATGCGGCTGGAAAGATTCGTATTCAGTACTATCGCAGCTTTATCGCCGCGCCGAAGACACACAAGACCATCGTGCGTAGTTTGGGTCTGCGAAAGTTGAACCAGGTTGTCGAGCGTCCGGACACCGAAGCCATGCGTGGCGCCGTCGCGAAAATTCCGCACCTGCTGCGGATAGTGGAGTAAAAAATGGCAATCAGTCTAAACACACTTAAGCCGGCCAAAGGATCGACGCACAAGAAAAAGCGAGTCGGCCGCGGACCGGGCTCCGGTTTGGGGAAGACCGCCGGTCGCGGTGAAAAGGGACAGAAGTCGCGTTCGGGTTATTCGGCGAAGATCGGTTTCGAAGGCGGCCAGATGCCGCTTCATCGACGTTTGCCGAAGCGCGGTTTCACCAACATCTTCAAGAAGCGCTGGCTCGAGATCAGTCTCGCGTCTCTCGAACTGCATTTCGAAGCCGACGCGGAGATTACTCCGGAAGTGCTGCACGAGCGCGGTTTGATCAAGAAAGCCAAGTATGACGTCGTCGTGCTCGGCAACGGTGAAGTCTCCAAGCCGTTGCGCGTCTCCGCGCACCGCTTCACGAAGAGCGCCCGCGAAAAGATCGAGAAAGCCGGTGGCGCGGCAGTTCAGATTGGCGGATAATCTCGTTATTCAATCCGTGTTCTTCGACATGGTACTCGCGTAGTAGGGCTCGCCCGGAGAAAGTGTAATGGATAAGTTCTTAGCCGCCGTTCGCAATATGTTCAATGTGCCGGATCTACGCCGGCGCATTTTCTTTACGCTGGGACTGCTCGCGGTCTATCGCTTCGGCGCCCACGTGACCGCCCCCGGTATCAACCACACGCGTCTCCAGGAAGTCTGGCGCGACGTTGCGGGAACACTTCTCGGCGTTCTCGACCTCTTCTCCGGCGGAAACTTCCGTACCATCTCGGTATTCGCACTCGGTGTCACCCCGTACATCACTGCCTCGATCATCCTGCAACTGATGACCGTCGTCTCTCCGCAGCTAAAGAAGCTTCAGGAAGAAGGCGAGATGGGACGGCAGAAGATCAACCAGTGGACGCGCTATCTGACCGTCGTCCTGGCCGGCATTCAAACGTCATTTGTGGCCCACTGGCTTCAAGTCAACGGCGTGGGCGCACCGGGCTGGGGATTTCGTTTGAGCACGGTGCTCACGTTGACCACCGGAACGATCTTCGTCATGTGGCTCGGCGAGCAGATCACCGAACGCGGCATCGGCAACGGCATCTCGCTGCTGATCTTTTCCGGTATCGTGATCGGTTTGCCGAACGGTGTGAAACAAGTCGTCGGGCGTCTCGCCGGTGGCGATACGATGGCGACCATCGGCGTGTTCGCGATGCTGGTCGCGATGGTTCTGATCATCGCTTTCATCGTCTTCGTCGAATCAGCGCGCCGCAAGATTCCAGTGAGTTATGCAAAGCGCCACGTCGGACGGCAGCTTGTCGGTGGTCAGCAGACCACGATGCCGCTGAAGATCAATATGGGCGGCGTCATCCCGGTAATCTTCGCTTCGTCCGTACTATCGATGCCCCAGAGCTTGTTCGCGGCGTTTCCGCCACAAGTGGGCGATAAAGGCTGGTGGGCCACGATCTGGACTTTCTTCCAGACGTTCCACGCCAGCGATCCGTACTACGAGGTCATCTTCCTGTCGCTGATCATCTTCTTCACGTTCTTCTACGTGTCGATCGTATTCAACGTGGAAGAGGTCGCCGACAACCTGCGCAAGCACGGCGGGTTCATGCCGGGAATTCGTCCCGGACGCGCGACTGCCGAGTATCTCAATACAATCCTGACGCGTCTGACGGTCGTCGGAGCTGTTTACCTCGCGCTGGTCGCGTTTATCCCGCAGTTCATGCTGAGCGGATTCAAAGTCGGCCGGCTGCCGTTTATCGGCCCATGGTTGGATGGATTCGTTACCACTACTCCCGGCCTTGGCTGGATACCCGACGGCATGGGCTATCAGTTCTACTTCGGCGGCACGTCGCTACTGATCCTTGTCGGCGTCGCAATGGACACCGTGGCCCAGATTGAAGCCCAGCTCGTGATGCGCAACTACGAGGGCTTCCTCGGCGGCGGCGGAAGATTGCGTGGCCGTCGCTCGTGAAGTTTTCTTGACCGCGATCAAGAGTTTTCCCGCAAAGGCGCAAAGACGCAAAGGAGAACACTTCTTTTTCTTTGCGCCTTGGCGCCTTTGCGGGAAAGTTTCTGAAGAAGAGAAGAACTTCCCGTTATGTCGAAAATCATCGTCCTGATGGGTGCGCCTGGTGCCGGAAAAGGCACGCAGGCGCGCTTGCTTCAAGAGCGCTTGCATTTACCGCAAATCTCGACGGGCGACATTTTTCGCGCACTGAAGCACGCGGACACTCCACTGGCGCAGGAAGTCAGGGAGATCATGCAGCGTGGACAGCTCGTTCCTGACGAAGTGACGATTCAACTCGTCAAAGAGCGCACGGCAAAGGACGACGCCAGCGGCGGTTACATTCTCGACGGCTTTCCGCGCACGCCCGCGCAGGCGGAGAGTTTGGAAAAACTCGCGGCCGAACAAGGCAAACAGATCGTGCCGGTTCAGATCGAAGTGCCGTACGATCTACTTGAAAAGCGGATGACGGGCAGGCGAAACTGTCCGGTGTGCAACGAGATTTACAACATCTATTTCAGGCCGCCGCGTCACGACAACGTCTGCGACTTCCATCCGGAAGCGCAACTCGTTCATCGCGCCGACGACAATTCGGAGACGGTGCGAAAGCGGCTGGCGACGTATGAAGAACAGACTCGTCCGTTACTCGATTTTTACCAGTCGAAGAATTTGCTTCGCGAAGTGGACGGCAATCGCGATCGCGAAAGCATCTATCGCGACATCCAACGAATCGTGAAGGGCGACTGAAAGCAGTTTTTGCGGGTGTTACATGATTATCGGTAAGTCAAAACGAGAGCTCGAGAAGATGCGCGCGTCGGGTCAACTCGTGGGCAAGGTGCTTCAGAGTCTGCGCGAGATGGTGGAGCCGGGCATTACCACGATGGAGATCGATCGCGCCGCCGAGAAGATGATTCGCGACGCGGGTGCACTGCCGACGTTCAAGGGGTACAACGGGTTTCCGTATTCGATCTGTGCTTCCGTGAACGATCAGATCGTCCACGGCTTTCCTTCGAACTACAAGTTGAAGGACGGCGACATCTTTTCAATAGACTGCGGCGCGACGCTGGAGGGTTTCGTCGGCGACACCGCGACAACGGTTCCCGTGGGCAAGGTGAGTGACGACTGGCGCAAGTTGATCCGTGTGACTGAAGAGTGTCTCGAAAGGGCGATTCAGCAGTGCCGGCCGGGGAACCATCTGGGCGACATCGGTTGGGCGGTCCAGGAGCACGCCGAGGCGAACGGTTACTCGGTGGTCCGGGACTATGTCGGCCACGGGATTGGGCGGCGCATGCATGAGGATCCGCAGATTCCGAACTACGGACGTCCGGGGTTGGGGCAGAAGATCAAGGCCGGGTATGTGTTTGCGGTCGAGCCGATGGTGAACCTGGGTTCGTATTACACAAAGGTCCTGTCTGACGGCTGGACGGTCGTGACCATGGACGGGCAGCCCAGCGCGCACGTGGAACACACCATTGCCATTACTGAAGAGGGCCCGGAAGTACTGACACTGGTGGCATCAGCTGTATCCGTCTAATCCATGTCCCGGCTTGGCAAACCTTTCACGCGGATGCTATTATTCGCAGTTTGTCGGCAGCGGCAGAGATTTCAACCAGAGAGGATATGGCGAAGGAAGAGGCGATAGAAGTCATGGCTAAAGTCCTGGAGACTTTGCCTAACGCTATGTTCCGGGTTGAGTTGGAAGACAGTCAGCATCAGGTGCTGGCACATATTTCGGGGAAGATGCGAAAGCATTTCATTCGTATTCTTCCTGGCGATCGCGTTCTGGTGGAGCTTTCTCCTTACGATCTCAATCGCGGCCGAATTACATATCGCTATAAATAGATAGAGGGTCAGACAGATGAAAGTCCGTGCGTCGGTAAAGAAGATGTGCGACAAGTGCAAAGTCATCCACCGCAAAGGCGTGGTGCGGGTGATTTGCGTCAATCCGAAACATAAACAGAGACAAGGATAATCGGGAAAGATGGCACGTGTAGCTGGAGTAGATCTACCGCCCAACAAGAGAGCCGAGATTGGCCTCACTTATATCTATGGCATCGGCCGCTCGCGTTCGAACTCGGTGCTCAAAGAAGCCGGCGTCAACCTGGACACCCGCGTTCGCGACCTGAGTGAAGACGAGCTGAGTCGCATTCGCGCCATCCTCGAGGCGCAGGGCGAGATCGAGGGCGATTTGCGCAAGCGCGTCCAGATGGACATCAAGCGACTGATGGATATCGGTTGCTATCGTGGCCTGCGGCATCGCCGCGCGCTTCCGGTGCGCGGACAACGCACGCACACCAACGCTCGCACGCGGAAAGGTCCACGTCGTGCAACCATCGCCAAGAAGAAGGCGCCCGGCAAGAAATAGTTGATTTGTTGACTGAGTAACTTATGGCAAAAGCAGGCGGAAAGAAGAAGGTCTTTCGCAAGAAAGAAAAGAAGAACGTTCCTAACGGTATCGTCCATATCGCAGCGTCGTTCAACAACACGATGATCTCGATCACCGATCTGGAAGGAAACCTGATCGCACAATCGTCGGCAGGCGCTCGCGGTTTTCGCGGTTCGCGCAAGGGCACGCCCTTCGCCGCGCAGCAGGCAGCTTACGAAGCGGCGAAGAAGGCGCACGAAGCGGGCATGCATCAGTGCGAAGTAAGAGTGAAAGGCCCCGGCGGCGGCCGTGAGTCGGCGATTCGAGCAATCGCGAACGCCGGCATCCGCGTCACGACGATTCGTGACACGACGCCGATTCCGCACAACGGTTGCAGACCGCCAAAGCGGCGCAGAGTTTAGTTTTTAGTTTAGTGCAAATGAATTAACCCAAAGGATGAAGGGTCATGTCACTCACCTGAGTACAGACCTGTAAACTTTTCCGTCTAACTTTAGACTGGCTTAGACTGGAGGCAAATTAGTTGGCTAGGTATAGAAATGCAGTGTGCCGCCTTTGCAGACGTGAAGGCGCAAAGCTCTTTTTGAAGGGCGATCGTTGTTACAAACCGGCTTGCCCGATTGAAAAACGTGGAACGCAACCGCCCGGACAGCATGGTAACTCGCTCCGTCGCGGTAAAGCACTCGTTGGCTATGGTCAACAGTTGCGCGAGAAGCAGAAGGTAAAGCGCATCTATTTCATCCTCGAAGGACAGTTTCGCAACTACTTCGAGCGCGCGGCCCGCATGAAGGGCATCACCGGTGAAAACCTTCTTTTCCTGCTCGAGCGGCGATTGGATAACGCGGTGTATCGGGCTGGTTTCTCCACTTCGCGCCGGCAGGCGAGGCAGTTGGTGAATCACGGTCATATCGTGGTGAATGACCGCAAAGTAGATATTCCCTCTTTTCAAGTAAAACCAAACGACGTCATCAGTGTGAGAGAGGCGAGCAGAAAGAACCCTCACATCGAGGGCGCCTGGCAAACTGCGTCTGGCCGCGGACGTCCATCGTGGATCTCGGCTGACGGAGACATGTCGGCTCGCGTCATCAGTACGCCGGTGCGCGACGACATCGATCGGATGATCAACGAGCAGCTCATCGTCGAACTTTATAGCAAGTAATTAACGCTGGCGGACCCGCGGCGCGCACGTCGCCGTGGTCCGTCCAGTTCGCATTTTTCTGAGGACCTGGAAACGTTATGGCTATGGATCAAAATAATCTTTGGACGGGATTTCAAATGCCGCGCCGGCTCGCGGCAGACGCGGAGACCCTGACGGAACGTTACGGCCGTTTTTCGGCCCAGCCATTCGAGCGCGGCTTTGGCACGACCGTCGGTAATTCGCTCCGTCGCGCGCTTCTTTCCTCAATCGAAGGCGCGGCTATCACAGCAGTCAAGATTGAAGGCGTAGAACACGAGTTCTCGTCCATCAAGGGCGTGGTGGAAGATGCCACCGACGTTATTCTCAACCTCAAACAAGTACCTTTTAAGCTGCACAGCACCGAGGCGAAGACGCTCAGAATCAACAAGGAAGGCGCCGGCGAAGTTACCGCCGCCGATATCGAGGCTGACGGCGACGTCGAAATTCTCGATCCTTCAGTGCATATCGCGACCGTCAGCGATGCCGGGTCGCTGCGCATCGAGATGCGTCTCAAGCGTGGCCGCGGTTACGTCTCCGCCGACCGCAACTTCGACGAAGACCTGTCGCTCGGTTACATCCCGATCGACTCGGTCCACACACCTGTTAAAAAGGTGAACTACAACGTCGAAGCAGCGCGACTCGGGCAGAACACCGAATTCGACAAGCTGACGATCGAGGTTTGGACGGACGGCTCCGTGAAACCGGAAGACTCGATCGGTCTGGCCGCGAAGTTGATCAAGGACCACATGTCGATCTTCATCAACTTCGAGGAAGACACTGACGACTACGCTTACGCGAAGATGGAACGTCCGCCGTTGCCGCGTAACGACCAGTTGGATCGTTCAGTCGACGAGCTCGAGCTGTCGGTTCGTTCATACAACTGTCTGAAGAACGCCGACATTCGCACGATTCGCGATCTGGTGCAGCGCACCGAGCGCGAGATGCTGGCGACCAAAAACTTCGGCAAGAAGTCGCTCAACGAGATCAAGGAGATCCTCAACGGCATGGGTCTCGACTTCGGCATGGAGTTTGACGAGCAGGGTAACCCGATTCCGGGCACGGGCGGCCGCGATACCGCTGACCTGTCAGATTTCGAAGGTGAAGAGGAACAGTAAGGCGGCAGTATGCGACATCTAAAGGCACACCGAAAACTCGGTCGCACCAGCGAGCATCGTCACTCGATGCTGCGCAACCTGGCGACCTCCCTGATCAATTCTCGCGACGAGCGCATCACCACGACGTTGCCGAAAGCGAAAGAGCTGCGTCCCTTCATTGAACGCGCGATCACGCTTTCACGCCGCGCGCGCAGTGCTGACGGCGAAGACGCCGGAGCTCAGGCACTACACCTGCGCCGGCAGGCCGCTGGTTTCTTTCACGCGGGCAATACAGCAATGAAGCCGGCAACCGGTAAGCGCGGTCAGTTACGACCGCAGCGTTCCGCAGGCGTGGCTGCGCTCAAACGTCTCTTCGACGAACTCGGAGAGCGTTACAAGGATCGGCCCGGCGGTTACACGCGTATTCTCAAGCTCGGCCATCGTGACGGCGACGACGCGGAGCTCGCGATCATCGAGCTGGTAGACAATCCACGCGAAGTCGAAGCGATCGAAGCCGCGAAGAAGCGGGCGAAAGCCACGACCGCGAAGAAGAAGGGATCGAAGAAAGCAGCCAAGAGCGTGACCACGGAGACGGAAAGCACCGAGGACACTGACCAGTCGGCCTAATCCGTGGTCAGGTTGAGAACACATGGCTGCACGCAAAGAAAAGGACGAACAACCCGCAGCAAAAGCTTCCGTCAACCTCGACGAGTTGCGCGAATTGATCGCGTTGATGCGTGACAACGGTCTGGCGGAGCTCGAACTTGAACGGGAAGACTTTCGCGTGCGACTGCGTCGCGATATCAGCAACGCGCATGAGCCGAACGTCGGAGTACCTGATCGACCGGCGATTCCGATTATCGATCCCGTGCTGCGTGCTCCCGATGCAGCGCCACCGGCCCCGAAAGCCGACGCGAAGAAGAGTGACGAGGCGCAGGATCAGGACCTGCATATCATTCCCTCGCCGATAGTCGGTACGTTTTATCGATCGCCATCACCCACCGCCGATGCGTTTGTGAAGATCGGCAGCAGCGTCGAGCCTGACACTGTGGTGTGCATCATCGAAGCGATGAAACTCATGAACGAGATTCAAGCTGAGGCGGCGGGTGAAGTAGTAAAGATTTACGTCGAGAACGGGCAGCCGGTCGAGTACGGCCAGCCGCTTTTCGGCATTCGCAGCTAGGCCACAAAAGGGGCACAAAGAACGCAAAATCGCCGTTTGCGTTCTTTGTGCTTTTTTGCGGCAAAGAACTTATGGCCTTTAATCCGCGCAAGTTCAAAAAGATCCTGATCGCCAATCGCGGCGAGATCGCCTGCCGCATCATTTGGACGTGCAAGGAGATGGGCATCAAGACCGTCGCGGTCCATAGCGACGTCGATCGCGACTCGCTGCACGTGCGTTTCGCCGACGAAGCCGCCTGCATTGGACCAGCACCGTCTGCGCAGAGTTATCTGAATATCCCCGCCATCATCAGCACCGCCGAGATCTTCAACGTCGACGCGATTCATCCGGGTTACGGTTTTTTGGCGGAGTCGGCGTACTTCGCCGAAATTTGCGAAGCGTGCAACATCAAGTTTATCGGACCAAGCTCGAACCTGATTCGTCTCATGGGCGACAAGATCGAGGCGCGCCGCGTGATGAAAGAAGCAGGCTTGCCGGTGGTGCCGGGAAGTGAAGGCGCGATCTCCTCGGAAGAAGAAGGTCGCAGACTCGCGAAGGAGATCGGTTATCCGTTGATGGTGAAGGCGTCAGCCGGCGGCGGTGGCCGCGGCATGCGCATCGTGCGATCGGAAAGCGAGCTCGGGAAAGCTCTCGAGACGGCGTCAACGGAAGCAGCGGCGGCGTTCAACGACGGCAGTGTTTACATCGAGCGTTACATCGATCACCCGCGGCACATCGAGATCCAGATCATGGCCGACGAGTATGGTGAGTGCATTCACCTTGGCGAGCGTGAATGTTCGATTCAACGCCGGCACCAGAAGTTGATGGAGGAAGCTCCATCGACTGTGTTGACTCCCGAGTTGCGCAAATCGATGGGTGAAGCGGCGGTTGCCGCATGCAAGAAGCTCGGTTACATGAGCGCGGGGACGGTGGAGTTTCTGCTCGATACGCAGGGTCGCTACTACTTCATGGAGATGAACACGCGCATCCAGGTCGAGCATCCCGTTACCGAGATGGTGACGCTCGCCGACATCGTGCGCAACCAGGTGCGGATCGCGGAAGGCGAGCCGCTCGGTTATACGCAGGACGATCTATTGATCGTCGGACACGCGATCGAGTGTCGCATCAATGCCGAGAACCCGGAAACGTTTGCGCCATCCCCGGGCACGATCACAGCGTTCAACTTGCCCGGAGGGCCGGGTGTTCGCGTTGATACGTTCGTCTACTCCGGCTATCGCGTCTCGCCGTTTTACGATTCGCTGATTGCTAAGGTGATCGTCCACGCGCGTACGCGCGACCTCGCGATCGCGCGCATGAAGCGGGCCCTGGAGGTGATGGTGATCGAGGGAATCAAGACGACGATCCCGTTGCACCAGAAGATTATGGACGATCCGAAGTTCCGTCGCGGCGATATCGGGACTGACTTTATGGAGTACTTTCTGGCGCGCAGCGGCCGTAAAAACGGGGTCGAATCCGCGGCCGGCGGCAAGCGCGGATAGCTCTTGAAAACCCGGCACGAGCGGTTGCCGTTTCAAATGGTGTTCCCTATAATAGGCGACTTTTCTATGGCGATTTAGGTCGTCTGAGGGGTAAACGATGATGTCACATGGAATTGTAAGAGCCGGTGGTAAACAGTTTCTGGTCAAAGAAGGCCAGACGATTCGCGTCCCTTCGCTCGAAGCCGAAGCGGGCAGCTCGATCGAGCTCGAAACGTTGCTGACGACCGGCGACAAGAAGATCTCGGCCACCGTAGTCAACCACGGCAAGGATCAGAAGATCGTGGTGTTCAAGAAGAAACGCCGCAAACAGTACAAGCGCACCCGCGGCCATCGCCAGGGTTTCACGACGCTGAAGATCGATTCCATTGGGTAACACGGATTGGAGCTTTGTAGTTAGGCGTTTTTAAGACAGATTACAAAGATCAGAATAGGGATTCGTTATGGCACATAAAAAAGGCGTTGGCTCATCTCGCAACGGGCGCGACTCGCAGTCGCAACGGCTCGGGCTGAAGAAATTCGGCGGCGAGCGCGTACTCGGCGGCAACATCATTGCGCGGCAGCGCGGCACCAAGTGGAAACCCGGCAACAACGTCGGACGAGGGAAAGACGATACGCTTTTCGCGTTAATTGACGGCGTGGTGAAGTTTGAGGACAAAGGCCGGTCCGGCAAATTCATCAGCGTTTACCCTATGGAGCAAACTGCTGCTTAGAAAAGATCCTTAGCAAGATCGCGACGCCTGAGCAGCACGCAATGCGCGGCCGGGCGTCGTTTTCAATTTAGATGTTTATAGATCGCGCCAAGATCCACGTACAAGGGGGAGACGGAGGTAACGGCGTTACTGCTTTCCGGCGCGAAAAGTTTGTGCCGCGCGGTGGTCCATCAGGCGGCGACGGCGAGCGTGGCGGCAACGTGGTCATGGTGGCCGATGCGTCGCTAAACACGCTGCTGCACCTGCGTTACAACCCTCGTCACGTTGCCGATCGCGGACTGCATGGCGAAGGCTCGAATCGTTCGGGCCATACAGGTGAAGACCTGATGGTTCGAGTTCCGGTAGGAACACAGATCTTTGACGCAGAAACCGGTGACTTGTTGCACGACCTGAGCTATGACGGCGCTCGCTGGCTGGCAGCGCGCGGCGGCCGTGGCGGTTTTGGCAACGCGCACTTCACCACGTCGACGAATCGCGCGCCGCGTTATCACCAGAGCGGCAGCAAAGGTGAGGAGCGCGAGCTGCAACTCGAACTGAAGTTGCTGGCCGACGTCGGTCTCGTCGGTTTTCCCAACGCGGGTAAGTCGACGTTTATTTCGACAGTATCCGCCGCGCGCCCGAAGATCGCCGACTACCCGTTCACGACGTTGGAGCCGCACCTTGGGGTCGTCGACATGGGCGACTTTCGCACGTTCGTGATCGCGGACGTTCCCGGTTTGATTGAAGGCGCACACGCAGGCGCCGGGTTGGGTGATAGATTTCTGCGCCACATCGAGCGCACGAAGTTGTTGCTTCATCTGGTGGATGTTTCCTCGCTGCCGCAACAGGAACCGGTCGTTGCTTACGAGACCGTCAATCACGAACTCGCTTCATATAACCAGGATCTGGCAATGCGACCGCAGTTTGTAGTGGCAACGAAGATCGACGCGCTTGACGATCCGCAGCGGCTCGCGTCGTTGCGTGAACGCGCCGAGAAAGAAGGGAAGCCGTTCTTTGCCATCTCGTCGGCGACTAACGAAGGCGTTCGTGAACTGGTGAACGCGGTGTCGGCGAAGCTGGACGAGTTGGGCGCCGCGGGCAGTCGCAACGACACGGTGGAGCTCGCCCTGTAGATGAAAGGCAGTTATGAGCGCGAAGACGCGGATCGCCTTGTATGGCGGAACATTCGATCCGGTCCATTCAGGCCACGTCGAGATCGCGCGCAAAGTTTCAGAGCTGTTTGAGATTGAGAAAGTGCTGTTTATCCCGGCACAGGTTGCGCCGCACAAAATCGGCAAGCCTGTAACGAACCCGATACATCGCTACGCGATGCTGGCGCTGGCGACGCAGAACGATCCGCGGCTCTCGATTTCGACGTTTGAACTCGACGCTCCGGACCGGCGTTACACGGTCGATACGGTTGAGCATTTCCGAACGGCGTTCGGCGACTCAGCCGAGCTCTTTTTCATCATGGGCGCTGACTCGTGGTCGGAGATCAGAACGTGGCGCGAGTGGGAACGGTTGTTGAAGACGATCGAACACATCGTCGTCACCAGACCGGGACACGATGTTAGCAAGACGTTGCCGAGCTCCGAAGCGCGAGTCTCGTTCACGGACGCGGTGCTGAAAGACGTCTCGTCCAGCGGCATTCGCAGGCTTGCTGCCGCAGGACGGTATGAAGAGTTGGCCCAACTGGTCCCGGCGCCAGTGGCTGAATACATCAGGAAGTACGAGCTTTATCGAGATACGAATGAAACAGAACTCCACAGTTAAGGAACAATCACTCAACCCGCAACCTGCCGTGCGGTCCAAGCCTCAAGCCGAGACGTGCGAAACCGTTCTTGACGAGCGTATCTGCGCGGCGCTGCATGCCGCGAGCGAGAAGAAAGCGATCGAACCGGTCGTGCTCGACCTGCGCGAGATCGCGAGTTTCACTGACTACTTCGTGATCGTCGGCGGACAGAACGAGCGGCAAGTGCAGGCGATTTCCGACGAGATCTACGAGCAGTTAAAGAAAGCAGGCGAGACGGCGGCGCGCGTCGAAGGTTACAAGACCGCCGAATGGATCCTGCTCGACTTCGGGGACTTCGTCATACACGTGTTCGAACAGAAGGCGCGGAAGTTTTACGACCTCGAACGGTTGTGGCGCGAGTCGAAGCGCGTCGAGTTGCCCGCAGAGTTCCGCGACGCCAGCACTAGTTCTTTGAATAGTGATCGAACGCCCGATATGTAGGGTCGAAACCGAATGGATCGAAGGTTCAAGCAGCGGTGATCGAACTCTTTGCGCGCTCTCCTGGAATGCGCGAGGCGGTTGCTCTCGCGGAGCGCGTAAGTCGCACCGATACGAACGTTCTGATCACGGGAGAGTCGGGAAGCGGCAAGGATGCGATCGCGTCGTTCATACACGCACGGTCGTCGCGCGCGGCGCGGCCATTTGTGAAGATCGACTGCGCAACGTTGCCTGGCCCGTTGCTCGAAGCGGAGCTCTTTGGCTACGAACGCGGCGCGTTCACCGGCGCGAACGACGCGAAGCCCGGCCGCCTCGAGTCGGCGGATAAAGGGACGATCGTGCTTGATGAGGTTGCGCATCTCTCGACTGACGCGCAGGCCAAGCTGCTTCGTGTCATCGAGGAGCGCGAGTTTGAAAGGTTAGGCGGTCGCAAGACGATCAAGCTCGACGCACGTTTGATTGCTTTGACAAACGTCGATCTCGACAGCGCCGTCAAGCTGCGACGTTTTCGTGAGGATCTCTTTTACCGGTTGAACGTGATCCGGATCGCAGTGCCGCCTTTGCGCGAACGCAAAGAAGATCTTTCAAAGTTGATTCAGTACTTCGTGAAGCAGTACGCGACGAAGCACGGAAGAAAAGTGGAGCGTTTGTCGCCGCCGGCGTTGAAGCTGCTTCAGTCGTACGAGTATCCGGGGAATGCGCGCGAATTGGCGAACATCCTCGAGCGGGCGGTGATCGTCGCGACGGGTAAGTCGATCGAAGAGCAGGACCTGCCGCCGAGTGTCGTTGCCGCAGTGAGTGTGCAACGCCAGAAGCAGCAGCCGTTGAGCCTGGCGCAGTTGGAAGCGGCGTACATCGCGCAGATGCTCGTCGCGACCCACGGAAACAAGACCGAGTGCGCGCGCATACTCGGCATCAGCCGCAAGAACCTTTACGAGAAGATTGCGCGCTACGAGCTGGTAACCCGGATTTGATAAAGACACGGATCTTCTCGGATTAACGCTTAGATAGATGCGCTTCCGGATCATTTGGCCAGGGAAGACGAAGGATGCCAGGTTGCGCGCGCTCATTGATGATTACACCGGGCGACTCTCGCATTTCGTGCGTTGCGAAGTGACGGAATTGAAGGAACTTGGCCGCGTTGACAAGACGGGCATCGATAAGGAGACGCGGCGCATCTCAGACGGACTCCGTCCCGGTGCGGTAACGGTGCTGCTCGATCCGGACGGTGCGGAGTGGACGTCGCAACAACTGGCCGATCAGGTCAGGAGTTGGGAAACGAGCGGTATCAAGGAAGTCGCGTTTGTTGTTGGTGGACCGCACGGCGTGGCGCCTGAGTTGGTAGCGCGAGCAGACAAGCGTTGGTCGCTTTCACGAATGACGCTGACGCACGAGATGGCGCGAGTGCTGTTGCTGGAGCAGTTGTACCGGGCGTACACGATCGTTCACGGTCTCCCGTATCAGAAGTAACTTTTCCCGCGCTGCGGCGCGGCACTATCAAGTAGGGTTTGGAGGATTAACACGATAATGGATAAGAGGCGCACAAAAGTTTTCCGAGACAAGCTGTTGGGACGTCGCGAGGGGCTGGTTGGGCAGGTCCAGGCGGCAGAACTTTACAGTCGGGAACGCGACGCCGAGGCCACGCAGGATCCGGCCGACATGGCGGCGAATGCGTATACAAAAGAGTTGCTGGTGTCGATGTCTGACAACGATCGCCAGTTGCTAAATTTGATTGATGAAGCCCTCGAGCGAATCGAAACGACTGGTTATGGCAAGTGTGTTCACTGCGGCGAGGCATTGCCGGAGAAGCGCCTTGATGCGGTGCCCTGGGCGCGGCACTGCGTGCGTTGCCAGGATTTGCAAGAGCGCGGATTGCTCGGCGACGACGACGATTGAAACACGCAATAGTTGACTGAAACATGCGGCCTCCTCGAATCGGGGAGGCCGTTCTTATTTGACGTATGTTCCTCACCGACGTCTTGCTTGCAGTTCTCTATCCGCAGTCGTGCCGGATCTGTGGCGGCAGTGTCGAAGAGCGTCGACTCGGGGTTGTATGTAAACGTTGCTGGAAAGCACAGAACTACACAGATCAGGGTTCAATTGGATGGTATGAAGGCGCGTTACGTGAGTCGGTTTTGGTTTTGAAGCGGCAACCGTATCTGCCGCAGCATCTCGTCGATTTGCTATTCCAGGCGAGTAAGCGATTCGAAGTGACACGCATCGTTCCGGTGCCGTTGCACGATGAGCGGTTACGATCGAGAGGTTTCAATCAGGCGGCGATCATTGGCCGCGAAATGTCGAGGGCGTTGCGAGTGCCGATGGACGAAATCAGTCTCGTGCGTGTCTCTTCGTCGGAAAAACATCGCACCGGTCTTGACGCGAAAGGCCGTTGGGACAGTGTCGCCCGGGCCTTCGTCGTGCGCCACCCACGGCTAATTGCGGGCGAGGATGTGTTGCTCGTCGACGATGTATTTACTACCGGCGCGACGGTCTCTGCCTGCGAGCGGGCGCTCCTCGAAGCGGGCGCTAAATCTGTGTCGATTTTCACCCTTGCCCGGGCACATCGGTGAAGTGAGCGGTAAGTTAATTTTGACTATATCTCCGGCGCTCGCGTAATATCAGCCGTACTATGAACGGCAGGGTTCTAGTCCTGAATACCTCTTTTGAGCCCATCAACGTGTGCACCGAAAGGCGCGCCGTGGTGATGATCTTCAAGGGGGTTGCCCGTGTGGAAGAACACAATGGCCATATGCTTCACTCCCAAAAACTGGCCATCCACGCGCCGTCCGTGATCCGCCTGACCGAGTACATTCACATCCCGTTTGAGCGGCGGTCGCTCTCGCGCAAGAACATCCTGCTGCGCGATCATTCGACCTGCCAGTACTGTGGCAAACAATACCCGCCTTCGGAGTTGACCCTCGATCACGTCCAGCCGCGCTCGCGCGGAGGCGAGTCGGCATGGGATAATCTGGTCGCCTGCTGCAAGCGCTGCAACCATAAGAAAGGTAACCGCACCCCGGAGGAATCGGGGATGCGGCTGCTGCGCCGGCCTCGCGGATTTTCGCTGCACGTCAACCGACAAATCATGCGATACCTGGGCAGGGCGGACGAGACCTGGCGGAAATACCTGTTCTATGAATCGGATAATCGAGATTAACTGGACCACTTAGAAAGAGGACATTATGAGTGAAACAATGCTGGCGATCGCGGGGCTCGGACCGACGGAGATGGTCGTTATCGTGCTGGTGATCTTCCTGCTCTTTGGCGCCACGCGTCTGCCGCAGTTGGCGAAGGCGTTGGGCCAAAGCAAGCGCGCGTTTAAGGAAGGACTCGACGAAGCGGAGCGCGAACCCCACAAAGAGATTAAAGAGTAGTTGGTCCGTCGCCGGGAAATCCCGATCTAACTCAGTGACTGTGAGCCTTTTGCCCAACGACTAGCGTCGCTTTCACCGAAAGCGCAAACTCTGCCTCATGCCTTTCTTCGTTAATCAAGCGGGAAATTTCGCGGGATAGATCTGCTCTCTTATCTTCCGGCACGAGCGCGAGCCACGCGGGCATTAGAAACTCTGACACCAGCGGCGAATTCAAAAACTGCTCCCCCGAGTCGTAATCAAACTCTTCAATACGTGTCCACGAGGTCACGTCTCGCAGTCCTTCGTCTTCCGCCATCTGCTCGACTTCTGAAACCGTCGGCAATTCCGTGATCAAGTGTTCGACGTCGGTCTCGTGATCGGTAAGACCGTTGTTGTGCAACGCTTCCCAGTAGATAGAAAAGAACTCGCCGAAGCTGGATGATGTCGGCAGCGCGAGCGCGATCATCGCGCCTGGACCAGCGACCCGCACCATCTCCGCAAACATCTGGCGCACCCGGTGAGTTGCAATGAGCGATGCGTTGCCGACGACGAGATCGAACTCGTTGTCGCGTAGCTTTAGGGAATCCAGCCGCTCGTGACGAAATTGAACCTCGTCTTTCGTGGCGATCGCTTTGGCCTGGGCCAATTCGAGGCACTCGGCGTTTTCGTCGACGCAGAGCATATCGAGTTTCTTGCCGGCACGTTCCTGAAGCGCCAGCGCGTGTCCGCCGGTTCCGGCTGCTGCGTACAGTGCTTTGCCTTCGTCGGGCACCTTCAGGTGCTCGTCGATCAATTCGGCGAATCGCTCGCCCCAGTCGGGGGCGATGAATAGGTCTTGCAGGAACGCCAGTTCCTTGTCTGTCTTGTTATTTATCCTCTTCATCCGTCTGAAAATACCTTCGGCCTTGTAATTGTTGGGGTAAGCATTCCATCTCTTCCCTTGCGTCCGGATCGCTGTGCACGTAGCGATAATCTTTGCCGTAACCGACGTGCTTCATCAGCGGTGTTACTGCGTTTCGGAGATGCAGTGGCACTGGTTCGCGCGAGGTTTCGGCGGCGTCAGTGGCGGCGGCGAAGTACGCCGACTTGACGGCGTTCGATTTCGGCGCCTGGGCCAGGTAGATCACCGCCTGCGACAGTGGAAACAGTCCTTCGGGAAGTCCGATGAGTTGCACGATGTCGGCGGCGGCCGCAGCCTGGACCATGGCCTGCGGATCCGCGAGTCCGATGTCTTCAGAGGCAAGGATGCAAAGCCGGCGCGCGATGTAGATCGGGTCGGCGCCGCCTTCGATCATTCTTGCGAGCCAGTAAAGCGAGGCGTCGACGTCGGAGTTGCGCAGCGACTTGATGAGCGCGGAGATCAGGTTGTAGTACTCTTCGCCACCTTTGTCGTAAGCGTAGTGAGCGCGGCCGAGAGCTTCGATCACTGTTTGCTCGGTGACGGTTCGGCTTCCGCCTTCGTCCGGGCTTGTTGACTCAACGGCTGCGTCGAGCGCGGTGAGTGCTACGCGTGCATCGCCTCCAGCGGAGTGTGCGATGCGTCCTAGTAGTTCATCGGAGATCGATGGGTTGTACGACGCGAGGCCACGCTCGCTGTCGTCCAGTGCGCGTCGCATCACCATCTTGATCTCATCTTCCGAGAGTTGATTCAGAACGAGTACGCGGCAGCGTGACAGGAGCGCGCCGGTTACTTCAAACGACGGGTTTTCCGTGGTGGCGCCGATCAGCGTGACTGTCCCGTTCTCGACGGCGTGCAGCAGCGCGTCCTGCTGCGACTTATTGAAGCGATGAATCTCGTCGATGAAGAGCACGGTGCGTTTGCCGTAGTTCAGTTCCGTCTTGGCTTGCTGGATCGCATCGCGCAGGTCCTTCACGCCAGAGAAGACGGCAGACAAAGCGATGAAACGAAGACCACTGTTTTCCGCGAGCAGACGGGCGAGCGTCGTCTTGCCGGTTCCGGGTGCGCCCCAAAGGATCAGCGAAGGCAGGGCGCCGCCGCGGTCGACGAGCTTCCGCAGAATGCGTCCCTGTCCCACGAGGTGCTCCTGCCCGACAAACTCCGCCAACGAGCGCGGACGCATCCGTTCGGCGAGCGGCGCTCCGTCGAGCGGGGTCATGTCAGGCGAGTCGTCGCCAAACAGGCTTCTTGTAGAATTCCAGCGGTCCATGGCCTCCAAAAGTATGTATAATTATCGCCGAAAAGAATTAAAGACGCGACCAGCCGGGTCGATCAAGCGTGGGACCTCGTCGGGGATCAAATGCCCATTTTTATGGGAGAAATATGCAGGATCTTCAAGGGAACGCATTTGGCGGAATGTGCGTATACTTGGCGTGCGTGAGAGCCCGGTTGACGATGGGAGAGTAGGACGATGAAAGAAGCAAAAGACGTTTTGAGGGTTGTGGGAATGATTCTCTTGGGAGTTTTCGTTTTCGCAGTAGGCATGCCGATAGTTCTGACGTTCGCGGGAATTGCTACAGGCATCATCTCATTTCTGATTGGACTGGCAGTGCTATTGATCAAGGTCGCGGTTGTTCTGGCAATCGGTTATCTGATCCTCGTCGGTATTCGTGCCTTACTTCGCTAACCGAAACACCGATTACACATTGAATCTAAAATGGACTACATCACCCTCCCGCATGATGTAGTCTTTCCCTTCCAGCCGTAACAATCCCTTATCCCGTGCAGTGGCGTACGAGCCCGCGGCTATCAACTCTTCATAACTGATCACTTCCGCGCGGATGAAGCCGCGTTCGATGTCGGAATGGATCGTGCCCGCGGCGGTTTGCGCGCGCGTACCTTGTGGGATCGTCCAGGCGCGCACTTCTTTTTCGCCCGCCGTCAGAAACGACATCAACCCGAGCAGGTGATACGCGCTCTTGATCAGTTGGTCGACACCGCTGGTGGAGACTTTCAAACTCTTCAGATAATCGAGCCGTTCTTCCGGAGGTAAGGCAACGAGCTCCGCCTCGAGCTGAGCGCAGATGACAACGCATTCCGCCGCTTCTCGCTCGGCCGTCTCGCGCACCGCCTTAACGAGACTGTTGCTGTCGAGATTGGCGAGCGTGTTTTCGTCGACGTTCGCCGCGTAGATCGTCGGTTTTGTCGTCAACAAAAAGAAGTTGCGCGCAACGGCGTGTTCGTCAGGCGTCAGCTCAACTGTTCTCGCCGATCGTCCTTGTTCGAGCGCCGGTTGGATCTTATCGAGCACGTCCAACTCAGCTCGCGCAATCTTGTCGCCGCTCTTCAGGTTCTTATGCGCCTTCTCGCGCCGCCGTTCGACTGTTCCCAGATCGGCCAACGCAAGCTCGATCTGAATCGTCTCGATATCTCGCAGCGGATCGACCGAGCCTTCGACGTGAATGACACTGTCGTCTTCAAAACAGCGAACGACCTGGACCACCGTGTCGGTCTCGCGGATGTTCGCGAGAAACTGATTGCCTAGACCCTCGCCCTTCGACGCGCCGCGCACGAGTCCCGCGATGTCGAGAAACTCGACGGTTGCCGCTACGATCACTTGCGTTTTGACTAGTCGCGCAAGCGGTTCGAGACGTTCGTCAGGGACTGAAACGACGCCGACGTTTGGTTCGATCGTCGCGAATGGATAGTTCGCTGCGAGTGCAGCCGTCTGCGCCGTGAGCGCGTTGAAGAGAGTCGACTTGCCCACGTTGGGCAGCCCCACGATACCTGCTCGTAACATTGTTTGCCTCGCAACGAAAACTAACCTATCTTGCTGCGGATGTCGATCCGGTATAATTCCCACTCCGTAGAATGATTGCTTCCTTATTACTGGTCTTGCTGGTTACCTTCAGCGGTACCCTTGCAACTTACCTTTACGATGAGAACGCGTCGTTAGGCGCGCGCTTGTGTGCGGGTGCGTGCCTGGGATTGGCGGCGTTTAGTCTCGTCGGTTTTGTCGTCGCCTCGCTCGTCGGACTCACTGGCGCCGGCATAACGATCAGCCTGCTGATCTGTTGCAGTCCACTGGCGCTCCTCGTCGATCCGGCGATTGCGAAACGATTCAGACAGGATCTTAATGCCGCGTCGATCGGCGCGCGCCGTCTGTTCCTACGGCCCGACGCGTGGTCGATTGGTTACTTCATGTTTTATGCGGCGACGATCTTCATTCTGTGGAAGGTGTTCAGCCGCGCGGTGATTGAAGACGGCGGCGGGATCAGCACCGGACTGCTGAACAACTTCGGCGATCTTCCGTTTCACATCAGCGTCATTACCAGCTTCGCTTTCGGAAACAACTTTCCCCCCGAGGATCCCACGTACGCCGGCGTCAACTTTACGTATCCGTTTCTTTCCGACTTCGCCTCGGCGATCTTCGTGCGTTGCGGCGCGAGCTTGCGCGATGCGATGTTCATTGTGAGTTTCACTCTGGCGGTCGCGTTTGTTGGTCTGCTTCATCGTTGGGCGCTCGTGATGCTGCGCGATCGATTAGCGGCGCTAATCACGCCTTTGATCGTGCTGTTGAATGGTGGATTTGGCTGGTACATGCTGTTTGAAAAGGCGGTGAACGGCGACGGCGGTCTGTGGGGAGTACTCACTGATCTACCGCCATCGTTCACGGTGATTCCTGATTCGATCTGGCGCTGGGGCAACGCGATCTCGGCGCTGCTGGTGCCGCAACGCGGGTTTCTGATGGGACTGCCACTGGCGGTGATCGTCTTCACACAATGGTGGCTGGCGCTCGAAAAAGAATCCGACGCGCAAAAGCGTGAAGCTGAGCAAAGCACAGCGAAGCGAGGAATAGAAGCGAAGAAGACGAAACAGCGCCGGCCAGCGCACGCGCCGCCGCCGGAAGTCTCACGTTTTCCGCTGCGCACGCGACGCATGATTGCTGCGGGAGTCGCGGCGGGGCTGTTACCGCTGGTCCATGCTCACAGTTTCGTCGTCGTGATGGGCATGGCTGCGTGCCTGGCGCTGATTCACATTCGCTGGCGCGAATGGTTTGCCTTCTTCGCGGTCGGTTCTGCCATCGCGATTCCCCAGCTACTGTGGTCCACCTTGCATAGCGCGGTGAATGCAAGCACGTTTTTTGCGTGGGAGTTGGGTTGGGACCGCGGTCATGAAAACCCGGTCATCTTCTGGTTGTTGAATACCGGCCTATTCATTCCGTTAATCGTGATCGCGGTGCTAATGAAGTCGAACGGCTATCTCATCGGGAAGCGGCTGCTGTTGTTCTACTTGCCGTTTACGCTTTGTTTCATCGTGCCGAATTTCCTGAAGATGGCGCCGTGGATCTGGGACAACATCAAGGTCCTTTATTACTGGTGGCTCGCGTCGGCGCCGATCGTAGCGTTGTTTTTGGCGTGGCTGTGGCGAAAGGGACCGGTCATGCGCATGGCCGGGATACTGCTCTTTGTCAGCGTCACGTTAGCGGGTGCGCTCGACGTGTTTGGTATCGCGTTTCGCGACGTGAAGTACGGCATCTTTGATGCGGCGGGGGTGCGCTTCGCCGAGCGTGTAAAAGCAGTGACGCAGCCACGGTCGTTGATTATTCATGCGCCGGTACATAACACGCCGGTGTTCCTGACTGGTCGTCGATCGTTGATGGGCTATCCCGGACACATCTGGACTCACGGACTCGAATTTGTGCAGCGCGAA
>Ga0111538_10003181_pt1 | contig 22997 bp, 27 predicted proteins | sample SoiMethybrSBSTD1_FD_79669 | JGI IMG/M metagenome (GOLD analysis project Ga0111538, IMG submission 79669) | Bulk soil microbial communities from a Populus tree surrounding site in Tennessee, USA - Soil MetaG P. TD hybrid SBSTD1 (version 2)... | ecosystem: Environmental > Terrestrial > Soil >...
CGCCGGTCGCAGGCGGCGCGCCGCCGCGGGACGCCCTGCTCCAGACATCGGTCGTGCTCTCGCTCGCCGTTGTCGTCGGCTCGTTCATCGCCGTGCAGCCGCTGATCCACATCGCCAAGCTCGCGGCCGAGTCGCTGCCGTTCTAGCCGCGAGAGCCTGGGCCGGTTAGTTCCTGCGCAGTTCGGCGGCGAGCGCTCCCAGCGCCTGCACGCAGAAGACGACTACGCAGGCGACCAGGGCTGACCGCGCCACGGCGGGCACGGACGGGTCGCCGACGGCAGGCGCGCGTACGGCGGTGGCGATGAGCAGCAACCCGAGCACGACCGCCCAGCCGTAGGGATGCGCCGGGTTGCTCTTGCCGTCAAGACGCTCGGAGACGCTCCGGAGCCCGGCGATAGCCGTCACCGGCACGGCAAGGAGCAGGAAGTCGAAGGCGATCGTATGAGCGCCGAAATGGTCGGCGAGGGCCGCCGCGAGAACGAGGGCGATCGGGGCCAGTCGATTGATGCTCGCCGGTTCGTCGGACGGCGCAGGTTTCCTGCGTCGTTCGTTACCCTCGCGCCACCCAACGAGGAGGATGTGAATGCCGGATGTTTCCGTCACGTGGCTCGGCCACGCCGCCTTCCGCGTCGACAGCCCGAACGGGAAACGGATCTATGTGGACCCCTGGCTCGACAACCCGAAAGCCCCCGACGGGGAGAAGGAGCCCGAGCGCGTCGACATCGTCGCCGTCACGCACGGCCACGACGATCACGTCGGCAGCGCGGTGGACATCTCGAAGAAGTTCTCGCCGGAGATCATCGCCTTGATCGAGCTGAAAAGCTGGCTCGGCGACCAGGGCGCGAACATCGGCGAGATGCCTGGCCCGAACAAGGGCGGCACGGTCGACGTCGACAGGATCAAGTTCACGATCGTGAACGCCTTCCATTCGGGCGCGACGCCCGACGGGAGCTACGGGGGCGAGCCGTGCGGCATCGTGATCACCTTCGAGAACGGCACGGCGGTCTACTTCGCCGGCGACACGTGCGTGTTCGGCGACATGCAGTTGATCGGGCGGATCTACCAGCCGGACGTCGCGGTACTGCCGATCGGCGGCCACTTCACGATGGATCCGCGTGAAGCCGGCGTTGCGCTCGAGCTGCTCGGCGTGAGGCAGTGCATCCCCTGCCACTACGGCACGTTTCCGCTACTCGCCGGCACCCCCGACGAGCTGCGGCAGCATGCACCCGACGGCGTCGAGATCCTCGAGATGCAGCCGGGAGAGACGGTCACGGTATGAGAGAGCGCTGGTTCGGCTCGACCGGCAGGCGCGTGCCGGAACTGGTTCTCGAGGGCGACCCGCTCGTGCCGCTCGACGAGGCGCTCGTGCTCGACGACGTCGCCGACGATGACGCGCTTCACCGGGCCCACGAGGAGGGAACGCCGGTAGTCGTGCGCGCCGACTCGGTGGAGCAGATCATCGCGGCGCTGAAGCGGCCGGAGGTGGCATCCGTGCTCCTTCCGGCGGACAAGCCCGAGCTGCTCGACCTCGACCTGCGGGAGCTCACCTATGGCTGAGTCCGTCGTCGCGACGTATTCGATCGCGGCCTGCGACCTCGAGGCCGGCCAGTGGGGCGTCGCGACCCAGTCGAAGTTCCTCGCCGTCGGCTCGGTCGTTCCCTGGGCCGAGCCGCGCGTCGGCGCGATTGCGACTCAGGCCTACGCGAACCCGCGCTACGGCTCGGAGGGCCTGGTCCTCCTCCGCGAGGGCCTGACCGCGGAGCAGGTCGTCGACCGGCTGACGTCGGCGGACGAAGGGCGCGATCACCGTCAGCTCGGCGTGGTGGACAGCGAGGGACGCAGCGCTAGCTTCACCGGCGAGGAGTGTCTCGATTGGGCAGGCGGCAGGACCGGTCCCTGCTATGCGGCGCAGGGCAACATCCTGGTCTCGGCCGCGACCGTGGACGCGATCGCGGAGACGTTCGAGGGCTCTTCCGGCGCCCTGGCCGACCGGTTGCTCGACTGCCTGGATGCCGCGCAAGCGGCGGGCGGCGACCGGCGCGGCCAGCAGTCTTCCGCGATCCTGATCGTCGAGAAGGACGGCGGCTACGCGAAGCTTTCCGACGTCGTCGTCGAGCTACGCGTCGAGGACCACGAGCGCCCGCTTGAGGAGCTGCGCCGGCTCTACCGGCTCCACCACGCACTCTTCGGCGAGACGCCGCGCGACGAGTGGCTGACGGTCGACGCGTCTCTCGCCGACGAGCTGCGCGATCGGCTCGGGAAGCTCGGGTACGAAGGCGATCTCGAGGATGCCTTCAACCGGTGGGCCGGCAACATGAACCTCGAGGAGCGTGTGGACGGCGTCGAAGAGATCGACCCGGTCGTGCTCGAGGAGCTACGGGAGCTGTCGTGAGCGGCTACGAGGTGGTGCACGTCGACGAGCTAGAAGAGCTGCCGATCAGTAATCCCAACGGCGCGTTTGTCCTCCGGCCGGTCCGCCGGCGGTTCGGGATCACCGCCTTCGGCACCAACGCGTACACCGGTGACGCCGGACAGCGTGTGATCGAAGAGCACTTCGAGCGCGATAACCACCAGGAGATGTACGTCGTTCTCCGCGGCCGCGCGACCTTCACGCTCGGAGACGACGAAGTCGACGCGCCCGCCGGGACGATCGTCTACGCGCAGCCCGGGACGAGGCGTGGCGCGATCGCGGCCGAGGACGGAACGGCGGTGCTCGCGGTCGGAGCGAAGCCCGGAGTCGTCTTCGAGCCGTCGCCGTGGGAGGACATCTTCGTAGCGAACGCCTACGCGGACAAGGGAGACCTCGAGGGCGCTCGCGCCCTGATGGCGAGCGCGCTCGAAAAGCACCCAGATGCCTGGCAGGGCTACTTCAACGCCGCCTGCCTCGAGGCTCGCGCCGGCGACCCTGAGCGTGCGTTCGACTACCTCAAGAAGTCGGTCGAGCTCGAGCCGGAGGCGGGCGAGTACGCCCAGAAGGACTCCGACTTCGTCTCGATCCGCGACGACGAGCGCTTCAGGTCACTTGTCGCCGGGCAGCCGGAGTCCGGCGGCTAGCTCGCGCAGCGCCGGAACCGGGTCGCCTTCCGGCCGCGCAACGAAGAGCACGGCACCGTAGCCGTCGGCGCCGGTCAGCGAGTCCACGAGCAGCTGCAGCCCCAGGGCGAGCGCGAATCCCTTATGCGCCTGCTCACCCCCGAACGGGACGAGCTCCTCGGGTGCCGCCGCGCCGGTCAGGACATCGCCGTAGGTCACCGCGCCCATCGAGACGTCGGCGACGATCGGGCTACCGTCGGAGCTCGGGATCGCAATCGCGAGCGGGTTCGTGCCGGCGAGCTTCGGGCCGCCGTCGGGATGGCCCAGCCGCGCGGGCGACGTCGCGGTCAGCGCCGCGACGAGACCGCCCTCGGCGAGCGCCCGCACCCAGTAGCCGAGCATCCCGGTCGGGAAGGTATGTGCGGCGACGATCAGCCTGCCCCGCTCCGGCGGGTCGGCGACCTGCGCCTCGACGATCGCGGCGAGGACGAGGTAGCCGAGTGCCCCGCGGCCGTCCCAGCGCTCGTAGGCGCCCTCCGCGACCTCGATTTCCGGCTGGGCGTGCGGGTCGAGGTCGGGGAGGGTCGCGAGCCAGTCGACGCGCGACAGGCCGTGGCCTGTCTTCCCGCGGCGCTCCGCCTCGAGAAAGTGGCCGGCCAGCGTCGCCGCGTCCTCGGCCGAGAAGCCGAGCGCGCGAAGCTTGGCGGGAACGTCGGTCAGGAGAGGACCGGCAGCGCCTTCACGAATCCGACGCCCTGCTCGCGCCGGGTCTCCGCGACGGCCTCGGCGACCTTGGTGATCGCCGCTGCTGAGGGAGCGTCCGGATCCGTGCTGACGAGCGGCTCGCCCGCATCGCCGGCCTCCCTGAGCGCCGGGTCGAGCGGGATCGAGCCGAGCAGCGCCACATGCAGGTCGTCGGCGAGCTCACGGCCGCCGCCCGAGCCGAACACGTCGCCGCTCATGTTCTCGATCACGCCGAGCAGGCGCATGTTCGTCTTCTGCGCCATCAGCGCTGCGCGGGCGGCGATCTCCTGCGCGAGCGGCTGCGGGGTGGTCACGATGAGCGCCTCTGCGCGCGGCAGGAGCTGGCCGAGTGAGATCGAGACGTCACCGGTCCCCGGTGGCATGTCGACGACGAGCGTGTCCAGCTCGCCCCAGTGAACGTCGGAGAGGAACTGCTCGAGCGCCCGGTGCAGCATCGGCCCCCGCCACATCACCGGGGAGTTGTCGTCGAGGAAGAAGCCGATCGACATCAGTTTGAGTCCGTCCTTGACCGGCGGAACGATCATCTTGTCGACCACGACGGGGCGCTGGCGAATCCCGAGCAAGTGGGGGATCGAATGGCCGTAGACGTCGGCGTCGAGGATTCCGACGCGTTGGCCGAGTGCGCCGAGCGCCGCCGCGAGGTTCACGGTCAGCGACGACTTGCCGACGCCGCCCTTTCCGCTCGCAACGGCGATCACACGCGTCGAGCGGTCGAGAGAGATGCCCTTCGTGCGCTCCGTGACGCCGCCGCGCAGCTTCGCGCTCAACGCCGCCTTCTCGTCGGGCGACATGACGTCGAAGTCGAGCGCGACCCGCTCGACGCCCTCTACGGGGGCGAGCGCCTGCGCGACCTGCTGCTCGAAGCTCGAGCGGAGCGGGCACCCGGCGACCGTGAGCGCGATCGTGACGGTGACGTCTCCCCCTTGGATGCGAACGTCACGGACCATGTCGAGCTCGGTCACCGGCCTGCGCAGCTCGGGATCGATGACCTGCTCGAGCGCCTTCAGGATTTCAGTGCGGTTGGCCTCCACGCGGCTGAGCCTAGCAACGGCCCGCTCACGGCCCGAGCCGCTCCCTGAGCCACAGTCCGTTCCGGACCGCGAACCCCTCCCAGTCGTTGTTGAAGTACGCATAGACGTCGACCTTGCGGCGCCAGCCTTCGATCCGTCGCGCCCACTGCTCGAGCTCCGACTCCGAGTAGTTGCCGCGCCGACCGCGGGAGCCGTGGTGGAAACGAAGGTACGTCCAGTCGGCAGTCAGCTCGTGCGTCTGGAACGGCCGCCGGGGATCGTCGCCGATCACGAGCGCGGCGCCGGCAGTCCGCAGCAGCTCGTAGACCTCGGGCACGAACCAGCTCTCGTGCCTGAACTCGAAGCAGTGGCGGCCGCGCGGCAGGCGCGCCAGCGCCTCGGCGAGCCGCTCGTCGTCCCGGCGGAAGTTTCCGGGAAGCTGCCATAGCACCGGGCCCAGGTTTGGGGTGCGAACCAGCGGCGTGATCCGGTCGTAGAACGTCCTAACTCCCGCGCCCAGGTCGCGCAGCCGTCGGATGTGGGTGATGTAGCGGCTCATCTTCACCGCGAAGAGAAACCCCGGCGGGCTCGTACGCACCCAGTTCGCGACGACCTCGCGTCGCGGCAGGCGATAGAAGGTCGCGTTCACCTCGACGGTGTCGAAGTGGCGCGCGTAGTAGTCCAGCCACTCCCGCGGCGGACAGCGCGGGGGGTAGAAAACGCCGTTCCGCCAGTGGTCGTAGTTCCAGCCGGAACAGCCGATGCGGACGGGCTTCACCAGTAGAAGTCGTGCACGGTCGCAAGTGGGCAGTACTCCGCGGCGAGCCGGCGGAAGTCCTCGACGGCCTCGTTCACCGCGACAGCGCCGCGAACAGCTCCCTGCACAGCTCGGGTGTGCCCGCCGCGACCACGCGTGAGCGCCCCTCGGTGTCGAGCGGGGCCTGACCGAACGGCGGTGCCTCCGGCAGGTCGATCGCAAGGCTGCATTCGCGGACGAGCAGCTGGGCGGCGGCGATGTCGACCGACCGCGCGCCCTTCAGCGAGCAAACCGCGTCGACGCGTCCCGCGGCGAGGTGACACAGGGAGAGCGCGAGGGAGCCCATGATCCGCAGGCGGTAGGCGATGCCGACCATCTGCGCGGCCTTCTCGGCGACCGACGACGTGAGCGTCGCCTCGAAGGAGAGGATCTCGATGCGTTCCTTCGGCTTCACCGCGCCCAAGCGCTCGCCGTCCAGGAACGCGCCGCCACCCCGCTCGGCGGTCCACTCCTCGCCGGTGCCGAAGTCGTAGACGTAGCCGAAGTGGACGTCGTCCATCGTCCCTCCGTCCGCGACGGCCACGGACAGCGCAAAGAAGGGGATCCCGCGTTTGGCGTTCAGGGAGCCGTCGATCGGGTCGACGACCACATGCGTTCCCCCGCCCGAGCCGAAGGCACGCTCCCCCAGCTCCTCCGAGATCAGCGTGAAGTCGCCGCCCGTCGCCTCGAGCCGCCGGACGATCGCGGACTCCGCGGCGGCGTCGATCGCGACGGTCTCGTCGCCTCCCTTGCCTGCGCCGACGACCGGCTCGCGCTCGACGCGCGTCGGCAGCTCGAGGAGCACGCCGCGCACGTCTTCGACCGCCGCCCTGCAGATCGCCAGCCACTCAGTCAAGCGGTTCTGAGGCGGTCAGCCGCCAGCATCAAGCGGTTGAAACAGCAGGCCTGAGGTGAGCTTCGGGAAGAAGTAGGTCGTCTTCTGCGGCAGCACCCGTCCCTCGCGAGCGCGCGTGAACACAGCATCGATCGGCGTCGGCCTGAGCAGGAACGCGGCAGCCGCCTCGCCACGGTCGACGGCCGCGACTGCGTCGCGCCGCTGCGCGGTGTACGTGATGCCCTGCGGGCTCAACTCATCGACCACCTCGACGTCGAGCCCCTCGCCGTCGACGAGCTCGTAGCCGCCGTCGCGGTAGAGGACGACTCCCGGCAGCTCCTCGCCGGGCTCGTCGATCGGCGTCCCGCGAACGCCGTTCACCGACTGCGCCAGCCGGTGCGTCGGGAAGATGGTCAAACCCTCCTCGCGCGTCGCCACGAGCACGACCATCATCCAGGCGCTCGCCTCGGTTCCGTCCTCGGCATGAAAAGCGAGCGCGGTCTCGTAGCGGTGATGGCCGTCGGCGATCAGCAGCTGCGCGTCTGCAAACCGCTCACCCGCATCGTCCTCGAGGCGCCAGAGCCGGTCGCCGCCGATCGCCAGGTCGGGCTCGCGGTCGGGAAGCTCGACAGGATCGCCGTCGTGGAGCAGAAAGATCGGTTCCAGCTGTGTGCGCGTCGCGCGGAGCAGCCGCAGGCGGCCCTGCTTGGGGCCCTCGTGCGTACGCTCGTGCGGCAGCACGACGCGGTTCTCGTACGGCTCGAGCCTCAACGCGACGACGATCCCGTTGCGCGTCCGCTCAACACCGTCCGGCCCGACGTACGTCTGCGACAAAGCCCAGGCGGCCGGGTCGGCCTCACGCTCGAGGACGCCCTCGGCCTGCCACCCGGCCAGGTCGCGCCCGGCCTGCTCTTCGGAGTCCGGCAGCGTCAGGTGGACGACGTTGTGCGGATCGAGTGCGAGGTAGCGCGCCCGCTCCTCCGGCGAGATCACGTCGTACGGAGGCGCGACGAGCCGCTCGAGCGGCCCGGCGGAGGACGAATACCGAAGCGCCCGGAACGCCCGAACCTGAGCCATCGTTGGGACGCTACCAGCCGCTTCAGGACCTAGACTCGCGTCGTGAACGCGATCGCCGAGCTTGCCGAGGACCGGGTCGTCGAGGGTATTTATGCGGTCGCGAGGAAGCAGCGCCTGCGAACGCGGAACGGCTCCGCGTATCTGGCGCTCGAGCTCTCCGACCCGAGTGGGCGGATCGAAGCGCGCGTCTGGAACGACGTCGATCTGCTCGACGGCCGCTTCGCCGAAGGGGACGCGGTGCACGTGCTCGGTCGCGTCGAGCGCTTCCGCGACCGCCTCCAGCTCGAGGTGCGATCGCTGGAAGCCGCACCCGACCAGGACGCCGCCGCGCTGACGCCGACCCTCCGCCGCGACCGCGACGAGCTGGACGGCTTCCTCGAGTTCCTGGCCGGCGAAATCGCGCACCCCGGGCTGAAGGCAACCGTCACGCGGCTGTTCGCCGACGACGCCCTCCGCAGTTCGTTGCGTTCGCTTCCCGCCGCCCCCGATGGGCACCACGGCTATGCGGGAGGCCTGCTCGAGCACACCGTCGGAGTCGCCACGATCGCCCGCGAGACCGCACAGCTGCACCCTCGTCTGCGCTCCGACCTTTTGCTCGCGGGTGCGCTGCTCCATGACCTCGGCCGTACGCTTGAGCTGGGCCCGGCGCCGATGTTCAAGCAGACCGAGGAGGGTCGCCTCCTGGGGCACGTCCACCTCGGCCTGCGCCTGATCGAAAACCGAGCCGCTGCTCTCGAAACCGAAGTGCGCGCGGAGCTCCTGCACGCCGTCGCGGTCCATCACGAGCTCCGTTCGGCGAGAACGGCAGAGGCGGCCGTGCTCTACCACGCGAACCAGCTCGACGCGGTCGCCGCCACCCGGCCGGTCGACTAGCCCCTTCTGATGTTTGCCGCCGCGCTCGCCCTCGCGGCCGCCGTGTCGTGGGGAATCGGCGACTTCCTCGGCGGCCTCAAGAGCAGAACGCTGCGCCCGATCGCCGTGCTCATCGTCGCGCAGCCGATCGGCGGCGCGCTGCTCGCGATCTGGGTCGCGCTCCGCGGCGAAGCACCGCCGGGAACCGAGGTGTTCTGGGCCTCGCTCGCGGCCATCTTCGGCACCACAGGACTGATTGCGTTCTACCGCGGCATGGCGGCCGGCGCGCTCAGCATCGTCGCGCCGATCGCGGGCGCAGGCGCCGCGATCCCGGTCCTCTGGGGGCTGGCGCACGGCGACAACCCGAGCGCCTACCAGGAACTCGGGTTCGTGGTGGCCCTGGTCGGAGTCGTGCTCGCGTCCTTCGAGCGCAGGCCCGAGGCCGCGCGCCTCGCGGCCGGAGTCGGCTGGGCCGCGATTGCGATGGTCGCCTTCGGCGCCTACTACGTGCCGATGCACACGGCGAGCCAGGGCGATTTCCTCTGGGCCGCGTTCGTGTTCCGGCTCACGTCGACGGCACTCGTGGCGGCGGCCTGGCTGGCGCTTCGCCCACCGAGTGCGCGCCGGGCCGACCTGCCGGCCCTCGCGGCGATCGGAATCCTCGACACCGGCGGCAACGTCTTCTTCGCGGCAGCGTCCGAGAACGGCCTCGTCAGCGTCGTCTCGATCCTCGCTTCGCTCTACCCGGTCGTCACCGTGCTGCTCGCTCGTGCGGTTCTGCACGAGCGCGTGCACCGCTCTCAGGAGCTTGGAATTGCGCTCGCGCTGGGCGGAATCGTGCTCATCTCCGCCGGTTGACTAGGGGGAGCGCAACGGATCGGGGGCTTTCTCCGTTGTGCTTCCACAACCACAGGAGGTCTGAAAGGTGCTGCTACTCATCTTGCTTGCGATCCTGGCGATCATCCTGTTCGGGGTCGGCTTCACCGTCCACTGGCTCTTCATCCTCGCGATCGTCGCCGCGCTGCTCTTCGTGATCAGCTTCTTCATGGGCGCCGCCGGCGGCCGCTCGCGCGGAGCCTGGTGGTAACGAATCGGTAGCTCAACTCCGGTCCGGGGCCTTGGTGCCCCGGGCCGGATGGCTAGAGCCGCTTCCTAGAGCATCATCACCCAGCTGCGGCCGCACGCGCCGCACTCGCTGTTCTTCTTGCCGCAGCGGCGGCAGTCCCAGTACGTCCACCAGATCCACTTGAGATGGTTGATCTCGAGGACGAAGAGGACGACGATCCAGACGAGTACGGTAGTACGGCCCACGCTGCCAGCATCGACCTCTCACGCGTGGAACGCAATGGGCCGTCCGGCCTATCTGGAGTTCAATCCTGGGCCAGCTGGGCCACGCGGCGAGCGATGTCGTCGCGAATCTCGCGCACTTCTTCGAGGCAGAGACCGACCGGGTCGACGAGGTTCCAGTCGACGTAACGCTTGCCGGGAAGGACCGGGCAGGCGTCGCCGCAGCCCATCGTCACGACGACGTCCGCCCACGCAACGTCCTCGTCGGTGATCGGCTTCGGCTTTCTGTCGGAGATGTCGATCTCGATCTCCTTCATGGCTCCGACGACGGCCTCGTGGAGCTCGGCTTCCGGGCGCGAGCCTGCCGACCGGGCTTCGCCGCCGAGCTCCTCGTAGAGGGCCTGCGCCATCTGCGAGCGGCCGGCGTTGCCGATGCAGACGAAGTAGGCGCGCTTCACCAGGCGACCGCGCGCTCCCGGGTGACCAGTACGCCCTCGGGCGAAGGCCCACCGCCGATCGCGAAGGCGAGCTGCTCCATCGCCTCGGGCACTAGCCGGTAGAAGGTCATCGTCCGGATCTTCCGCGAGACCTCGATCAGGCCCGCCTCCCTCAGCACCCGTAGATGATGGGAGACAGTCGGCTGCGACAGCCCGAGCGGCTCGGTCAGGTGACAGGTGCAGAGCTCGCCGTTCGGAGCTCCGGCGATCCGGTTCACGATCGCGACGCGCGCCGGATCGGACAGAGCCTTGAAACGCTCGGCGAGCGCCTCGGCCGACTGCTTTGCGAGAGGCGGCGACCCAGGCGCGCAGCACGGCTGTTCGAGTACACGCAGCTTCTTCATTGACGTTCATCAATGTATCAGCTAGCGTCTTCATCGACGTCAATCGATGAAAGGAGCCGCTCGATGGCTGCCTGCGATTGCGATTGCGACTGCAGCGGCGGTTGTTGCTGCTGACGCCGCCTAGGGCCGGCCGACGGCCGGCCCTAGAACTTTGGACGGCATCGCAAGCGACGCCTCAGACGTTGAACCGGATGTTGAGAACGTCGCCGTCCTCGACCGGGTAGTCCTTGCCCTCGAGCCGCTGCTTCCCACGGCGCACGACCTCGGCGCGCGAGCCGGCATCGACGAGATCGGACCACGGAATCACCTCGCAGCGGATGAAGCCGCGCGCAATGTCCGAGTGGATCGTCCCGGCAGCGTCGAGCGCAGTCTCCCCCCGTCGGAGCGGCCAGGCGCGGGTCTCCTTCTCAGCTGCGGTGAAGAACGTGATCAGGTCGACGGCGTCGAAGAGCCGCCGCGCGATTTCGCCCGCGGCTGAGGGACCATCGCGGAACTCCGAGGCTTCGTCGTCGGGCAGCTCGGCGAGCTCGGCCTCGAGCTTGGCATCGAGGCCGCCGGGCCCGTTGCGCACCTCGATGAGCGGCTTGGTCGTCAGCGGCTCGAGCTCGGCCGGGAGCTCACCCGGCCACTCCGAGAGAGGCCGCTCGGATTCCAGATGCGCAAGAACGGCTTCGAGAGACGCGACCTCGGCCCGCAGCTGTGGGTCGCCCGACTTCGCCTGCTTGGCGACGCGCTCCAGCCGCTTCTCGACGTGATCGCGGTCCGCGATCAGCAGCTCGAGCCGAAGCGTCGCCAGGTCGTTGTCCGGATTCCGCATCCCGGACCAGGCGTCCAGCACGACGAGTAGCGCGTCGACCTGACGCAGGTTGCCGAGCAGTTGCGCCCCGGTTCCGGGGACGTCGATCACGCGCAGGGAGGCCGGCGTGACTTTCTTCGCGTGCTCGACCGCCGCGACGGGCTCGAGCCGCTCGTCCGGGATCGTTGCCATGCCGACGTTCTCCTTGCCGGGAACGGAGGCGCCCGTGCGTGTCAGCGCCTTGAACAGGGTCGTCTTGCCTGAGTTGGGCAGGCCGACGATGCCGACCGAGAGAGCCATCGCAGGCCCGTTCTACTGCTTTTGGAGCTGCCGCTGCAGCGAAGCGAGCGCGCGGTGCTGGAGCGACTTGATCGCGCCCTCGGTCTTGTCGAGGATCGTCGCCGCCTCCGCGTTCGAGAAGTTGAAGACGAACTTCAGCGTGAGGACCTGCTGCTGCTCGTGCGAGAGCTTCCCGATCATCTCGAGCATGCTCTGACGCCCGATCGACTCGAGCGCCTCCTCCTCTGCTGCGCTCCGGTCGCCCGGGTCCGGCTCGGGGACCTCCTCCTCCGGCTGCCAGCGCTTGTTCGCGCGGAAGTGGTCCATCGCAAGGTTGTGCGCGATCCGGAAGAGCCAGGCCGAGAATGGCGCCGAGCGCCAGCGGAACTTGCCGATCGACTCGAGCATCTTCACGAACACCTGGGTCGTCAGGTCTTCCGCATCGTGGCGGTTGCCGACGCTCATATGGAGGTAGCTGTAGATGCGGTCGAAATGGAGCAGGTACAGCTCCTCGAGCGCGTCACGGTTCCCCTGCTGCGCCCGATCGACGAGGAGCTTCAGGTCCTGTGACGACGCGCCGCGGCTGGGCGCGGCCGTGCCGGCGGCTTCATTCGTCATCGGTCAAGGGGTTCCCTGCGGCGTGGAAGACGTAACTAAGGGGTCAGGGCCCGCTCGAGAAACCGAGCCTCGCCTCGCGCGTGAAGCGCTTCATGTAGACGACCCGGCCGAGCGGGATCGTGTAGCGGCCGTCGTCCGCATCGAGCGTGATGGCGCCGTCGTTCCTGGTGGCCAGCGCCTGCTCGAGCTCGTCCGCGGAGGCGCTCGTCAGCCGCGCGCCCATGATCTGGCCGCCGTCGAAGGCGATCTCAACCACGACGCGTTCGTCAGGCATCGGTCACCAGCTCCGCAAGGACGCCGTGGACCGCGTCCGGGTGTAAAAACGCGACCTCGAGGCCGAACAGGCCATGGCGCGGCTGCTCGTCGACGAGCTCGACTCCTTTGGCCGACAGCTCTTCGATGGCGGCGCGCACATCGTCGACCTCGTAGGCGACGTGGTGCATGCCCGGCCCGCGCTTGCTCAGAAACTTGCCGACGGGCGTCTCCTCCCCGAGTGAAGCCAGGAGCTCGACGCGTCCCGCACCGACCTTGAGCGACGCGGCCTCGACGCCTTGGCCGGGGACGGTCTCGCGGTGCTCGAGTCGGGCGCCGAACAGCTGCTCGTAGGTCGTCACGGCCTCGTCGAGATCCTCGACGGCGACCCCGAGGTGGTGGATCCCGCGGGCTTGCACGCGGGCGATGCTACCTGTGCGTTTCTCGCCACCTGTCGAAACGAGCTTGCGAACGGGGGATTAGCCGGACGCACCGGCAAAGCCGGGACGCCCTCCAAGCGGCGTCGCAAGCGAGCGCCTTAGCTGGCTCTAGGCAGACGACTGTTCGGGCAGCGAGACGACCTTGACGGTACCGACCGTCTCGCTGGAGCGGGACTCGGGCTCGACATCCGTGAGCAGGGCGTCGAGCTCCTCGCGGTCAAGGGTCTCCTTTTCGAGCAGTGCGTTCGCGATCCGGTCGAGCGGGCGGCGGTGCTTTCGCAGCAGCCGCTGAGCCTCTTCGTAGGCGGTGTCGGTGAGCTTGCCCTGCTGCTGGTCGCGCAGCCGCTTCGTCTCCTCCGAGAGTGCGTAGTTGTCGGCCCGCATCGTCCGCGACGTAACGACGTTCGACATGCCGTATTCGAACACCATCGCGCGGGCGAGCGCGGTCACCTTCTCGAGGTCGTTGGCTGCGCCGTTCGTGACACGTCCGAACACGACCTGCTCGGCTGCTCGACCCGCGAGGTAGACCTTGAGCAGGTCCTGGAACTCCTCGGTCGTGTGCAGGTAGCGCTCCTCGCTCGGCAGGTTGAGCGTGTACCCGAGCGCCTGGCCGCGCGAGACGATCGTCACCTTCTGCACCGGGATCAGGTCGCCCACGAGGTGCGACATCAGCGCGTGGCCGCCTTCGTGGTAAGCGAGGATCCGCTTCTCCTTCTCGGTGACGACCCGCCGCTTCTGGAGGCCGGCCACGACGCGCTCCATGGCCGCGTCGAAGTGCTCCTGGTGGATGAACTGCTGCTTCTGGCGACCGGCGAAGATCGCCGCCTCGTTGCAGATGTTCTCGAGCTCCGCTCCCGTCAGGCCGGCGGTCTGGCGGGCGGTCAGCTTCAGGTCGACGTCGGAGGCGAGCGGCTTGCCGCGCGTGTGGACGCCGAGGATCTCCTCCCGGCCGGCGAGATCAGGCGCGTCGATCAGCACCTGGCGATCGAAGCGACCGGGACGGAGCAGCGCCGGATCGAGGTCCTGGAGCCGGTTCGAGGCGCCCATGACGACGACCTGGTCGCGCTCCTGGAACCCGTCGAGCTCGACGAGCAGCTGGTTGAGCGTCTGGTCCTGCTCACGATTGAATCCATGGCCGGTGCGCGAGGCGCCGACGGCGTCGAGCTCGTCGATGAAGACGATCGAAGGGGCGTTCTGCCGCGCCTCCTCGAACAACTTGCGGATTCGCGCGGCGCCGAGCCCGGCGAACATCTCTACGAACGCCGAGGCGCTCTGCAGGTAGAAGCTCGCGCCCGCCTCGCTCGCGATCGCCTTGGCAAGGAGCGTCTTCCCGGTCCCAGGCGGGCCGTAGAGGAGGATTCCCTTGGGGACTCGTGCGCCGAGCTGCTCGAACCGCCCCGGGTCGCGCAGGAAGTCCACGACCTCGGCAAGCTCCTGCTTCGCCTCCTCGAGCCCGGCGACGTCCGACCAGGTGACCTTTGTCTTTGTCGAGATCGTCTTGGCGGCGGTGACGCGCGGCATCACCTCGAGCGTGCGCCAGAGCACGTAGAGCATCGCCATCAGCATCACGGCGAAAAGCAGCGGCAGCCATGCCGCCGTGCCGTCGCGCAGGGTGACCAGCCATCCCATCCCTATCTCGTTATCCGCGCCGGAGCGCGATTCGTCAATGCCCGGCGCGCACCAGTCCGGGCCAGCTGCTCAGGGGCTCGGTCGAGCGGACGACGTGCAAGCCGGCTGCCGCGTAGCGCTCGAAGGCGGCTTCGGCCTCGTCGGTGTAGTCGACGACTCCCGGAACGACGACCGGCGAAGTGCAGTCCTCGAGCAGGTAGGTGCGCTCGGCCAGCCGACTGCCCAGACCCTCTTCCTCCAGCAGGTCGTCGATCGTCCACGCCAGGCAGTGGCTCTTGGCCTGTCCGGCCACGACGACCGCATCGAAGCTGAGCAGTTTTTCGATCAGCTGCGTGTTCTTGCCACCGAGCCGGTCGCCGTCTGGTCCCTCGGTCACCTCGGGCCCCACCATCGAGTAGTGCTCTGTCAGCGGGTTGTCGCCCTTGACCTGGAACTCGGGATTGCTGAGCCGGGCGACGCCGTGAAAGAAGACGGCCTCCTCGAACGCGGGGACGAGGGCGTGTCCGATTCCGCCGAGCATGGCGTGGTACGGCCAGATCATCAGGTCGTACTTGCCTCCATCTGCCAGGCGCCGGGTGTAGTGCACGAGGTGGCGCGCGGCGTAGTCCCGTCCGATTCCGAGCGCCTCGGCGACCGCCGGGTTCGCCCGCCAGCGGCCGGACGCCACGTCTTCGGCCGAGACGAGCGTGTACGGGCCAGGGTGGTTCCCGTTCTCGTCGACGAGCCAGATCGCATGGAAGACCTGCATCGCGCGATGTGTGTCGAGGCTCGGGAAGATCTGCGTGATCTCGCCGAGGTTCCGGTACACGAACTCGCACAGGCGGCGGCTGTCGTCGACCGCGCCGGTTCCGGAGCGGCCGGCCACGAAGAGTTCGAAGTCCGGGATGCAGAAAGTGTTCTGGACGTCGACGGCGAGGAGGCAGATCCGAAAGCCATCCTCAACGGCCGGGTCAAGAGCGTGCTTGTCCGCCCACGCGGACGCGTCGCGTGCGCGTTCCTCGTACGGCACCCGCCAGACCTCGCCGACGGTGCTCGGGTCGAAGTGCGGCGGAAGCGGTAATTCGCGCATCACGGCAGGCAGGAACTGCCCCCGCAGGGGACTGTCCCAGAAGGCGTTCTTCGATCGGTCCGGTTACTGGGACAGTCCCCGGTCGGGGACAGTCCCTCCCTCATTCGACGAGCTCCAGGCGCGGATTCGGCCGGTAGCTGCGCCCGACCTTCGCCGAGGGACGGCCGTCGGTGAGCACGACATCGGCGGTGAAGTCGTTCGAGCCCCGGATCAGTGACGAGCCCACTCCGTACGAATCGACGGGAACCCCGCGGGCCTCGAACTCGCGGATCTTCTCGACCGTGAACCCGCCGGAGACGACGATCTTGATCCGCTCGAAGCCGTCCCGGTCGAGGGCCTCACGGACCTTCCGCACCAGTCGCTCGTTGACGCCGGTCGGCTTGAAGTCGCCGAGCTCATCCCAGAGCGAGCGGTCGACGAGCGCCTCCGACGTGTCGAGCCGCACGCCCCAGAGCCGCGGCCCGAGCGCCCGGGCGACTTCGAGCGCGGTTGCGACGGAGTCGTTCTCGAAGTCGACGAGCACCGTCACATTGAGGTCCTCGGGCGCCCACTCGGCGAACTTCGTGGCCGCCAGCACCGTGTTGCCCCCGTAGGCCGCGATCAGCGAGTGCGGGACCGTGCCGACGCCCTTGCCGCCCCACCAGGACGCCTGCGCGTCCGACGTGACTCCGATCGGGAAGCCCACCACCTTGCCGGCGATGTGGGCCGCATAGCCATCACCGGTCTGGACAAGGTGATGGTCGTGCCGCGCCGGCATGAAGATGAGCGGCTTCCCGTTCGCGGCTTCGAGGACGCGGACGACGTTGCTCGTGATCAGCGTGCGGCGCGCGAGGACGCCGAGGTAGAGCGTCTCGAGGGGCGCGAACGCCGTGTAGTCGCCCTCGACGGTCATCACCGTCTCGAAGGGCGAGATCCGGTCGCCGTCGTAGAGCGCGTGGACGGTCAGGTCGTCCCAGTCGTCCGAGCAGAGCTTGAGGATCGCGATCGCTTCGTCCATGCCGCCGAGGTAGGACTCGTTCTTCTGGAAGACCTGCATGACCACACGCGGCCGGCGGTCGTCATCGAGCAGCGTCGCGCGCGCGTGGTTGAAGTAGGCGTCGGTGTAGTAGCCCTCCCGCATCTTCTCGACCGGGAGCTCGAAGATCTCGGGCGGGAGTCGCTTTCTAGTCTCGGTCCTCTGCGCCATGCTCCAGCTCGAGGCAGGCCGCGAGCGCGGCCTCCGCGACCTCGAGCTGCTCCGGGGTCGGCTCCTCGGTGGCCAGCCGGTGCTGCAGCTCGTGGCCAGGCTTGGCGAGCGCGCGGGCAAGCCCGTTCTCCGGATTGCGGACCATCCAGCTGAAAAGCTCGGTCGCCACGCCGACGGCGCCCACCTGTGCTGCGGCGCGGGCTGGGCCACGCAGGTGGTCGGGCGCTCGGGCGGCGAGCGCGCCGCCGACGGCCGTGCTGATCAGCAGCGGGCCGACGATGTGCGAGCCACACCGCTCATGCTCCTTCGCCCGGGTCTCGCCGTGCTCGTAGCTGCCGATCGAGATGTGCTCCGCCCCGTGGTAGGCGGCCACCTCTGAGCCGCGTACAGCCAGCGCGGCCGGCGCCAGAGACAAGGCACCGGCGAGCAGCTCTTGTGCAAGCGGCCGCAAGCGCGAAGTCTTGATCAGCTGCGCGGCAACGGCGCTACCGAGCATCGCCCCGAGTACGCGCGGGCGCTCGAAGGGAAGCCGCGCCTCGGGCAGCGCCCGCCGCATCTGCGGCAGCAGCGTCATTACCTCGGCGAGCCGGGCCGGACCGCGCAGGAACGGGCGCTCGACCTCGGCGGCGCGGAAGCGCTTGCGTGCGGAGACGACCTTCAGCTCGCCGTCCGGAGTGCGGACCGCGCACGCCCATGCGGTCGGGCCGTGCACGAGCACGCCGTTCGCGAGCGCCATACCGCCGAGCCTGATCTTCTCCTCGGGCATTGCAGAGAGAGCCTACCCCTCGCGGTCGAGCTGGCCGGAATACGACGCTTTTTTAGGCCGCTCGTACGACGCGTAGGCCTGCTTGGGATCCGGAGTCTCGGTCTCGACGCCGGCGCGGTGCTTCAGCGCAGTCTCGTCGACCGGGTAGACGAGCTTCTCCTCGTCGTGGGGGAGACGGTGGCCGATCGAAAGGACCCCGCAAGGTCCGTCGCCGGCGCCGACGAAAACGTGGTTGGTCTCGGGCGGGCAGTGGACGAAGTCCCACGCCTTCAGCGGCCGTTCCTGCCCCTCGATGATCACCAGACACTCGCCGAACAGGACGAGAAAGTCCTCCTGCTGGTTCTCGCGGTGGTACATGCACGCAGGCTGGCCCGGCCCCATCACGCCGATGTTGACTCCGACCTCCTTGAAGCCGGCCTCGCCCTCGCCTTCGAAGGTCACGCCCGAGCCGAACGTGTCGTGCTCGAACCAGCGTGACTCCTTCGCATTGACCACGAACCAGCCCTCGCCGGCAGGGACAAGCCCTGCTTCCGTCTGCTCGAGCGGTGCCTCTGGAACCATCTTCAGCCTCCCATCTGTAGGGCCACGTGTCGTAGGAAACGAACTCCGAGCTCGAGGTCGTCCACGGCGATCCGCTCGTCCGCTGAGTGGACGAGTCGCGCCGCCACCTCGGGCTCCATAGTCCGCATCGGGAAGAAGCCGTAGGCAACCGTGCCGAAGGCCTCGCGCAGCCAGTGGCTGTCGGTAAAGCCGGCCAGACAGTCGGGCGCAACCTTCGCCTGCGGCTCTTCGCCTGCAACGAAGCTTTCGATCGCCTCCCACAGGGGCGTGTCGAGCGGCGAGCGTGTCCCGCCTTGGCCCTCGATCCACTCGAGCTCGTAGTCGCCGTCGCCGAGCACGCCGCGCAACGTCTCCTGTGCTTCGTCCTGGGCCTGGCCTGGCAGCAGCCGGCAGTCGCAGACGACCTCGCAGATGGCCGGCACGACGTTCCGCCTCTGCGAGGCGGAGATCATCGTCGGCGAGAGGGTCAACCCGAGCAGCGGCTCGACCAGCTCGCCCGCGAGCGGATTGACCCCGCGGGCGACTTCGAGCGCCTCTTCGGCGCCGACGTCCCGCCCGACCAGGAGCCGCATGAACCCGGCGACCTCAGGCTCCAGTCGGGGTTCGGGCCGGTACTCCGCAAGCCGCTCGATCAGCCTCGCAGCCTTCACGAGCGCGTTGTCGGAGATCCCAGGCATCGACGCATGTCCGCTGCGGCCATGGACGCGGAGCACGAAGGGCGAGCTCATCTTCTCGGCGGTCCCGCACAGGTAAAAGACGCGACCCCCGCCGAAATCGATTCGGTCGCCGGCGCCCTCGTTGACGCAGTACTCGGCCCGAACCGCGTCGGGGTGCTCCGCGCAGAGCCACGAGAGCCCGAAGTCCTCGCCGACCTCCTCGTCGGCGGTCGCCGCGAAGATCAGGTCGCCGGCCGGCTCGAAGCCCTCGCGGGCGAGTGAGGCGATCGCGACCGCGCCGGCGGCGACCTGGCCCTTCATGTCGAGCGCGCCGCGACCCCAGACCTCGCCGTTCCGCAACTCGCCCGACCACGGATCAAGCTGCCACTCGACCGGGTCGGCGACCACCGTGTCCGTGTGCGAGAGCAGCAGCAGCCGCGGCCCGTCGCCTCGACCCGGGATCCGGGCCACGAGATTTGCCCGTTCGGGCACCTTCGCGTACAGCTCGGCGTCGACACCGCTCTCGGCGAGGTAGTTCCGGAGGAGCTCCGCGGCGATCGTCTCGTTGCCGGGCGGGTTGACCGTGTCGAGCCGGATCAGCCGCTGGAGAAGGTCGGTTGCCTCCTCGCGGAGGGTCAACGTCGCCATCAGCGGCGGCGCCCCGTGACGAGCAGATAGCGGCGCGGCTCATCGACACGTCCGCCCTCGGTCTGGAAGCCTTCCCAGCGCTCGATCATCGCAGAGCGGAACTCCGCCGCCTCGGCCTGCCCGAGCGTGCCGAGCAACGCCTTCACCGGCGGCGCGCCCTCGGACATCAACGTCCAGGCCGCCTCCGGGGAGTCGGCCGTCATGTGCCACACGCGCTCTTCGATCGCGAGCTCGAAGGCGTCATCGAGTAGCGCGTGCACATGCGCCTCGTCGCCCCACTGGTCGGCGCCCGCCATCGAGTCGCTCGGGACGAAGCGCTTGTAGATCGCGTGCGGCCCGTCCTCCGGCCGCCAACTCGTCAGCCCCAGTCGGCCCCCCGGCCTGCAGACGCGCGCGAGCTCACTTGTCGCCGCGTCTTGGTCAGGGGCGAAGATGACCGCGAAGCAGGAGACGACGACATCGAAGCTCGCGTCGCCGAAGCGAAGCGCCTGCGCATCGCCGAGCTCCCAGGTGACCAGCTCGGCACCGGGCTTGCCGCGGGCGATGTCCAGCAAGCTCTCGGAGATGTCGACGCCGGTGGCGTCAGCGCCCGCCTGCGCGGCGCGAAGCGCGACCTCGCCGGTGCCGGTGCCGACGTCGAGACAACGCTCACCGGGCGACGGCTCGACGCGTGCAACGAGTTCGTCGTGAATCGGCCCGAACTGGCGTGCGACCCGGTCGTAGTCGGCGCCGCCCCACATCCGCCCGGCCGCGGCGACCTGCTCGCGCAGCTCGGTCAGCGAGGCTCCTCGACAGCCATGCACGGAGCATACTTTCGAGGAATGAGCGACCTTTTCTCGGACGCCGCGGAACAGCGCATGTCGCATGTGGCGCCTCTGGCGATGCGGCTGCGTCCGGCGACGCTCGAGGAATTCGTCGGCCAGGCGCAGATCCTGGGCGAAGGCTCGGCGCTGCGCCTCGCGATCGCGGAAGACCGAGTCGGCTCGATGATCCTCTACGGCCCGCCTGGGAGCGGCAAGACGACCCTGGCGCGGATCGTCGCTCACACGACGGGCGCGTTCTTCGAAGAGCTCTCTGCCGTGTCCGCGACTGTCAAGGAAGTGCGCGAGGTGATCGCCTCCGCGCGCGAGCGGCTCGGAGCAACGGGCCAGCGGACGATCCTCTTCCTCGACGAGATCCACCGCTTCAACAAGGCACAGCAGGACGCGCTGCTGCCGGCGGTCGAAGAGGGGCTTCTGACCCTGATCGGGGCGACGACCGAGAACCCGTACTTCGAGGTGAACTCCGCGCTGCTCTCGCGGACGCAGATCTACGAGCTGGAACCCCTGTCGGAGGACGATCTGGCGACCGTCGTCCGGAAGGGAGCGACCGAGCTCGGAAGCGAGCTCGACAACGAGCTCGTGGGACTGATCGCCCGCAGGGCCGGCGGGGACGCGCGAAACGCCCTCAACATTCTCGAGCTCGCCGCACAGACGGCGGATGCAGAGGGCGATGCCGTCACCCCGGAGCAGATCGAGGACGCCGCGCGCAAGCGGCCGCTCGTCTACGACAAGGGCGGAGACGCTCACTACGACTTCATCTCGGCGTTCATCAAGTCGATGCGCGGCTCCGACCCCGACGCCGCGGTCTACTACCTCGCCGCGATGCTCGAGGGCGGCGAGGACCCGCGGTATGTCGCTCGCCGGATGATCGTGCTCGCCTCCGAGGACATCGGCAACGCCGATCCGCGCGCACTGCTGGTCGCGGTCGCGGCAGCGCACGCCGTCGAGCACGTCGGCCTCCCGGAGGCACGGCTGAACCTCTCGCAGGCCGCGATCTACCTCGCGTGCGCCGCGAAGTCCAACGCGAGCTACGTCGCGCTGAAGGAGGCGACGGCCGACGTCCGGGAGCTCGGCCACGTTCGCCCGCCCGACGAGCTCCGCGACGCGCACTACTTCGGGGCGAAGAAGCTCGGCCGGGGGCAGGGCTACGTCTACCCTCACGACGACCCGAAGGGGTTTGACGTCGACTACCTCCCGGAACAGTTGCGAGGTCGGCGTTACTACCGGCCGAGCGGATCCGGAGAAGAGGAGGCTGAGAATGGCGATTGAGCGCAAGGCGAAGGCGACCTGGACCGGCGATCTCAAAGGCGGCCAGGGTGAGTTCGACCTCGAGTCGAGTCATGCGATCAAGGACGAGGAGGTCACGTTCGCGTCCCGGTTCGAGCAGCCGGGCGGCAAGACAAGCCCCGAGGAGCTGATCGCCGCTGCACATGCGACCTGCCTCTCGATGGCGCTGGCAAACGGCCTCGCGGAGGCGGGGCACCCGCCCACGAAGCTGGAGACCGACGCCCAGGTGACGCTCGACAGCGCGAACGGCGGCTTCGCGATCAACGCGATCCATCTGACCGTCCGCGGCAAGGTCGAGGGGCTCGACGAGGACGGCTTCAAGCAGGCCGCCGAGGAGGCGAGGCAGAACTGCCCGGTCTCGAAAGCGCTCGCGTCGGTTCCCGAGATAACGGTCGACGCTTCGTTGGGTTAGCCGGGGTCGCGACCGTTCAGCAAGCGCTGGGCGACGCGCTCGCCCCAGTCGTACTCGCGCATCTTCTCGACCGCGGGAGCGACGTCATAGGCCGTGCGGCGGAGCTCGATGTCCCCATTTGTGGGTCGCACGGCCCAGGCCGCACGCGTGTCACCGTCGAGCGGCATCCCGACGCTGCCGGGGTTGACAAGGTCGGTGTCGTTCGGCCCGGGACGGCGGAATTGCACGTGGCTGTGGCCGAAGACGAGCTGGCGCTCCTTGACGCCGGCGAGCAACCGCTCGTCGTCGTCGCGGGGATCGGGCGCGAAACTGTCGACATCCGAGCGCGGCGAGCCGTGGCAGTAGAAGGCGTCCTCACGGTCGGCGAAGGCGGGTAGCCCGATCAGCCAGTCGATGTCGGCGGCCGGCAGTTGCGCGATCGAGGAGGCGAGCGCCGCGTGGATGAACTCCAAGGCCTCTGTCGGCAAGTCCTGCGGCGGATCGACGAGCCACCGCTCGCCGTTCCCTCGAATCCAGGTCGCGTTCGGCAGTTCGCGTAGCCGCGCCAGCGTCTCGACCGGCCACGGCCCGAACACGCAGTAGTCGCCGCCGAGCAGCCACTCATCGACGTCCTCGCTCTCAGCCTCCGCCAGCACGGCCTCGAGCGCGGGCAGGTTGCCGTGCACGTCGTATAGCACGCCCAGCATCAGTCGGAGCCCTTCTCGATCCGCCGCGCGGCAAACTCGCCGAAGGCGCCGCCCATCTTCCGATAGGCGGCCGCGGCGGGCGCCACGTCATAGGCCGTTCGCCTGAACGCGAAGCCGGCGTCCCAGATCGCCCAGGCGGCGCGCCTGTCGCCGTCCAGCGGCATGCCGACGCTGCCGGGGTTGACGAGGTCGGTGTCGTCCGGGCCCGAGCGGCGGAACTGGAGATGGCTGTGCCCGAAGACGATGGTCCGGTCGCGCACGCCTGCGAGCAACCGCTCCTCGCCCTCCTGCGCCTCGGCGGCGAAGCTTTCGTCGTCGGCGAGCGGTGAGCCGTGCACGTAGAGGATCCCGTCCAGCTCCGCCTGGGCTGGAAGGTTGAACAGCCAGTCCACCAC
>Ga0111538_10003182_pt1 | contig 22993 bp, 21 predicted proteins | sample SoiMethybrSBSTD1_FD_79669 | JGI IMG/M metagenome (GOLD analysis project Ga0111538, IMG submission 79669) | Bulk soil microbial communities from a Populus tree surrounding site in Tennessee, USA - Soil MetaG P. TD hybrid SBSTD1 (version 2)... | ecosystem: Environmental > Terrestrial > Soil >...
CTGATGTCCGTTGGCCTTGCGGTAATCGCGGACTTTGTCCTGCGTGGTTTGGGCCAGGAGCAGAGATGGCAGAAGGAACAGAAGAAACAGGCTACGTAGCATGCGCGCGATTATAGCCACAGATCCGTATTTTATCCGCGCAAAATCTGTGTTACGGCTTTACCACGCCGCCATTGTCGAGCGCTGTGTAGAGATCGGCTGAAAAGAGCCCGAGCCAGGGATCGGAGCCGGGCGTCAGGAAAAGCGAGTCGTAGACTTTTTTATTAAGCTTCTCAACGTCGTCACGATCCGAATCCTTCATGAGCCATGTGTACAGCTTTGTGTGCATGAGGTATTCGTTGCGTACCGTATCCAGCGCCACCAATCCCTGAAACTTACTAGCCAGACGTTTGAAATCATCTTCTGATATGGAGGAATTCTGATACTTGATCAAGGTGATTGCGCGACTATCAAGGAGCGCATCGTCTGTATGAAGCTCCGCGATCTTTTTCCAGGCGTCTTCATCGGTGACCTTTCCAAGCCCATCTGTCACGACGTTCATCGCAACCAATATGCTCGTCTCAGTGATCGCCTTGGTCATCGCCAATTGTGATACCACGAGGGCTTGGGTACCGTTTTCGCCCGGCACAATCTTGAATCCCGCCGGAACTTTGCCGCCGATCTTTTTCGTGTCCCCGGCCCAGGCTGTAGCGATCTTATTGTGTTGCACTCCGTAGTAAGACCGTAAGGCCCACGCTCGTTCCTGCTCATTCTTTCCGGCAAGCGACTGAAAGAGTTTCTCAGCGTTTGAGAGCCCGCGCAGAAACGCGCGTGGTCCATAGAGACCGGGAAGCGCATCGAGCGGCCGAGCCTCGGAATCGAGAATGTAATGAATACTGTTGCCGGTCAGCGTGCGCTCAAGTTTGCGGCCGTCGCCAAAATCGATCGTAACGGTTGGAACCGGTCGCACTGACCGCCAATGAAGCACGAAACGATCGTGCAGGACAGCCGCAACCTCGTCGTTGGGGTAAAGGACAGTGCGGAAGAACCTGCTGTTGGCGCAGCTAAATTCGTCGGTCAACTTTCCTAACAGACGCAACGAGAGGATGGGTTTTCCCAGAGCCTTTGACGCTTTCTTAGCGGCATCGAGATCGGTGTACCAGTAAAGACCCGCGATGTAGCTGTTCTTCTGTTGCGCGACAGCGTCAAGGGCGGCCGTGATTCGTTGCCATTGTTCGTCTCGTGCGGCAGTAGGGTTGGCGATGTGCGCCTTGATCTCAACGGCGTATCGCGTCCTCAGCGCCTCCAGGCCTTCTGGTCCCAGCGCCCGCAGTTCTTCGATAGCGGCAGGGTCTCCTGAAACTGCTTTGCGAGCGAGAGCTTCCGTGGGTTCGGTGGCGAAGGAGATTTGCGTGGTAACGAGGACCAGCGCGAGCAAGCAAAGGAAGCGGAACGTCGTGTTCATCGGGACCTCCAGAGTTGGCGGTTGGAGGACTCCCCGAGGGGTTTGGTTGCCCCGGTAAGACTTTGGACAGGATTTACAGGATTTCTTCAGGATGAACAGGATAAATTCTGTCAATCCTGAATAATCCTGTAAATCCTGTCTAACTATTCTTCATCAAGCTATTTCTTCATCAAGTCGAGCACCGCGGAGGTCATGGCTTTTACCCCAGTTCTTAACGTTGGCTCGGGGACGGGGGCGAATAACGCTGAATGAAGTCCGGGCAGCGGCACACCTGATTCCCTGCTCTGCTTGACCTTCGCCGGGTCGGAGGCGCCGAGCCAGAAGATGGTGGCGGGGATCGTGTGGTCCAAACTGAAATAACCGAAATCTTCACTCGCCATCATCGGCGGCATCTGCACCACATTCTCATCGCCCAGCGCCTGCTTGAACGCAACCACCAGTCGATCGACGAGCTTTGGGTCGTTATACGTCGACCCGGTGCCCTCAGCGATTTTTATTACTGGCGCCCGATCTTCAGGAATGCCCGCGGTCGACACAACGCCCTTTACGATCCGCTCGATCGACGCCAGCACGCGCTTTCGGACTTCGTCTTTGTAAGTGCGAACAGTCAGTTGCAGATTAACTTCGTCGGGAATGATGTTGTAGCGCGTACCACCGTGAATCGAACCGACGGTAACAACTGCCGGATCGAGTGGCGAATTCTCACGACTGACGATTGTCTGTAAAGCCATGACGACTTGCGCGGCCACCACAATCGGATCTTTAGCCAGCTCCGGCGCTGAACCATGACCACCGATACCTCTGATCTTGATGTCGATCGACGTCGCGCTCGCCATCGCATAGCCGGGCGTGTAACCAACCTTCCCTGTTTCCAGTTCGGGTTTGTCGTGTAGCGCGATCGCGAAATCCGGTTTTGGAATATTGGCGTACAGATTGTCTCGTAACATCGCATTCGCGCCGTCGCCGGTCTCCTCCGCCGGTTGGCCCAACATCACCAGCGTCCCACTCCAGCGACTCTTCAACTCAGTCAACATCTTCGCCGTGCCCAGAAAGCTCGTCATGTGTATGTCGTGCCCGCACGCATGCATCACACTGACTTCAAGACCCGCGTCATTCTTAGTCTTTACGTTGCTCGAATAGGGAAGGCTGGTTTTCTCTTCGACGGGCAGCGCATCGAGCTCGGTTCGGACGAGCACTGTTGGTCCAGGACCATTCTTCAGAACGCCCACGATGCCGTAGCCGGTCCACTGCTCGTTTTGATATTTGCCGATGCGTTCGGTAACCGTGAATCCGAGTTTGCGCAGCTCGCCCGCCACGAAGGCCGACGTCTTTTCCTCGCGATGAGAGAGCTCGGGCGTCGTGTGGAGGTTCCTGTACGTGGTTAACCACGACGCGATGTCGCGATCGATCATGGTGTCGAGCGATTGCCCGTTGACATTTACGGCGAGCACGGCAAGCGCCGCGATTAGGAGGAGTAGTTTGCGCATATTTTCTTTAGTTCACTGATCCTGGCGAGATGATAGTCGTCGTGTTCCGCCTGAAAAAATAACATATCAACGAGTCGCATTTGCACTTGCAATCGCGGGTGTAGCGCGGAATGTGCAAAAACCTCGGCGTCGAGACTCTCGAGCCGCTCGACGAGCTCCTGCCTGGCGGCGCGGAAGGCTGTCAGAATTGAAGCAGCAGGAACGTCGTTGTGACTTGCTTCGTAGGTCTTGCGATTCGACATGTCGGCCGCGTGGAGCGCTGTGTTGCCGGCGAGATATTCATCGACTCGCTGCGAAACGAGGCTTTCGAGATCGAGCAGATGGCCGGCATTCTCCTGCATGGACCAGCGACCATCCACCTGCGCGGTGAGTGTTTCGGGTGAGAGCCCGGCGAGCAAATCTTCGAGGCGTGCCGGTGTGCCGCGCACGCGTTCGATCATCTCGGGGTATATGCCTGCGGGGAAATCAAAGCTGAAGCGGCGATCGGTCCACTTGATTCTCATGATTAGAATAGATCCTACAGGACCTATTCTAGCTTGGCTGCGTGAGGCTGAACCAGTTGCCGGAATTGTCCTGGAAAACCGCTTCGATGCCGTACGGTCGTTCAGCAGGCTCCGAGATGAATCGCACGCCTTTGGCTTTCAGTTCTTCGTAAGTCCCGCGACAATCATCGGTATTGAAGACGCCTGCTCCCAGTACGCCCTTTGCCATGATTCCGCGTAACTGATTCGTCGTTTCTTCATCCATCATCATTCCGGGCTTCGGTTCGAGGAGGACGATCTCGAAATCCGGTTGATCGTTTGTGCACATCGTCAACCAGCGGAAATCCGGGCCAACCATCGCATCCGTGTGGACCTTAAAGCCCAGCTTGTCGCGGTAAAACTCCAGTGCTTCGTTTTGATTGTTAACAAAGATTGTGGCGTGAGACATTTTGCGGATCATTCTTCGGTTCTCTCCTCTTGAAAAGTTGACGAGAGGATAACGAGATCTACCAGGGATCGCTTCTTGAAAATTGCTTTTTAGCCGCGGATTAGACGGATTCCAATTTGTGCATGACGAGGAAGCAGCCGGGAATCTGGCGCTTGGCCTGTGCTCTCTCGCGATATGTCGCAGGGGCATGACCGACGCAGCGATGAAAGAGAGTGCTGAACGAACCGAGACTCTGAAAGCCGACTTCGAAACAGACGTCCGTGACGCGCAGATCGTCTTCGCTGAGCAGTTCCTTCGCTTTCTCGATGCGGCGGTGTATGAGGTATTGATGCGGAGTTTGGTTGAAGGCCTGCCGGAACAATCTCAGGAAGTGGTAACGAGAGAAGCAGGCCTTCTCGGAAATCTGATCGAGGCTCAGCGGATGGTCGTAGCAGTGGTCGATAAAATCGCGCGCACGACCAAGCCGCTGAAGCGTTTCGAGATCCGGCAATGTACCGGCGTCTATTCTTCTCACCATACGGTTAGGGTTTGGGTGGCAGCGGCTTCTGCAACACCCCGGCGATGAATTCAGTTAACCCGGTGTCGGTGTTGTTATGTCGAAACTTGTAGTAGGTCGTCATCTGCGTCAACCACTCGTTCCGACTCTGCTGCGTTTTTGCATCAGTCCCTGCCGACGCAATCGCGCGTGCATAAGCGTCAACAATACGGTCCATCACGACACCCAGTTTCTCGAGTGCGGCTTTACTTGCAGGTGTCTCCGGCTTGTCCGCAAAGTCCTTTTGATAGGCCGCTGATAGGGTCTTGTACGGACCTGACTCGTAAGCCACTGCCAGGAAGTAATAGGTGGACGGAGTTCTCTTGATGTCACTCTCAAACTGCGCCGCTTTGAGCAGGGGATCGATTGCCTGTTCGGGCGAGGTTTTTAGTGTCAGAAAACCGACGGCGTAATTGAGATAAGCGAGCGTGTCGTCCTTGCCTTTGAATGGCGCCCACTCATTCGGCGTCTTACCCGACTCGATCGCCTGAATCGCACTTCGCGCGTAGTCGAGAGCCGTGCTGTTGAACTGCTCATTCTTTGCTGAAGCGGCAATATAACCAGCGTAGCCGAGGTCTATCCGAGCACGCAGATAATTGGGCTCATCCGCCAAAATTTTGGCGCCCGTGCTGTAGGCTTCTGCGAATTTCTTTTCGTTTATCAGAATCGGCAGATTTTGCTTCCGCTCTTCACGTTCGTAAGCTGTGACCCACTTCGTCAGGTAATCCGTGTACTGGTCCTTGTCTTTGGTGTATTTCGCGAGGTAGTCACGCGCGGCCTGGTAGGCAACGGGCGGATGGTCGACGCGGTTGTCCACAAACCGTTTGTAGATTTCGATCTTGACCGGATCGTCCGTCTCCTGGGCAAACACAATCGATGAGCCAAGCGCCCCTGCGGAAAGCGCCAGCAGGGTGGACAACATTAGCCTAAGGCCCAATCTTCTTAACAACTTCATATTCAACTCTCCTCCGCTCCTTCTCATCCGGACACCTGAGGCCTTAGACGCGCCCATGCCCGCTAAGGGTTTTATCAGCGTGAGGTTATAATCGTTATGTTTTCATACAACATGATAGGGAAACTAAATGACTGGCACAACCGACCGACGTCCTGAACATATCAAATTCTCGGGCCGCATTCTATTTTTAACTGACGATACCGCTCTTATCCGGCAGCAACTCGAAGCCGGCGCCGAAGCAGCCGCAGCTCTCGAAACCGAACTCGCTACCCGCTTGCTCAAAGGCGACCTGCCCCTGATGAGCAACATCTCCACCGACGAGATCACACCCGGCTGGGTCTGTTTCTACTACGACGAAACGCTCGGCCAGTACGTGTACGTCGGCATGCGCGACAGCGCCGTCAAGAAAGATGAGGTCAAGAACGGCGGGTTTGCAGTCGTCGTGTCAGGACTGTCAAAAGGTTGTGGCTCGTCGCGCGAAACAGCACCTTACGCCGAGAAAGCGGCAGGCTTGCAGCTTGTGATTGCGCAGAGCATAGAGAAGATATACGGACAGAACTCGCAAAACATCGGGCTTTTGACTTCAACTGATTTCGGCTTAGTGGAACGCATTCGACGCGGCGAAGAGATTCCACTCTCAGAGTTCACGAAAGGCCTTGACCCGGTTTCACAGGACATCGTTTCTCACGGCGGACTCTTCAACTACAACAAGGCTCGTCTCAGTGGCAAAGTCTCGCCGCCGCCGATCGAAACCGCACCGCGTCCGATGACGATCGTCGAAAAGCTCATCGCGCGCCATGCGTTTGTGACTGCGGGAAAGATTGGTATACCGACCGTAAAACCGGGCGACGCGCTTTTTGCGCTGGCTGACGTTCGCTTCTCGCATGAATACGTTACGCCGATGGCCGCGTCGCTATTTACACAAGCCCTGGGTCCGGATGCCCGTGTCTCGTCTCCCGAGTCAGTGTTTGCTTTTCGCGATCACCTGACTTTCCTTGGACGGGTGATGTCGCCGAAGCATCGCGAAATGGGTTTGTTGGACAGAGCCGACGGTTTGGCAACAACGCAGCAGAGTTTTACTGAACAACAAAACATTCACCTCTATGGTTCGACTCCCGAAGGCGGCTCCGAAGCGATCTGTCACAACGCCGTCGTCGAGGATCTCGCTCTGCCCGGGCAAATCGTTATAGGCACTGACTCGCACACGTGCATGGCGGGCGTGCTCGGCTGCTTCGCCTTTGGTGTCGGTTCAACTGACATGGCGAACGCGTGGTACACGAAAGACATTCGCATTCGCGTTCCGGAGACGGTGCGTTACGTGTTGAAAGGAAAGAAACGCGACGACGTTGCTGCCAAAGACGTGATGCTCTACATACTCGCGTCGGAGTACATGAAGTCGAGCCAAGGCATCGGCAAGGTGCTTGAGTTTGCGGGCGAAGACTTAAAGAATTGGCCGATGGATGAACGCGCCACCCTGACGAACATGGCCGTCGAGGCGGGCGGTACGACCGGCATCATCGAGCCTGACGAAGTAACGCTCGACTACGTCGTCCGCACGCGGGGGCTCGAGCCGGAAGAAGTGCGCAAAGGGTTTGTTTACAGCGACCCGGACGCCGAGTACGCCGCTGTTTTCGAGATCAATCTGGACGAGATTGGTCCGATGGTGGCCACACCGGGCGATCCGCGAAATGGAATTCCGATTGACGATCTTGAAGAGGTTCGCATTGACGCTGCTTACGGCGGCTCATGTACGGGCGGAAAGATGGCCGACATGGACATGTACGCCGAGGTGCTCGAAAACGCGCTCGCCAGTGGGAAGCGTGTGGCTGAGGGTGTGCACCTGTACATTCAGTTTGGCTCGCAGAAGATCAAACAGTACGCGCGGCAGCGCGGCTATATCGACATCTTCGAGCGCGCCGGCGCCGAGTTGATCGACCCCTCGTGCGGCGCGTGTATCAACGCCGGTCCGGGCGCCTCACCTTCGGCCGAAACCGTCACAGTCAGCGCCCAGAATCGAAATTTTCCCGGCCGCAGCGGCCCCGGCAAGCTCTACCTCGCCTCACCGTACGTAGTCGCCGCCTCCGCAATCGCCGGCAAGATCGTCGACCCTAAGGAATTACTGAACTAGGGCGAGCAAGAAAGCAGCAGGAGCAGTAAACAGGAGCATGTAAGCAGAACCTGCTCCTGACGACTGCTCCTGCAACCAAAATCTGCAACTTTTACCCTTCGCCCTACACTAACCTACCGAGAGAGACGATGAGCGCATTCGCGGGAACTCTGATGAATAGTTCAGCAGACCTAGTCACTCGCGTTTGCCAGGGTGACGCGGACGCCTTTCGTCTGATTTTTGAGAGGTACTCGCGGCCTGTCATCAGTTTCATCTACGACATGGTTAACGACCGCGGGCTGGCCGAAGAGCTGACGCAGGAGACCTTTGTCCGCGCTTTCCGGGCGATTCATACGATGCGCACGGAAACGAAGCTCTCCACCTGGCTCTTCGGCATCGCGCGAAACGTCGCTCGCGAATCGCTGCGAGCACGCACCCGCGCCAACAGTCATGTCGATCTCGAGGATAAGTCGGTTATGGATTTGAGCGACAACAAGCCGGTGCCGGTCGATGGCCTGCTGAGCAAGGAGTTGAACGAACTCATCCGGCGCTCACTGGCTGCACTCGACGAAGATAAGCGGCTGGTATTCACGCTCAAGGTGCTGCACCAATGCAGTTACGAAGAGATAGCAGCGATCACCGGGTTTTCACTGGCAAAGTTGAAGACTGATTTACATCGCGCCCGGGCGGAGATGAGAAAAAGGATCAGTCCGTACGCTGGAGTTGGTTATGAAGTGTAGTTTGTTTTGAGTTTTTGGAAGAGTTTCTCGACGGTGAGCTCGCCGCGGAAGATCGCGAGCAGATCGATGCGCATTTGATTACGTGCAGCGAATGCTCGGAGAGCCTGGCGGTGCTCACCGCGGAACAGGAGATATTCGCGCGCTATGATCGTGAGGTCGAAGTGCCACCGTTTTTGTGGACCAGAGTCGCGGCGCACACGGTGTCGGAAAATAGAGTTGCAAAACGCGGTTGGATGGCGAGTCTGCTTGGAAGATCATCGCTGGCAGGCGCGCTTGCGGTGTTGTTGATTGTGATTGTAATTGGAGTCGTTTACTTGTTGTCGAATCACAAGGCTCCAGAGCAGAAGCTGGCAAAGTCACCTTCACAACTCCCAAACCCAAATCCGGTTCCACCAGCCGTCCAATCCGGGGCACCAAAACGCGACGTATTGGCTTCAAGTCACAAATCAAGATCACGAGTTAGATCACCCATCGTTCGTGCCGTGACTGATCAATCGGATGTGCTGTCGTCCGACCTTGGCTATCTCGACATGGACGAGCAGGACACCGCCAAACACATTGAACAAAGCAAGCTATTGCTGCGGTCGATCAAGAACGTGCCAATCGCTGACAACGACGACGAAATCGACGTCACGTACGACAAGGCGCTCTCGCGTCGCCTGCTGAATGAAAACGTAGTGCTCCGCCGCGACGCGGAGATGAAAGCAAAGTTTCCCACCAAGACGCTGCTCACCGATCTGGAACCATTCCTGATCGACATTGCAAACCTGCCCGACCGCGCCCGTGGTGAAGACGTGCGCGTGATCAAGGAGCGGGTGCAAAAAACCGAAATCGTGGCGGCATTAGTGGATTACCAGGACCGGGGCACAAACAATCGCTAAAGAATAGAGGCTAAACCCATGTTGAAAAACCTTACATCGAATACGACAACCGCAGCGAACCGCGCCCGGTTTATTTTGATCATTGTCTCAATCGCATTAATCGCCGCGGCCGGCCCGGTGAATGCGCAATCGAGCACGAATACTGCTAGCACGGTGTTCCGCAGCGCGCGTGACCTCATCACTGACGGCGAGTGGGCCAAGGCTCAGGAGAAGTTCAACGAGTATGTCAATTCGTATCCCAACGAGAAGAACATCGATGCCGCGCTTTACTGGCTGGCTTATGCGCAACAGCGGTTAGCGAAGTATGACCAGTGCCGCGTAACCATCGAGCGTCTCCTCGAAAAGTATCCCAACTCAAGCTGGAAAGACGATGCTCGAGTGCTGTTGGCCCAGGTACCGATCGTTGCACAAAACTATGCTGCCACGGTAGCAGCTTCCGACGAGCTCGTGGCCAAGTTAAAGATGGACGCAATTCCGAGGACGGCCTATGTTCTTGAACCCGGAGGACTGGCTCCGGTAGCAATTGCACCTGGCCAGGCCGTTCCTGGTGTTGCGACGACAGTATTTGCCCCCGAAGCTTCCAGCAATTCCGCCGACGATGACGATCCATGCGAGTTCAAGATCGTCGTGCTGCAGGCTCTGTTTCAAACCGATCTGCAACGCGGCATCATGGCGGCGACCGAATGGCTCAAACCGGGTTCGACGCAAACCGTGCGCTGCAAGAGTGCGGCGTTGACGTTGCTCGGTCGTAATGGCGGCAAGTCGGTCACGCCGGTAATCCTCGGCGTGGCGCGCACTGAGCCCGATCTGAAACTGCGAGCGCGTGCAATCTCAGCACTCGGTGCAACCAACGACGACAGCGTTGTTGACTCACTCAGAGACTTCGCACTCAACTCACCGGAAAACGACATCGTCGAGGCTTCGCTCTACGCGTTGAGCAGACACACCGGTGAGCGCGCGATCGTCGTGCTCAGCGATATCGCGATCAGTGGCAAGACGACACCGCAGCGAAGAATGGCAATCTCGAGTATCGCAACCCGTCCGGGTGAACCGGCAGTCGATGCTCTCCTCCGAATCTATGACGCCGATCAAACGGTCGAGATCCGCCGAACCGTCATCGCCGGCTTCGGAAATCGCAAGAGCGAACGAGCGGGCGCCAAACTGTTCGATATCGCCCGCAGTTCCGACAGTATTGAACTTCGCAAAGCAGCCATCGGCGCTATCTCAAGACGGGGTGGAGACAAGACAATCGAATTTCTGCTCAGTCTGTACGACACCGAGAAGAATGAAGAGTTGAGAGATCAGATCATGAGTGCGCTTGGTTATGGCAGCAACGTCTACGTCGGAACTCCGGTGGTGGTCTCAGGCCAGGGTCGTCAAGGTGGACAAGGCATGGGTCAAGGCATCGGCTACAGCACGAGTTCAAGAATGAATGACCAGCGTGTAATCCGAAAGCTGATCGAGATCGCGCGGGATCAAAAGGCTCCGATGGAGCGCCGCAAACGCGCGATCGGCTGGTTGAGCCGCAGTAAAGATCCCGAAGTGCTCAAGTTTCTTGAGGACTTGTTGAAATAAACCCCACTCATGGATCGTCTAAGGATTAGGATTATGATTCGAAGAAACATAATCTCAGCAGCCATCGTTCTGACTTTAAGCGCCGTCGCCCAGGGGCAAACAAAGAATTTCACGCCCGTAGATGGCGCCAATCTGAAAGCCAAAATCGATAGTGCCATCATCGCCGGCAAGGCAAATGCGCCAAATGGCCGGTTCTGGGTGGGTTACCAGTTTGAAGTCCGATCCGGTGTCGCGGTCGATTTTGAAGTAGTCGACAGTGCGGGCGGTGTCTATATGTCGATGGACGGAACCTCGATGATGTTTGACCCGCGTCATGAAACACGCGAGCTCGGGCTGTTTCTTCTCTTCGACACGCAGCGCGATTCTTTCACCCGAGCCGAAGTCTACAATCTTCGGCGCGATCACGAGTTCAGCAGCTATCCGGTTTACTGGGCTGGACACATCACGAACGAAGAGAGTTTGAACTATCTGAAGTCGATCGTCGATTCGCCCGCACCTGAGATGAATCGACTATCCGAGCGCGCGACTTTCGCGATTGCACTTCATGACGACGCGCGCGTCGACCCAATGCTCATGGAAATAGTACGCCGGCCCATTGCCGATCCGATGCGCTCCCGCGCTATCTACTGGCTTGGGAATACCGGCGAGAGCCAGGCAAAGAACACATTCTTCGCCGAGATTATTCGCAACAACCAGGAGAGCACTGAAGCACGAAACTCGGCAATGTCGGCGCTCGCGATGAGTCGCTCCGCCGGCACTCTCCCGCTGTTGCAGAACCTGTTCGAGACGATGACGACGCGCGAGTTGAAACGACGCGCGCTCAGTGGCATCGCCCGCAACGACAACAGCGATGGCGCCGCGACCTACCTCATCAAAGTTGCCGAAGCGGAAAAGGATCTCGAGCTGCGCAAGAGCGCGATCTCAAATCTCGGGCGCGTTGCGGGACAAAAGAGTTTAGGAGCACTTACCACCACCATCGACAACGACGTAGAGACCGAACTCCAGAAGCAGGCAGTAATTGCCATTGGACGTCGTGCGAAAGACGAAGCCATCCCAATTCTGATTCGCACTGCCCGGAACCATCCAAAAATGCCCGTCCGAAAACTGGCCATTCAAGTTCTCGGACAAACTGGGGATGAACGCGCCGTCGCGTTCTTCAGGGAACTTTTGAGCAAGGATTAATGTAATGAGTAGTTCATTTCACAATATCAACACCTTGAGAGAGGCGGCGATGACACTCTTACGTGAAGTCGAATCGCTTGCCAGCCAACAAGAACCGCCATCTACCCAGCGGCTCGGGCTCCAGGAAGAGATGCAGCGATATGAAAGCGAACTCATTCGCGATGCACTACACCGCACCCGCGGGAATCAACGCCGCGCCGCGAAGCTCCTTGGCGTTAAGGTTACGACGCTCAACTGCAAGATCAAGCGTCTCGGGCTGCAACCGGGAGCGTCATCACAGGATTTACAGGATTTGAACCAGGATTTACAGGATATTGCCTGTCCATCCTGAAACATCCTGCTAATCCTGTCTAACAAACTGTTACTGAATACGAACTCTGACTTTGTTAGTCGTCTTCCCTCTTAGCGTCGCGCTAAACAAGACTGACTGACCTGTCGGTAAATTATCAGGCAGTCTTACTGTTACCTGCGTCAACCAGTCGAAGCCCGGCACCTTGCCGACAAATTCCACTGGCGCGGGATAAATCACCGCCTGCGCATCCTCAGCTCTCACGAGGACAGCCAAACTGTCTTCCCCGGGCAGCAAGTCCATGTTCATTCCAAACAAACTGATCCGCGTGCGGGACTGCGCACTGAAGTTGATAACCGGGTTCGTGAGCGAAAACGGGTCGCGCAACAGCCAAACTGAGTCGAGCGCGATCGCGATATCCGAACCCGCTTCTGAGATAAGCATCGGGTCCGTGAACTGTACCCGGACCACCGCGCCCGAACCTCTCGAGAGATAAAGCAGGCTGCCATCAACATCAACCTTCAAATCCACCGGCTGCGCAATGCCCGTCGCAAATGCGGAAGCGGTTCCGGCGGATGGATCAAAAACTCTAATCCAACCGCTACACAGATCCGCGAAAAAGTACTTGCCGATAAAACTCACCGGGAACCGAGCAGTGTTTGGATTGTAGAAAGCTCCGCCGGCAATCGCGCATCCGGTTGTCGCGCTGATGCCATGCCCGTAGAAAAACAGCGGCGACCGGAACAGAGGATTTGACGTTGGTCCTTCGGTGGTGTTCCAACCATAGTTCGAACCGGCGATGCCGTCGTTGATTTCTTCCCACGTGTCCTGGCCTACGTCGTTTATGAACAGCCGCCCGGTTCCCGGTTGAAAGGCGAAGGTGAAAGGATTGCGCAGGCCCAATGCCCAGATCGATCGATTGTTTCCGGAGGCTGTGTTGAAAAATGGGTTGTCGCCGGGAATGGTCCCGTCAGAGTTGATGCGCAAAACTTTTCCGAGCATGTTGGCGAAGGATTGCGCGTTTGAAGGGGTGGCATTCTCTCCTACTGCGATGTAGAGCTTTCCGTCCGGTCCAAAATGGATCGCGCCGCCGTTGTGATTCGTCGCAGAGCTGAGATTGTCGAGCTCGAGAAGGACCGTTTCACTACCGGGAACGACGACGTCGCCATTCGCGGTGAAGCGGCTGACACGATTGTGTCTCGGCGTGGTCGCCACGGTGTAGTAGAGATAAATAAAATTATTGCCGGCGAAGTTTGGATCGAAAGCAATTCCGAGTAGTCCGCGTTCGCCGTTCGCATCGACATTCAACGCCACGAATGGAGTCGCAAGTAAGACGCCGTTCTTGATCACACGCAGGCTGCCACCCTGCTGGCAGACAAAGATGCGGCCGTCGGGTGCGATCTCCATTGCGGTTGGGTTGGAAAGTCCCGAGATTGCGGTTTCGGTGAAGCCTGCGGGCAGCGTTGCGCCTTTGGTCGAGGAAAGGTAGACCAGTAGAACGATAAATCCGAGAAAGCAGTTTTTGTGCATTCAGAGTAACTCAGGGGAAGGCGAGGCAATGATAGCAAGGTTTAGACAAGATTGTCAGGATTTTCAGGATTAACCAGATGAATCATGTACATCTTGCTAATCCTGTAAATCCTGTCACTGACTTGGCGCAAAATAAGAGCGGCGCCCGTCTTCCGGTGGGCTTCTCAACGCATTGAAAGCTCGGCCACAATCTCTCTCACCGCTGCACGCGCTTCTTCGACTTCTTCCGGCTTGAACGACACGGCACCGACCACGGCGTGTCCGCCGCCGCCGTAACGTTCGCAGATCTTTGCGATGTTGTGCGTGCGTGGCACCGGCGCCCATGGATTGGAGCCCACCGAGATCTTTGTGCGCTGCGATCCGCGCGTGAGCGCAACAGAATAAGTCGCTTCGGGATGCAGGTAATAGGGAATGAACTTGTTGAAACCCTCGTAACCCTCGTCAATCAAATCAAACTGGACCACGCCGTTCGCGCTCTTCGCCTTCTTGCGAACCATTTCGAGCGTCTCGAGATGTTGCTTGAGGATGGGTTGAAAGCGACCTTGCACTTCCGTACTCGTCGACACATCTTCGAGCGAGCCAACAGCGAGTTCACGAATGATTTGTTCGATGAATGAATCGTCCGGATCGGCTTCGATCACCTGCATCAGTTGCAACGCCGGTTCTTTCAACTCGACACACTGGGCGGGTGATTCGTAAAGGGCGCCGTCGATGATGTGGGCCCAGTGGACCAGAGACTTAATTGGTTCGGGATTGAATCCGAAACGTTCGGCGGTCACGTCGGCAATAAACTCCGTGCACGATTTTCTCGTTGGGTCGAGAAACTTTTTGCCTGACTTGTCGGCGTGGAAGTGAGCTTCGTCTTCAGGCGTTAAAAATGCCGATTCGTGATGATCGAACCACCACGTCAGTTTCTCAGAAGCCGCGTACTTGAAATCGACAATGGCATTCTCGTCTGAGTCGAACATCGCGAGGTCAAACAGGTTGCCCGGCCGGTGCAGGAGACCCGTGTATTTAACCTGCGCTTCGGGATGGACGCGTTCCTTGTAGAAGCGCGTGAACGTAGCCGCGGAAGCGACACCGTCGAAGCAGTGGCCGTGATAGAGCAAACGAAGTTTCATTAGTTGGTTTGTTTTAGGCCACAGATTTTACGGATATGAAACAGATTTAGGGCTTGCACGGTTGGATCACCGTAGCGGTCGCCGAACCCACCTTTGAGGCGATGAATTTATCCACTTCGTCTTCGATCAATTCGCCGTTCACTACAAACGCTTTTTCCGTTAGCACATCTCCGGTGGCAGTGAGCTTCGCCGGCTCGAGGAAGATGTTCCATGGCGAGCCCCAGTTTCGTTTATCGCCCGTGAGCTGCCGGTATTGATAGTGAGCCGTCTTCTGCTTGTCGTCTCGCGATTCCGATTCAGTGAACACCGGGTATGGTGGACCATCCTTACCGAAGAAGTTTTTCACCTCGTCGCGGACCGCATACTCACTCACGCCGATAACCTGAAACCCCTGAGCCTTGTATTTCTCATACAGCTTCAACGCAATCGGAGCTTCGTTACGCCAGTTGCCGCACCACGGCGCAAAGTAAACGACCATCACCAGCTTCTTGCCGGCGACGAGTTTGCGCAGATCTTCCTGTTGGTCTGAAGTGAGATTCGGGAGCGTCCAGTTTTTGTAGTTCACCGTCTGTTCACTCAGCGGCGAGTATTCGTGTGACTGCGCGCGGGCAACAGCAGGTGACATAACGAATGCGAGAACAGCGAGGACGATTAAGAGTTTTTTCATGGTACTACTCCTCGAACTACCGGCATTTTAATTAGCGGCGCTCGCAGTCGCAGGCGTTTCAGCCAGCAGCGGCCTGACGAGGGCTTCCCAGGAAGCCTTGTCACGAGCCCCGATTATCTTCTGACGGATCCGGCCCTGGCGGTCGATCAAGTACGTCGTCGGCAACACTGACTGCTCAAATTTTACCTTCGCATCCCCGGTGCCAAGCAAGACCTGATAGTCAAACTTCGCTACTTCCTGCTGGTACGCGTTGACACCGTCGATCGTGTCGTCGAGCGAAGCACCGACGATCGTAAGACCCTGCTGCTTGAGTTCATGCTGCAACGCATTTAGTGCAGGAATTTCTTCACGGCACGGAATGCAGTAGGTGGCCCAGAAATTCAGCAGCACCACCTGGCCCTGAAGTTGTTTGAGACGAAACGGCTGGCCGGCGAGTGTTTGAAACTCGACGTCGGGCGTGGCTTGGAAATTCGTGGGTGGTGGCGCCGTGACTCCTCCCTGCGGTGTCTTAGTGTCGAGCTTCAGCCAACCTTCGAGATTCGGAAACCATGCCATAAACTTCGAAGTGGCGAGCACCGTTGACTGACCGCTCATCACGAGGAGTCCCACGACAATCAGTACGATTCCGGAAATAACCTCAACCTTGTGCAGGTGCTTGCGGAAGTTTTTGTAAAAACTCAGAAACTGATTGATGCCGAGGCCGGTTAAGAGAAACGGTACCGCGAGCCCGGCTGAGTAAAAGGCCGAAAGCACGAGACCGGCACGCCAGCCGCCGCTCGTAGCCGCGAGACCGATGATTCCGCCGAGGATTGGACCAATGCATGGAGTCCAACCCGCCGCGAATGCGATACCCAGCGCAGCCGAACCAAGAATGCCTCGTGGTTTGTCGTCTGAGAAGAAACGCGTGTCTTTGTAAAGTGCAGATATCTTGAGCAGCCCGATCAGTTGCAAACCAAACGCGATAATGACAAGACCGCCGATAATGCGAACCCACGGATTGCTCGTGATCGCAGCGCCGACCAATCCCGCCGTCGTACCAAGTATAAGGAAGATGACTGACAGGCCCGCATTGAACGCGAGCGAGTTAACGATGACCGCGCGCTTGTCGCTGGTTCCCGCTTTCAGTCCGTCAATGCTGACGCCGGAAATCAGTGAGATATAACCCGGCACGAGCGGCAGCACGCACGGCGAAAGAAATGAAAGTATTCCCGCCGCAAACGAGATCGCGATACGAAATAATGTAATGCCCTGATCGTCCATTGATATAGCAGTGATAGTTAGACAGGATTTACAAGATGTTTCAGGATTCACAGGATAAATCTTGTCCATCCTGAAACATCCTGTAAATCCCGTCTAAACTTTACTTCTCGTCTACAAGTTTCTTAATCAACTCACCCAAATTCTGAATCTCTTCTTCACTCGCACCCAGCGAGATGTATCGCACAACGCCTTTGCGATCGATCAAGAACGACGTTGGAATCGAAAAGACTCCGTAATCTAAGGCATTCTTGTCCGATTCTGAAACCACAAATCCATACGGCAAGCGGTTACGCGTGCGGAAGTCCCGCAGGTAGACGAGCTCTGCGGCTGGTGTCAGTTCCAGCCCGCCGCCGTGACCATAGTACTTCGTCACACCCAGGATCACGAGCCCCTTGCTCTTGAAGGCGCTATGCCAGCGCGCCAATTGCGGAAGGGTATAACGACATGGGCCACACCACGGCGCCCAGAAATCCAGCAACACCACCTGACCCCGCAGCTCGTTCAGCTTCACCGGTTGCTGTTCGACCCAATCGTCTACGTCAAGTTCCGGCAGCGGAGCAGTTGAAACCAAACTATCGTCAAAAAGCTGGTCCACATCCAGGGCCGGATTGACTCGGAGCAATCGCGTGGTCGCATCTCTGTAAAGATTCGCTGAAGGCAACTGAATCGCGATGCGTCTCAAGTCAATCAGCGCCGCAGCGGCGAGGTCCTTCTGGTTTGTTTTGAGGTATGAGTCTGCCAGCAGGATCGTCGACTTCAACAGCATCTCATCACGCCGGAAAACTTCGTCTTTATTCGTCTCGATGAACTTCTTTGACGCTGCGAGCATTTGTTTCGCGTGTGCCGTCATCGCCGCGTAATCCTTCGCGCGCAGGTACGCGTCAGCGATGAGGAACTCCATGCGATAACGATCGTCCGCGCTTTGGGGTTGATGACGCGAGTATGCCTCGACGGCAGCGTTGGCTTCGGGAAGTAGATCTTTTCGAACTGAGTAAAGGACAACGACGTTCCGCGCCGCTTGTGCCTTTTGACCGTCGGGATCGTCTTTCAGGAGCTGGCGCATCGTGGCCAGTGCCGCATCAGCGTCGCCCGCAAGATGATGCAGGAGACCGAGGTAATAAAGATCGTCGGCTTTTAGAGATGAACGTGCCTGAAGAGTCGCTGCGTTTTTGACGGCGAGATCATGCTGCTCTTTTTTCGTTTCCGCTTCAATCTTCGGATCGTACGGCACTTTCTGCTTGTTAAATTCCTGATACTTTCTTCCGAGGTAGCCGTTCGCATCTTCGTAGAGTGCCTGCGCTGAACGTTTGTCGTCTTTTGAATCCGGCTTGACGACCGGCGCAAGACCCTGGCCAAAAGTCGGGACAGAGCACAAAAGAAGAAAGATTAAAATTCTCGAAATCATCGTAAAACGGGTTGCGAGCTAAAACGATCGGGACTAAAAGGAGCCAGTAACGGCGAAGTCACGCCAGCCACAATAACTTCGGTAATTAACTCCGCGGTTAAAGGCGCGAGTAGGATTCCGTTTCGGTAATGCCCGGTTGCATAAACTACGCCGTCAATTTCACCACAAGCCCCCAGCACAGGCAAACCGTCAGCGGGCCGTGGCCGTAACCCCGCCCAGGTATCGACAACCGGCAAGGTTGCGATAGCAGGTGAAATTTCAAGGGTATTTCGCAATATCGAGCTGATCCCGCCGGCAGTCACACGCTTCGCGAAGCCCGCGTTCTCACTTGTTGAACCGGCAAGCAAACGGCCGTCTTGACGTGGCACAAGGTAGCCCCGCGGGCTGTAAAGCACGTGTTGCGTTAACTGCGGCTTCGACTCCAGAGAAATCATTTGCCCACGTACAGGCTGAATCGGTAACACGGATGAACGCAGAAGAAAACTTGACCACGTTCCGGCTGCGATGACGATCGATTTACAACGGATCGGGCCGCGGTTTGTTTGTACACCCTGGATTCGATCTCGTTCGATCTCCAGAGACTCAACGTTAGTCTCAGTTAAAACTTCTACACCGAGACGGTTGACGCTGTTAGCGAGCGCCGCAAGCAAACGGCGATTCTCGACTTGAATGTCGCGAGGAAAAACGAGCGCACCGAACACCGATTCAGAGATACACGGCTCAAGCTCACGCGCCGCCGCAGCGCTTAGCAACTCGACAGCAAGACCCGCGCCCGCTTGCCAGCGATATCTTTTTTCGATCTCTTCGTGATCGTGTTCGTTGAGTGCGAGATAGAGGGTTCCCGTGGTGTCGAGCTCAACGTCAACACCCGTCTCTTCGCGCAGTGCTTCGGCAAACGATGGATAAAGATCGCGACTCCGACAGGCGAGTTTGAAAAAGTCGTCTTCAGAGTCGGCTTCGACCTGCGGCAACAACATACCCGCCGCGGCAAACGAGGCTTCGGTTCCGAGTGTTGCCCGTTCAATCAGACAAACATCGCGCACACCGCGCAGCGCCAAACCACGCGCGATCGCCAAACCAATAACGCCGCCACCAATGATGACGACGTCTGCACTTCCTTTGCTATACGGCATTTGGTTACTATCGAACCATGCATCCTATCACACTGATTCCAGGCGACGGCATTGGTCCCGAGGTCGCTTCCAACGTAGTAAGAATCATCGAAGCGTCGGGCGTGGATATCCAATGGGAAACGCATTACGCAGGCGCTCAGGCGCTCGAGAAATTCGGCGAAACACTGCCGAAGGACCTGCTCGATTCGATCGTCCGTAACAAGGTCGCACTCAAGGGCCCCATCACGACTCCGGTTGGCAAAGGCTTCACGTCAGTTAACGTCGGCCTCCGGAAAACGCTGGATCTTTATGCGAACCTGCGGCCTGTGCGTGCGCTACCAAATGTGCCGTGCCGCTATCCGGAACTCGATCTGATCGTCGTGCGCGAGAATACGGAGAGTTTGTACGCGGGATTGGAGCATGTGGTGGTGCCGGGCGTCGTTGAGAGTTTGAAGATCATCACCGAGAAGGCGTCGACACGTATTGCGCGCTTCGCGTTTGAGCACGCGAAGGGTGAATCAAGGAAGAAAGTGACGGCGGTTCACAAAGCCAACATCATGAAGCTTTCGGATGGCTTGTTTCTCGAGTGCTTCCGCAAAGTCAGTGCTGACTATCCGGAGATCATTGCAGACGACAAGATTGTCGACAACGCGTGCATGCAGCTCGTGATGCGGCCGGAACAGTTTGACGTGATGCTGCTCGAGAATCTTTACGGCGACATCGTTTCGGATCTGTGTGCGGGGCTGGTTGGTGGATTAGGGTTGGTGCCGGGAGCGAATATCGGCGAGAAGGGTGCGGTGTTTGAAGCCGTGCATGGTTCAGCGCCTGATATAGCAGGTCAGGGTATTGCGAATCCGACGGCGCTGCTGCAATCAGGGATACTGATGTTGCGATACATCGGCGAACGCGAGGCGGCCGACCGGGTTGAGAAAGCGATGCTTACGGTGTTTGCAGAAGGCAAGGTGCGCACACGCGACATTGGAGGGACGGCGAAGACCGCTGAGTTTGCGGATGCGATTATTCAGAGAATGATGTAGACAGGATTTACAAGATGTTTCAGGATTAACAGGATATCTTGTTCATCCTGAGAAATCCTGTTAATCCTGTCTAACTATTCATCCTATTCATCAAGCTTTCAATTTCCTCGGCCTGCTTGGGGACTTTGGTGGTTAAGACCTTCGGTCCATTGCTCGTGCAGAGCACGTCGTCCTCGATCCGCACTCCGATGCCACGATACTTATCGGGTACGCCTTCGCTATCCGGCGCAATGTAGATACCGGGCTCGACTGTCATCACAACACCCGGTTCGAGCGCGCGTGATTCACTCCCGAAGTAGTAACGCCCCACGTCATGCACATCGATACCCAGCATGTGCCCGAGCCCGTGCATGTAAAACTTCTCGTACTTCTTCTCCTTGATGAGCTCTTCAGTCTTTCCTTCCAGCAGCCCCAGCTCGAGCATGCCCTCGGTCAACACCTCGATCGAGTGTTGTTTCAATTGATCGTGCGTGACGCCCGGTCGCACCATCTCGACACACGACATCTGCGCTTTCAGCACCAGGTCGTAGATTTCACGCTGCGGCGTCGTGTAGCGACCATTGATCGGAAAAGTGCGCGTGATGTCGGATGCATAGCCTTTGTACTCCGCGCCCGCATCGATTAGTAACAACTCGCCGTCGCGCAGTTGACCATCGTTGTTGATGTAATGCAGCACGGTCGCATTTGGACCACCACCGATGATCGACGTGTACGCCGGTCCTGCCGCACCACGGCGACGGAATACCTGCTCGATCAATGCCTCGACTTCGTATTCCTGCATCCCCGGTCGCACGGCCTTCATCGCCTCGCAATGAGCTTCGGCAGCGATGTCGGCTGCGGTCTGCATGATCTCCATCTCTTCGGGACTCTTCAACACACGCATCTCGTGAATGATCGTGGCCGGGTCGATGATCGTCTGCGGCGGATTGACCGGCTTGCGATTCAGCGAACGCATGCGCGCGATCTCCTGGATGATCTTGTTATCCAGGTCCTGGTCCACGCCGAGACGGTAATAAAGCACATCAGTTCCATCGAGAAATTCAGCCAGTTTCGAGTCAAACTCCGCGGTAGGAAAGGCGTCTTCTGCTCCGAACTCGCTCTTGGCGCCTTCGACACCGGCCCGACGTCCGTCCCAGATCTCTCGTTCCGGATCTCTTGGCCGCACAAACAAAGTGTATTTTTTATCCCCCTCGAGCTTTACGACGGCGATCGCGTCAGGTTCTTCAAAGCCCGTCAGATAGAAAAAGTCCGAGTCCTGCCGAAAACGATAATGCGTGTCGTTTGAGCGCCGTGTATCATGCGCGCCCGGAATAATCGCAACAGACTTCGGCGCCATGCGCCGTAAAAACTCCTTGAGTTGTGGTCTGATCATAGTCTCTGCATTGTACCCGACGGCAGGTTGGATGGATAATCGCACGAGGCGATGAGCACTCAAACACTTCCGGCTACACAAACACGCGAAATAGTTTCCGTCGATCCTTCAACGGGCGAAGAGATCGGGCGTGCGCCGTTGATGGACGCGAGTGAAGTCGAGGCCGCAGTAAGTCGAGCGCGGGCTGCCCAGCCTGCATGGGCCAGGCTGTCGTACCGCGAGCGTGGCCGCTTCATTCTGCGTGCTCGTGAAGTCGTGCTCGATCAACTCGAAGAGATCGCCAAACTGATCTCGCGCGAAACCGGCAAACCGATCACCGAAGCAATCTCGATGGAGATCGTTCCCACCCTCGATCTCATGCACTACTTTGCCGCGAACACGGAGAAACTACTCGATCGCAGCCGTGTCGGTCTGGGCCAGTACAACTTCATGGCGCGCAGTTCATACATCGTCTATAAGCCAGTGGGCGTAGTCGGGATCATTTCGCCGTGGAACTTTCCATGGGCGACGCCTCTCGATGAAGTTGTCATGGCGTTAATGGCCGGCAATACGGTCGTGGTGAAACCAAGCGAGCTAACGCCACTCACCGCGTTAAAAATCGAAAGTGTCTTCAAACAAGCTCAACTGCCGGAAGGGCTGGTCCAAATCGTCACGGGCGACGGATCAACCGGCTCCGCTCTCGTCGATGCAGGTGTTAACAAGATCATGTTTACCGGCAGTGTGAATACCGGTAGGCGCGTCGCTGAGGTGGCGGCAAAACATTTGACGCCGGTGGTGCTCGAGCTCGGTGGGAAAGATCCGATGATCGTGCTCGAAGACGCGAATCTCGAAAATGCAGCACGCGCGGCGATCTGGGGAGCCTTTTGCAACTCCGGTCAGGCGTGCGCATCGATCGAGCGTTGCTACGTTCATGAATCCATCGCTGATAAATTCGTCGACCTCGTCGTCAAAGAAACCCAACAGCTCAAACAGGACAAAGCTTCAACGGAAGCCATCGACATCGGAGCAATGACGAGTGAACGGCAGTTACTGATCGTCGAAGACCACGTCGGCGATGCCGTAGCGCATGGTGCCAAGGTGCGCGCAGGTGGACACCGGCTGAATGGCACGGAAGGCTGGTTTCACGAACCGACTGTTGTGACCGGTGTCGACCACTCGATGAAGCTGATGCGTGATGAGACGTTTGGTCCGGTTCTACCGATCATGACATTCAAGTCCGATGACGAGGCGATTCGTCTGGCGAACGACAGTATCTACGGTTTGACTGCCAGCGTTTTCACCGGGGACATCGCTCGCGGAAAACGATTGGCCGAACTGGTCGACGCCGGGACAGTGATGGTCAACGAAGTTGTTTACACGCACGC
>Ga0111538_10003183_pt1 | contig 22992 bp, 19 predicted proteins | sample SoiMethybrSBSTD1_FD_79669 | JGI IMG/M metagenome (GOLD analysis project Ga0111538, IMG submission 79669) | Bulk soil microbial communities from a Populus tree surrounding site in Tennessee, USA - Soil MetaG P. TD hybrid SBSTD1 (version 2)... | ecosystem: Environmental > Terrestrial > Soil >...
ATAAAACTACCAACTGACTTCCAACTACCAGCTACCGGCCGGCTTCGAGTTGTCGTCAGAAGAACTGAAGACCTTGGTCTTGGCTCTTATATTGCACCGGTCGGTGCAGACGCACGCGGTCACTTCCGTATTGATGGTTTGATCCCGGGGACGTATGAAATGTTAGTTGGTGTTTTTGTGACTCCACCTCCCCCTCGATCGCCCACCATGCCACCAACACGTCAAAGCGTTGTAGTTACCGGCGGCGCTGTGACTGATGTAGAAATCACACTTCAGGTGCCGAAGCCCTCTCCTCAGTAGACCAGAAATGACTACCCCCATCAGATGCACCGCGGGAGCTTTGCTGATCGTCTTGTTGGCCTCGATCGGCGCAAGGGCACAACTGGTACCGCTGCCGCGGACGAAAGCCATTCCCGCAACGGCAAAAGTACAAACACAGACGGGCAATATCAGCGGCAGAGTTGTCAATGAAAGCAATCAACCGCTGCCGAACGCGAGCGTCTGGATCCGACCCGACACGACTGAGGGACTTCCGGTTACGAACACAACCACAAACCGTGACGGAGTATTTAAGTACAGCGGCCTGGAACTAGGCGCGTATACCGTCAGCGCCTCGGTGCCTGGTTACATTTCGAAGTCACCTCAAGCCGGCCGTCCCGTTCAAAGCAAAGGCGATGTGGTGCAACTGGTATTGATAAAGGGCGGCGTAATCACCGGAACCGTCACGAACTCGAAAGCTGATCCGGTCGTGGCAATCGGGATTCATGCCGAAATGGTAGTCGATGAGGCCGGACACAAGACTCCCGCGTATGTTTACGAGAGCATGACCGACGATCGCGGGGTCTATCGCGTTTACGGATTGCCGACCGGAACTTACATCGTTGCGGCTGATGGCACCACCAATTATTCCCCTACCGGTATCAATGCGTTTGCGATAGACACGCCTACCTACGCACCATCATCAAATCGCGAAGCAGCGGATCAAATCAGCGTTCGTGTTGGCGAAGAAACAAGTGTCGACATTCGTTATCGCGGTGAGCCTGGCAGCACGATCAGCGGCATTGTGAGAGCAACTCGGACAGGCGACAGGGGCTTCTGGGTAACCTTGACTTCACTCAAGGAGGGCGGACCTCGATGGTCCACCGGTTTCCAGAACGCGAATGGTGAGTTTGCCTTCGAAGGAATTCCGGACGGCGATTACCACCTGGAGGCCCTCGCATATTGGAACGAACGCGACCGTGGACTGTCGGAATCGATGGTGTTAAATGTTCGGAGTGCCGACATTGGCGGCATTGAACTCACCGCCGCTGCACTGGCTTCAATTAGCGGCATGATCGTGCAGAAAGATTTGCAGGAACCTGTGCCTGAGTGCACTGACAAACGTCAACCGCAGTTTTGGGAGACGTCCGTAACTGCCTTTCACCGCGTAATTCAGAACGGTAAGAAAAAGCCGCAATTCGTTTGGAGAGCTCGCCCGTCTGACCCTGCCAATTCGCAAGGTAACCTTACGTTTCGAGATCTCGCGGCTGGTGAGTATTACTTTGGTGTGCGTTTACCCGGCCAACCGTGGTACCTGCAGTCTATAGCTTTCGTGCCGGCGACGCCGGGCGCTAAGCCGGTCGACGCCACACGCACATGGACCACACTCAACCCTGCGGATCAGCTCTCAGGATTGACAGTTACGATCGCGCAAGGTGCGGCCCTCGTGCGCGGTGAGATCACGCTTGCTGAAGGACAAACGCTTCTCGACAAATTAACTGTTTATCTTGTTCCGGCCGAAGCCGCGCAGGCGGAGGATGCGTTACGTTACTTTGCGGCACCCGTCAGTACAGCCGGAAACTTTGGGCTGGCCTATGTTGCGCCGGGACGTTATTGGATAGTGGCCCAACCGGGTACCGATGATACTCGACAAGAGGTGAGCAAGATACGCCTTCCTGATGCAGCGGTAACTCGATCCTCACTACGTCACGCCGCTGAACAAAAGAAGACGGAGATTGAACTGAAACCCTGTCAGGACGTTACTTTCAAGCTGCCACTTTAAGGCGTTAACTTCGCATGTATGCTCACAACACTCTTTCACTCACCTGAGTTCTATCCGCAATGGATCGACTTTGAAAACAGCGCTCTACACTTCGTCCACATGTCGCGGGAGAGCTATCGCAACTCCGTCTTCCTGGATGTGCGCACTCAGCATCTGGGCGATCCGATTCAAAAAGTAAGCCTCGATGATGTGCTTCGTGCGAGCCGAGGTAATCACGCCAAGTCGCCACGAGTTCACTACATTCTCAATACAGCATTTTGTTGTTCGACGCTACTGGCCCGCTACTTCGAGCTTTTTCCCGAGTGCTTTGTTTTAAAAGAGCCGAGTATGTTGACTCAGTTGGCGAGCGTTGCACCGCAATCAGTTTCACGATGGGAAGACGTATTTGCGGTTTGCGTAAAACTACTTTCGCGAACTTATTTAGAAACCGAGACACCGGTCATTAAAGTTCATGAGGCATGCAACGTTCTGGGAAATCGCCTACTCCAGGATCCTCAAGTCACGATCACGTTTCTAACAACTCCGGTCCGGCGTTTTTTACTATCGGTGCTCAAGGAAGAATTCAGGCGGGAATGGGTGCGACGCCGGGTTAGTCAGATGAGCCAGCGCCCCGAATTCGCGGGCGTGTTCCAGGATCTTGACGTCGCAGGTTTGAGTGACGCCCAGGCTGCCTGCTGCATGTGGTTGGCGAACCACATGCAATCACAAAGACTCTCAAGCGAGCGTGTACTTGTGGTTAATGGTGACGATGTAGCTGATCGTCCGTTACAGACGTTGACTCGCATTGCGAAAGCAGCCGGGTTTGCCGTGAGCGAGAAGGAGCTCGATGCAATTGTGAGTCACCCATCAGTTTCGAGGTATTCGAAAAACTCGTCTATCCCATTCAACGCGACTTCTCGCCAAAAGGAGATGGAGCAATTGGACCAGCAGTGGGGTGAAGAAGCACAAGTGGCAATTCACTGGATGGAGGCCAGATCCGACTTGGATACAGTCAGAACCAACTCGCGGTAGCGGGTGGGTACGTCGTAGACATGCTCCGATTCAACGGCCTGCGGCGCACCCACCCGCTACCCGCGAGTTGGTTCTGACCCTGTCCAAGCACGGTCCCTAATTTTGAGCATTACAGTTGAGTGGGCTTGAATGAAAAAAATCATCCTCTTGTTCATCGGTTCGTTCCTGGTGACGGCTGTTTTCTCCGCGTCGCTAAAGGTCTTTTTTCAGGAGCTTAGCTGGCGTGAGGTGTTAATTAAAGGCCTGCTGATTCCCTGCTTCACCTGGACGGTCCAGTTAATACTCTCGGCAGCATTTCTCAAGACCGTGGATCGGCTGACTTACTGGAATCGCCTGGGTTGGGTCTGCTTGATTGGATCGATCGCATTACTACCTGCAGCTTTCTACAACCTGCGTTCAGCGTCACCGTGGGTGTGGATCTCTATCTCGAATGTACTCGCGAGTGTGGGATTGATGGCCGTCACGTTGCATTTCCTTCTGCGGCGGGCCGGCTTTCGTTGGCTCTGGACCCTCAGTTGGGTCGTCCTCATTGTCATCAACATGTCGCTCTACCTGTCTTCGGTGTTGTAGGTTTTAAATCTGTGTAACCTGTGGACCCAGTTAACCCCGAATCCTCACCACTCGTCACAACCGGGTTGCGCCTCGCCAATAGTTAATTCAAAATCTAACTGAAAGCCAGCCGCAATCAATATCAAATGAACATCACCGGACTGATCAAGAAGCATTGGAAACTCGCTTGTCTGATCGTCGGCTGCTGGCTTTTTCTGGCACTGCTCTTCACGCCGCAAACCTGCCTTTAGACGCTGTGTTTCTCGCGCGCCTTCTGGGCCTCTTCAATGTTGCGGAACTTGAAGACGCCGCGCGGATAGCGTTTGGGTGCAATCGCCCAATATCGCTCACAGTGCCGCAGGAACCGCTCGAAGTGCGGTTCTCGATCCGCGGGCAAAGCCGCCTTGTTCATCTCCTCGATCGAACGGAACTTCTGGACGGGCATTTCATTCCTCATCTTTCAAGTTAAAGCGTTCGCGTAATGCTGCCGCATCTGCCTGGTCCTGTAATCGAACTGTTCCCTTCTTCATTTTGTAAAGCGCCGCTGGCGTCGCAACCCTGACTAGCGTGCCATCAATATCCTTGACCTCGGCATCGATCGTTTCAAAGCTGGCGGCTTCACCAAGTCGCGTCAGCACATCGAAATAAAGATCCCCTGTTGGTGGGTAGTAACGTACGGCTGGATATTCCCCGAGGAGATCTGTCGCTACGATCTCGGCTATATGTGGATCATCGTCATAAACCACGCTTAGTGCAGTGCGTAACCTTTCGACATTCTCGGCCGTGGCGCGGATGAACAGATCAAGATCTTCCGTTGCCCTCACAAGGCCATGAAACCCCATCGCAGCCGCACCGATGAGCACGTATTCGAGTCCAGTTGTCTCAAATGCGCGCAGTGCGCGCAGGATTTCATTTCGGTCCACGAGCTTAGAATAGCGCACGGTTGTGCGTGCGTCATCTATAACAGGACAAAGCGTTCCCCATTTCACCCCAGTTAGTAGCGACGCGCAAAACAAAGAATGCGAAAACCGATTGTCTTAGTTTTTTGCCGTTGCGGTTTACGGCCAGAGTGGTGCCCTTCTCTGATTAGCTCCACTTGCATCAACGCGTAACGAAGTCCACTGCGTTAAGCAGTTCCTGCGGGTCAAACACGCCTGCGGCGCTGGTCCATAATCCGGTCCTATCGTTGCCGATGAAAGTTGACGGCAGATGCATTCCTGCGCCCGGAGGATTACCGGTGAAAGGCATCAACAGGTCGCTCATCTGGGCTGGTTGGCCGGTCACCAAAGTCCATCCTGACTGGAGGTCGTACCGTTTACCCCATGCTTTTAGTAGCGACGGACTGTCTTTGGCCGGATCGGTGGTGACAGAAATCAGGAAGACCGACTTTCCCAATCGCTCACCCAATAGTGACTGAAGCTTTGAGAAAGTTTGGCCCTGCATGGTGCAAGTGTAGGTGCAGCTCGTGTAGAAGAAACTCAGGACTACTACCTTGTCTTTGATCAGATCCGAATAGAAGCGGACCTTACGACCTTCCTGATCGCGCAGTTCAACATCGGGAACACGTATCTTGCCAACGCCGCCGATATCAAACTCGACCGTTTGTGTGGCCGGTATTCGATTCTGTCCGCCAGCCACACCACACGCCAAAACGACAATCAACAACGCCGTAAAGAAGCTACGTCTCGTATTCATTGCTCTTACCTGAATCTGACGTCGACGAAAACATTATTCGTGCTTGGGATCGTGGGGAAGAAGCCCGCAAACGTCGATGAGAACGAGCCCCATGCGACCATCGGCCCGCTCGTGACCGGACTGACGAGCCCGTTCAATGTCTTCGCCGAAACACTCTGGACGTTGTAAGTGACTCTGTATTTGACATTCGTTGTGACCGACAAAGGCGTGGGCAACTGTGCTTCCTGCCAGCCGGAGGACGTCTCATTATTAAAGAATACTGATGCCAGCAGCAGACCATTGTTAGCCCAGATCCGACCGATGTGATTGCTGCCCGGCTCGCCCGGCGCTTTCCAGAAACGTATGTGCGTGATCTGCCCGTTCACAGACGACGAGAATTGGACCCCTTGTTCAAACGACTGGGCCGTGCTCTCAAACGTTTGCGGCGCCACCGCCGGGAAGAGGTTTTGATTCTGTATTCTGATGATTGTTGAGACTGAAGGCACGCCGTTGTTCAGTACAAACAACATGTAATGACCCGGCGGCAGTCGATTAGCCGAAGTCGGGACAGTCACATTTATGCCGCCCGCGACCGGTACCAGATCGATCGAGACCAGCCGCTGGTCCTGGTTAGTCCCGTGCGTCACTGAAGGAAGGCGCACCAGACTCACTTTCGGTTGTAATCCCGCGCTGGTAGTCCCGACAAAAACGGTCTCTCCGTAAGTAGCACTTGTCGGAGCAGACGTGATAACCGGCCGCGTTGCCGGATTGCCATTTGCATCGAATAGGTATGGCGGTGAAAAGATTTCTATGCTGAAGTGACCGAAGAGACGCGCCCAGTCCTGAGTGACGTCAGTGATCGGAGCACCGAACTGGCCTGTTTCACCAACGGCTCCGGGCAGTCCGCCACCGCCAACGAGAACGCGCCCGTCAGGCAACAGGGCCGCGACCGAGTGATAGGCGCGAACGTCGTTATGCTTGTTCATCGTGGTCCATTTTCCTGTCTGCGGATCCCACAATTCCGGGGACAGGTCCTGTCCGTCAGAGCACGTCGGAATGCCGTTGGCGTTGACAGTCTTGATGTTGATGCTGCCGGGACAACCAACACCACCACTGACCAGCACTTTCCCATCCGGCAACAGTGTCGCCGTGTGATAAACCCTCGGCAACTTCATCGATTCGCGTAACGTCCAGTTCGGAGACGCCGCAGCAAGATTTATCGACTCGACATCCGACACCGGTGCAAAGCTGTTACCGAATCCGCCTATTAACATAATGGTGTCGTCGGTAATCATTGCCGAACTTCCCATCATGTGAGGTTTTTGCGTACTCGGTAAGTCCGACCAGGTGTCTGCTGCAGGATCATACAATCGGCTTGCCTTGTCGGGTCCGCCGCTAAAAAGTCCCGTCTGGGCCTGGAAGACCTTGCCGTTCGTCAACAGGTGCAGGAATGGGTACTGACTAATCCTTGTAGGCGCCGCAAGCTCCTTCAACCCTCCACCCACACCTGGTGTGTAACGTTGGGGGATGAGATTAGTGAGTATGGTTCGGTTCGCAGGAAATGTCGCATTCGGATCGTATGGGTCGTATGGAGGCGGAGGCTCGTTGGCCCAATAGTTACCGGCCATGATTACCGGTTCACCCGTGTTGATTGTTACGTTGTACGGATACCAGCGGCCATTATTCATTACCGGTCCTTGAGTCCAGGTATTGGTGTTGTAGTTGAAAATGTTGGTATATGCTTCGCCGGCGAGGTCGAAGTGCGCGCTCCGGTGTCCTCCGCTCACGAACAGATTTCCGTCCGGCAGCAACGTGTGACCTGAACAGAACAAGTTGGTCGTTGGGTTTGGCACGTGCAGCATTTCACCGTTGGCCATATTCCACACGTAAGCCTCGCTGCTTCCGCCTTTCTGTTTCACCTCTCCCGCGTTATTGAGAAGCATGTCGCGACTCCAGAACAGAATGCGCTTATCCGGCAAAACACTCAGGTGTACGGCTACGAGCGGCAGAAAGTCCATCGGTGCAAACTCGCCGCCCGTTGCCCTGCTCGTGTTCGGATACAACGGACCGGCACTGCTGCTGCTCCCCCGAGAAGACCTTGCTTGTAATTCCTCGACGTGGATGGCCCTGACCACCGTAACGCCGGGGCTCAAAGTAGGATCTGTATAAGCAGGATTAGGTATGTTGAGTGCCGCCAGTGCGTCACCCAACCTGCTGCGCAACTCGACCACATGGTTCGCGCTGACCGGAAAACCAGTCAGGTTCTCCGGAAGAAAAGTAATATCGGGCAGATGCGCGACCCTGCGAAATGCATTGACTGCTGTTCGCACATCATGAAGATGTCGCGCCTTAATCGTTTGCCCCAGCAACTGGTTAAACTCGAATGAGATTGCAGTGCCAACTGCCATGTTGCTCGGGTTAGATACTTCGCCCGTGAAATTGTTTACGGCGCGCACGCGATAGACATATGCCTTCTGACTCGTCACTCCGAGGTCGGTGAACGTATTAGTGACAACGAAATCGAGGTTCTTGAATGGACCGGACATCGTGTCGGCGCGCTCGATTGCATATTCGTCCGCGCCAACGGGCGCTGACCAACTAAGCGCGATGCTGCTATTCGAAGTCGCAGCAACCGTGAGAACCGGCGGATTAACAAAAAATACGGCCGTGCGGCTCTGCACACGTGAGGGCATGCTGATGGCGACGACGACCAGGGCCATCACCAAGCCTCCCACAACCAGCCGCAAGTGACTCCGGAACACAACGGAACAAATTTCAAGCAAGCGACTAACAACTCGTGTCTTCATGATTGCCTCCAGAAAAGCGACAGTCTCAGGACGCGTTGAGCTTGTTACTGCAGACTTAGGAGCACGAGGATTTTTCCCGTGCCACCAGCCAACGGCTCGAGTGCTTTGCCAATTAACGTTCCTGGACGGTGAATGCGGGCCCCGCCGATCTCCACCGGCGCCGACTTCATTGCGAAGCCATCGTGATCGCTGGTGACCAGCAAGTCGCCGATCTGGATTGGACCGCTCGTCGCATCGACGTTGACGTAGACGCGGCCGGTGGTCGCAACCAGCACTTTGTCGTCGCTCTTTTCGCCGAGCGTGATTCCCGGTTGGGCCGAGATCACACCGGCAACACGCGTGTCGTAACTTTGGCTTGATGAGATAACCTGGTTGGATTTGTTTGCATCGAGGACCACTACCGTGCCTGCGTCGAGTTGGTGCGCCGCGTGGACCCATTCGGCGACGTCCTGATATTTCGCCGCGATGTTGCCGTCAACTACTAAATTGCCTGTGAACCTTCCCGAGCCGGCGACGTGAAGTTTCGCCGACGGACTGGCAGTACCGACTCCGACGTTCCCTGAGTTAACGTCGCCGATGATTACGCGAGATGTCGGTTTGCCGCCGCGGATGTATGTGTCTTCACTGGCATCAGCGCCGAAATTGAAGTGGCTGATAAAATTTGTGCCGCCGAAAGCAGCAGTTCCCCAAACGCCGACACCAGTTGCGTGTATTTTTGCGTTGGGTGCAGGTACGTTGATACCGACGTTACCATTTGAAGCAAAGCGCGTGCTTTCAAAGATGGCGCCGGCATTGCGCAAGGCGATGACAAAGTCGCCGGCCTGTGCTCCGGCCGTATTATTGGTGGAGATCGATACGAGCCTCACTCGAGTCGAAGGACCGCCACTAGTGTCGGCCGATCCCAGGTTGATCTCCATCGTCCCGTTAAGTGTTTGACTTGTATTATAGAGACGCATTCGTGAGGGGGCCGTAGCGCCGGGCGAGTAGGTCAGTGTCGAGTTGGTAGCGAAATCCAGGGCAGACGAAGAAGCGCCAGGCGAATTGGTTGTTCCGATACCGATAGAACCGTCCGGCCAGATTCGCATGCGCTCGAGACCGTTGGTTGAAAAGATGAGTGGATCTGCCGTCGTCGTTCCGAATTCAGCTCCGGGAATCGTCGGGTGGCCGCGCAGAATACCGCGGCTATTGTTCGCGCCGAACATCTCGAGGTATTCGCCATTCATCAACGTCAGGATGTTGAAGTTGACGGTCGGCCGCGTGGGCGCGCTGTTGCTTTCAGTTGGAGAAACTTTCGTTCCTTCGTCGTCTTTTAGCTGCGCCACGACCATTTGCGAGCAACTGAACAGAATGACTAACAAAGATGTAATGCTCACAAATGAAATTTTGAACTGACGGCTCTGCTGTTGAATTCTCATCTGTTACCTCTTTCTCAAACCTGCTCAATGGAGGTGTTGTTTTAGGTTGTGAGCATTTGCCGGCGAGAAAAGTTCAGGAGGAACTTTCTTTATTCGGACGCGGAGTTGCCGGATAAACGAGTCTTCTTCAAATCGTCGCTTCCAGCGTTCCTGTAGTCCTCATTAAATGCTCGTTTGTGTCTTTCGTCCCAAACCTCTTGACCGCAGCGAGCGACCATTCATATCTTCACGCGCCTCGACTCCCCGCGCCTCTAACTGATTCGATTACTCAGAACTGTGCGATATCTGCCACCTACTATCGCCCGGCTCATCTGCGCGCTGGTCCTTTCTACCCGCCAGTCTGTTGTTTTGGGGAGAACGACCGCACAGTACCGGAGTTCCTCATGCCAGTCCTTAGAAAGTTCCAAAAGAAATCCAAAGAAATTCCAAAGACCGCGCTGCCGAACACGATGGCGCGCGGGCCAAACCACATCTACTACTTTGGTTCTTTCTGCCTTGATGAGGCCGAACGCCAGTTGTCTCGCAAAGGCAAGACTGTGCGAGTGGCGCCGAAAGCATTCGACGTGTTGCTCGTCTTAGTTCAGAACAAAGGTTGTTTGGTTACTAAAGAAACTCTGTTGAAAGAAGTGTGGCCTGATGTGTTTGTCGAAGAGGCCAACCTCAGCGTGAACATCGCCGGTTTGAGAAAGGCACTCGTAGAAGACGACAACGAAGAGCAATCGATTGAGACCGTGCCGAAACAAGGCTATCGCTTTGTGGCTTCAGTTTCCGAGCTTGTTTGTGAAGAACCAGTGGAAAGACCGCACTTCGGCAACAGTCATAGCGGAAGCAATGCGATAATCCGTTCGATCGCGGTATTGCCGTTTGAGAACGAGGGATGTGGTCCAGCGGGAGAGTATCTCTCCCACGGACTAATGGAAAGCATTACGAACAGTCTCTCGCGATCGAGCGATTTGCGAGTAATGGCGCGGCACCTCGTGTACTCATGCCATCGATGTCACATTGATCCGCTCACTGTCGGACATAAATTAGGTGTTCGCTCAGTGTTGGTCGGGAGGATACTTCGATTGGGCGACAGGCTGATTGTGAGAACAGAACTGGTTGACGTAACGAATGGATGGCAGCTTTGGGGCGAACAGTACCACACCAAAACCTCTGACGTGCTAATGGTTCAGCAGGAAATCGCCGCCGCTATAACCGAGCGGTTGCGGGCAGGATTATTAGTTTGAGCTTCTTCTCTGTTGCACAGAGAGAAATCCAAAATAAGAAACCCCTTAGCCAACTATTGCATTCGTAGGACACTTGCAGTATTAGGAGCGATCGAGCATCTGCAGAAGACTTTGACCATCCATTCGGAATTAACGATAACTCACTGGATCAGGAGCACACCCATGATGGCATTGATATTCAAACTAAAGCATGCGAGTACGACTCTCTGCCTGGCTGCGGCGCTTGCATTCACGTCCAGCATCGTCGTTGCGCAACAACAGGAGAGTGTCGAGGCTCGTTTGAAGGGCTTCGATACTTACATGGAGCAGATGATGAAGGACTGGAATGCTCCTGGGATCGGAGTTGGCATCGTGATGGGAGATAAGCTCGTCTTCGCCAGGGGATACGGCTTTCGCGATTATGGAAAGAAGCTACCGTACACAATGAGCACAACACAGCCCATTGCTTCAAATACCAAACTCTTCACGGCGGTTGCCGTTGGGCTGCTCGTCGAAGAGGGAAAACTGCGCTGGGACGAACCTATCAAGCAGTTCGTTCCCACGATCCGGTTCTACAACGACGAGCTCGACCGCTCTGTGACCATTCGCGACATGCTGTCGCATCGCACCGGAGTCACGCGTCACGATTCCATCTGGTACAAGTCTGCCTTCACACGACGCGAGCTCTGGGACCGTCTGCGATACCTCGAACCCGCCGCGCCACTGCGGACGAAGTACCTATACAACAACCTGATGTTCACGGCGGCCGGTCAGGTCATTGAGGAATTGAGTGGACAAACGTGGGAACAGTTTGTTCAACGCCGCATCTTCGACCCGCTTAGCATGTCCCACTCGACGCTAACCATCGCGGACAACCTAAAGGGCCCTGAGCCAGCCGTGCCCTACTCAGAACGCCGCGACAGCGCGGAACTCTACCGGCAACCTTACTATACTGCCGAGGTCGCGATCGCCCCTGCTGGTGCGATTAATTCGAACGTAGAAGATCTGTCGCGCTGGGTTATCGCGCTGCTCAACGGCGGCAAGGTGGAGGGCAAGCAAGTGATCCCGGAGGCGGTGCTTCGGGAAACAATGGCGCCCTCGTTCGCGTTGCCGAACACAGCGCTTGAGAGCCGTGGATGGGGAGAGCTTCTGAATCAATATTATGGGATGGGCCGGACCGTCTCGTCCTACCGTGGGCATCTCTTGTCACTTCATGGAGGTGACCTGCCTGGGTTCCACTCCCAAATCTCTATCATGCCCAACGACTCCATCGGGGTCATCGTACTGGTGATCGGCGATCAAGTTGCGCCCATGTACACTGGTATCACTTTCAACCTCTATGAGCGCCTGCTCGGCCTGTCGCTCACCCCCTGGTCGGAGCGGCTCAATCAGATCCGTCTCAAGAACAAAGCTGCTGGAGCCAAGGCCCGCGCGGTCGCCGACGTGGGGCGTGTACCGGGGACGAAACCGTCGCACGCGCTGGACGATTATGTGGGCGAGTTCGCGCATCCGGCTTACGGAGTTGTCACGGTGGCACGCGGCGAAAAGGAACTCGGCTTCGAGTTTCACAGCATCAAGATGCCGTTGAGCCATTTTCACTACGACCGGTTTGATACACCCGACGACGAAGAGGACGGCAAGTTCTCGCTCAACTTTCGGACCAATCCTATGGGTGAAATCGAGGGTGTGGAGATCTCATTAGATGAAGCCGCGGTGACATTCATGCGCCGAGTGCCGGCGGCGCTGACTGCCGACACGACGCTGCAGACCTATGCGGGAACTTACATATCGCCCAGTGGTGGAAAGACCGTTGTGACGTTCCAGCCTGGAAAGGGCCTATCGATTCGCGGCGGTCCAGACCTCCAACCCTGGCGGCCGCATCAGTTCCGTATCAAGGAGTTTCCAGACGTTGTCATCTCGTTCACAGTTGAGGGCGGAAAAGTGCTTGCGATGCGACGGCGAGATCCGAGTGGCGAATTCGTCTTCCCGCGTTCGCCTTGATGGCCACACTGGAATCAGAGTGCGAACAGTTCCCTCACTCGGTCAGTGAGCTCGTCCTCAGTGATCGTAGCATCAACTTCGATCGCAGGCAGGTCCAGTCGTGTCGTTTCCTCACGGAGCCGCTCAGTGAACATCCGATCCCGCTCGAGCAGGTTACGCAACGCTCTTTGCGGATCGCTGGTCCGGGCGAGAAAGCTCCACTCTGATCCGCCGCGACTCTCGACTACTGCCTGACGGAAGTCGGGTGTTGGCAGGAACCAGGCGGCATGGACCGCTTCGGAGAGCAAAGGCTTTACGAGGCGTGGCAACAGTCGAAAGCCTTCTACGATCACGCGTGGCTCAGGTGGGAGACGGCGGAGGTCCTCGATGATTAAGTCGAAGCCCTCACCGTGAAACCACTGGAATGTCTCGTACATAGTCTTCGGTGAGCGGTTCACCCATCGCTCATCCATATCCATGGCCATGAACGTGTGTAATAAAGGCGCGTCGTTGGTGGTCGTCCGGGGGGCGTGATCCGCCATCACATCGTCTGTCGCATACACGCGGAAACCATGCTGGGCCGCGAGGCGACGAGCGACGGTCGATTTTCCGGCGGCACTACCACCACCAATCCAATAGACATGTTGCAGTTGTTCCGAGGAGTATCCCAGCATGTCTCTTCTTCGCACAGCTCTTAGTTTGAACTTCTTCTCTGTGCAGAGAAATCAAAATTAAGACACCACTCAACCGGCTAGTGCGACTTCCGGGCGGCAACAATGATTCCTTCAGCCTGATCATTTTGCAGAACCAGACTGTTCAGCTTTGCCTCTTCGATCCCGCCAATACGTCCCAATAATCTTCTGGCGAAAGACGCATGACCGGCAAACTGCCAGCGTGCCATCTCGACCAAGGCGTCCATCGCTTCTTTACGAAGTTGCTTCAAGAGTTTGGGATCGCGCGACTGGGTTAGATTTATCAGTAACCAGCCTCCCTTGTTACGGTCGACCCATTTGTCGGATTTAAGAAGAGCGATGAACGGCTTTGGAGATATCATGCTTGCACGCTGTTCAGAAGAACTCGCAATTACGCCGAGCGCTCTGACTGCATTGTTGCGAACACCCTCATCAGGATCACGCGCAGCGTCCGTGAGTTCAGCAATCTGGCGTGCGGACACGTTCACGTATCCGAGAAACTCAGCGGCAATTGCCCTGTGTTCAGCGTCGGACGATGACGAAAGAATAGTGCGGAGGAGCGCTTCATTGGCCAACGCAAATTCACGGATCTGTAGCTCTTTTGCGCGAACCTCCGGATCGGCAGAAAGCGCGTAGCTAGCGGAGAGATCTTGTTGGGTACGCCCGGCGAAAACTGCCTTATTCAACGCTTCCTCGGTTTCCTGGCTGAGCTTCAACGCAGCCGCCGGCAGTCGCTCTTTGCCGGCCGGCGTTGGTGTCTGTTGGAGTGGGACGCTTGAGGTTCCGGCCACGCCAATGTAAATCATGGAATCACCGTTTTCGTCGCAGCACAAACGCGCCACGTCGGTGGGAGGCTTACCTGTTTGCGATCGAATCGCTGCCTCAATCCTTGATCGATAGGCGCTCCAGTCGTCTCCGTTGATAGATTCGCCGGGTTGGATCGGCAGGACCGACCGCAATTTCACCAGGTCAAGGTGTCCATAGCCAAAGAAATCGATTTTAGCGATCCTGTTCTTATCAGGTTTTGAAGCAACAACGGAGGAAGGTGGTTGTAGCCACACAAGGCAGGTAAGAAGGAACAGCGTAGGGACCGTGAACAATATCTTCAGCTTCATGTCTCAGACCCTCCACTCCAACACGATTTACTATACTTGAATAGCAGCCTTCGTCTCGCGCATTCGAACCACTACGATGCCCGATCCAAAGGTTAGTGTGCCACAGCGACCACGGCCGCCCGAGTCTAAGGAGTCCAATGTCGCGAAAAAAGTTTAAAGGAATTATTTAGACAAATGGTGATGGACAAAACTGAAGCAAAGGGAATACTGAGGGAGCAGCTTGAGCAATTCCGAAAGAGGTCGTATTCGGAATTGACTCAACTGATCAATCAACCCGAAACCCTCACGGTTAGGAGGGTTTGGGGAACTAACTACGGACTCGAGTTCGAAGCTTTTTGGGACCACGAGCCCGGCAAGGACTTGCGAGTGATAGGTCCAATCGATGATGGCGCGTGGCACGCCTTGAGTCCGTTGAGTGACGACTTCATCATGCGGAACGATGGTTCGTTTGTTGGCGAGTAAGACGAAGTCGCACATGGAGAAGGACCGAGGCGTTATAGACTGTTGTAGCTTGGAGAGGAGTCGTAAGAAGAATGGAACTTGAGTTTCCGATTTCTGTTTCACTTTGAAAATGATGAAGTCCGGGAATACGATGATGTTCACGATTTGATTCACAACCTCGAGGACTATGGCAGTTCCATTTGACATTGTTACTCTTTTCGACTGCGACAACACGTTGCTCGACCACGATCGCGTCGTGGCAGATCTCCGGGCTCATCTCGAACAGGCGTTTGGCCCACGGAATAGCGATCGCTATTTCGAGGTCTTCGAGGCGCTGCGTAAGGAGTTGGGTTACGCCGACTACCTGGGTGCATTGCAACGCTACCGGCTCGGCGCTAATAACGATCCCCGTCTGCTCAAAATGTCTTGCTTTCTGGTGGACTACCCGTTTGCCCGCCGTGTCTATCCCGGCTCGCTTGAGGTAATCGAGCATTTTGGTAAGTTGGGACCGACTGTCATTCTGTCAGATGGCGATGTGGTCTTTCAGCCGCGCAAGATCCAGCGCTCAGGACTATGGGATGCGGTCGGCGGCCGAGTGCTTATCTATATTCATAAAGAGAGTATGCTGGATGACGTCGAACAGCGTTATCCAGCCCGGCACTACGTGATGGTCGACGACAAGCTCCGCATCCTGGCGGAAATGAAAAGAGTTTGGGGAAACCGGCTGACGACTATCTTTCCACGCCAGGGCCATTATGCGTTGGACCCCCACAACATTGATAAATACCCAGCCGCCGACTTGACTGTTGAGCGTATTGGCGACCTGGTTGATTGCGACGTGTCCACCTTGCTTGGCAAGCCCGGCAGGTAAATCGTAAGAGGAAAGGGCATAATGAAAGTAAGTCCATTAGCGGGAAAGCCGCCCGAGCCAGGGATGCTGGTTAATGTGCCAAGGCTAGTCACGGCGTACTACACCGATGTGCCTGACCCTTCGATCGCCGCACAACGAGTTGCATTCGGCACTTCAGGGCATCGTGGCTCAGCTCTACAAAAGGCTTTTAACGAGTGGCATATCCTCGCCATCACGCAGGCAATTTGTCTGTATCGAAAACTCCAGCACACAGATGGTCCACTGTTTCTGGGGATGGATACCCACGCGCTTTCGATCCCAGCATTTGCGAGTGCGCTTGAGGTGCTGGCAGCCAACGGCGTCGAAGTGATGATCGCCGAAAGCGACGAGTACACTCCGACGCCCGTGATATCGCACGCGATTCTCACCTACAACCGGGGGCGAAAGACCGGACTCGCGGACGGAATCGTGATCACGCCATCGCATAATCCTCCTGATGACGGCGGCTTCAAGTATAACCCGCCAAACGGTGGGCCGGCGGAAACCGATGTCACTGACTGGATTCAGGCAACGGCGAATCAGTTTCTCGAGAGTGCTCTTCAAGGTATTAAAAGGATTCCCTTCGAGCAGGCGCTTCGCATCTCCACTACACACCGGCACGACTTTCTCAGTTCCTACATAAATGATCTGACAAATGTTATTGATATGGATTCAATTCGCGGCGCCAAGGTAAACATGGGCGTGGATCCGCTCGGCGGAGCGGGCGTCCACTACTGGGCGCGAATTGCTGACCAGTACAAGTTGGATCTCACTGTTGTAAACGAACTGGTGGATCCGACTTTCCGTTTCATGACTGTGGATTGGGATGGCCAGATCCGCATGGACCCATCCTCTTCTTACGCCATGACGAATCTGATCGGACTGAAAGATCGCTTCGACATCGCCTTTGCTTGTGACACGGATCATGACCGGCATGGAATCGTCACGCGAGGTGCAGGTTTGCTTCAGCCCAATCACTACCTGGCGGTCGCTATCTATTATCTTTTCCAACACCGACCTAAATGGAACAATGCGGCGGCCACTGGTAAGACGATGGTCAGCAGTCAGATGATCGATCGCGTCACAGCCAAACTCGGCCGCAAGCTCTACGAGGTTCCGGTAGGCTTCAAGTGGTTCGTGGATGGCTTGCTCGAAGGCACGCTCGGTTTTGCTGGAGAGGAAAGCGCCGGTGCATCTTTCCTGCGTCTCGATGGCACCGTCTGGACTACGGATAAAGATGGAATTGTTCCGGCCTTGCTCGCGGCTGAGATCACTGCTCGGCTGGATCGCGATCCCGGCCAGATCTATCAGGAGCTAACAAGCCAGTTCGGAGAGTCAGTCTACACGCGCACGGAGGCTCCAGCCACAGCGCAAGAAAAAGAGATTCTAAAGAAACTCTCTCCGCAGCAGGTTCGCTCGAAAGAGCTCGCGGGTGAACAAATTCAGACCATCCTGACGCATGCTCCGGGTAATGGGGCGCCCCTCGGCGGTTTGAAGGTGGTGGCGGAGAGCGGATGGTTCGCGGCGCGCCCGTCCGGTACTGAGGACATCTACAAGATCTATGTGGAAAGCTTTCGGGGAACGGATCACCTCAGGCGCATTTTGGATGAGGCACAAACAATCGTCAGCGATGCGGTTGCCTAAGCTCACTCATGATCTGCAACGCTAGTTTTTGCGTTTCATTTATCCAGGCCTCTCTGTGACTGGCTTGCCAGTCGGTCGTGGCAAGACCGCTTTAGCACCGCCCTCGGACTCACCTTTGAGAAGAGCATTCAAGCTCGAGTAGGCATAGATGGTGGGCGCATGATCTTGCATCAACCCTCCGGTATCGGCAGTTGGCCCATAGTTACTGTGCAACTCATGGCCCAGCATGCGAAGCATTGCCATGAGCTGCCCGCGATGGTGTGAAGTATGGGTCAGGCGACGCGTCATGACCCACGCCCTTGTGCGGCGCACATCAAAGAATTGGGTTTCTTCCTCCCACCAGGGTTCGCTTTTCTTACGCATAGCCTCCAGTCGTTTGCCACTATCTTCTGCATAACGCTTCATGAACTCCAAACGTGTTTCCTCGTGCGGGAGGGGTGGTGCGCCCACGTCGATTCCAAGCATGTTGCGAAACCAGAGATCCTCACTCACACATTGATGGACCATTTGCTCATGCACACTGCGGCCACGAGGATCAGTCTGGTGCGGGCGCACGGGAAGATCCTGATCCGCGAACTCACTCCATACGCTCACCACTTTGATCCGCTCGGATTCGTAGGTCTCGATCAGAAAATCGTATTTCATAACAATGCCTCGATATCCTCGTTTGCGGCACCGCTGCTCCCTGACGCTGCCGGCTTCAGCATTCCATGCATCCCGATCCAGCGCACAAAGGCGTCGAACCAACCTGTGCTCGTCGTTTCCTTCGGATACATTCCGAAGCCATGCCCACCTTGTTCATAAAGATGGAATTCGACGGGGTGCTTCGCTGCTCTCCAGCTATCGATGAGCCCATAGCCACCGTTCGCGAAGAAAGGATCGTCGGCAGCAAGGGCGATGAAGAGAGGTGGCGCGTCGGCCGGCACGGTCAGCGGAGCGAGAGGACCGTAGATGTTGCCGATGAAGGCTGGCTTCGCATCCTCACCCGCCAGAGTGGTCGCCATTGTCAGCATCGCACCGGCGGAAAAGCCAACCATGCCGATCCGGTGGGGATCGACACGCCACTCGGCAGCATGCTTCCGGATCAGGGCAAACGCAGCGCGGGCGTCGGCAATCTGTGGCGCGAGACCGGCCATCGCCTTCTCAGGGTCGGGGCGCGGCGGCCGCGGCGTTCTCGAAAACATTTCCCGCATGGACTGCTCGAACCCCGGCATGTCCGCGGGGGTCTGGTTCAAGCGATACTTAAGGACGAACGCGGCGACACCTTTTTCGGCCAGTGCGCGCGCAACGTTCCAGCCTTCATTCTCCATGGACAAGGTGCGAAAACCGCCGCCGGGCGCGACGACAACTGCGGCGCCGCTTGCCTTGGCTGGATCCGGCAGAAACGGTGTCAACGTCGCAACAGTTACATTGCGGGCAAACCGGCTGCCGTACTGGCTATGCCAGGACTCCGGGTTCTTCGCACCGGGCAGAGGACCGGTCCCTAATTCGATCGCATTGGGCTGCGAAGGTGTAGTGATGGGCGTCATCCTGTCGTCTTGCGCCTGGGCCGGCGCCGCGAGCACTGCGACGAATGCAAGCGCAGCCACTACCAAACGAAAAGTGAATAACCCTGCGAACGACCGTTTCGTCCAGAGACTCGACAATTGGCTCATGCCACCTTCTCCTCCAACTGTGGTTGATTCGTAGTCAAGCCATACTGCTCTACTGATGGAGCCGTGTCACGCAAAAAAGTATCTCGCTGAAGGGCTTTGCACAAAAACTCTTAAATCCCGCCAACGGAAGTTGGCGGGATTGGTATCTCCTTGGTAGGTGAGTGTTATAGAAAGGACTTGAATAAATCCGCCCACTGCCGTGGGCGGGATCAGGGCTTTTTGTGCAAAGCCTCGCTGAGTTTAAAATCGGAGTGCCGATCCGGAGTCACGATCGTAATCGTAGAAACGGCTAAAGCTGAAATGTTTGGAAATCAACATAGCCACAACAGGCAAAGCCGAGCCAACAGGAAGATTAGAAATCAAGGCTTAACTCTTTCTTTCTGTGCGCGTTTTCTTGTTTTTCTCATTCTTAGGCTCGACCCGATCTCGTATTGCCGCTTCAAGGATTTCAATGTTTATATCTTTTAGAGTTTTGAACTTAATGCAATATCCGGTCACGCTTGCCTTGCCGAGTGCTTTTCCATATGTCCGGGCCAGGTATTTCTTATCTTCGATACCAAGGATATAGACAGAGATCCCGGTCGTGTTTGGGCTCAAACCAATTTGATAAAACTCTCTCGTTGTTCCATCGGCATATTTCATAGCCTGAAGTCCGTATCCTATATTGGGATTAGAAACAGTTTTACCTTCGCTGTCTTTCCCATCCAGGAACCACAATTTACATCGAGGCATTAGTCGCAGAATGCTGCGATGCAACGCTTTCATGTCGCTGCGTTTTGGTTCAGGTTGGCTGTCAATATACGTTTGGATTTGTTCTTTTACGTTCATACACAGATAAGTTTACGGGCTGCTGCTAGTCTCTCCGACTTCAGTTCTACCGCATCAGTTAGTTCGAGTTTAGCGTCTCGTGTCGACGATTCATCGACAGGATAAAAGCTGTTGTCTTCATAGTTGGACACTTTGACCTAATTAATAATTTCCTTTTTGCTATTCGCCAGCTTTTGTCGCCATGCCTGGACTTGCTCTGGTGTTTGTCTCACCCAATCTGTTACTTCGCCGACGATTCTCAATGGTGCTTGACTGCGATACGAGCGTGTTGGATTGCCGGGAAATTTTTTGTCTGTGACGTTCGGATCATTTTCAAAGCCCCCGGTCGGTTCGACGATATAAACGCGTTCACGTCCATCGCCCTGAGCTAGCGCTGCGGCAAGTCCCGCCCCATTAGCCAAGGCTGTGAAATAGATGTGGTTCATTATTAGTTCTGGTTTGTAATTAGAACTGCTTCCTGCCGTCAACAAATCACCAGGCTGCAAATCTGCTTTCGTTCCGTGATAGAAGGGACCAATGTCAGACGGATTGCTCGAGAATGACTTCGCCAATTCATCATTCTCTTTTGCGCGGGCAGGATCGTTTAAGTCCTCATAGCATTTGGCAATGTTCGAATACAGAGAAGGAAAAGCTCCGGCGACAGTCACGTCATTTATTTTTAACGCGAACTGCAAAGACGTTTCGAGCCATTTCAATTTGTGACGAACAGTCTCCTGATGCCGGGCCACATAGTACGCTGCCGTAAACTTCTCAAAGTCGTTTGTCGATTCGTTCCAGGCTTGAAGAAATATGCTGCTTGCTTCTTCGGGTTTGCTTCTTTCTTCCATCTCCATGCCTTGAATACAGAGTTGAATAACATGATTAGTTGGGTTGAACTCCATTTCTCAATTATCCCTCGCCTCGTACGTATCTTCACCGCTAGCCTCGGTGCCAATAAACGCGGCAAATACGACCGGGCTGCTCGGCTGTTCAGTGTAGTAATAAATCCTATCTAGAAATCCGCAATCTTCCACGGCTTAATAAGTCGGTTTATGTTTGTGGTCAGCCCTGCTGGGCGCCAACGTCCCGTCAGACCACAGTTCGACGGCGATCACAAACTGCATCCGGTGTGATGCCGCAGGCGAACTTCCTGGCGCCGGCAGCAATCAATTCCCGGTTAAGCGCGTGAGTGGCATGAGTGTCTCTCCTTGTTTCCGCTTCTTTCCGATGACTCATTTCCTGCTCAGTCGAGAACCATAGCTCATCGTTCCTTTGTCCTATAGTCGTTGGGAAGACGAAAAATCGACAGCCCCGGAAGACTTTTTATTTCAATTTTGGCTTTGCACAAAAACTTCCTAAGTTGCTTTGAAGCGCGCCGCCGCAAGATACGGCGTATTGACGGTGCGGCGAACCGTTGGTGCCAGGCCTGCGATTTGTGCGATTCTCTTCGGGCGTCAGCTAATTATTTGGAAACCGTAACCCCGACCTGACGGTCGGAGCTATTTACATGACAGCGTTTTGGCGCCCTTTAATCGGAAGGCATGTTCGTCTAGTCTCAAACAACTACATCACTTGGTCCCAGGAATATGAAGATCCTACTTTCGCTCGCTCTGATCCTCGCGTCGTCACTGACCCTGCTTGCTCAGGAACGCACGCGGCGGCCAACGGGGCCGGCCCCCTTTCACGTTGAAGAAAAAACTATTGCTCAAATTCACGCCGCGTTGCGCGCGCGACAGGTGACGTGCCGGGGACTGGTGGAAGCGTACATGGCGCGCATCAACGCCTACGATCAGAAAGGTCCGTCGCTCAATGCGGTGGTGCTGCTGAACGCGTCCGCCCTTCAGACCGCGGATGAACTCGATGCGCGTATGAAGTCGGGCGCGGCCATGCGCCCTTTGGAGTGCATCCCCGTCGTCGTCAAGGACAACTACGAAACAAAGGCTCTGCGGACGACGGCCGGTTCTCAGTCGCTTGCCAAGTTCATTCCCAACCGCGACGCATTCGTGGTGCGGAAGATCAGGGAGGCCGGCGCGATCGTTCTGTTCAAATCGAACATGGCCGAGTTCGCGTTCACGCCACTTGAAACCGTGAGCTCGATTCAGCCTGGATACACCTTCAATCCTTATGCGCTCAATCACACGACCGCTGGCTCGAGCGGAGGCACAGCGGCGGCCGTCGCGGCGAACTTTGGTTCCGTCGGGTTGGGAACCGACACCGGAAACTCGATCCGTGGTCCATCGTCACACCAGAGCCGCGTCGGCATTCGCTCTACGATGGGATTAGTCAGTCGCAGTGGCGTGGCGCCGCTCAGTTTTCTGGCAGACATCGCTGGGCCGATGACGCGCACAGTTGAAGACGCTGCAGTCGTGCTCCAGGTGATTGCCGGCCCCGACCCCGGCGACAGGATCACGCTCACGAGCGAAGGACACATTCCCACGAGCTACCTTTCTTTCCTGAAGCAGGATGCACTCAAAGGCGTTCGCCTCGGCGTGTTGCATGCTGCCTATGATCGGCCCACCGCGGATCCCGAAGTAATGGCAGTCTTCAAGAATGCTCTGAGAGAATTGAAAGCCGCGGGCGCAGAGATTGTGGATCCGGCGGACGTTGCCGGATTACCGGAGCGTCCACAGAACCCTTTGCCGTGTCGCGGTTTTAAATATGATCTGGAGCATTACCTCGCGGAGGCCGGTGCGCCGGTCAAAACGCTCGACGAGATCATCAAAGGCGGAATGTTTCATCCGACGATTCGTCAGCGACTCGAACGCGCGCAAACGAACGACTCGGCCGGTGACGACAGCCCGGGATGCCAGGCCAACCACGAATATCGCAAGAAGTTTGGTGAGGCTGTGCTGGCCACGATGACGACGTTGAACCTCGATGCGTTTGTGTATCCCACCTGGAGCAATCCGCCGGCGATCATTGGTGATGTGCGCCAGAACCTGGCCGGAGATAACAGTCAGGTTTATTCACCGACGACGGGTTTTCCGGCGATCACTGTGCCGATGGGTTTCACACGCGGCGGCACGCTACCGGCGGGCCTGACGATCTTTGGCCGTCCCTGGGA
>Ga0111538_10003184_pt1 | contig 22991 bp, 22 predicted proteins | sample SoiMethybrSBSTD1_FD_79669 | JGI IMG/M metagenome (GOLD analysis project Ga0111538, IMG submission 79669) | Bulk soil microbial communities from a Populus tree surrounding site in Tennessee, USA - Soil MetaG P. TD hybrid SBSTD1 (version 2)... | ecosystem: Environmental > Terrestrial > Soil >...
CGAGCCTGCGCACGTGCTGCGCCTCGTGCCCTCGGGAGGCTGAGCGGGATCCGCACGGCGCGGCTATCATCCACGCTTCCGGAAACGGGGGACTCATGACGGCACGATTGATCGCGCTCGCCGCGGCGGGCCTCGTTCTGCTCGCATCGCATGCCCTCGCGGAACCCGTCGTCATCCAGGCCGACGGCTACGTCGACGTGGTCGCCGGCAAGCTGGTCCGCCCGGCCGTGATCGTCGTGGACGGTGAAAAAATCGCGGCGGTGAATCCCGCGACGCCGCCGGCCGGCGCGAAGCGACTCTCGCTGCCGGGCCAGGTACTGCTCCCGGGCCTCATGGATGCGCACACCCACCTCAACTACATCATCGGCGAGGGATGGGAGACCGAGCCGGTGCGCTTCACGGGCGCCGAGTTCGCGATGCGCGGCATACCGTTCGCCGCCAAGACGCTGCTCGCGGGCTTCACGACCGTGCGCGATCTCGGCACGGGTCTCGGCTTCTCCGACGTTGCGCTGATGCGTGCGATCGATCGGGGCTGGGTGATCGGTCCGCGCATGATCCCTGCCGGTCACGCGCTCTCGATCACGGGCGGCCACTGCGACCAGACGACCGGACTCGGCCCGGGAGTCGTGCCGCCGGAATTCGTGTCGGGCACCGCAGACGGCGTTGACGAGGTGCTCAAGGCGGTGCGCTACCAGGTCAAGCACGGCGCGAAGGTGATCAAGATATGCGCAACCGCGGGCGTGCTCTCGTTCGAGGGCCCGGCCGGCGCGCAGCAGTACTCGCTCGAGGAGCTGCGCGCGGCAGCCGACGAGGCGCATCGCCACGGGCTCCGGATCGCGGCCCACGCGCACGGGACCGAAGGGATCATCGCCGCGAGCGAGGCCGGCATCGACAGCATCGAGCACAACTCGATGATGAGCGATGAGGCGGCTGCGATCATCAGGAAGAACGGCAGCTTCGTGACGCCCACGCTGTACCTGATCGATGCGCTCGATCCTGAGTCGCTACCGCCGCTGCTCGCGGAGAAACAGCGCAAGCTCGGGCCGCTGGCGCAGGAGAGCTTCAAGCGCGCATTGAAGAACGGCCTCAAAATTGCCTTCGGCACCGATGCGGGCGTCTTCCCGCACGGCGACAACGCGAGAGAGTTCGGCGTGCGCGTCCGGCTCGGCGAGGCGCCGCTGCACGCGATCCAGAGCGCGACGGTCGTGAACGCAGAGCTCTTCGGGACGCCGGACCGCGGGAAGATCGAGCCGGGCCTGCTCGCTGACCTCGTCGCGGTCGCCGGCAACCCGCTCGAGGACGTCAAGCTACTCGAGGACGTACGCTTCGTGATGAAGGGCGGCGTGGTCTACAAGCAGCCTTAGGAAAGAAGGGACGCTCAGCCTTTTCCCTTCCTCCGGGAAAATGGCGAGCGTCCCCTTGTCTCTCACGGCGCTATCGCGATTCGCAGCACGCCGCCGTCGCCACCTCCGGTGAACGAGATTCCCCAGTTCGACGTGTAGAGCGCGCCATCGGGACCGACAACGAGCCCGTTTGGAAGGCTGGCGAATCCGTTCAGCAGCTCCGTGCGCGCGCCGGTCTCGCGGTCGAAAGCGACGAGGTTGGCATTGTCTGGTGTCCACTGATCGTCATACGGGAAGATCTCGACGCCATAAAGCCGCTTGTCGCGCCATGCAAGGCCCACGATCGGGTTGAGTGACTGGAACGCCAGCAGGTAGCCGGCAAAGCTCTTGTCGAATACGGCGAGCTCCGACGGTCCCCCGTCTTCGCCGAACGTGCCGACGTAGAAATTGTTGCCGCGTCGCGTCATCACGATCGGGTTGTGCTCCGCGTCGTCGATCGACATGTCATAGAGCCATTCGATCGAGCCGCGCGACGGGTCGACGCGCAGCAACTGGGCGCGGTTGGTCTCGACCACGTAGAGAAACTTCCCGAGCGCGATCATCGAATGGAATACGCCGCCCGGTTCCTGGTCGGTCGTCGCCGGGTTGGTGTCCTTGATGAAATGCGGCGGGTTTGCGGCGTGCCAGGCATTGAGGTTGGCGACGTTGGTCGTCGAACCGTCAGGGTTGACACGCAGGATCGCCGGCAGGTTGTTGGGCAGCGCGTGCGAGCACCCGCCCATCTCGATCAGGACGTACAGGGTGTCCCCGATGAAGGCCACGTCGGTCGGACCGTAGCTGCTGCCGTCGACGGCGGTCATGCTCGGCAGATTGTCGGCGACCGTCTCTGTCGTGCCATCGGCGAGCACGCGGGTCACGCGACCGCTGTAACCGGCGGTGTAGGGGCTGTAGATGTTGGGGACGAGCGGACAGTTGGGGCCTCCCGCTGGCGTCAGCGAGCCGCCAAGGCCGGCTTCCGCGACGTAGAGATGGCCGTCCGGACCGAATGTCAGTCCGCGCGGGTTGGTGAGTCCCGTGGCATACGTCGTCACGGTTGGCCCGGACGATTCCGCGTGGACGACGCCGGCACTCACGAGCGCGAGTCCGGCGAGCGCGGTTACAGGCTTGAACGCAGTGCGAATCATGGTCGGCGCTCCAGGTTGCTGTCATCTGACTGGACGCAATCCGCGGGTGTAACCCGACATTCGAGCGGGTCAGAACTCACGCGGGAGGGAAGGGGGCGTGCAGTCAAAGAAAGAGACCCCGCCATTGCGGGGTCTCCTTGAACGGGCGGAAGTCAGATTAGTCAGCAGGAACGACCCGATTGTGCTCTACGGGCCGCAACAGTGGCAGTCAGGGAAGAACGAGACTCCGCCGAGGCCGCCTCTTCGATCGCTGCCAACGACAGTGCCGTCGTGTCACTCGGCCCGATGCGGCCGAAATAGAGGAAATTGTTCGCCCCGCTGCCGGCTGCGAACGCCCCAGTGACCGGATCACCGGTCACGTTGGTAATCACGTCAAACAGCGTGAACACACCTTCGCGATCCGCGAAGACGCCGGTCTTGCCGTGGATGTGGTGAATGCAGCTTCCACTCAGCTCCAGGCTGAAGTCCAGGGAGTCACAGAAGCCCGAGGCATAAGCCGCATCGACGGTATAATTCGTCGCAAACCTGCCATGCTTGCCGCGCAAGGTTCCAACGAATGCTTCGCGGCCCCGTTCGGTGTAGTGGGCAAAGCCATTCACTTCCCTGCAGGTGTAGCCCTTGACGAAAATGCTCAGGCAGCCTTCCAGGTCTCCGGTCATCAGAATCCCGAAGTCGGACCCATCCACGCCGCAATCAGCGAACGTGCTGTTGCCGGAGATCCGGGTGCTGCCGTCGCCGGTCGCCAGTGCGACGTTTCCGCTTGCCATAATCACCGTCGAAAGAGCGCTGGCAACGAGATACCCCGCTCTGCGCCAAGTTGTGCCGTGAACGTTGTTTTCCATCGTCTTTTCTCCCTTCATGGTGGTAGTCCTGATTCATTGCCCGCGACGGACCAAACGTAGCTACCTCATCGGACGCAATCCGCGGTCTGAACCCGACATTCGGGGGCGCTAGAATTCGCGCAGGGGATAAGGGGCCCCTGAGGGCGCCGATGGGGGAAATCACGCGATTGCTCCGGAGCGCCGCGACCGGCGATGCCAGCGCGCGCGACGCGCTGTTTGCCGTGGCCTATCCGGGCCTGGAAAAGCTGGCCCGGGCCCGGCTACGCGATGGGGGGCGCAATACCCTGCTGGACACGCGTGGCCTGGTGCACGAGTCCTACCTCCGCTACGTGCGGGGCGGTGAGCTGCGTGCCGACGACCGACGCGCATTCTTCGCATTTGCATCCCAGGTCATGCGCTCCGTCATCGTCACGAGCGCCCGCGAACGTGCCGCGGAGAAGCGCGGATCGGGCCAAAAGCCCTTAACGCTGACGACGCAAGTGGCGAAACAGCTGCCAGCCGGTGAGGACGAGATCCTGCGCGTGCACGATGCGCTCGAGTCGCTGGAGCAGGTCGATGCGCGCCTCGCTCAGGTGGTGCAGATGCGTTATTTCGGCGGTTACAGCGAGCGGGAGATTGCCGAGACGCTGGAAGTCACTGAACGCACGGTCCAGCGGCTGTGGCTGAAGGCCAGGCTGATGCTGCGCGCGGCCATGGAGTAAGGGTCGGCGCCGGATGAGCCTTTCGATAACGGAAATGGCGCGCCTCGGGGAATTGCTGGACGAGGCCATGACGCTGGCGCCGGAGCAGCGGTTTGTCTGGCTCGATGCTTTGTCCGAGAAAGACCGGCCGCTGGTGAAGGCATTGCGCGAGAGCTTGTTGTCGGACGACCCGGCCGGCGCGATTGCGGGTGCGCTGGATCGCATGCCAGGCATCGAGGCAACCGGCGCCCCCGATGGCGGGAGGATCGAACGCCACGCCGGCGAACGGCTCGGTGCCTACGAGCTGCTGCGGCCGCTGGGTGCGGGCGGCATGGCCGAGGTGTGGCTGGCGAATCGCGCGGACGGTGCATTCGAGCGCCAGGTAGCGCTGAAGATCCCGCATCTGCGCAATGTGCCGACGCAGATGACGGATCGCTTTGCGCGCGAGTGCCGCATTCTCGCTACGCTTGAAACTCCGAACATCGCGCGCCTTTACGATGCCGGCGTCGATGCCACGGGCGCGCCGTACATTGCGATGGAGTACGTGCAGGGCGAGCCGCTGGTGACCTGGTGCGATTCCCGCGCACTCGATACGCCCGCGCGTATCCAGCTCTTCATGCAGGTACTCGATGCCGTCAGCTACGCGCATAGACGCCAAATCCTGCATCGTGACCTGAAACCGTCGAACATCCTCGTCACCGAACAAGGAGAGGTGCGCCTGCTGGATTTTGGCGTGGCGCGTCTGCTGCGCGGAGATACGAGCGGGCCGGCAATGACGCAAGCCTGGGGCAATGCGCTGACGCCGGCCTATGCCAGCCCGGAGCTGTTGCGCGGCGAACCGGTCGACCTGCGCAGCGATATCTTTTCGCTGGGTGTGGTGCTGCATGAATTGCTCACCGGCGTTCGGCCCGGCCAGCAACCGGCTAGTCCAACCGACGGCTCAAAGATTCCTGTAATGCCGGGCGCACTGCGTGACACGGTGGCGAAAGCCTTGGCACCTGACCCGGCTGACCGCTTCGCCGATGCCGCCAGCTTTGCCGAGGCTTTGACACCGTTCGGCATCGCGGCTACTTCACGGATGCGCCTCCGGCGCTTCTGGACTCGTCCCAGGCTGGTTGCCGCGCTCGCCGTGCTTGCCCTTGTTGTCGCGGGATCCGTCGCGCTGCTCCGCCCACACCCGGCTCCAGCCATCGTTCAGACGATCGCGGTACTCCCTTTCACGAACCTCACGGGCGACCCCGAACAGGACATCGTTGCGGACGGCCTGGCGGAGGAGTTGGCGAACCAGCTGGCGGCCATCCCGGAGCTGCGCGTCACCGGCCGCGCGTCCAGCTTCTCGTTCAAAGGCAGGAACGAAGACCTCCGCGTAATTGCGAAGAAACTGGGCGTGGCCAACCTGCTGGAAGGCAGCCTGCGCGGCGACGGCGAACGGCTGCGCGTCACCGTTCAGCTCATCGACGGCAGCGACGGCACGCGCCGTTGGTCGTCGCGTCCGTACGAAAACGAGCAGAGCGGGATCCTCGCCGCACAGGATGAAATCGCGCAGGACGTCGCGCGGGCGCTCTCCGTCACGCTGGATGTGGGGGAGCTGAACAGCTCGCGCGGCGGAACGATGAACCTGGAGGCTGCCCGGCGCTACTGGGAATGGCGCGAGCTCACCCTCGATGAGCGCTGGGAGCTCGAGAATCAGCGCCGCAAGGTCCGGCTGATGCGCGACGCGGTGCGCCTGGACCCGCGATTTGTCCTCGCTTGGGACAGCCTCGCACAGTCGCTCGAAACGGAGGCGCGTTTTATCGGCGACGTTCAACCTGAACAGGCCGGGGAGCTGCGGGCGGAGGCGGAGCAGGCCTGGCGTCGCGTGGCGGAGCTGGCCCCGGACAGCTGGGTCGTGCTCTGCAAACGCAGCGACGATCTACTGCGTGCCGAGAAGTGGGCGGAATCCGAGGCCGTTGCGCGCCAGCTCCTGGAGTCGGGTCCCTTCAACTTCGAGCGGTCCCAACCGCTGATCAACGTGCTCTTTGCTACGGGCCGCATCAATGAAACGATCGAGCTGCAGTCCCGGGTGCTGGCGCTCGAGCCGCGGGCGATGTTCGTCTCGCGCGACCTGCAATTCGATCTCTACGCAGCCGGGCGGTTCGAAGAAGCCGAGGCCGAATACCAGCGCAGCCTGACGCTCCACGGCAACCATGCGAACGTGGACGCACTCGCCCTTACGCGCGCGCTCGCGCGGCCAGACTCCGATCCGCAGGCCCTGCGCGATTTGTTTCAACGGAGCTTGCCCGTGAGTTCGCAGCTCTTGAGCGACTCGTGGAGTGACCTGGGTGCCGCCATCCCCAACCGCCGTGAAATGCTGAGAATTCTTAGGAAAGGTTTAGAGGCCGGAGAGGTAGTCCATCCGACACTGCCGGACGCGCTGGGAGACCGGGACCTTGCATTCAGCACGCTCCAGCCCTTGCTGACTCGAATGCGGGGTGAGAACTCAGGAGTCTGGTATGTGCCTTGGCTACTGGTTCACTCCGGGGCTCGTGCCGATCCGCGGTTCAAGGAACTGATGCGCGAAGGCGGCCTTGCCGACTTCTGGCGCCAGAGCGGCAAATGGCCCGATTTCTGCGGGCCCGTCGGCAAGGACGACTTCGAGTGCCATTGACCGGCGCCGCATGAGCTATTCGCTCCGGGAAATGGCGCGCCTCGGCGAGTTGCTGGACGAGGCCATGACGCTGACGCCGGAGCAGCGTTTTGTCTGGCTCGACTCGCTCCCTGAGCAGGACCAGCCGCTGCTGAAGGCATTGCGCGAGAGCTTGCTGTCGGATGACCCGGCCAGCGCGCTAGCCGGAGCGTTGGATCGCATGCCGCGCGTCGAGGCAACGGGCGATCCGGACGGCGTGAAGATTGAACGCCACGCGGGGGAACGGCTCGGCGCCTACGAGTTGCTGCGGCCGCTGGGTGCGGGCGGCATGGCCGAAGTGTGGCTGGCGAATCGCGCTGATGGCGTTTTCGAACGAGAGGTGGCGCTGAAGATCCCGCATTTGCGTCACGTGCCGTCGCAGATGACGGAACGCTTCGCACGCGAATGCCGGATCCTAGCGACCTTGGAAACGCCGAGCATCGCTCGACTTTACGATGCAGGCATCGATGCCACCGGCGCGCCCTATATTGCCATGGAATATGTGCAGGGCGAGCCGCTGGTGGCCTGGTGCGATGCGCGCGAGCTCGACACGCCAGCGCGCATACGGTTGTTCATCCAGGTATTGGACGCAGTGGGCTACGCGCACCGGCGCCAGATTCTGCACCGCGACCTGAAGCCGTCGAACATACTCGTCAACGAACAGGGCGAGATACGCCTGCTGGATTTTGGCGTCGCGCGGCTGCTGCGCGGAGATACTGACGCACCGTCCATGACGCAAGCCTGGGGCCACGCGCTGACCCCGGCCTATGCCAGCCCGGAATTGCTGCGTGGCGAACCGGTCGACTTGCGCAGCGACGTTTTTTCGCTGGGCGTGGTACTGCATGAGCTGCTCAAGGGAGTTCGACCCGGCCAGCAGCCTCCCCGGCCAACTGATGGAGCAAAGACTCGTGTTCTTCCGGGCGCGCTGTATGACACGGTGGCGAAAGCTCTGGCGACAGACCCGGCTGACCGGTTCGCCGATGCCGCCGCCTTCGCCGACGCCCTGAAGCCATTCGGCACCTCGACCAAAGCACGCATGGGCCTCGGCCGTTTCTGGACTCGTTCCAGGCTGGTCGCAAGCCTCGCTGTGTTTGCTTTGTTCGTCGTGGGTGGCGTCGCGCTGCTGCGCCCGCATCCGCCGACCACTGACGTGCAGACCATCGCGGTACTGCCGTTCGCGAACCTCACGGGCGATCCCGAACAGGAAGTCATTGCCGACGGCCTGGCCGAGGAGGTGGCCAATCAGCTGGCTGCAATAGCCGACCTACGCGTGACTGGCCGCGCGTCGAGTTTCTCGTTCAAGGGCAAGAACGAAGACCTCCGGGTCATTGCAAAGAAACTCGACGTCGGTAACCTGCTCGAAGGCAGTTTGCGGGCTGACGGCACGATGCTGCGTATCACGGTACAGCTCATCGATGGCAGCGACGGCACGCGCCGCTGGTCATCGCGCCCCTACGAACACGAGCAAGGCAGGATCCTCGCCGCGCAGGACGAGATTGCGCAGGACGTCGCGCGGGCACTTTCCATCACCCTGGACGTAGGCGCGCTGAAGCGGACGCAGGGTGGCACGATGAATCTGGAAGCTGCCCGGCGCTACTGGCAATGGCGCGACCTCGCGCTGTCCGAGCGTTTTGATCTCGAGTCGCGGCGCCTCAAAGTCCGGCTCATCCGCGATGCGGTGCGGCTCGACCCGCAGTTTGTCCTCGCCTGGGACAGCCTTGCGGTGTCGCTCGAGAGCCTGGCGCGATACGTGCGTGACATGGAGCCGAAAAATGCCGGACAACTGCAGGCCGAGGAACTGCAGGCCGAAGCGCAGCAAGCCTGGCGTCGCGTGGTCGAGCTGGCGCCGGAAGGTTGGGTTGCATTGAGGAAGCGAAGCGACGATTTGTTGCGCGCCGAGAAGTGGGCGGAAGCCGAAGCTGTTGCCAGGCAGGTCCTGGAAACCGGCCCCTTCAATTTCGAGCGGGCCCAGCCGCTGATCAACGTGCTTTTCGCTACCGGCCGCATCGATGAGACGCTCGAGATGCAGGCGCAGGTGATGACCCTCGAACCGCAGGCAATGTTTGTCTCCCGCGACCTGCAGTGGGATCTCTATGCAGCCGGGCGATTCGAAGAGTCTGAGGCCGAGTACCGGCGCAGCCAGACGCTCGATGGCAGCCACAGCGAGCCCGACCTGGTGGCTTTCCTGCGCGTTCTGGCGCGCCCGGAGCCCGATCCGCAAACGCTGCGCGATCTGTTTCAGCGCCTTGTGGCCACCCCGAACCCGGTACCGCAACCGCAGTGGGTGTATGACTTCGGCGCCGTCATTCCGAGTCGCCAGGACATGCTGGCAGTCCTCAGAAAAGCTGCCGAGGCCGGGGAAATTTTCGAACCCACATTGGCGGACGCTCTGGGCGACCGGGATCTCGCGCTAGGCCTGAGCCGCAGCCTCCTTGCTCGTATGCGGGGCGAGCAAAGCACCTGGTGGCAGCCGTGGCTGCTGGCTCAGTCCGGTGCGCGTGCCGATCCGCGGTTCAAGGAGCTGATGCGCGAAGGCGGCCTGCCCGATTTCTGGCGTCAGAGCGGCAAGTGGCCCGATTTCTGCGGGCCCGTGGGCGCGGACGACTTCGAGTGCCATTGATGAAGTCGTGCCGCCTTATTGCAGGCTTCTCATCGCGCGGTCCAGTCCCTCGAGCGTGAGCGGGAACATGCGCTCCTCGACGAGCTCACGCGTGATCCGGATCGAGGGCGTGAACTCCCACCGGTCCGGCGGCTCGGGATTGAGCCAGGCGTGGTGCGGATAGCTCGCGAGCAGCCGCTTTATCCAGGCCGCGCCCGCTTCCTCGTTCCAGTGCTCGATGCTGCCGCCGGGCTGCAGAATCTCGAACGGGCTCATCGTCGCGTCGCCGACGATGACGAGCCGGTAGTCGCGGCCGTAAGTGCGCATGAGCTGCGGCAGGGGCGTGCGCTCGCTGTGCCGGCGGCGGTTGTCCTTCCACACGGACTCGTAGACGAAATTGTGGAAGTAAAAGTGCTCGAGGTGCTTGAACTCGCCGCGCGCCGCAGCGAAGAGCTCCTCGCAGATGCGGACGTGCTCGTCCATCGAGCCGCCGATGTCGAGGAACAGCAGCACCTTCACGGCGTTGTGCCGTTCCGGGATCATGCGGATGTCGAGTAAACCCGCGCGGCGCGCCGTCGAATCGATCGTGCCGTCGAGGTCGAGCATGTCCGCCGCGCCCTGGCGCGCGAATCGCCGCAGCCGCCTCAGCGCGAGCTTGACATTGCGCCGGCCGAGGCCGGCGTCGTCGTCGAGGTTCGCGTACTCGCGTCTTTCCCAGAGCTTGATGGCGCGGCGGTTGCCGCCCCCGCCACCGATCCGGATGCCCTCGGGGTTGTAGCCGTGGGTGCCGAAGGGCGATGTGCCCCCGGTCCCGATCCACTTGTGGCCACCCTCGTGGCGCGCCTTCTGTTCCTCGAGGCGCTCGCGCAGCGCGGCCATCAGCGCGTCCCAGCCGCCCAGCGACTCGATGCGCGCTTTTTCCTCGTCGGTGAGGTGGAGCGCGAGACTCTGGCGCAGCCAGTCCGCGGGCACTTCGGCGAGGAGTGCCTCAAATGCCAGCTCCGCGCCGCGGAAGTGCGCGGCGAAAGCGCGGTCGAATCGGTCGAAGTGCCGCTCGTCCTTCACGAGGATTGAACGCGCGAGATAGTAGAACTGGTCGGCGGCCGTCAGGCCTTCGGCAGGCTCGATGATCCCCGCCGCCAGTGACTGCAGCAGCGCGAGAAACTCGGTGATGCTCGCCGGCACGCCGGCTGCGCGCAACATCAGGAAGAAGCGGATCAGCATGGCGCCGGTCGCCTCAGCCGGGACGGCCCGCCCGGCGGTTCATGAACACGAGCTGCTCGAAGAGGTGCACGTCCTGCTCGTTCTTGAGCAGGGCGCCGTAGAGCGGCGGGATCGCCGTTTTCGCGTCGTCCGAGCGCAGGGCTTCCGGCGGGATGTCCTCGGCGACGAGGAGCTTGATCCAGTCGAGGAGCTCCGAGGTGGACGGCTTCTTCTTGAGGCCCGGCATCTCGCGGATCCTGTAGAACGCGCCGAGGGCCTCGGCGAGCAGCGCCTTCTTGAGGCCGGGATGGTGCACTGCGACGATCCGCTCCATCGTCTCCGCGTCCGGGAAGCGGATGTAGTGGAAGAAGCAGCGGCGCAGGAAGGCGTCAGGCAGCTCCTTCTCGTTGTTGCTCGTGATGAAGACGACCGGCCGGTGGCGCGCCCGCACGAGCTTCTGTGTCTCGTAGACGTAGAACTCCATGCGGTCGAGCTCTCGCAGGAGGTCGTTCGGGAACTCGATGTCGGCCTTGTCGATCTCGTCTATCAGGAGCACGGCGCGCTCCTCGCTTTCGAAGGCGCGCCAGAGCATCCCGGGCACGATGTAATTCGCGATGTCGTGCACGCGCGCGTCGCCGAGCTGCGAGTCGCGCAGGCGCGAGACCGCGTCGTACTCGTAGAGGCCGTGCTGCGCCTTGCTGGTCGACTTGACGTGCCACTCGAAGAGCGGGGCGCCGAGCGCGCGGGCGACTTCCTGCGCGAGCTGCGTCTTGCCGGTGCCGGGCTCGCCCTTGACGAGCAGCGGCCGGGCCAGCGTGATCGCCGCGTTCACCGCGAGCGAGAGCTCGGGCGGCGCGACGTAACTGGCAGAGCCTTCGAACCGCGTCAAGTCTTCTTCGCTGGCGCGGACTGCGCGATCAGCTGCTTGAGGTCGGCGAGCACCATCTCGGAATGCCCGGCGGGGTTCACGTCCTGGTAGTGCCTGGCTACCTTGCCCTGCGGGTCGATGATGAAGGTGTCGCGCCGCGCGAGCTTCGCGATGCCGATGTATTCCTTCAATGTGCCGTAGGCGGCGGTGACGGACTTATCGGGGTCAGCCAGGATCGTGAAGGGCAGGCTATGCTGCTCCGCGAAGGCCTTGTGCGAGGCGACGTCGTCGACGCTGATGCCGAGGATCACCGCGCCGACGTCGCGATAGGCGAAGATGTTGTCGCGGAACTCGCAGGCCTGGGTGGTACAGCCGGGCGTGTTGTCCTTCGGGTAGAAGTAGAGAACCACCCACTTGCCGCGGTAGTCCGAGAGGGAGTGCCACTTGCCAGCCTGGTCCTGGAGCTTGAATTGCGGCGCCTGCGTGCCGACCGCGGGAGGCTGGGCCGCGAGCGCCGCGCTGGCGAGCAATGCAGCGAGGGCAATGGCCGCGCCATGCGGGAAACGCGTCATGGAAGTGCCTCCGATCCGGCGAGTCCGCAGTGTATCCCGGCCCGCCCGCAGATGACCACGCAGCGTCAGCCAGGTTCCCCCGCATGAGCGCCGTGCGCGTGGCGCTCGTCCTGCCCGGCGGCGGCGCGCGCTCTGCTTACCAGGTCGGCATGCTCAAGGCGATCGCTGGCTGGTACCCGCCGGGGTCGCCGCTGCCGTTTACGGTGTTGTGCGGCACCTCCGCCGGCGCGATCAACGCTGCAGTGCTCGCCTCGCTGGCCGGCGACTTCGGCGCCGCCGCCGCCGAGCTCACGCGCGTCTGGGGCGGTTTCCGCATCGGTCAGGTGTTCCGTGCCGGTGCGCTCGACATGCTGCGCTCCGGACTGCACCTCTTCGCCGCACTGCTGAGCGGCGGCTGGCTCCTCCCCATGCCACGAGCGCTGCTCGACAACTCGCCGCTGCGGGCACTGCTGGAGAAGAACGTCGACTTCGCGGCCCTCCGGCGCTGCGTCGCTGCCGGCTGCCCGGACGCAGTCGCTGTCACGGCGACGTCGCTCACCCACGGCGAGTCGGTCACCTTCGTCGAGGCTTCGCGCCGCTTCGAGCCGTGGTTCCGCGCCGCGCGCCAGGGCGTCGCGGCGACGCTCGGCGTGGATCACCTGATGGCGAGCGCCGCGATCCCGCTGCTGTTTCCCCCCGTGGAGATGCAGCGCGCCTATTACAACGACGGCGCGGCGCGCCAGACGACGCCGCTCGCGCCCGCGATCCACCTCGGCGCGGACCGGATCCTCGTGATCGGCGTGCGCCATCCGGCGGGCGCACGCGCGGAATGCGTGCACCCGCCGAACTTGGCCGAGCAGTTCGGCTTCATGCTCGACTCGCTCTTCGCGGAGGGCTTGCAGGCCGACCTTGAGCGCCTGAACCGCGTCAACACGCTGCTCGACCATCTGCGGCCGGGCCCAGCACCGCTTGGAATGCGGCACGTCGACACGATGCTCCTCCAGCCGGAGGAGGACCCGGCCGAGTGGGCGCTCGCGCACCAGGCAGCGGTGCCGGGCTCGCTGCGTTCGCTCCTCAGGATCCTCGGTGCCCGTGGAGCCCGCGGCGGGCGGTTGCTGTCCTATCTCCTGTTCGAGTCGCCGTACACTCGCGAGCTCATCGCGGCGGGCGAGCGGGATGCGAATCGTCGCCGTGCGGCGATCGCCGAATTCATCGGCGTCGAGCCCGGCATGCGCCTCGACTAGGCGGCGGGAGCCTGCGGCAGCGCGTTGTGCCGCACGAGGAGCTGCGGATACTTCGCCCGGAAATGCCGCGCGAGGCGCTCGACGAGGTACACGGAGCGGTGCTGCCCGCCGGTGCAGCCGATCGCGATCGTGAGGTAGCCGCGATTCGCCTCCTCGTATTCCGGCAGCCGGCTCTCGATGAAACGCACGAGGTCGCTGACCAGGCGCTCGACTTTCGGGCTCGCCTCGAGGAACTCGATGACCTTTGCGTCGCGGCCGGTGAGCGGCTGCAGGGCCGGCTCCCAGTAGGGGTTGGGGAGCGTGCGGGCGTCGAACACGAAATCGGCGTCCCCGGGCACGCCGTGCTTGAAGCCGAATGACTCGAACAGGATCGAGAGCCGGCCGGGCGCCTGCGGCTCCACGCGCTTGGCGATCGTGTCGCGAAGCTCGTGCACGCTCATGCGCGAGGTATCGATCACGAGGTCGGCGCTGTCGATCAGCGGGTGCAGGAGCCGGCGCTCCTCGGCGATCGCGTCGGCGAGGCTCACGCCCGCCCGGGCGAGCGGGTGGCGGCGGCGCGTCTCGGCATAGCGGCGCTTGAGCACCTCATCCTCGGCGTGCAGGTAGAGGAGCTCGCAGCGCAGGCCCGCGCGCCGGAGGTCCGCGAGCAGCGAAGGAATCGAGGCGAGGTCGGCGGGGCGGTTGCGCGCGTCGAGGCCAACCGCGAGCCGCCGGTACAACGGCTCGTCCGCCTGCAGCGAGTGCGAGACCAGCGCCTGCACGAGGCCGGCCGGGATGTTGTCGATGCAGTACCAGCCGAGGTCTTCCAGCATGTTGAGCGCGACGCTCTTCCCGGATCCCGAAAGGCCGCTGACGACGACGAGCCGGGTCATGGCGCTCTGCTGCTCAGGCCGGCCGGCCGCGCGCGACTTCGGCGGCGTGGTGATCCGAGATCTTTTCCTTGTGCTTGCGGATCATGCGGTCGAGCTTGTCCGCGAGCGCGTCGATTGCCGCGTACATGTCCTCATGCTTCGCGTCGGCGTGGATCACGGCGCCGCTGACTCCGAGCGTCGCTTCCGCCTTGTGCTCGAGCTTCTCGACCGTGAGCACGCAGTGCACGTCGACGACGCGCTCGAAGTGCCGCAGCACGCGGTCCAGCTTCTTGCGTACGTATTCGCGCAGCGGCGGGGTGACCTCGACATGGTGGCCCGTGACCTTCAGCTGCATGGCTCGATCCTCCTCGTTCTTTCCATGAATTCCGGCTCTCAGCGGCCCGCGCCCTGGCGGCGCGCGCTCGAGGGCGCGATGCCGAGCGATTCCCGGTACTTGGCGACCGTGCGGCGCGCGACCTGCACGCCTTCGGCGGCGAGCAGCTCGACCAGCTGCTGGTCGGAGAGCGGGCGGCCCGGCGGCTCCTGCGAGATGAGCTTGCGGATCTTGGCGCGGATTGCGGTCGACGATACGCCGGCGCCGTCCTCGCCCGCGACCTGGCTCGAGAAGAAGAACCGGAACTCGAATACGCCGCGCGGGGTGTGCAGGTACTTGCCGGTCGTGACGCGCGAGATCGTCGACTCGTGCATGCCGACCGCCTCCGCAACATCCTTCAGGATCATCGGCTGCATCGATTCCTCGCCACGGTCGAGGAAGGCCTGCTGCCGCTCCACGATCGTGCGCGCGACCTTCAGCATGGTCTCGTTACGGATCTCGAGGCTTCGCACGAGCCAGCGGGCTTCCTGCAGCTGCGTGCGCAGGACCGCGTGGTCGGGCGCGCGCGTGATCATCGCCGCGTAGCCCTCGTTGAGGCGCACCTTCGGCAGTGCTGACGGGTTCAGCTCGACCACCCACCCTTGCGGCGTGCGCCGCGCGAACACGTCCGGGACGACGTACTCCGTGCGCGTCGCCTGGAAGGCCGCGCCGGGGCGCGGGTGGCAGCTGCGCACGAGCGCGAGCGCAACGTCGAGCTCCTCGCCGCTCACGTGCATCTCGCGCTGCAGGGCCGCAAGGTCGCGACCCGCGACGAGCTCGAGGTGCCGGTGGGCGAGGGTGCGCGCGGTGGCGAGCCCCGGCGTTGCGGGGTCGAGCTGTCCGAGCTGCAGCTCGATGCACTCGGCCACGGAGCGGGCGCCGACGCCGGCGGGATCGAGCTGCTGGACGATCGCGAGCACCCGCTCGACGCCCGTGGCGTCGGTGCGCACTTCGCGGGACACCGACTCGGCGATCGACGCGGCGGATTCCGTGAGGTAGCCGTCGTCGTTGAGGGCGTCGATGATCGCGCGCCCGATAGCGAGCGCGTCTGCCGGCAGGTGGGCGAGCTCGAGCTGCCAGGCGAGGTGGTCGCGCAGCGTCCTTCCAGATTCGTCGGGAAGCTCGAGCTCCGCGTCGCCGGATCCCGACCAGGGCGCCTCCGACTCCGCGGCGTTCGGCTCGACCCACTCGTCGCTGATTTCGACGACGGGCTCGGCCTCTTCGCCGTCGGCTGAAGCGCCCTCGGCCGTGCCCGGGAGAGTATCCATCGCCCAGGTTGCGTCGAAATCCTCTTCCGACTCGAGCATCACGTTGCTTTCGAGTGCCTCGAGCACCTGGGCCTGGAGTTCGACCGTCGGCAGCTGGAGCAGCCGGATGGCCTGCTGCAGCTGCGGCGTCATCGTCAGCTGCTGGCCTATCCTGAGCTGCAGGCTGGGCTTCATCATGCAGAAATAAAGGGGACGCGCCCCTTCAACGAGTACGTTGGTAAATCAGCCATGGGCCTCGGCGTTAAAGGGGCGCGTCCCCTTTATTTCAGAGTCTGAAATCCTGCCCCAAGTAGACCTTGCGCACCTCCGGATTGGCAAGGATCTCGTCCGCAGATCCCGAAGCCAGCACGGTGCCCTGGTTGACGATGTAGGCGCGCCCGCAGATTCCCAGGGTTTCCCGCACGTTATGGTCGGTGATCAGGACGCCGATGCCGCGGTCCGCGAGGTGCCGGGCGATGCGCTGTATATCGTGCACCGACAGCGGGTCGACGCCGGCGAAGGGCTCATCGAGCAGGATGAAGGCGGGGTTCGCCGCGAGCGCTCGCGCGATCTCGACGCGGCGCCGCTCGCCGCCCGAGAGACTCATGCCGAGGTGATCGCGCAGATGCGCCACGTGCAGCTCCTCCAGCAGGCCCTCGAGAGCTTCCTGGCGGCCGGTATCGTCGAGGTCGCTGCGCGTCTCGAGAATTGCCTTCACGTTGTCGACGACCGTGAGCTTGCGGAAAATCGATGGTTCCTGCGGCAGGTAACCGACGCCCCGGCGCGCGCGCGCGTGCATCGGTAGCGAGGTGATGTCCTCGCCGTCGAGCTCGATGCGACCGCCGTCGCAGGGCACGAGGCCGACGATCATGTAGAACGCCGTCGTCTTTCCGGCACCGTTCGGGCCGAGCAGTCCAACCACCTCGCCGCTCGCGATGGAGAGCGAGAGGGAAGAGACGACCTTGCGCTTCCGATAGCTCTTCTCGAGCCCCGTGGCCGCGAGCTCGCTCATGGCTGTGGCTTTGGCTTCTCCGGCGCGCGCTCGCCGGGCTGAATCGTGATCAGGACCTGCTCGCGCGACACGACGCGCTGGTTGGCCGTGCTGTACACGAGCTTCTCTCCGGTAATCTCCGTCTTTCCGTCGGAGAGCCAGGCGTCCCCGTCGAGCTCGACGGTGCCGCGCCGCAGGTCGTAGTCGATCCGGCTCGCGCGGCCCCGGGCGAGCTCCTCCTTGCGCTTCTGCTCGAAGGTTGCCGGCGTGCCCGTGATCGCGGCGCTCTGGATCGCGCCGCCCGAGAACTTCACCTCGGCGGTGTCGCTCGCGAGTGCGGAGTCCGGCATCGAGATGCGGACGGTTCCGCTGAATTGCCACTTGCTGTCCTGGAAGTCGACGCCATTCGTCACCGCGTGGTCGGCGCTGATCCTGATCTCGCCCTGCGTGATCGTCACTGCGCCGTACTCGACGACGCCCTTCTGGCTGTCGAAGTTCAGCGAGCTGGCCTTGAGCTGGATGGGCAGCTGAGCGGTTTCCTGCGCGCCCGAGGCGGCTGCGCAGGCCGCGGCGAGCAGGATGGCGGCAACGTGGCGGTCAGGGCGCGAACTTGCCATTGACATCCGCCTCGAGGCGCAGGCTTCCGGTCTTGAGATCGGCGTGCATGCCGAGCGCGCGCATGCGGTGCGTGCCGAAGGCGAGCTCGACCGGTGAGCGCGTCTCGGCCGTCTCCGCGACGGTGTCGAGCGAGAGGCGCGCGGTATAGAGCTCCGCGTCGTGCGGGTTCTCGCCGGGCCGGCCCGCAAGCCGGACGTCTCCCTCGAAATCGACCACTCGTCCGCCCGGCGGCACGCGTGCTTCGTCCGCAGTGAGATGCCAGAGCTGCCCGGCCGGCGCGTGGTAATCGACGGCGACGTCGGAGAGTCGCACGACGCCCGACTGCGTGTCCTCATTCGCGGAGATGGACTGCAGCCCGATGCGGAGCTTGCCGTCAGCGCCGAATTCTTCGAGGTCGACGCCAGTCAGGTAGTAGCCCGGCCGAATGGGCGGAGCTTCCTCGGATGCCGGCTCGCGGTCGACGACGCGCCACTGCACCAGCGCGGCGATCAGCGCGACGAGGCCCGCGAGCAGGAGCAGCCGCGCGATCACGGCGTCTTTCCCCGCGCGGCGAGCAGGTAGTCGCAGAACTCGCGCACCGCTCCGCGGCCGCCGGGCGAGCGCGTCACGTGCTTCGCGGCGGCGAGAACCTCGGGGTGCGCATCCGCGACCGCCGCGGGCAACCCGACCGCCGCCATGAGGCCGAGGTCCGGCGTGTCGTCGACGAGGCAGGCCACGCGCCGCGCGTCGATCGCGACGCGCTTCAGGAGCTCGGCGAGCGCGCGCGCCTTGTCGCCGACACCCTGGGCGACGTCGCCGACCCCGAGCTCGCGCATGCGCGCGGTCACCGCGGCGGAGCGGCGCCCGGAGATCACGGCGACGCCGATGCCGGCGGCGACCAGAGACTTGATGCCGTGGCCGTCGCGCACGTCGAAGGCCTTGAGGCTCTCGCCGTCCGCGCCATACCAGAGTCGGCCGTCCGTCAGCACGCCGTCCACGTCGAGCACGAGCAGCGAAATCTCGGCGGCCGGCGTCACATCACCCCCGCGCGCAGCAGGTCGTGCACGTTGAGCGCGCCGACGAGCCGGCCCGACTCGTCGAGCACGAGCAAGCCGTTGATCGAGTGCTTCTCCATCATGAGGACGGCCTCGGCCGCGAGCTCGCCGGGCGAGATCGTGCGCGGGCTCAAGGTCATCACGTCCGCCATGGTGCTGTGGTGGATGTCGACCCGGCGGTCGAGCGCGCGGCGCAGGTCGCCGTCGGTGAAGATGCCGACGACTCGGCGTTCGCCGTCGACGACGGCGGTGAGCCCGAGCCGCTTGCGCGACATCTCGAGCAAACCCTCCGGCAGCGGCGCGTCGGGACGCACGATCGGCAGGTCGTCGCCGCGGCGCATGACGTCGGAGACGTGCAGCAGGAGGCGCCGGCCGAGCGTGCCGCCCGGATGCGAGCGTGCGAAATCGGCCTCGGTGAAGCCGCGGTGCTTCAGCAGCGCGACCGCGAGCGCGTCCCCCATCGCGAGCGTCGCCGTAGTGCTCGCGGTTGGCGCGAGGTTGAGCGGACAGGCCTCGGCCGGGACGCTGATGTCGAGGTGCACGTCGGCCTCGCGGGCTAGCGTCGACTGCGGATTGCCGGTCATCGCGATGAGCGGGGCATCCATGCGCTTGAAGAGCGGCAGGATGATGAGGAGCTCCGTGGTTTCGCCGGAGTATGAGATCGCGAGCACGACATCGCCCTTCGCGACCATCCCGAGGTCCCCATGGCTCGCCTCTGCCGGGTGCAGGAAGAAGGCGGGCGTGCCCGTGCTCGCGAGCGTCGCCGCAATCTTGCCGCCGATGTGACCCGACTTACCCATGCCCGAGACCACGACGCGGCCCGCACAGGCGAGCAAAATATGGCAGGCCTGCTCGAAGTCGGTGCCGAGGCGGTCGACGAGCGCGGCGACGGCGCGCGCCTCGATGCGGAGGGCTTCCCGCCCCATCTCGATCAGGCGCTTGCTGTCGACCGCGTCGTTCATCGTTTTCGCAATGGGATCAGGAGGGTCCCGGCATCATACACCGCCGTTCCGGCTGCCTTTAGAATGCGGCCATGTCGCCGGCGGAAATCTGCCAACGGATCGAGAGCGCGCTGCCAGGGGCAGAGGTCCGCGTGGCGTCCGAAGACGGCGTCCACTTCAGCGCGCTCGTCGTCGCGCCGCAGTTCGAGGGACTGCGCGCGATCGCCCGGCACCAGCTCGTCTACCGCGCGCTCGGCGAGGCGATGGGCGGCGCCATCCATGCACTCTCCCTCGACACGCCCACGCCCGCCGAGTGGGCGAAGCGCGCGGCTGGCTGAGGCGCGACGGAGCCCGGCATTGGACAAGTTTCAGATCACCGGCGGCCGGCGCCTCGACGGCGCAGTGCGTGCCTCCGGCGCCAAGAACGCTGCGCTGCCGATCCTCGCCGCAGGGCTGCTCACCGACCGTCCGCTCACGGTACGAAACGTTCCCCAGCTGCACGACGTCCGGACGATGATCCGCCTGCTCGCGCGCATGGGCGCCGCGGCGGAAGCGGGCGCGGACGGCGAAGTGCGCGTCAACGGCAGCGGGCTCAAGGAAGCGGTCGCGCCCTACGATCTCGTCAAGACGATGCGAGCATCGATCCTCGTACTCGGGCCCCTGGTCGCCCGCCACGGCGAGGCGCGCGTCTCGCTGCCCGGCGGCTGCGCCATCGGCGCGCGGCCGGTGAACCTGCACGTCGCGGGGCTCGAGGCGATGGGCGCGGAAGTCTCGATCGAGGGCGGCTACATCCACGCGAAGGCCGGGCGCCTCAACGGCGCGCGCATCGTCCAGGAGACTGTCACGGTCACCGGCACCGAGAACCTGATGATGGCGGCGACTCTCGCGAAGGGCCGCACGGTGATCGAAAACGCCGCACGTGAACCGGAGGTCGTCGATCTCGCGGCATGCCTCACCGCGATGGGCGCGAGCATCACCGGGGCCGGTACCGACACGATCCTGGTGGAGGGGCGCGAGCGGCTCGACGGCTGCGAGCACCGCGTGCTGCCGGACCGCATCGAGACCGGGACGTTCCTGGTCGCCGGTGCGATCACCGGGGGGCGCGTGCGAGTCGAGGGCGCGGAGCCGGCGCACCTCGACGCCGTGATCGCGAAACTGCGCGAGGCGGGCGCAACGGTCACGGTCGGCCGCGACTGGATCGAAGTCGACATGAGCGGGCGGCGACCGGTTTCCGTGCACGTTCGTACCGCGGCCCACCCGGGCTTCCCGACCGACATGCAGGCGCAGTTCGCGGCGCTCGACGCCGTCGCCGCTGGCGTCGGCACGATCGTGGAGACGATCTTCGAGAACCGCTTCATGCACATGCTGGAGCTGCGCCGCCTCGGCGCCGACGTGAAGATCGAGGGACACACCGCGGTAATCCGCGGCGTGCCAAGGCTCTCCGGCGCACCCGTGATGGCGACGGACCTGCGCGCTTCCGCGAGCCTCGTGCTCGCGGGCCTCGTCGCAGAGGGTACGACCGACGTGCAGCGCATCTACCACATCGATCGTGGTTACGAGCACATCGAGGAGAAGATGCGCGGGCTCGGCGCGGACATCCGCCGCATGCCGGGGCCCACGACCTGAACCGCGTTCAGGACGAGCGCATCGCTCCCGCCTGCTGCGGCCGCTCGGCCACCTCGAGGCGCACGTTGTGCTCGAGCCCTTCGGGCTCCGACGGCGAGCGGCGCCAGAGCCGCAGGCGCACCGGCTGGCCGGGCTTCAGCATGGCGACGTTCGCGAGCAGGTCCTGCGCACCGCGCAGCGGCTTGCCGTTCACCTGGGTGATCACGTCGCCCGGCACGATACCCTGCGTGTCGGCCGGGCTCTTGCGGTAGACGAGGCGCACGAGCACCGAGCCCTCGGGGAGGCCCGACTGCTCGATCGCTTCCGGCGCGATGTCGCCCGGCACGACGCCGATCCAGCCGCGCATGACGCGGCCGTCCTTCAGGATCGCGTCCACGACCCCGCGCACCAGGTCGACCGGGATCGCGAAGCCGATGCCCTCGATGCCGGCCTGGCGCCCGGCGATCGCGCTGTTGAGCCCTACCAGTTTTCCGCCCGCGTCGACGAGCGCGCCGCCCGAGTTGCCGAAATTGATCGCGGCGTCGGTCTGGATGAAGTTCTCGAAGGTGCTGACGCCGAGCTGGCCGCGCCCGGTCGCGCTGACGATGCCCTGGGTCACCGTCTGCCCGAGGCCGAGCGGGTTGCCGATGGCGAGCACCGGCTCGCCGACGCGCAGTTTGTCGGAGCGTCCGATCGGCATGATCGGCAGCGTGCCGAGGCTGATCTTGAGGACCGCGAGGTCCGTGTCCGGATCGACGCCGACGAGCGTCGCCGGGCCGGACTTGCCGTTCTTCAGCTGCACCTTGATTTGCTGTGCCTGTGCTATCACATGGAAGTTGGTGACGACGTGCCCCTGCACGTCCCAGATAATCCCGGATCCGAGGCTGCGCTCGACGCGCTCGCGGTAGTCCGGCCACACGTCGCCGAAGAGCTGCGCGAACTGCGGCGGCAATCCCGCGACGTCGGGCACGACCACGCGCCGCTCCGTGTAGATGTTGACGACTGCCGGCGCCGTCGCATCGACAGCGTCGGCATAGCTTACGAACTCTGTCGCGTGCGCAGGCGCGTCCGATGGCTCCGGCGCCGGACCGGGCACCGGGAGCGGCGCCGCGGGTGCAGTCGCGACGGCTTCGGGCGCGGGTCGCAGGAGTACGAACGCGAGCGCGGCCGCAAGCCCGAGCGCGATCCAGGGAGAAATCCAGCGCAACCAGCCTGGCATGCCCGACATCGCCGCGTCCGCCTCCGGTCGTACGTGTACCGCCGTGTATAATGCGTCAATCCCACCAACGAACGAAAATCGAGCGATGACCGAGGCAATCGACAAGGGACGGCGGCAACTCCTGACCGCCGCCACCACGCTGACGGGCGCCGTCGGCGTAGCCTTCGCAGCGGTTCCGTTCCTTTCGTCCTGGAAGCCGAGCGCGCGCGCGAAGGCCGAGGGCGCTCCGGTCGAGATCGACATCAGCAAGCTCGAGCCGGGCGGCATGCTGAAGATCCAGTGGCGCGGCAAGCCGGTGCTCGTCGTGCGTCGCACGGCCGAGATGGTCAAGAGCCTCGGCAATCACGACGCGCGCCTGCGCGATCCGGGCTCGGATAATTCAAAACAGCCCGACTACGCCAAGAACGCAGCGCGCGCCATCAAGCCCGAGTACCTCGTGCTGCTCGGCGTCTGCACGCACCTCGGCTGCCTCCCCCAGAATCGCTTCGCGCCGGGCGCAAGCGCGGACGGCGTGCTGACGGCGGACTGGCCGGGCGGATTCTTCTGTCCCTGCCACGGCTCGAAGTTCGATCTCTCAGGGCGCGTCTTTGCGGGCGTCCCGGCGCCAATCAATCTCGAGATTCCGCCTTACAGCTTCGCGGACGACGCGCACATCGTGATCGGCGTCGATCCCGGCAAGGAGGCGTGATGGTGGACCCGAACGCCGTGACGAGCGTCATGCGGGGACCCGGACGGCTCGCCCGGCTCGGCGCCTGGATCGACGAGCGGTTCCCGATGACGCAGCTCTGGAATGAGCACGTCGGGGAGTACTACGCGCCGAAGAATTTCAACTTCTGGTACTACTTCGGCTCGATTGCGCTCTTCGTGCTCGTGCTCCAGATCGTCACGGGCATCTTCCTGACGATGAGCTACAAGCCCTCGGCCGCGGAGGCC
>Ga0111538_10003186_pt1 | contig 22988 bp, 19 predicted proteins | sample SoiMethybrSBSTD1_FD_79669 | JGI IMG/M metagenome (GOLD analysis project Ga0111538, IMG submission 79669) | Bulk soil microbial communities from a Populus tree surrounding site in Tennessee, USA - Soil MetaG P. TD hybrid SBSTD1 (version 2)... | ecosystem: Environmental > Terrestrial > Soil >...
CGCAAGGGCGAGCCGTTCGCGCCCGGCGCCAATCCCATGCACGGCCGCGACTCGCACGGCATCATGGCCTCGGCCGCATCCGTCTCCAAGATTCCCTATCGCGACGCAGCCGACGGCATCTCGCTCACCACGACCATGGTGCCCGAAGGTCTCGGCCGCACCGCCGAGGACCAGTCCACCAATCTCGTGGGCATCCTCGACGCGTTCTTCGGCACGCAGGGCTACCACATGAACGTGAACGTGCTCAACCGCGACATGCTGCTGGACGCCATGGAGCATCCGGAGAAGTACCCATCGCTCACGATCCGCGTCTCGGGCTACGCGGTGAACTTCGTGCGCCTGACCAAGGAGCAGCAGATGGACGTCATCAACCGCACATTCCACGGGGCTTCGTGAGTCCGCTCCCGCGCGGTTGGGTTTGAATGCGGTGTCGCGGCCTTGACGGGGGATATCGCGCCGGTGTGGTCTATCGAGCTGCCGCTGAATGCGTGAGGGGTCGCCTGGGTGGCGGCATTGCGCTGAGCTGGAGTTACTGACAATGCACGACTACAGGAACACGTGATTCAAATGGCATATGGACAGAAAAATGAATCTGAGTTTCCAATCGGGCTAGAGAAAGTGGCAAGCGGCGCGCTCATCGGCAGCCATCCGGTTTTTCTAAGACGACGTCCTCGCGACGACGAAGACCACGTCCCGGATCCCGATGACGATACGCCTCCACCGCCGCCTCGCGATCCGGTTTCGGTGCCTGACTTCGGGTTTCAAATCCGTCCCTGTCTGGAGGACGTTTCATTCCCGCCAGGAATCCCCGTGCCTCCGGGATTCGATCTCGTCGCTGCGGTGATCGAGGCCGTGCGCAGCATCGCCGGCCAGCAGGCCGACATTCGTCACGTGTGCGACGCTGGATCGAGTCACATCGGCGTGTGGCTTGCTTCCACCAGCGACCCCGTCGTCGGTGCAGCGCGCGATCGAGGCACGCGTCTGCTCACCCCCATCCGTGGCGATGAATCCTTCGCCGTCTTCATCAGCGTCAGCTTCATAAAGGCCGAAGCCCAGAAGGAATTCGATAAGGCCCCCAAGCTCACCGATCACGCCGGCAATGAGACGCTCAACGGGCCGGTGCACATCACCGGCCACGATGAGGTTCTTCAGTTTCCAGACAAGATCATCACCACGATTCGTGGCTTCGACACCACGCCCTGGCCGGATGTCTCCTTCAAACTCATCACCACCGACACGTTTCGAATTTCCGGCAGCTCCGTCGACATCGAGAGCGACACCGACCTCGACGCCGCGGTTGGCATCTTCATCGTCCTTGGGATTTTCTTTCTGCCGATCTTTTCACCAGCATCAATCTTTTTCTTTGGGGAAGGCGCATACATCGGCAGTCGCGATGCTGGTGATCGAGGTGCAGGCGCCGGCGGACCGGTTGCCGACCGCATTCCCAGGGACATTCTCCTTCGTGGCCGCATCAAGTTCGTTCCCGTGTACCAGCGAGTCGTGGTAACGACGCCCGGCGTTGTGGCCGGCGGGGGAATGCTGGTGGTGCCGCGCGACCCGCTTGTGTCGATCATCGGCCCGCGCACGATCTCTGTCAGCGCGGGAGAGACTCGCGTCACGAAAGCCTATCAGGCCAATACCCACGACTTGCTGCAGCCGCAATTCCAATGGACCGGCGGGGGCACGGCCACCAACCCGTTCGGCAAGGTCACGTCGATCACCTTCGATCTCGCGGGCCTTCAAGTCGGCAAGAGCATTTCCCGAGAAGTGCGGCTGACGGCAACCGACGCCGACAACCTGACCGCCACGGCCATGGTGCTGGTGAGAATCCTCATGACCGATCCCGACGTGGACACGGACTTGCCGCCGATCTGCAAAGTGAGACCGTGGCTTCCCCAGTGCAATCCGCCGGATATCTGATTGGCGTTGAGTGGTGTGCGAGGAAGACAGGCGAGTGGGGCTTCGTGCAGCAACCTAGCGCGGCAATGCCTGCGGGCTGGGTTCCCGTTTCGTTGGGTCGGTCAGATTGACTCGCGTGTCACCGGCAGCGTGATCGAAAACGTCGCGCCGCGGTCGGAATTGTTCGCAGCCCAAATCTCGCCGCCGTGACGCTCGACGATGGTGCGACAGATCGAAAGGCCCATTCCCAAGCCGTCCGGCTTGCTGGTGATGAAGGGATCGAAGATGGACTCGAGCCTTTCCGGGGCGATCCCGATGCCGCTGTCCCGCATTTCGACCAGCACCTTCAAGGCGTCAATCGACTTCGTGCGCACGATCAGGCGTCGCGCGCCGTTGAGTCCCGGCTCATTCATGGCGGCAAAGGCGTTGAGCATCAGGTTCAGCATGACCTGCTGCAGTTGAACACTGTCGGCCTTGACCGGCAGGACGCCGGGCGACAGGTCGAGGTCGACGGTGACCTTGTGTGCGACGGCATCGCCGTGGACGATGCGCTCGACGTCGCGGATGAGCTGATTGAGATCGAGGCTGGCGAATCCCGGCGTGTCGCGCTTGAGCATGTCGCGCATGCGGTCAATGATTTCGCCGGCGCGGCGGGTGATCTCGTCGATGTGGGCGAACGTGCCGCGCACATCCTGAAGTTTGGGTTGGGGCGTGGCGAGCATCTGCGCTCCAAGGGCGGAGCTCATGCGAATCGTGTGGAGTGGCTGCTTGAGTTCGTGCGTCAGTGTTGTGGTTAGTTCGCCAAGAGTAGCCACGCGCGCAACGTGCTCCAGCTCTGCCCGCTTTTGCTGGACTTCGGATTGCGCATTCTTTTGCGCCAGCTCGGCGCGGTTCCGCCGGCGGCGCTGAACCAGCAGCGCGGAGATCAACATGGCTTGCATCGCAATCAACGCGACCGCCCCGGCCATCTGCCACCGGTACCGTTCCCACACGGTGGGTTGACGGAACATCACGACACTCCCCGGCGGCAGCCGGCTTTCACTGATCCCCCAGCGCGTCAGCTCGCGCCAGTCGTAGGTCGGCGGTCGAGTCCCGATGAACATCGGAGAGAGATTCGAGGCCTGCTCGCCCCGCAGGATTCGCGCCGCCACGCGCGCCGACTCCTCCCCCTCCAACTCGCCCTGGTACAGCCGCCCCCCGACAATTCCCAGCCCCATCTGGTGCTGGTACAAGCCATTGATCGGCGCATTTGACACGGCATGCAGACGCACCAGCGCGTCGTCCTCGTTGTAGGTGACCCCCGACGCGTCCCGCATGAACAGCCCCAGTAGAACGAACGAATGCGGCGGCAGCTTCGACACCAGTTCCAGCATCTGATCGAACGACAGGTCGTTCACCCACGTGAACTTCACCCGATCCGCGAACGGCTCGAACGCCTCCTGGAATGCCGCCGTCCAAAACCGCTCCAGCGAGGTCGCCCCGAGTATCACCACGACCTGATTCGTCTCCGGATCGAGCTGGAGAATGTCCTCCATCAGCCCCTTCAAATTGAAGTTCTCTCCCACGAACGTGGCGTTGTTCGCAAACGCATCGGCCGGCAATGTCCGCCGGTCCATCCCCGTATAAATCACTGGCGTCTGGGGCAACAGCTTGTCCCGGAATTTCGCCACGAACCTCCCCGCCGGCCCCCCGATCGGCACCACCAGGTCCGGCTGCCACTCCAACATCCGCTTCCCCAGAAACTCCGCGAACGCCTGCTCCATGTCTGGCTGCGCATACCGCGCCATGTCCAGCGACACTTCATCCAGGTCGACGGCTGTGCCTAACTCGCGTTTGAGCGTCGACTCAAACGCCGTCGAATGCGTCGTGAACGGCGGCGCGCTGCTCCCGAACGAGTGCACCATCAACACGCGCCACGGCCGCTCCTGCTCTTGGTCGGCGCACCACGCGGCGGTCGTCGCCACCGCCAGAAACAGCGGGCACGGCAAGACCGGCAGGGTGCGGTCCAGGGTCGTCAAGTACGCCCAGGCAACAACCAGTGTTGTGAGGATCGCCTGTCCTGACCCGCCTTCCATTGATCGTGCTCCGCCCAAAGTGGCAGGCTGCCTCCGAGAGTTCATGCGATCGCCTTCGAGGAATCTCGTTTGACGGAGCAGACGCCGCATCCAGAAGCGAGCTCCACCGAGGCGCGCTTCCGAGACCGTCTACCGGCATGGTACCTGACCGATGCTGGCCTACCAGTCTGAAGGACGCGCATGCTCTCAACTGCGGGTCAAAACGGCCTGAACCAAACCGGGCTGCGGTGGCCGCGCGGCTTGTCCAGGCGTGCCACGTCTGACGGGTGCCAGCAGCAGTGGCCGCTTTCCCGGACGCAGCGCGTGACGGCGACTGGGGCTTCGTGCACTCGTTCACCACCGGCTCGGCGGCGAGAACGCGCAAGGAACGTGGGCACCAATCAATCATTCACGAACGTAACGACGCCTGACTCGAGGTCGTAGTACGCGCCGACGATGCGGACGTCGCCGTGCTCGACCATGTGATGCAGAATCGGCTGCGAATCGCGCAAGGCGTTGACGACGTTGCGCACGTTGGCCTTGCAGGTCGCTGCGGCGTCCTGGCCTGCCGTCTGCTCGACCGCGGGACGAATCGCCTGCACGAGCGACTCGATGTGACCGTCGGCATGTCCGTGAGCGGCAACAGCGTCGCGAGCCGCGCCGACCGCTCCGCACGTGCTGTGGCCCATCACCACCACCAAGGGCGAATGCAGGTGCTCCACCGCGTACTCGACGCTGCCGATGCTCTGATCGTCGATGACATTGCCCGCCACGCGGATGATGAACAGATCGCCCAGGCCCTCGTCAAAAAGAATCTCCGGCGCGGTGCGCGAATCCGAGCAGCCAACGATCACGGCGAACGGCGCCTGACCGTTGACAAGTTGCGCGCGAACGGCTGGTGTCTGATGAGGATGCATCGATTTGCCCGCAACGAAACGGGCGTTGCCCGCAACCAGGTTCTGCTGCGCCTGCGCGGGTGTCACGGAGGCAGGACTCGTTGTCGCATGCGAATCGGCGACCGACGCGTGATGAGCGTGCGTGCTGCACCCCAGCAGCCAGACCAGAGTTGCTGATGCGACGATGGTGATGGCGGATTGCCGGCGCGAGTGATGCATTGCGTTCATGCGCGCATTGTAGTCTGGCCTCTCTGCGCACTTGGAAGCGATTGCTGAATGCGGCATGAGACGGGCTCCCAGCCGTCCCGTATCATCCTCTTCGGCGTGACTCGTCCTTCAATCACCAGCAGCGAGGCCTTTCAGTTTCGCGCCCAGCGCAGCGAGGCTTCGCGGTTGATGCTCATGGCCGTGGTGTTTGCGGTCATGCTCATCGTCCTGATCGCCCGTCGCATGAGCGGCGGACTGGTGATGTCCACCGATGCAGTGTTCTTTCCCAGATTGGCGATCACCGCGGCGGCGATGATCATCGAACTGATCCTGTGCGCGATGGTCCGCCGGGGCATTCGCGAGAATCGGTTGATGCCATCGTGGCTGTGGCTGGCGACCGCGGCGTTCGAACTGGCGGTGCCTACGGCGTTGATGACGATTGCGCACGTGTATTCGCCGCGGGGCGAGTATACGGCGCTCTCGGCCCCGCCGTTGCTGCTGTATCCCATCGTGGTGCTGACTTCGGTGCTGCGCTTGAAGCCAATGTACGCACTGGGCATTGGCCTGGGTTCTGCGCTCGCGCACTGGGGGCTTGTGATCTGGACGATCGGCTCCGGCACGGTCGCGCCAAACCTCAGGCCGGTGCTGTTCGCCTATGGCGTGTCGCTCGCGCTGACGGGCGTGATCGCCGCGATGGTGACGCGTGCCGCGCGGCGATACGTCATCGAAGCCGTCGAGGAAGCGACCGCGCACGAGCGCGATGCGCAGCGACTGGCGGGCATCGAGCGCGACCTTGCCGTGGCGCGCGAGATTCAGGCGGGGCTCTTGCCAAGGAGCGCGCCTGCGCTGGCCGGCTTCGATATCGCGGGCATGAACCTGCCGGCCGACCAGACCGGCGGCGACTACTACGACTGGCAGGAACTGCCCGATGGCAAACTGCTGGTGGTGATGGCGGATGTGACCGGCCACGGCATCGGGCCGGCGCTGGTGATGGCGGTGTGCCGGGCGTACGCGCGGGCATCGGCCCCGCTGGAGCGCGATCCAGCCGTGCTGCTCTCGCGCCTCAACGGCCTGCTGCATTCTGATCTGGGAGGAAGCGCGCGATTCATCACCTTTGCTGCGGCGCTGCTCGATCAGGATGGCGGCGTGGAACTGGTTTCGGCCGGCCATGGCCCGACGATGGTGTGGCGGGCCGCGGATCGCAGCGTCGAACAGTTCGGCGGCGATGGGCTGCCCCTGGCGGTCGTGGAAAGCGAAAGCTATGCGCCCTCACGCCGACTCGCCCTGGGACGCGGCGATGTGCTGGTGATGCTCACCGATGGCGTCTTCGAGTGGCGCAATGCCGATGGAAAGCAGTTCGGGCTCACCAGGCTGTCCGAGGTGGTCGGCGCAGCATCCGGCCAGAAGGCCAATGACATCGTCCAGAGCATCTACGCAGCGGCCCACAGCTTCGCCACCGGCGCGCCGCAGACGGATGATGTGACGGTGGTGGTTGTGAAACGGACGGGCTGACAGATGGACGTGAGTCATCGTGCGGCCGCGCCGATGGGATACACTGTGCGGCCCGTGCACATCAAGCCCCCCCAACGCCATCGAGAACCCCGAACGCATGCTGCTGGGGTTGTAAAGCATGCCCGCGCCTGTTGATCTCTACAGCGCGTACAGCAACTTCACCGACACGGTTTTAGCCGCTGTCCGCAAGGAGACCTTCGGCACCGACATCGGCCAGAACAGTTGGATGACGGTTGAGGAGTACAACCGCCTGTGTTCATGGCTCACCCTTGCCGCAAACCAACACGTGCTCGAGGTCGCCAGCGGGTCCGGCGGCCCGGCCATACACCTTGCGCGAACGACCTGCTGCCGCGTGACGGGCATCGACAGCAACGCAAGCGCAGTGGCCACGGCCTCTCACATGGCTGCGGAATCCGGCTTCGCGGAGCCCGCACGCGTTCGGTTCAGCGTTGCCGACGCCAATACACGCTTGCCCTTCGACGACGGCACCTTCGATGCCATTGTGTGCATCGATGCGATCAACCACTTTGCCGATCGGCTCACCGTGCTGCGCGAGTGGCATCGCGTGCTTCGCGGTGGTGGGAAAGCGATGTTTACCGATCCGGTGGTGATCACCGGCCAAGTGACCAACGAAGAGCTGGCGCTGCGGAGTTCCATCGGCTTCTTCCTGTTCGTGCCGCCGGGCATCAATGAGCAGCTCATCGAACAAGCGGGCTTTCGGCTCATTCGCCAGGAGGATGCCACCGACAACGCCAGCCTGATCGCCAGCCGCTGGCACCGGGCGCGATGCGCTCACAAAGAAGCGCTGATCGCGATCGAGGGCAAGGAACGCTTCGAGGGCCTGCAACGGTTCTTCGACGCCGTGCACGCGCTGACAAGCCAGCGACGGCTGTCACGAATTGCCTACTTGGCGGAGAAGCATGTAGGCTGGACGACGTGAACACCGGCCGCATGCTGCCGAGCGCATGAGGGGCCGGCAAGTACGACGTGAGCCGCCAACTCGCTGCGGCCCCACCTGCCGCGCCGGTCATCGAGCAGGTGCCGCTGCTCAACGCGGCGTAGTACGATGACTGCGTAAAACGCCGCGTCGTCCTGTTGCTGCTGCTGCTCGTGGCGGGCGCGATCGTCAACATCGCAGTGGCGTGGGGATGTGCGCTGTGCGTCCACCCGCGGAAAAGTGTGTGGGTCCGCGCGCAGAGATCGGCGCCAGAAAACGTCAGTCGAAGGGATCCGGAGTTCAAATCGCTCTCGGTCGTACGTGCTTCGCGGCCAGGAGCGACCGACATTGAGATCACATGGGTTCACAACACCTTCTTCCCCTATGTCGATGAATCCCCGTTGTCGCTTGTCCCGGCCTGGACGGGCTTGCACGAGACGTCTGCGTTGTTCAATACAGGGGCGGCTGCTGCTGAAATCAGCATCGCCGAGATGAGAGGCTGGCCCATGCCCGCGCTATGGACCTCGCACACGAACACATTTCCTATAGGTACCCTCAAGGTGCGATATGGATTGCAGACGCCATGGACTCGCCTGTCATCTGCGATCAACGGCGTTCCGTATAAGCTCGCCCTTCCACTGCAACCGATCTGGCCGGGCTTCGCGATCAACACGGTGTTCTATGCCGTCACTCTGTGGCTACTGCTTGTCGCGCTGTTCGCGGTGCGAGGATGGCGGCGCATCAAGCGCGGCCTGTGCCCAAAGTGTGCGTACGACCTGCGGAACCGACCGAGCGATTCATCGGTCTGCCCCGAATGCGGCGCAATGCCCTAATCGCCGATTTTTCGCCTGTCTCGCGCGGAGTCGGATCATCGGCCACCGGTATCATTGAGCGAGGGTTGCCCCATGATCACCGAAGTCGAAAACCCAACCGTCCCGCTCATCGGCAGTCAGTACGACCTGCGCGTCGGGCTGGGTGAGAAGGTCAGTGAGCCGGACATCAAGTCGGCGCTCGAGACCGGCGACTGGGGCTTCGTGCACTCGTTCACCACGGGCTCGGCCGTCGATGGCCCGGGCGTGCGCGTCGTCGCCTGGCTGGCCGGCTGCCAGTTCCGCTGCGTCTACTGCCACAATCCCGACACGTGGAAGATGTCCAACGGCATGCCCATCAGCGCGAAGCGCGCGGTCGAGGTCGTCAGTCAGTACCGGCACGATCTGGCGACCATGAAAGGCGGCCTGACCATCTCGGGCGGCGAGCCGCTCATGCAGCACCGCTTCGTGCTCAAGGTGTTCAACGCGGTGAAGAAGTTGGGCGTGCATACCGCGCTTGATACGAATGGGTTTTTGGGCGATCGATTGAGCGATGCCGACCTCGCATGCATCGATCTGGTGCTGCTCGATCTCAAGGCGATGACTCCTGATCTGCACAAGCGTCTGACTGCGCAGGAGAACGCGCCGATCCACGAGTTCGCGCGGCGATTGGCGAAGATGAAGAAGCCGATGTGGGTTCGATTCGTTCTGGTGCCGGGGTGGACGGATGACATGGCCGAGGTCGAGCGCATTGCGAAGTTCGCGGCGGAGCTGGGCAACGTGGAGCGCGTCGATGTGCTGCCGTTCCACCAGATGGGCCGCTTCAAGTGGGAGAAACTGAAGATGGATTACCAGTTGAACGACACCAAGCCGCCCTCGAAGGCGACGACGGATGAGGCGGTCGCGCGGTTCCGCGCGGTGGGGTTGAAGGCGGTCTGAAATCGAGAGCCGGAGCCGAATCCAGTGTCGAACACGGAAAAGAAACTGACAGCTGCGGCTCTGGGCGCGTGGTTGCTGGTGGCAATCTATTACTTCTTTCAGTACGCGCTGCGTTCGGCGCCGAGCGTGATGATCCCGCAGTTGACCAGCGCGTTCGCGGTCGACGCGCTGGGTGTGTCGGCGATCGTCGGCATGTTCTACTACGGCTATTCGCCGTTCAGCCTCGTGGCGGGCGCTGCGATCGATCGCTTCGGCGCGAAACTGACAATCCCGATCGGCGCGGCGCTGGTTGGAATCGGCGCGCTGATGTTTGCCTCGGGCAACGTGCCGGTGGCGAATGTCGGACGATTCATCCAGGGCGCGGGTGGCGCGTTCGCGCTCATCGGCGCTGCGTACCTCGTGAACAAGAACTTCCCGCTCTCGATGGCCGCATCGTTCATCGGCGCGACACAGATGTTCGGCATGGCCGGCGGCTCGGCGGGGCAGTTCCTCGTGGGGCCGATGATCACGCGCGGCGTGCCGTGGAATCAGTTCTGGATCTACGCGGGCATCCTTGGGCTGGTGATCGGAGTCCTGCTCTTCGCGCTGCTGCCGAAGGAGGAGAAGTCCGCGACAGCGAAGGGTGGATGGGGGGCCGTGGTCGTCGCGCTCGGCAGAGTGTTTGCAAACCCGCAGTCGATCATCTGTGGCCTGATTTCGGGACTTCTGTTCATCCCCACGACGATTCTCGCGATGACCTGGGGGGTGCGCTTCCTGCAGGAGGGCCGCGGGCGCGAGTATGACAGCGCGGTGATGTTGGCGGCGACGGTGCCACTGGGCTGGATGATCGGCTGCCCGCTGCTGGGCTTCATCTCCGATCGCCTCGGACGTCGCAAGCCGGTCATCCTCGCCGGCGCGATTGGCCTGCTGGCGACGCTCGCGTGGGTGCTCTTCGGCGATCCGACGATCTTCCGCGGCGCACCAGTCGGCATCATCATGGGCATCTTCTCCGGCGCGGCGATGATTCCGTACACGGTCATCAAGGAAGCCAACCCGCCGGAACTGGGCGGCTCGGCTACGGGCGTGATCAACTTCATCAACTTCACGTTCAGCGCGCTGCTGGGGCCGGTGTTCGGCTCACGACTCGTGAAACTATCTGAAGGCAGCGAGTTGTCGCTCGAGCATTACCAGGCCGGCTTCCAGCCGCTGCTGTACGGCGTGGGCGCGGCCATCGTCTTGGCCTTCCTGCTGAAGGAGACCGGCCCCAAGGCGCGAAAGGCATGAACAGTGGCGTAGTTCGCCTGGCCGCTGTTCCCGATCGGCTACCGTGGCCGTGATTGGACAGGCATCCCGATGCATCGTCACGGATGGCGAAGTCTCGCCACCCAGCCTTCGACGGCGCCTTGCGGATTGGTGCCGAAGCCGACGATGTTCCGCCCGTCGTCGGAAAGTTCCTCGGGCTGCAACCGCGACCAGCCGGCGTGCGTCGTCACGCCTTCGCTCTGCAGCGCCTGGATCAGCGGCCGTATTCCTTTGCCGCTGCTCCAGATCCAGGGCTGCGGAATGTAGTCATCGCCAACGACCGTCGACGTGTAGCCGACAATCACATCACCGTCGCGCGAGATTGCCATCGCAATCGACGTGCCCGTGAACGGAATGCTCGGAATCGCCTGCACGAGGTAATTCGGGCCGGATCGCGTCCAAGTGCAGGCAATGAAGTCGCCACTGGCGTCCAGGCACGCGCCCACGATGGCGTTGCCGTTGCGCGACACGTCGACGGCAAGGCCGCTGCTCGCGTTCGGCAGCATCGGCAGTGCGCTGACCTGAATGTTGCCGGGCACGCCGCGCCACACGCATGGCAGGTCAGGTCCCAGACCGGTTGGGTTCACGCGATAGGTGCCGACAATCGTCTTGCCCTTGTCGGATATCGCCGTGGGCCAGGTCGAGGTCACGGTCGCGCCGGCGATGTTCTCCGGCAGGAGCACGCCCGCCGCGCCGGGGCCGTTCCACATTGTTCCATGCCTCGGCCCGGTGCTTGAACCATCGTTCTTCGAGTAACCGACGATACGGCCGCCACTGTCTGCATAACCCACCGCACGTGCGAAGATGTACCCCGGTGCAGGCTGAATGCCCTGATGGCTCCAGCCACTCTGCTGTTGCCACATCGACCCAAGGAATCCCAGTTCGCCTGTCGGAGTCTGGCGATAGTAGGAATAGCCGACGATGATCTTGCCATCGTCAGAGATCGCCAGCGCCTGACCACCTGGCTTGTCGATCGCGGGCACCGCCAGTTGCTGCAGCGGAGGCAGCACGGGTGTCCAGCCCGGCGGCGCGGCAGGCGGCGGTGGCTTGGGCGGCAGAAACCCCCACCGGAATGGTTGTCCCTGGTGGTGGTTGGTAATGCCGTTTTCGACGAATTCGTTGTAGCCACTCGATCCAACAACGACGGGATTTGTCGCCGAAGTCACATCTAGTGCGTGGCTCTCCTGCGTGACGCCGGAGAGGAATCCGACGCCGTAGAACAGCGATCGATTCACGCCGCCCGCGCCGCTGCCTCCGCTCATTCGTCCTCCGCCACCAGAACCGGCGCAGCCAATGAGCGTGAACGCGCTGAGTGCGATCAGAAAAGGCCAGTTCGTAAGTGCGTGGCGATGCATTTGATGTCCTTTGTGCATGGTCCTCCCCGCGACTCTCACTACTAACGCCCAATTCCGCGCCACATGGTGCATCGAAAAAGTCAACCACCACAGCTTTTCTTGACGCGGGCGCTCCGACCGGTCGTCAAACTACATGTCCAGTCCGCCATCCACCACGATCACCTGCCCGGTCACATAACTTGCGAGGTCGGAGGCGACGAAACTGACCGCGTGGGCGATTTCCTCGGCCGTGCCGAAGCGGCGGGCGGGGATCATCTTGGCAGCGCCGTCCTTCAATTCCTGCGGCAGGTTCGCGGTCATGTCGCTGTCCACGAAACCCGGCGCGATCACATTCGCGGTGATGCCCTTGGAGCCGAGTTCCTTGGCGATGGTCTTGGTCAGGCCGACGAGTCCGGCCTTGGCGGCGGCATAGTTGGCCTGGCCCGGGTTGCCCATCAGGCCGGTCACCGAGCCGATGTTGATGATGCGGCCGAAGCGGTTGCGCATCATCGGCCGAGCCGCGGCCCGCGACGCGACAAACGCCGAGCGCAGGTTGACGTTGATCACCTCGTCGAAATCCTTGTCGCTCATGCGCAGGATCAGGCCATCGCGCGTGATGCCGGCATTGTTGACCATGATGTCGAGGCGGCCGTGCGTGGAGGCGACCTCCTCGATGAGCGCGGTGAGGGCCTCGCTGTTGCCGACATCGCAGGCGCGGACCTCGGCCACCCCGCCATTTCCGCCCGCCTGGATCTGCTGGCGAACCTCCTCCAGGGCCTCCACAGTTCGCGCCGCAAGTACGACGACTTTGCCGTCGGAGGCCAGTCGCAAGGCGATGGCCTTGCCGATGCCGCGGCTGGCTCCAGTGACGATGGCGACGCGCTGTTCGATGGGATTCTCCGGAGACGAAGTGTGACGGAGCGCTCGGAAACGACAGCCCGCCTGAGTCGACTCAGGCGGGCGGGATTCTACTGGTTGTCAGTTTCTGCCGGGCGGATTCAGCGGGGGTTTCCGCCGCCGGGGCTTTCGCCGCCGCCGGGAATGCCGGGCGCTTCTTGCGGCGCGCCGGTGGGCGGGCGCAGGCCGCCCGGGCCGCCGCCGGGGCCGATCGGATTCGGGACACCGCCGGTGCTGGAGTCCTTGCCGTCATCCAGATCGCGCTGCGCGATCAGGTATTCGTCGTCGGCCTTGTCGGCCAGCGCGATCTCTTCCTCGATGATGCCGAACCAGCGCGAGATCCAGTCGCCCGAGAGGCGATCCATGATGCCCGGCGGGCACGGCACCGCGGTGAACGTGGCGGCGTCATCGGCCGTGGCGTACGTCCACATCTGAGGCTGGAACGCTTCGCCCGCGCCCTTGACCTCGAACACCGCCAACGTGCACTTGTCGCTGGTCGGGCTGTTGCCGCACTGAATGTCAATCTTCTCGATGCGGCCGGTGCAGTCCTTCCACACGCCCGACTCGACCATCGCCGCCAGTTGCGGCTGATCGTCGGTTTCGATCATGGAGCGCACAGCCCCGTCGTTGCCGCGCGCGAAGCCGTCGAAGAACGAGAGAATCGCGCGGCGATCGCCGTCGTTGTCCGGGGCCTTGTCCTCGGGCAGCGAGACGCGCGGATCGATGTTCATCTCGGCCATCAACTGCTCGATGGGCGTGACCGTCGGTGCTGGCGGTGGAGGCGGCGGGGGCGGGGGCGGAGCCATCACGACCGGTGGCGGCTCTTCCTCGCCGCAACCGCCCGCGAAGGCGATCATGCCGGCGCACGCCGTGACGCACAGGCCGAGCGCGAGGAATCTATTCCTGGGGTTGATCATGGTTGGTCACCTTTCGATTGCGGTCGATTCGCCGCATCAAGCCCCGCAGGACCGTGCCGGGGGCGAGTTCGTGATACTCGATCTGATCGCCAAATGCTAGCGCAGAGCATGTCTGCGACCACTTGACGGGGCTGATGATTTGTTGGACGAGCCGGGCCTTCAAGAGTTCCGCCCCCCCGCCATTTGCCGCATCCCAATTGTCGGCATTGTGGGGGGCGGCAGTGACGTTGGACCACACCTCGCAGGCCGGTTTCTGCAGGGAAACGCCCGAAAGTACTGCCGCCATCTTGTCGGCTGCGGGCTGCATCAAGGGCGAATGAAAGGCGCCGGCGACAGTAAGGGGCGTGGCCTTGAGGCCCAGTTCCGATGCGGCCGCTACGGCCCGCTCGCACGCTGTCGCGGCCCCCGAGAGCACGATCTGGCCCGGGGCGTTGAAATTGGCGCAGACGAGGGCCTCACCTTGCGCTGCCTTGTCGCAGACGGCCTGAGCCTGGTCGTCGTCGGCTCCTATCAATGCCACCATGCCGCCCTTGCTGGCGACCGCTGCGTCTTGCATCAGCCGGCCGCGCTGCGCGACGAGTTTGAGGCCGGTCGCAAAGTCGAACACGCTCGCGATGTGCAGCGCGGTGTACTCACCCAGCGAGAGTCCTGCGGCGGCGCGCAGCGGCAGGTTGCCCCGCTTCTGCAGCAGGCCGCGCCAGCAGGCAACGCTGACGGTGTAGATCGCCGGCTGGCTCACATCGGTCTGATTGATGCGCTGGGCCGGGCCGTTGAAGCAGATCTCGGACAACGGCGCTCCGAGAGTCGAACCCAGCACGCGATCGGCCTCCTCGAAGACGACCTTCGCAGCGCTCGACTGCTCGAACCACGCCCGACCCATGCCTGCGGCCTGCGCCCCCTGGCCCGGACAGAGAATGATGTGCTGCATGCTCATGGCCGCAGGGTAGCAGCGGCGAGTCGGCACGTCCTCGCGCCGCTCCCGGCTCGCTCACAAGCGCCACACGCTGCTGGCCCACGTCAGACCGCCGCCGAAAGCGACGAACACCACGACATCGCCGCGCTTCACTTTGCCGGCTCTCCACAACTGATCGAAGCACAAGCCCACGCTCCCCGCCGAGGAGTTGCCGAAGCGATCGATATTGATGTAGACCTTGTCGTCCGGCAGGCCGATGCGCTCCTTGGCAGCATCGATGATGCGCACGTTCGACTGGTGGCAGATGAACTGGGCAACATCCTCCACCGCCAGGCCGGTCGCGGCGAGCGCGTCCTCAATCACCTCGCGGAACTTGTTCACCGCGAATTTGTACACCTCGCGCCCGTTCATGCGCAGGCAGTTGAACGCGATGGGATTGTCGATGTCGAATTCAGGAACTTCCTGCGAGCGCCGCGGCATGTACAGCGACTGCCAGTTCGTGCCGTCAGCGTTCAGTGTCTGAAAGAGGCAGCCGAGCTCGGGATGCGCGTCATCGCGCTCGAGCACGACCGCGCCCGCTGCATCGCCGAAGAGAATCGAGACGCTGCGATCGGTGTAATCGCACACCGTGCTGAGCGCATCGCAACCGATGACGCCGACACGCCGCGCGCGGCCGGCGCGAATCATGCCTTCGGCGACATTCAGCGCGTACACGTAGCCGCTGCAGGCCGCGACCAGGTCGAAAGCCGGCGCCGGCGTCGCGCCGAGTTCCGCCGCCACGCGGCAGGCGTTGGATGGGCAGGTCATCTCCGCCGTCACAGTGGCGAAGATGATCAGGTCCAGGTCCTTGCCCGAAAGCCCGGCGTCATCCAGCGCGGCCCGCAGGGCGTCGCGTCCCAGCGTGTAGGTGCCCTCTGAGACCTGGTCGACGATGCGCCGCTCGTGAATGCCCGTACGCTGCACGATCCATTCATCCGAGGTGTCCACCATCGTCTGCAGATGCGCGTTGGTCAGCACGCGGGCCGGCACGGCCGAGCCCACGCCTGCGATCCGAATCCCGAATGGAATCGGCGTGGCCATGGCATTGGCGACCGCCGCGGGATTGTTCTGATGGGCTGCGCCGGCCAGCCCGCCTGCGGCCGCTGCGCCATTGAGACCTGGTGTCATGCGAGGTTCCTGCGAGGACTCGACCGGGCAGTCTATCCGGATTCCGGCGTCGCGACCGGCAAGACCTTCCTCGCGCCCCGCTCTCACCGCGCCGACGGCGTCACGGCCTCATCCATCGCGCCCAGCCGCTTGCTGATCGCCTCGTTCACCTTCAGCTCGTGAATCTGCTTGGTCTTGAGCACCGCGTTGGTGATCGTCCGCGCGATCGATGAACCATGGCAGATCATGCACACGCCGTTGACACCCAAGAGCGGCGCGCCGCCGTATTCGTGATAGTCGTGCTTGGCGTAGATCGACTTCACCACCGGCTCCAGCCGCAGAGCCAGTTGCGGGTCGATCATGAACACCTCGCGCGCGATCGATTTGAAGATGCCCGCGCTCAGGCCCTCGGCGAGCTTGATCATGACATTGCCCACCACGCCGTCGGTGACGACGACATCGGCGTCGCCATCGAACACGCCGCGGCCCTCGATGTAGCCGACGAACTCCACGCCTTCGGTGTCGCGCAGGCGGTCGCGGGCCTGCTTCATTTCACCGGTGCCCTTGGCTTCCTCGCTGCCGACGTTCATCAGCGCCACGCGCGGCTTCTCGATGCCGAGGATGCAGCGCGCGAAAATCTCGCCCATGACGCCGTACTGCGCCAGGTGAAACGCCTTGGGTTCGATGTTCGCGCCGACATCGATCAGCACGATCGGGCCGGCAAAGGTCGGCACCGCCACCGCGATGCCCGGCCGGTGCACGTTGGGCAGCCGCTTCATGTACATCTGCGCGGCGGCCACCTGCGCGCCGGTCGAGCCCGCCGAGATCACCCCGTCCAGCGGCCGCTCGGCCCTGCGGCTGGCGTGCTTGCAGCAGACGACGATCGACGAATCGGTCTTGTTGCGCACCGCATCCACCGGCGATTCATCCATGCCGACGACTTCGGTGGTGCCCACGACCGTGGCTTTCGCGCCGCTGGGAGCCGCCGGCGTGCGCGCGATGACCGCGCGGATCAGTTTCTCATCGCCGAACAGGACAAGTTCATCGTCGCCGGCGAGTCTGGGAAGCGCGGCGAGCGAACCTTCGAGGATCGCGTCGGGGGCATTGTCGCCGCCCATCACGTCCACGCCGATACGCATGGGATTACTCTGCTCCGCCGGTCTTGACGGTCAGCCCGGGGCGAACGTATCCGCACTCCGGACAGGAACGATGCGGCATCTTGGGGTTCTGGCAGTTGGGGCAGCGCGCGATGTTCTGCGGCTTGAGGGCGTGATGCGAGCGACGCTTGCCCTTGCGCGTCGGGCTGGTTCGATGGGTTGGGTTCATGGCTGAAGGACCGGAAACGATGGGAACGCTGATGGAATGCGGCAACCCCTGCGAAACACCACGGCTTTTTCCCAGAGGCTGCCCCGCCTCCGGGCGTTGTGGGTGACCGCCTCAAGGCGAAGGGCAGGAGTGTACGAGGCCCCCCAGCGAGTGTCAACGATTGGGGTTTGTTTGGATGCGAATCCGCTATGCACTCGACAGCGTCACCGCACGATCGTTCACCAAACCCAGAGCATCGGCACAGCGGCACTTAGCGCCCGCTGGCCGGTCGGGTCGTACATCCACAGCCAGTCATCGAAGAGGAACTCCAGCCGGGCTGCGAACAGCGTGATGCGGCCCATGACCGTGTAGCCGAACATCGCGCCGAAGGTGATCATCAATATCCAGATGCCGACGCGCGCGGTCTTGCCCACGAAGCCCTTGTGCTCGAACGAGAAGAAGAAGTACGACACGCAGCACAACGTGCCCAGCACCATGATGAGGTTGCGCAGCGTGCCCAGGGTATCGAAGCCCGTCGCTCCGCTGGAGCCGCTGCCGACGCCGCCGCTGCCCGGATGCATGTCCACCAGCGGCACGATGGCGTTGTTGATCTGGTTCAGGAAGTCGGCCTGGATGAACTGCACCAGCCGCAATCCCGCGAAGATGCCGATGAACAGCGCCAGCGGCCAGCGCGCGATCCACTGCCCGGCCGGCGCCAGGCGCCACAGCAGCATCACGCCCAGGATCAGCGGCGCGAAGTACACCCACCAGTACGCATTGCTGTGCGTGGGCGAGAGGCCGGGCATCAACGTGGCGTTGATGAAGCCGGGGAACAGATTCCCCAGCAGGTTGGGCACGATGACATTGTGGAAGCCGACCACCATCCAGTACGCCGCCGACACGCCGATGAACACCGACTCGGCGAACTTGTACAACGGGTTGTCGCGATAGAGGAACGAGAAGATGAACAGCGTCAGCAGCGCCGCGACCCACACGCCGATTGTGCGCGGCAGGCTCAGGTGCACCGTAGTCTGGCCGGAGTCGGCGCGAACGGCGTCGCGGTACTCGGTAGGCGTCGCCGATGCCCTGGTGATCCACGTCTGGCCGCCGGCCTGCACCTGCACATCGCGCACGTACTCGTGCGTCATGCGGCCGCTGGCGGCGCGCATCACGAGGTAGCCGCCGGCGACGATGAGAATCACCAGCCAGATGATGGTTTCCTTCTTCATCGCGCCTGCTCCTTCCGGCGGCCGATGAAGTACACCACGTTGCCCGCGATGATGAGCGCGATCATCAGCAGGTGCGCGACGAGTTGAGGGCCCATGCGGCGCAGGCCCTCCTCGTAGCGCGGGTTGCCCTTGAGTCCATACTGATCGCCGAGCAGCGATTCATATTCCGCCGCGCCCTTGATGGCAGCGACCAGCCCCGGCAGTTGCCTTGGGATGTACGGCAGCAGCGGCGGAGCCTGCACGCCCGTGCAGCCGGCAATGACGTTGAACTTGTCGGGGTACGCGCTCTTGGCGTACATCACCCATTCCTTGGCCCCCGCGTAGCCGGCGCTGACGCTGACGATCAGGTCCATGTCCTGCAGGCTGCGAACACCGCGCATCATGGGGATGGAGTCGATGTTGTTGCCGTGCGAGTCGGTGGTGTAGAGCTGCCGGATGTCGGTGACGATGACCTTGATCACGCCCTCGTAGCCCGACTTGTAGCCGAGGTTGACGTAGTCCTCGCCGTACTTGAGGTCGGGAAACTCGGTGCGAATGACCTGGCGGATCTTCTCCTCCACCATCTGCGGGCCGACGGGCCAGAGGGCCATGAAATACAGTTTCGCGCCGCGCTTGGCGGCGTGATAGACGAACGACGTTGCCATGGGCGAAAGTTCGCCCTCGCTCGAAGGGTCGTAGTCGAACGACAGCAGCACTTTGTCGCCGGGTTGCAGACGCTCGATCTCGGCGAAGGTGTTGCGCGTCAGCGGGCTGATCTTCTCCGGGAACGTCCACTGCAGCAGCAGCGGGATGAGCACCGCCAGCAGCATCATCAGGAAGATCCAGCGTCGATCGAGATTCTTGAGGAGTTCGTACATGATCGTGTGGCGACGATGGACTTATTCGCGCGCTCCCAGGTACGAGCGATCGACGCCGAGGATGATCTTGAGACTGGTGGAGGCGATGCCCAGCGCCACGCCGATCATGATGGCGCGCGTGCCGATGGTGGTGAAGACGTCGCGGATGGTGTCGGAGAAGGTTTCCAGCCGCAGCGGCGAATCGTCGGGCAGCGGGCTGGTCAGCCACACTCCGGCATACGTGCGTCCAAGCAGGATGATGAACGCCGTGCCCAGCAGCAGCGTGGCTTCGAGGTTCTTGGCGCGGAAGGCGCGGAACGCCGCCGACGCCACGTAGAACGCGAGCATGGCGAACATCGTCGCCACCAGCGGGCGGAAGCCGTACTCGTAGGCCCACCAGAACGGCGTGCCTTCGGCCTGGTAGTCGCCGGACCACGCCTTGTCGGGATACTGCTCGTTGGGCGGCACGCCGACCTTGGCGATGCCCACGTACAGCGTGGCAAGGAACGCGACGACCGTCACGCCCGCGTAGCCCCATCCGGGCTTGCGATCGGAGATCTTCTTGAGTTGCGTCTTGAGCAGGTTGCCGCCGCCGAGGATGAACGCGATGCCCGCAAGGATGTCGAACCACACCGCGACGGTCTCGCCCCATTCCTGCGCGAAGGGAATGAAGAACGAGAGGATCAGGATGATGCCGCCGACGCTCGTGATCAGCAGCGGGATGGTTCGTTTCATCGAATGCGGCTCATGACAGGACGGTGTGCATGATGAACTCGTAGGCGCGGCTGAAGATCGAACCCGGGTTGGTGAGTTCGGCCCCGGTGGCGACGATGGTGCCGACGATCATGAACGCGATGACGATGACCTTGCCGACATCCTGGCCCTTGAGGCTGCCGAGTTGATCGGGCTCACCCGAGAGATAGGCGGAGGCGGCGTAGAACTCCTCGCCGATGAGCGTGTAATCGCAGGCGGCGACGAAGAACGGCAGTTGGGCGGTTTCGGCGGTGCCGGCGATCTGGATCGCGCCGATGGCGTTGCCGGTCTCCGCGAGGATCAGGCTTTCGGCATAGAACGCGCCGAGGTAGAAGCACGCAGCCGGCTTGGCCCGCACCATGTGGCCCGTGAGATACGCGACGTAGCCGAACTGCTCGTCGGTCACGTAGTAGATGAGTTCTTCGTTGTAGGAATCGGGCCGGCCAGCGGCGAGGAACGCGGCATGCACGGTTTCGCGGGCCGCGGCCATGACCAGCGAGCGCGCGGTGGGCACCTCCAGCGTCGCGTCGTACTCCGCCGCGACCTTGGCCACGCGGCCCAGCGCGATCAGTCCGGCGATGGTCATGATCTCGTTCATGTCCTGGATGCCGGGCACGAACAGCACGGGACGGCCCATCTCGGTCGCGCGGCCGACGGCTTCCTCCACGGCCTGCAGGCCGGCGATCTTGCGAACGTGAATCTTCATGCCGCCGCGCGCCAGAATGATGTACGCGATGATCGCGCCGCAGATGACTGCCAGCAGCGCCATCAGCGGCAGGCGCGAGGCGTTGAAGATCTGCCGACGCGGCTCGATCGGCGCGGCCGCGACGGCTGTCGATTGCGCGCCGCCCGTGCCGACCGCGGCGATGTCGAACGTGTACGACTCTCCGTGCTCGAGATCGCCGATCTTGATCGATGTCTCGCCGGGGCCGGTGCGCGCGACCTCGATGGTTTCGCTTGCTCCGTCCTTGCGCGATCGGATGACGTAGCCGGTCACGCGCGCGGGCGCGATGTTCGGGGTGTCATCGGCCGACAGCGTCCATGCAAGGTCGATGGATGTGCCATCGTCCCACGGATGATCGACGGCCTGGAGATTGGATGGCGGCGCGGGAGGCGCAGGGGGCGACTGGCCAGGCGCGGCCGGCGCGAGCATCGCCGAGGCAAGGATGACGAACGCCTGCGCAAGGAATGTGGTGCTCGCTGGTCGCATCAATCTAGCCTTCGATCAGCTCCACGTTGGCGCGCGGGATCAGGGCGCGCTGGCCGGACTCGAACTTGACTTCGAGCACGCGCGCCCTGGAGCCCGAGCCGAGCACTGCGGGCTCGTGCGGCAGCGCGCTGACCGTGCCGATCACGCCGAAGTACGGATCGCGGATGATGCGCACCGGGCGGCCGATGTCGAGCGCACCGGCTGCGGGACCCGTGGACGCCAGTCCACGGGCCTTGGAATCGGGAGACAGCGGGATGATGATCTCGGGGCGCATGACGCCGGCGCGAATCTGCGTCGCGCCGTTGACGGCGGCTTCGTGGCCGGCGTGCGAGGCGAGAAGTTTGAACGTGCGTTGCGCCATGGCGATCTCGCCGAACCCCTCGGTCACGATCATCGTCAATCCGACCCGCTCGGAGCCAGTAATGGCCACGCCCAGGTCGTATCCGAGGAAGGCTTGCAGGTCCTGGTCATCAATGCCGCCGCTGACGATGGCCGCCGCGCCCACCTTCTTGGCGCGCTCGATGGCCTCGTGCGTCACGCGCGCGCCGCCGATGACGATGCAGTCTTTCATCGCCGGCGTGATCAGATCAGCCGCCAGTTCCTCTTCATGCGACTGGCAGGCGAGCGTGATGCGGCCATGCGCTTCGCCGCCCACGCCGAAGATGCCCTGCACGTACGCCACATCGGCCTCGATGATGCAGCCTTCGCGTGGAATGACTTCGACCACGCGCCCGGCAAGATACGCCTCGGTCTGCACGGGCAGCGGCTCGCCGCGCACGATCACCTGACCGGTGTTGGCCGAGACGCTCTCGATCGTGCCTTCGACGGTGGATTTGTACTCGGCCTTGAACATGCCGAAGATGCCCTTGGAGCGCGCCAGCGCCTCACCGACCTTGATGCGCTCGCCGACTTTCTTCAGCATGCACTCGGGCACGTCGGCGGGCGGCGTGGAGATGAGGTTGGCGATGTTGAGCGGCGTGATGTCGCCGGGCATGAAGGTGCGCGCGACGATGTCGCGAGCCTTGACGTTGTCGCCGACCTTGACCAGCACATCGCCCGCGAGCGGCAGCGTCCGCCGCGCGCGGTGCGTCGTCGAGGGGCTGATTTTCAATCCTGGGGTGTAGGCCTGGGCCATGGGTCAGGTTGTCGGATAGAGATCAAGTGCGCGCACCCACCGGGACATGATCGAACTGGCCGCCTGTCGGTCCACCGGCAGTTTGAGCGGCCGGCCTCGGGCATCGAGGATCAGACCCACCGTGCCGCCGCGCACTTCCCGTTCCATGCGTCTTCCTGATCCAGCGCCGCAATCGAAGCCGCGCTCGGGCTCGATCGTCACCTTCGCGCGTTGATCGGGTCCCAGGGGCAGCAGTTTCAGGTCGCCGACGCTCATCGTGCCGGATTCGTTCAGGCCGCCGCCGCTGATGGTGAACTTGAAACAGGGCTTGTCGAACTTGCCCTCGCCTTTGGCCGCGATGCACGTGCCGAGATAGATCAGGCAATCCTTCTCGAACACCTCCACCGCTGCCTGCGGATGGACTTCGGCCAGCACGCCCAGGTGCGGCATCATGAAGATCGAATCCTTCGCCAGCATCGTGAACCCTTCGGGCTCGAACGAATCGATGAGCAGCAGCGCGGTCTGATGCATACGCGGCGCGTGGCTGAGCACGCCGCCGCTGGCGACCAGCAGGTCCAGTTTCATGTTGTCCACGATCGACTGCCCGCCCACCTGCTGGCTGAAGGTGTCGCCTACGGTGCGCTGCTGTTGCACGCCCTTGAGCGTGGTGGCGAATTCCTTGTGCTGGATGTACGCCAGTCGCAGGGCCTCGCGCGCCACCGCCTGCTCGAAGATCAGGGCCTCCTGCGACTGGGGAATCGTCGTCGGCCGGATCATCTTGTTCTTGACGCGATTGCGCA
>Ga0111538_10003187_pt1 | contig 22986 bp, 22 predicted proteins | sample SoiMethybrSBSTD1_FD_79669 | JGI IMG/M metagenome (GOLD analysis project Ga0111538, IMG submission 79669) | Bulk soil microbial communities from a Populus tree surrounding site in Tennessee, USA - Soil MetaG P. TD hybrid SBSTD1 (version 2)... | ecosystem: Environmental > Terrestrial > Soil >...
GACCGCGAGCGAGTGCGGAGTTTTTCTCGGCGCGCGGAAAAAGTCCCACCGCGAAATCTTTCGAGTTGAAGTGGTGCTGCGCTTTCGCGCATCGTGATCTCGGCACGACTGTTGAAACTTGGGGAGAGCATGTCAAACCACTTGTCATTCACTCGCCTCCTGGCAATCGTCGTCGGTCTCGTCATCGCGAATGTACCGACGGCCCGCGCGCAATCTGCTGACGCCGGACAGAAGGTGTACACCGCACAGAAGTGCAGCATTTGCCATTCAATCGGCGGGACCGGCAATAAGAAGGGACCGCTCGATGGCGTGGGCAAGAAGCTCTCGGCCGACGAGATCCGCCAGTGGATCACCGATGCGCCCGCGATGAGCGCGAAGACGAAAGCGACACGCAAACCCCCGATGAAGGCCTACACGCTGCCGAAAGACGAACTCGACGGCCTCGTGGCGTATCTGCAGAGCCTGAAGTAACCGCGGAACGATCACCAGTTGCGTCGCCTCACGCTCCCCGAGACGGTCAACAACCCGGTGTCGCTGATTGGAATGGCGCTCGCCACAGCGACATCGTTGTTGTTTCTCGTGCTCCTCCTGTTCGAGCTGCTGGGGTATCTGACGAACCCGTACATCGGCCTGCTGGTGTTCGTCGTTGTCCCAGCGCTTTTCATCGCCAGCCTGGTGCTCATTCCGCTGGGTGCCCGGTGGAGCGCGCGGCGTCGGCGAGCTGGCCAGGATGTCGAGTGGCCGACAATCGATCTGCGCCAGCCGCGGCAGCGCGCCATCGTGGGCGCCGTCCTCGGACTCTCGTTTGTGAACGTGCTGATCGTGTCGGCCGCCGGCGTCGGTACGGTGCACTACATGGAGCGCACCGAGTTCTGCGGGCAGGTCTGTCACACCGCGATGGAGCCCGAGTTCGTGGCGCACCGGGCGTGGCCGCACTCGAAGGTGGCGTGTGTCGGGTGTCACGTCGGTCCGGGCGTCGGGTCGTTCGTGGAATCGAAGCTCGCCGGCAGCCGCCAGCTGTTCCACCTCGTCACGAATCGGATTCCCCGCCCGGTGCCGACGCCGGTGCGCTCGCTGGGGCGAACCAGCGACACCTGCGCCGGGTGTCACACCGCCGATCGTCAGCACGGCACCAAGCCGCGGGTCATTGGTGAGTACGCGAACGACGAGACCAATACCGAAACGGTGACCACGCTGCAGATGCAAGTGGGTGGTCCCGGCTCCGGCATCCATCGTCATCTGTCAATGGACATCGAGTACGTCGCGACAGATGAGAAGCGGATGGCGATTCCTTACGTCCGCGTGACGAACGCTGCTGGCGGCGCGAAAGAGTTCGTGGCGGAGGGGGCGACCGACGCGCAGATTGCCACAGGCACACGACGCCGCATGGATTGCCTCGATTGCCACAACCGGCCCGCGCATACCACGTTCTTCACACCCGAGCGGGCCGTCGATGCGGCGATCGCGCTCGGGCGGATTCCGCGCACGCTCGCGTTCGTGCGCCGCGAAGCGCTGGCCTCAGTCAACGCGGAGTACCTGGACCGGCCCTCAGCCGAAGCCGCGATCGCGAAACGCCTGAACGACTTCTATGCGAGCCGGGCAGGGACCGATCCGGCGCTCGTGCGGCAGGCGATCTCGGCGACGCAAGAGGTCTGGTCGAGCGACGTCTTCCCCGCGATGCAGGTGAAGTGGGGGACGTATCCCAATCACCTCGGCCACGTCGACACTCCGGGCTGCTTCCGTTGCCACGACGACAGCCACAAGGCAAAGGATGGCGCGGTCATCAAGCAGGACTGCGAGATGTGTCACGCGGTCCAGTGACCGCGAAGGCAAAGGTCAAAGGGCAAAGGGCAAAGGGCAAAGGCAAAGGTCAAGACAATGAGTGGATCACGATTCGCGTTGATGACCGCCGCGCTCACGCTGGTGCTCGTCTGCGCGATGATGACCGCTGGTGTGGAGACCGCACCCACACCGCAGGCGAAACCGCCGTCGCCGGCGAAACCGGCGGCACCGCCGAAGGCCGCAGCGGCGCAAACGCCTGGCGACTACGTTGGCGAGGATACGTGTCTCTCCTGCCACGACACACAGTCCTACAAGGGCACGCCGCATAGTCTCGCGGCCAATCCGAGGACTCCGGCGGCCAACCACGGCTGCGAAAGCTGCCATGGGCCGGGCAAGGCGCACGCCGAAAGCGGCGATAAGACGCTGATCCGAACGTTCGATCGGAACACGCCGCCTGCCGACATCAGCGCCACGTGCACCTCCTGCCACAACCGCGCGTCGCACGCGTTATGGGATGGCAGCCAGCACGATCAACGGAACCTGAGCTGCGCCACCTGTCACAGCGTGCACTCGCCCAAGGGGGAGAAGCAGCTCAAGGCAGCGACGCAAATGGCGCTGTGCAGCACCTGCCACCGCAGCATCACGAACAAGCAGCACCGCTTCAATCACATGCCGGTGCGCGAGGGCACGCTGACCTGCTCCTCGTGTCACAACGTGCACGGCAGCCAGAACGTGCGTCTGCTGCGCGTCGGGACGACGATCGACGAAAGCTGCACCAGTTGCCACGCCGACAAGCGCGGGCCGTATCTCTGGGAGCACGCACCAGTCAGCGAGAGCTGCGTGACGTGCCACGAGTCTCACGGCTCGAACAACGATCGCATGCTCGTGAGCAAAGTGCCGTTCCTCTGTCAGCGCTGTCATGTGACGTCGCGGCATCCGCCGACCGTCTATGACGGGTTCGTGCTGAACAACACTCAGAACGCGAACAAGATCGCCCCGCGCGGATGCGTCATCTGCCATCAGATGGTGCACGGATCGAATGCGCCGTCGGGCAAGGCGCTGCTGCGATAGGACGGAGGAAACTGCGATGCGCAACAGATTTCTGATGTTGACGGCGGTCCTCCTGCTGGGTCCCCGCCCCGGGCTGGCCCAGACGCAGCAGCCCGCACAACCATCGCCGGCGGCCTCGCCGGTGCGTGGAACGCTCGACGTTGGCGGGCTGTTCAGCACGACCGACGGCGACGCAGCGCGATTCGAACGATTTCGAGACTACCGCGATGGTCTGTATTCGAGCGTTGCCGTCAACCGGGACGGCGGTTCGTATTTGTTCGATGCCTTCGCGTCGCACATCGGCTATCGCGATCAGAAGTACGGACTCAATCTGTTTGGTTCGAAGATCAACTTCAACTTCAACTGGACGTCACTGCCGCTGAATTACAGCTACCTGACGCGGACACCGTATACGACCAACGGCGACGCGCTGACGCTGCCCGACAGTCCACAAGCGGCCGTCCAGGGACCGACGAACGCGACCAACGACGGCACGGCTGTCGGCGTGCCGTGTGCGCCGGGCGCGCCGCCGGCGGCGTGCGGCACGCCCGCACAGGCAACTCAGGCGATCGCCACTCGCTCGATCTACAACACACTGGCGAACTCGTTCGACTTGCGGCATCGTCGCGACACGGCTGCGTTCGGTGTGACCTACGACGCCACGCGGGCGGTCGCGGTGGACGCGAGCTTCACGTCTACGGGCCGAAAGGGTCAGCAGCCGTTCGGCGCGTCGTTCGCTTTCAACGACGCCGTCGAGATCCCGCTGCCGATCGAGCAGCGGACCAACGACATGACGCTTGGCGTGTCGTGGTCCAACCCGAAGTCGATGTTCCGCGCCGGCTGGGACGGCTCCTGGTTCCACAACGACATCAAGAGCGTCACCTGGGACAACCCGATCCGGGTCAGCGACTTCAACAACAGTCTGCTGCCGCCGAACGGCCCGTTCGATCCGAACGGCTACAGCAACGGCAATGGGCCGGCGACCGGCCGGCTCGCGACCGCGCCCAACAACACGATGAACGTCCTCAGCGCCACCGGTCTCCACAAGTTCGCCGGCCGAACGACGGTGAACGGGGCGCTCCAATTCACGGATCAGAGCCAGAACGAAGCGCTGATTCCGTGGACGACCAACACGGTCATCCTGAACAACCCCGCGGTGTTCGCCGCGTTCCCGCACCTCGGTGCGCTTCCGCGGGCAACCGCCGAGGCCGAGGCCAAGGGGCTGAACGCGTTGATCAACCTCAACACCCGGCCCCGCCGCGGTGTGAACCTCGCGGTGCGTTATCGCTACAACAAACGCGATGTCCAGACGCCGATCTTCGACGCGACTGAATACGTGCGGTTCGATGCCGTGCCGGAGGAGATTGAAGAGGGCCATTCGGTCCAGTTCGACAACTCGCGTCATCTGTTCGATGCGAACGTCTCGTATACACCACGACGTCTCGGCACCATCCGCGTCGGCTACGGGCACGAGCAGATCGGACGCGACGGACGCGGTTTTGCCGACGTCGGCGAGCACATTTTCCGTGTCTCGTGGGACACCTATTCGAACCAGTACGTGACGATTCGTACGGCATTCGACACGGGACGACGGCGGGGTGAGGGATTCGTCGAAGCGCAGTCCGGCAACGACGAGGCGGAAGCGGTCCTTGGTCCGGGTGGGACACAACCGACGTTGCGCTATTACGACGAGGCCGATCGCAACCGCAAGCGCGGGTCGGTGCTCGTCACCGTCATGCCGCTCGACGTGTTCGACGTCTTCGTGCAGTTCGCCGCGACGAAGGACGAGTTCCTGCCGGACGACACGCCGGTCAGCCGGCCCGGCGAGCTGTTCGGCCTGCACGAGTCGACGAACCGCAGTGTCACCTTCGGCGTTGACGCGCACCCGAGCAACGTGGTCTCGTTTGGCGCCAGCTACGGGCGCGACAGTTACGGTTCGTTCCAGCTGTCACGCAACGCTAACCCGCCGCCGGACCCGACGTGGACCGATCCCGCCCGCGACTGGACGCTCGACAACGACGATTCGATCAACACGGCGAACGTCTATCTGGATCTGATGCGAGCGCTCCGCAACACCGACATCCGATTCGGCTATGAGTACAGCGACTCGCACAACTCGTTCGTACACGGCGGACCTCGCGTCGCGTCGTTGTCGGCGCTCGGTCAGTTCATTCCACTGCCTGCCGTCGACAACACGTGGCACCAGCTGACCGCTGACGTGACGTACTTCATCACCACTCGCGCGGGCATCGGCGTCGGCTACTACTTCGACAAGCTCGACGTCACCGACTTCAACACGATCGATACGAACGGTCCGGGGGGATTCGCGCCGGCGACCGGTGAGCCCCGGCTCGATTGGTTGGGCGCGCTGATGCTCGGTTACGGCAACCGGCCATACACGGGGCACACGACGTACGTGCGGGCTTTGTACCGATTCTGAAGGAATCAGGGATTCCTAGACGAAGCCGTAGCGCTCGCCGGCCACCATCATCGCGGCGATGAGCGAGTTGGCGACGAAACCGAATCGTGCTTCCGGCCATGCAGCCACGCAAAGCACCGCCGAAAACCCAAGGGCCAGCGGCAGCACCACGAGCGGCACGTCGCTCCTCAACGCGACGGTCGCGGCCAACGCGATGAACACGACCGCGGACAGCAGCCAGCCCACCCCGAGCAGGCGGGCACCAGGAATGCCGACGTCGACGGTGCCGAAGACCGTCGTGCGATAGGGCAGATCAGGGAACGAGGCAAGGTTCCACGCCACGAGAAATCCCGGCAGATGGGCGACACCGTGCGCCAACAGCAGGAACGACAGGATCAGTCGCATGACCGCCTCCCCGACAGCCTTCGACGCAGCGCCCTCCCCTGGCGACGATAGCCTGCGCCGTCGCCGTACTCCGCGAACGCGTGGTAGCGCCCATGAGGGTCACGCACACCGGACGGGCGTGTTTGATCGGGCACCAATAGCTCTCCGTCCTGGCCGTCACCTCGCGCGCGTAGGCGAGGACGCCGTTCGCGTACGAGCAGTAGGTGCAGTTCACCTTCTCGAGCGCGCTCAGATAGGGCAGCCGATGCCGATCGAGCGTGAAGTAGCGGGCGCGCCGCACGCGCTCGATGCCGTAGACCGGGAAGCACACCCTCTGATAGGCCGTCACGAACAGGTCGAGCAGCGCGAGCGGGATCGCCAGCGCAAAGATGACCGGTGTCGTTAAGGCGGTAAGCAGATGCGTGGCCTGCGCGCTCGCTCGGATCGACGAGTCGAACGAGGACGCCGGGAGCGACTGGTGAATGCGAGGCATGACGTGAGCTGTGGACGGCATGCCCGTGATTTGAGCAAGCGACGTGCCTGCGCCGTGCCGACGACCACCCGGGAAATCGGCCCAAACGTTGCTGGATTGGACGGCAACGGCCGAAAACCATGGGGAGGGTCGGAAGATGTCCGCAGTCGCGCGAAAAATCCCGCAGTGGTCCGGCCATCACCCGTCGCGACGACGGGGTGGAAGGAGGCGGGTCGTGACACCCCGTGCCGTGACGTCCATGGTCGTCCAGCTGTCCTGGTTCATCTTCATCGTCGCGGTCGCATCGGCCGGCGCGAGCGGCAAGGCGCCTGGGCAGGGTGCGCGGCTCGAGTCCCGGCCGGTGGCAATCGACTCGCTCGGCGGCACCGACTCGTATCGCTTCTACTGTGCCCCATGCCACGGCGTCACCGGCACCGGCGACGGCCCCGTGGCGTTGGCGCTGCGCGTGCCGCCGACGGATCTGACCACGCTGGCCGAGCGCAACGGCGGCTCGTTCCCGACCGCGCGAGTGCGGGCGTTCGTCACCGGCACGGGCCGCCAGATCGCGGCGCACGGCGATAGCGAGATGCCGGTCTGGGGTCCGGCCTTCCGCGCGCTCGATCGATCGGAGCGGCGCGCACAGGTTCGCATCGCCGGGATCGTCACTCATATCGCCTCGTTGCAGGCGAAGGACAATGGCGCCGAGTTGTACCGTGCCAACTGCGCGAGCTGCCACGGCCCAAGCGGGCACGGCGGCGCGGAAGCGCGCCTCGGCCGTCACGCGCCGCCTGACTTGACGAAGTACGCGCGGCGCAACGGCGGCGTGTTTCCGAGCGAGCGGCTGACACGAATCATCGATGGACGTGATATCCCATCGCATCTCGATCGCGAGATGCCGGTGTGGGGCACGACATTCATGCGCGCATCGAAGGACGGGAGCGAGGCAACCGTCAAGGCACGAATCGAGGCGCTCGTGCGGTTCCTGCGGTCGATACAGGAGCAGACGGCGGAATAACCAGCGCTGTGGTACGCTGGCGCTGTTGCGGCGACTCGACTACCTCGGACTCCTCATTCAGTTCGTCATCCTCGTGATTTCATTGACCGTTCACGAGGCGGCGCACGCCTGGTCGGCGAACCGCCTGGGGGACCCCACGGCGCGGCGACTGGGACGGCTCTCGTTGAATCCTGCCGTCCACATTGATCCGATTGGCACGATACTGCTGCCGCTCGTAGGGATGATGAGCGCTGGACTTATCCTCGGCTGGGCGAAACCGGTCCCGGTCAACCCCGCGAATCTGGGACGCGACTGGAGGCAGAAGTTCATGTTGATTGCCGCCGCCGGGCCGGCGAGTAATCTTCTCATCGCCGTGATCGTGGCGATCGCGCTGCAGGCCTTCACGTTTGGCTCGCCATTCGAGACCAGCGGCCGAGGCGTCAACGTGCTGTTCGCCGCGATCCAGCTGAACGTGGTCCTTGCCGTCTTCAATATGGTCCCGGTGCCACCGCTCGACGGTGGCAACGTGCTCTTAGGGCTGCTGCCGCGGCATCTCGCCGAACCGTTCGAGCAGATACGACCTTACGGATTTCTGATCGTCGTCGGCCTCGCGGCGACCGGGTATCTGTGGCTGTTCATCGAACCGATCTCGAGCGCCCTCGTCTCACTACTCATCTGATGACAAAGGCACGCGTCGTTTCGGGAATGCGGCCGACCGGCCGTCTTCACATCGGGCATCTTGTCGGTGCGCTCAGGAACTGGGCGGCGCTGCAGGATCAGTACGACTGTCTCTACTTCGTCGCCGATTGGCACGCGCTCACCAGCGAATACGCCAACACCCAAGGGCTGGTCGGCAACGCGCTCGACAACGTCGCGGACTGGATCGCCGCCGGCGTCGATCCCGAGCGAAGCACGATCTTCATTCAGTCGCTCGTCCCCGAGCATGCCGAGCTGTCGCTGCTGCTGTCGATGGTGGTTCCGGTGCCCTGGCTGGAGCGCGTGCCGACCTACAAAGAACAGCGCGAGCAGATCACCGACAAGGATTTGTCCAACATCGGCTTCCTGAGCTACCCACTCCTGCAGACGGCTGATATCGCGATGTACGACGGGCGCTTCGTGCCTGTTGGCGATGACCAGGTGGCGCATCTCGAGCTGTCGCGCGAGGCGGTGCGCCGCTTCAACCAGTTCTACGGCGAAGTGCTCGTCGAGCCTCAGCCGCTGTTGACGTCGGTGCCGCGGCTGGTCGGACTCGACAACCGCAAGATGAGCAAGAGCTACGGCAACACCATCGACCTCAACGATGATGCCGAGGTGGTCACGCAGAAGGTCCGCCAGATGTACACCGATCCGAAGCGGATTCGGGCCGATATTCCCGGGACCGTCGAGGGGAATCCGGTGTTCATGTACCATGACGCTTTCAACACCGATACGGCGGAGGTCGACGACCTCAAGACCCGCTATCGGGCAGGCAAAGTTGGCGACGTCGAGGTGAAGACGAAGCTGGCGCGCGCCATCAACGCTGTGCTCGAACCGATGCGGGAGCGTCGTCGCGCGGTCCTGGCTAAACCCGGCTACGTGCGCGACGTCGCCATCGAGGGCTCGCGGAACGCACGCACGATCGCGCAGGCGACCATGGAGCGCGTCAGAGACGCCGTGAGGCTCAAATACTAGTGAACCCCGTGACGGAACACGTCGAATTCGAATCGTCTCCCGACGCCTACCAGGTCAAGCTCGACGCCTTCGAAGGGCCGCTCGATCTGCTCCTCCACCTCATTCGCAAGAACGAGGTGAACATCTACGACATCCCGATCGCGCTGATCACCGAGCAGTACCTCGGCTACATCGAGTTGATGCAGGACCTCAATCTCGACGTGGCGGGGGAGTTCCTCGTGATGGCGGCGACGCTGATTCATGTCAAGTCGAAGACGCTGCTGCCACGGCCCGACCCCGAGCAGACCGATGGCGGTCCCGAAGAGGATCCGCGCGAAGTGCTGGTGCGGCGTCTGCTCGAGCATCAGAAGTACAAGGCCGCGGCTGGCTTGCTCCACGATCGGGAGACGCTGCGTGGCGCGCAGTTCATGCGGCCCGACTCGCGCGTCGCTGACATCGCGGGAGAAGACTACGAGCCGGAGCTCGAGGTCGATCTGTTCAGCCTGCTCGCGGCGTTCAGGGGCGTGCTCGAGCGGGCGAGCCGGCGGCCTCAAATGGTGCTGCCGCCGGAGCAGATGCCGATCGAGGAGCGCATTCGTCAGGTGCTGGCGCGTTTGTCGGAAACCGAAGCCTGCGGCTTCGACGATCTGTTCAATGACGGCGACGGGTCGCGGGCGTTCATGATCGTTACGTTCCTGGCGATCCTCGAGATGATCCGGTTGAAGTTGATTCGCGTGTTCCAGGCGGGGGCCACCGGCGAGATCCGCGTCTACAAGCGCGCACGCCCGGCAGATGCGCCGCACCCCATTGACGATCCGCAGAGCGCAGTGTAGGCCGGGTCTTTAGACCCGGCGGAGAGACCATGTCTGACGAAACACCCATCGAATCGGCCGTCGCCACAGCTACCCCTTCGGCCGAAGTCAAAGCCGTCGTCGAAGCGTTGATCTTCGCGTCGCCGGAGCCGATCACACCGAGGATGCTGTGCAAGCTGCTCGCCGAAGAGCCCAAAGAGGACGTGATGGCGGCGGTCGACGCGCTCAAGGCCGAGTACGAGAATCGCCCAGGCCTGCAGATGGTTGAAGTTGCGGGCGGCTATCAGATCGTCACGCGCCCCGACCTGCACGAATGGGTGCGACGTCTGTTCCACGAGCGGTCGACGCAGAAGCTGACCGTGCAGGGCCTGGAGACGCTCGCGGTGATCGCGTACAAGCAGCCGATCACCGCGCTCGAGATCACCGAGATCCGCGGCGTCAACACGACTGGGGTGCTGTCGACGCTGCTCGAGCGCCACCTGATCAAGATCGTCGGCCGCAAGAATGTCGTCGGCCGGCCGTTCCTGTATGCGACGACGAAAGAGTTCCTGATCAGATTCGGCTTGAAGGACATCAACGATCTTCCCAAGATCGAGGACATGGCCGAGGCGCTCGGATTCGAGCCGCCGGCTGGACTCGTCGAGCGTTCACCGAGCGAGGATGTGCTGCCGCTCACCGAAGAAGACTTCGAGAGCGGGAGAGTCGAGCGCACGGAATAGCGCAGGGGGTGGTCAGAATCGCCGCTTCACTGCCGGCTATGCCGGTGCCGCGCTGATGGCCCACGCGCTCGAGCAGTGCGATCGCGACGGGCTGCCGGCGTACCTCGAGTCGACGAATCCGAAGAATATGACGCTTTACCAGCGCTGCGGCTTTCAGCCGCTCGCTCGGATTCAGGTCGGCTCGTCGCCGCCGATGATTCCGATGTTGCGGCCAGCGCAGCGGTCGTAGAAGGTCGACCGCGTCCAGGGCTTCCGCTCTTCAGCTTTGCGACTTCGTCAGGCGTCAGTTCCCGCCACTCTCCCGTTTTGAGGCGGCGATCGGCGATCGGGCCGATGCGGGTGCGCTTCAACGACTGCACGGGATGCCCGACAGCTTCGCACATGCGACGCACCTGGCGGTTGCGTCCTTCGCGGATGGTGATGAGTAATACGCCGTCGCGATCGCGCCGGCGTTCGTTCACGAGCACCACCGTCGCTGGCATGGTGCGATGTCCATCGAGCGGAATCCCTGAGCGAAGACGCTCCAGCGCGTGTTCGTCGGGCATGCCGGCGACGCGCGCCTCGTAGGTGCGTTCGAATCCATGGCGAGGGTGTGTCAGCCGCGCCGCGAGATCGCCATCGTTCGTCAACAGCAACAGCCCTTCGCTGTCGTAGTCGAGGCGCCCGACCGGGTAGATGTATTCGCGCACGCCGCGGAGCAGATCGATGACCGTTGACCGGCGCTGCGGATCGGAACGGGTCGTCACATAGCCCTTCGGCTTGTTCAGCAGAATGTAACGGAGCCGCGCCACAGCCTTGATGCGACGTCCATCGACTCGGATGTCGTCGGTTGCGGGGTCCGCCTTGACCCCCATCGTCTGAACGGTGTGGCCATTGACCGAGACGCGTCCATCAGCGATGAGCCTCTCCGCTGCGCGCCGAGAGGCGATGCCTGCTTGCGAGAGTATTTTCTGGAGTCGTTGCATTCGCGCGACGCGGCGGCTGAAGCCGCCTTGATTACTGTCGAAGTACGTTCGCCCAAAACGAGATCAATTTCCAGGTGTCCGACGCGGTCGCGCTGCGGTTGACTTCGGCGTGTGTGATCAAGTTGCTGAGCAGCAAATGGACCGGCGTGCCTTTGCTCTTCAGGTAGTCGTTCAGCAGCGCTGACTCCGCCGCGGGGATGACGGTGTCGTCATCACCATGCAGCAGGAAGATCGGGGCAACAGGGGTCTGGGTAGCGCGCTGAGGAGAGAGGGCCGGATCGCTGGCGCCGAGCTGGTCGAGAAACGGGACCAGTGCCGGGCCGAGCTTCTTCACCGCGCGATCGTTCACATAGTTCATGTAGGTTCGTGCTGGCTCTGGAAGTTCCTTGGCCATCGCGCGAGCTTTTTCGAACGTCGCGTTCGCCTGGTCCATGCTCACCAGCGTCAGCTGCGACGCGAGCAGAAACGTGCGGATGCCGTCGCGCAGCGGCGCCACTTGATCCGCCGGGACGACGCCGCGGTCGGCGAGCCCGTAGAGAATCACCGCGACGCCATAGTCATGGGGCGGATGTGTGGCCAGTCCGGCCACGTGCGGCGCTTCGCCCGTGGCGAGATAGCGCATGACGCGCGGCAGGTCGCCGTGGCCGCCGAACGAGAGCACGAAGGCGACGCGATCGCGAATCGACGGCCGCCCGACGGCGCTAATCGACAGTCCACCCGCGAAGCTGATGCCGACGACGCCGACCTTGCCATCGGCGGCGAGATTTGGCTGCTGCGACATCCAGGCGTTCGCGTCTTCGATGACGTCGGTCGCGCGCGGCGTGATCGTGTAGGCCTGCAGATCCGGCAGCGCCATCGTCATCACGGTGAAGCCGGTGGCGGCGAGATCGGTCGCCAGCGCGGTGAGCCGCGGCTCCTCGATGCCCATCGAGTGGATGCCTGGCACCAGCAGCACCGATCGCCTCGTATCGTCGCCGACGGTGTAGAAGCGCACTGGCACCGGGCCATAGCGCGTCTTCACCTCCTGGCGCGGATTCACGGTGACGTGGAAGGCGTGCTCGGTCGCGAAGCTCTCGGCGCGGCCGCCGAGATCGGCGGCGCGGACGATCAGCGACGCGGCACGTGCGTACGGGCTGCCGATGTAAATGGCGATCGCCATGACCACGAGAATCACGACGACGAAGGTGAGAAGGCGGCGCATCGGTGCGCCATATTACCGCGTGCTACGATGGCACGATCGCACGTTGTGAAACAGATCGTGATTGCTATCGACGGTCCGTCCGGCGCGGGGAAGGGCACCATTTCGCGGACGTTGTCCGCCCGTCTCGGTTACCGGCACATCGACACCGGCGCGATGTATCGGGCAGTCGGTTGGAAGGCGCTGCACGACGCCACGTCGCTCGAGGATGAAGCCGCCGTGGCGGCCCTGGCCGACCGCGCTGACATCGTCGTCGAAGGCGGCGTTGTCTCGATCGACGGGCACGATGTGACCACCGCGATTCGCACACCCGAGATCGACAAGGCGGCGGCGGCAGTGGCGCGACTACCGCGGGTGCGCGCCGTGCTGGTGGCGCGCCAGCGCGCGCTGGGCGAACGCGGAGGTGTGGTGATGGAGGGGCGCGACATCGGCACGGTCGTGTTCCCGAGTGCGGAGCTGAAGATCTATCTCGACGCGTCGGCCGAGGAGCGCGCGCGGCGGCGCGCCAACGATCCGGCGCACACCGGCAGCCAGTCGGGGCAGGCCGCGGTGGCAGCCGCGATTCAAGCGCGCGACACATCCGACACGACCAGAGCGGCATCGCCGCTCACGCTCGCACCGGACGCCGTTCACATCGACACGACGTCAATGCCGATCGACGCGGTGGTCGACCGCGTATTGTCCCTGGTGAACGCGAAACTCAGATAATTGCGAGTTCCGGAGTTCCAAAGTTTCAGGTCGAACTCTGGAACTTCGGAACTGTGGAACTCCAGAACTCGAAGGCGCTACGTTTTGCGTTTCATCGACTCGGCGACGACCTGCGAGAACTTCACACCGCTCGACACGATGTCGATGACGCGCGCGACCCGTTTCGCGCGCGTCTCCGGGCGCTTCGCGCCGTTGACCATGTAGAGAAACATCTTGCGCTGGCTGTCGGTGTAGGTCGGCCAGTTCTTCTTCGCAGCCGGATTGCTGTCGAGCGCTTTCTTCAGCTCGGGTGGGAGCGTCAACGATTCAGCGGCCGCGTGCGCCTTCCAGAGGCCCGTCTTCTTTGCGGATGCGACCAGCGCCAGGCCGGCCGCTGTCATCACGCCCGCCTCGATGAGCCGTTCGGCGCGTGTGCGGTTGACGGCCGACCAGGCGCTCTTCGCCTTGCGCGGAGTGAAGATCTGCTTGTAGAGCGAGTCGTCGATGGGATGAATGAGGCTGTCGATCCATCCGAAGCACAGTGCTTCCTCGACGGCGTCGTTGTAGGTGAGGCTCGGGATCTTGGTGTGCTTCTTGGCGTAGACGAGCCAGATGCCAGGCGAAGTGGCGTGATGCTTCTCCAGCCACGCTCGCCAGGCCTTGCGAGACTTCGGTTGAAACCGTTTCAGGTCGGGCAACTACCGATCGTCCCAGTCGTCTGACGACGCCGGATCCAACTCCCACCGATTGCGATCCCGCTTCGAGATCTTGGCCTCGCCTTTCAGTTCTTCGTTGTCCTGATACTCGACACCGATGGCGTGGCCGATGTCGTCGACGATGTCCTGATCGGGTGTGGGGTTGTCGCCGCCAGGCGCCTCGTCGCCGACGCTGTAGGCCGATTCCCAATCGGCGTCGACGTCGCCGGCGGTCATCGCGGGGCTCGTCTCGGTATGTTCTTCGAACCGTTCCTTCATCTCGCGGCGGCCTGTGCGCACGGCCGATGCGGAGCGATCCAGATCGAGCGAGGAGGGCGGTGTTGGAAAGACATCGTCCTCGTCGGCGATGCTTCTTCGCGCGCGGTTGAGCGAGGGCGCGGTGCGCACCGGCATCTTGTTCGTGCTCGATTTGTTCGTGCTCGATCGCGCGGGCGGAGCCGAGCGCGGAGTGGCGGCGGGCGTCGCGGTCTTCCGTGCGGCGGCTTTTCGGGCGGGCGCCTTTCTGGCCTTGGTCGACGCGGCGGTTCTCCGCGCGGTCTTCACAGCTTTGCGCGGGGCGGCTTTGGCGGTTCGGCGCACGCGTGCCCGTGCGGTTTTCTTCGCCTTCTTCGTCTTGCGGCTGCTCGCCGCCTTCCGTGACGCCGACCGTCCACGGCTGGCACCCCGCCGAGCGCTCGCGCTCTTTCGTCGTGCGGTCTTGCGTTTGGCCATTGCCCCTGTCCTTTCCACCTGAACCAGCTGTCCGCTACCTTGACAGTGTCCGATAAGTTACCTAAAATGTGTTGCTTATCGGCGAAAGACGATGCCAGGCAGAGGGAGTGGGCGCCGAGTTGCCCCGTCGACCTCGGCCTACGCCTGAAGCGCCCTGCATTATCCAAACGCCGTTATAACGCGGGGGGCCGGTCCCCGCAACAGAAACAAACCGGCAAGCCCCTCGGCGAGCTCGACCTCAGCCTGTCCTTGTGCAGGTGAGCCGACGGCTGAGCGACGGGGCAATTCGAAGTCAGGAGGACGCATACGTAATGGCGAACGCAGACAACGGGTTGGTGTCGCCCGATCAGACGGGCGCACAGCCCGGGGCACCAGGACGCACCCGATCGGGGAAGCCAGCTGGGCCCGCCTTCAAGCCCATGCACCACGACGAGATGGACTCTCAGGAATTCTCGTCCATGCTCGAGGCCTACAACGACAGCCTCCGCAATATGACCGAAGGGGAGGTCGTCAAAGGCACAGTGCTGAAGGTCACTGAGTCCGCGGTCGTTGTCGACGTCGGCTACAAGTCCGAAGGCCTCATCCCCATTCACGAATTCCTCGACGAGAACGGTGAGGTGACCGTTCAAGCCGGCGACACGGTCGACGTGCTGCTGGAGCGGACCGAGGATCGCGACGGCTACATCGTGCTCTCGCGCGAGAAGGCCGAGAAGATGAAGATCTGGGATGAGGTCGAGAAGGCCTACGCCGACAAGAAGGTCGTCATCGGCCGGGTCATCGAACGCATCAAGGGTGGCCTGGCGGTCGACATCGGCGTCCGGGCATTCCTGCCCGGCTCGCAGATCGACGTGCGTCCCGTCCGCAACCTCGACGCGCTGAAGGGGCAGGAGCTCCGCATGCGCGTGATCAAGGTCAACAAGAAGCGCGGCAACATCGTCCTCTCGCGCAAAGCGCTGCTCGAGGAAGAGAACGCCGAGAAGAAGAAGACGACGCTCGAGACGCTGGCCGAGGGCAAGGTCCTGCGCGGCACCGTCAAGAACATCACCGACTACGGCGCGTTCATCGACCTGGGCGGCATCGACGGGCTGCTGCACATCACCGACATGTCGTGGGGCCGCGTCGGTCATCCGTCGGAGCTCTTCAAGGTCAACGACGAAGTCGACGTCACCGTGTTGAAGTACGACGCGGCTACCGAGCGCGTCTCACTCGGCCACAAGCAGCTCGTGCAGGATCCGTGGGCGACCGTCCAGGAGCGGTATCCCGTCGGTGCGCGCATGAGCGGCAAGGTCGTCAGCCTCACCGATTACGGCGCGTTCATCGAGCTCGAGCCGGGCGTCGAAGGCTTGATCCACGTCAGCGAGATGTCGTGGAGCAAGCGCGTCAAGCACCCGTCGAAGATTCTCAACGTCGGCGACTCCGTCGAGGCGATGGTGCTCGGCGTCGACCCCGCCGCACGTCGGATTTCGCTCGGTCTGAAGCAGGTCGAGAGCAACCCGTGGCACGAGCTGAGCGAGAAGTACCCGGTCGGCACTCGCATCAAGGGCAAGGTGCGGAACCTCACCGAGTTCGGCGCGTTCGTCGAGGTCGAGGAGGACATCGACGGCCTGATCCACATCTCCGACATGTCGTGGAGCAAGCGGATCAAGCACCCCTCCGAAGTGCTCAAGAAGGGCGACGTCGTCGAGGCGATGGTGTTGAGCATCGACGCAGAGAATCAGCGGCTGTCGCTCGGCCTCAAGCAGCTGGCCACCGACATCTGGGACGATTTCTTCTCACGCCACAACGTGGGTGACACGATCGAAGGCAAGATCACGCGCATGACCAACTTCGGCGCGTTCGTCGAGCTCGACGAGGGGATCGAAGGCCTGATCCACGTGTCGGAGTTCGACGACTCGCACGGCGGCGAGAAGATCGAGCTGACCGTTGGCAAGAGCTACCAGATGAAGATCATCAAGCTGAGCCCGCAGGAGCGGAAGATCGGCTTGAGCATCCGCGCATTGAAGAACGAGGACTATCGCGCCGACTGGGAGGCGTACTCGGAGAGCAGCGGCACCGGCACCGCAACCCTCGGAGATCACTTTCGGAATCGGTAGGAGCAGATTTTGAATACTCCTGGCGGCAGCATGACCAAGGCGGAGCTCGTGGAGGAAGTGTCACGAGTCTCCGACCTGACCAAGAAGCACTCCGAAGTCATCGTCGACACCGTCTTCAAGAGCATCATCGACGCCTTGCACCGCGGCGAGAAGATCGAGCTGCGCGGGTTCGGCAGCTTCCGCCTGCGCAAGCGTGAACCGCGCAAGGGGCGCAACCCGAAGACCGGCGACAAGGTCGACGTGCCGCCGAAGAAGGTGCCGTATTTCAAGCCGGGGAAAGAGCTCAAGGAGCTGCTGAACCGCGACGAGGACGCCGCGCAGCCGGAGGCTCCGACCGGCACCGACGGCCCCAGCAGCGCCGCGCAAGCGTAACGCCGGGGTGTGGATCACCTCTGGTCGCCCTGGCGTCTCGAGTACGTGACCTCGAGCAGGTCCGACACCACCTGCGTCTTCTGTGATGCCATCGCCGACGAGCGCACCGATCCGCTCGTCGTCTTCACCGGTGTGACCGCGTATGTCATCGTCAACCGGTATCCCTACAACAACGGACACGTGATGGTGGTGCCCCGCCGTCACGTGGCGACGCTCACCGAGCTCACGCCCGACGAGCTCGCGGAGGTCGCGCGGTTGACCCAGCGCTCCGAGGCAGTCTTGCGGGAGGCGTACACGCCGGGCGGGATCAACGTGGGGCTGAATCTGGGGAAGCCCTCCGGCGGCGGCATCCACTATCACCTGCACGTGCATCTCGTGCCGCGCTGGGTCGGCGATGCGAACTTCATGACGGTGTTCGGTAACACCCGCGTTCTCGCCGAAGAGCTGCACGTGACGGCGGAACGGTTGCGTCCGATCTACGATCGTCTCGCGCGCATATGACGCGGTCCGACTGATGGATTTCAACCTGACGGAGACCCAGGCGAGCTGGCAGTCCAAGGCTGTCGCGTTCGCCTCGTCCCTCGCCGCGAGCGAGGCGAAGGAGGTCGTCGCGCGCGCCGGGCAGGCAGCACTGATCCAGCCCGACGCCGATCTCCTCGCCGCCGCCGTCGTCGTGGATGCGGTCGCATGGGAGTCCGCGGCCGCCGCAATCACGCTTGCGCTGCACACAGGCGTCGTCATGGGACTTGGAGACGACGCACGCGCGGGAGCGCTCGTGCGCGGCGAGATGGTCGGCGCGATTGCCCTTTCGTCCGAGGACCTGCCATCACCGCAGAATGGCCGCCTGCATGGACGCGCCTCGTGGGTGGCGCCGCTCGCCGATCGCGGTGTGGCAATCGTTGGCGTGCGCGCCGGCAGCGGTGTGGAGGCAGCGGCGGTCGAGTTGGACAGCCCTGGGGTCACATGTGAGCCGGTGGAGTCGGCGGCATTGAGCGGGCTGATTTGCGGTCACGTGCGCTTCGACGGCGCGGAGTTCACGGCGATGGGCGCCACCACCCCGTCGATGACGCGCGTGCGGGTGCTGCTCGCCGCGGCGGCATTGGGCATGGGGCGGCGCGCGCTTCACGAGGCGCTGAGCGTGGCGCGCGGACACACCGGACGCGGCGCCGGCGGCGAGCAGACGGTGCAGGGACTGCTTGCGGACTCGGCAACGGAGCTCGACGCGGCCAAGTTGCTGACGTGGAAGGCCGCGTCTTCGAGGGCGCCGTCGCTGGCCGACGCATCGATGGCCAAGCTCGCGGCGACCGACGCGACGCAGCGCGCCGTTGCTCGAGCGACGCAGGTGGTCGGCGGCGATTCCTTCCGGTCCGGACACATCGTCGAACGCCTGGCGCAGGACATGCGCGCACTGGAGCTCTTCGCCGGGCGCACCGAGGCGTTGCGAGAGGCCGTTGCGCTCGAGACGCTGCCGCCCGGATAGCTAATTCGACGCGTACACGCCGGCCCTTCAGGCCCGGCGTGGTCTCACTTGACAGCACTCTGTTAGTACTAAATACTTAGTAGACAAAATGCGCACGCCCCATCCGACACTCACGCCGCAGGAACTGGCCATCATGAAGGTCGTCTGGCGTCGCGACAAGGCGACGGTCCGCGACGTCTACGAGACGCTGCGAGAGAGCCGATCGATCGCTTATACAACGGTGATGACGATGATGAAGATTCTCGAGGACAAGGGATACCTCAAGAAAATCCTCGTCGACCGCGCGCACGTCTACCGGCCGGCGCAGCGCCGACAGCAAGTCGTCGGGGCGATGCTGCGCGACTTTCTCGATCGTGTGTTCGACGGCGCGCCTGATGCGCTGCTGCTGCATCTCGCCAAGGACAACAAGCTCACCGACAAGCAGCGGCGTCTCGTGCAGCAGCTCATCGAGGAGACCGAAGAGTGACCGCCAGCCTCATCGCCGACGTGGTCGCCTTGAGCGCGCAGATCACGTGCGTGGTCGCGATTGCCGCACTCGTGTCTTTCGTCGTCCGGATCGACGCGGCCGCGGTACGGTACCACTACTGGCGCGCGGTCCTGGTGCTATGCCTGTTGCTGCCGTGGATGCAGGGACGCCAGGCGACCACGGTAGCGGGGGATGGCATCGCCACTATCGTGTTTTCAGTGTCGACGATCGCGACCATCCCCGTGCCGGACGACGCGGTCGAGCGCGCGGGCGTGTCGTGGCCGGCAATCGGCGTCTGGATAGTCGTCGGCGTCATCGCGCTCAGGCTTGGCGGGCTCGGTTTGGGTCTCATGCGTCTGAGGCGGCTGCGGCGATCCGGACGACTGGCTGAACCCAACGCCGAACACGACCATCTGCAGTGGGCGCTCGGCACACGAGCGGAGATTCGGTACGTCCCCGGCGCACAACCGGTGACGTGCGGCGCATGGCGGCCCGTGGTGCTGCTGCCCGAGGCCTTGCGCGCGCATTCGCTCGCGATTCAGCGCGCGGTCCTGACGCATGAACTGCTGCACGTGCAGCGGCGCGATTGGCTCTGGGCGATGGGCGAGGAAGCCATTCGTGCCGTGCTCTGGTTCCACCCGGCAATCTGGTGGCTGGTGGGTCGGGTGCGGCTGGCACGCGAGGAAGTGGTCGACGAGCTGACGGTGCTGGCGACCGGGCAGCGGCGGACCTATCTCGAGGCGTTGCTCGTGTTTGCCGACGCGCCTCCCGCGGTTCCGGTCGCGGCGTTCGCGCGGCGGCATCACTTGTTTCGCAGAATGATGTTGATCTCGAAGGAGGCGGTCATGTCGTCGAAGCGAATCGTCTTCTCATCCCTGGTGCTGGCGCTCGCGCTGCTGGCTGGAAGTTGGTACGCGGTCGCGGCGTTTCCCATGACCGAATCGTTGCGGCAGATCAGCGACGGTCCACGAGAACCGCATTCACCAGCGGACATGCGAAACCGTGCTTCCGCGGCGCTCGCGGTGGTCCAAAGCGCGGTTCGTCGAGTACCCAGCGCGAGGCAAACCGCGGCCACCGGCGCGATCGGGCCGCTCGAGCAGACCGCCAAGCCGATCACACCGGAGAACCCCATACCGCGACGCACGTACTCTGTGACACCGCAAAACCCGGGCGGTCCGGACGCCGGGGTCGTCGTGCTGACGCTGCGTATCACCGTGAACGGTCTTGGGCGTGTCGCGGAGGCGCGATCGCTCTCGGGTGTCCTCGGTGGTCGTGGCGGGATGCCGGCGCCGGCTGGCTCGGGTCGTGGGCGCGGCGCTCCGGAGGTGCAGGGCCGCGCAGTCGCTCCACCAAGCGAGGAGTTCACTCGTGCGGCGATCGCTGCGGTGCGCCAGTGGATTTACGATCCGCCGGCCGATCCGCCGATTGCGTTCGACGTGACGCTCGCGTTCGCGCCAGGGTCGGAGACCAGGCTGCTCGCGCACGGTGGTCCCGTTGGTGCGCCGGGCTTCAGATTCGGCGGGCCCGCTGGTGCACCGCCGCCGCCGCCGCCACCGCCCCCACCTCCCGGTGGTGCCACGTCATTCAACTGGACCAACGGAGCCGTGCGAATCGGTGGCAACATCAAGGTGCCGACCAAGACGAAGGACGTTGCGCCGGTGTATCCGCCAATCGCCCAATCAGCGCGCGTGCAGGGCGTGGTGATCCTGGAAACGCTGATCGGTGCCAACGGGCGCGTGGAGGACGCGCGCGTCTTGCGCTCGATCCCGCTGCTCGATCAGGCGGCGCTGGACGCGGTGAGGCAGTGGGAGTTCACCCCGACGCTGCTGAATGGCAACCCTGTTCCGGTCATCATGACGACGACGGTACAATTCAGCCTGTTGCAATAAGGTGAATTGACCGTGGCCCGTCGTTTCGGAACGCATGCCGGACGACGGTCCTCTGTACCGGGGGCGCCATGCGCCAGACGTTCTACGTCTCGACTCTCGCCGTGCTTGCGATCGTTGGTGCGACGCCGGCGGTGCGGGCTCAGGAAGGCGATGCCGCTCACCGTGACCGTCACGGTGCAGTTCACGCTGCCGTGATGCGCTACGTCTTGTAAACGATCGCCATCAACAGCGCGACGTCGTTTTTCTGGACCGTCGGCAACGGCGGCAGGTTCTTGTATGTATCCAGCAGCTCGATCTTGAGCTGAGTCCGCGTCGAGATCGCTGCGGCCACGCCGACGCCGAACGTGTAGAGCGCGTCATCGAAGTTCTTGGTCTTCCACAGCGCCGTGACCGACTGCGTGACCGTCGTCGTCGACGTGATGGCTTGACTCAGCTTCTCGCCGGCCGCGACGGCGCCCGATGATGAGACGTCGAAGCCGGGATTCTTCTCCCAGACGCCGCCAGCGCTTCCGTCAACCGACAGCTTGGTGGCCATCGTGTCGAACAGCTTGTAGCCGAGGCCGGCTGTCGGTGCGAGCAGGTAGTCGATCTGCTTGAATTCGTCCTTGAGATAGACGTTCTGTCCAAACACGAACGCCCGCGCCGTCAGGCTGTACTCATCGCGCACGTTGAGCCCGAGGCGATTGGCCGTCAGCGCGCCTTCGGTCTTGCCACGCAGGAACAGCGCATCCGACTTGACGACGTTCCTCGTCTGCGGGTTGTAGACGAGGTCGTAGGCCGCGTTCACGGTCGAGGTATCGGTGTTGCCGCTCGTGAGCGCAAGGCCGGCACTGAGCGCGACCGTCCAGATCTTCGGCTCGGCGGGTGGCGCTTGCGCCAGCGACGAGCTCGCGCTGACAAACCACACGACCGCTGTCAGAAGGATCAGGCGTACACACATTGGGGACTCCTTGGCAGAGCGTCGCGGGAACCACCAGCGCGCGAGCGCTAGCGCGTGGGCTCGAGCCGCCGTTCGATGTGATCGAGCTTCCCGGCGGCGCGTGCGTCGAGCAGGATCCGCAGCATGCGTCGCAGCGGCTCCGCGGCGCCCCAGAGCAGCTGGTCGCCGACCGTGAACGCCTGCAGGTACTCGCCGCCCATCGACAGTTTTTTCAGACGTCCGACCGGCACGGTCAACGTGCCGCTCACCGCAGTCGGCGTCAAGTCGCGCAGCGTCGCGTGCTTCTCGTTGGGCACGACCTTCACCCACTCGTTCGCGCCGGCGAGCAGCCCTTCGACTTCGCTCAGTGGTACGTCGCGCCGTAGCTTGACCGTCAGCGCCTGGCTGTGACAGCGCATCGAGCCGACGCGCACGCAGATGCCGTCCATCGGGATCGGGTTCGACGACCGGCCCAGGATCTTGTTCCCCTCCGCCTGCGCCTTCCACTCTTCGCGGCTCTGACCGTTGCCGAGATCGGCGTCGATCCAGGCGAGCAGGCTGCCCGCGAGCGGGAAGTTGAAGTTGTCGACCGGAAACGAATCGCTGCGCTGCGTGGCGATGAGCGCGCGATCGATGTCGAGGATCGACGACTTGGGATCGGCGAGCAGATCAGCGACCGAGGTGTGGGCCAGTCCCATCTGGGCGACTAGCTCGCGCATATGCTTGGCGCCGCCGCCCGACGCGGCCTGGTACGTCATCGACGTCATCCACTCGATCAGGTTGGCGCGGAACAGGCCGTCCATCGCCATCAGCATCAGGCTGACGGTGCAGTTGCCGCCGATGAAGTCCTTCATCCCCCGATCGAGCGCGCGATCGATCACCGGGCGGTTGACCGGATCGAGGATGATGACCGCATCGTCGGCCATTCGCAGATGACGTGCGGCGTCGATCCAGTAGCCCGTCCAGCCGGCCTGACGCAGCTTGGGGTGGATCTCCGCGGTGTACTCACCGCCCTGGCAGGAGATCAGGACGTCCATCGCGGAGAGCTCCGCGATGCTGGTCGCGTCCTTCACGGTAGTCGCCCGCTTGCCCACGGACGGCGCCGGCGTACCCGCCTGCGACGTCGAGAAGAACTGGGGATCGACCAGATCGAAGTCCCGCTCCTCGCGCATGCGCTGCACGAGGACGGAGCCGACCATACCGCGCCA
>Ga0111538_10003188_pt1 | contig 22985 bp, 25 predicted proteins | sample SoiMethybrSBSTD1_FD_79669 | JGI IMG/M metagenome (GOLD analysis project Ga0111538, IMG submission 79669) | Bulk soil microbial communities from a Populus tree surrounding site in Tennessee, USA - Soil MetaG P. TD hybrid SBSTD1 (version 2)... | ecosystem: Environmental > Terrestrial > Soil >...
ATTCGCAGGCTCATTTCGCCGACTTCATCGAGGAACAAGGTGCCGCGGTGGGCGCGCTGCAGGGTGCCAATCTTGTCGCGATAGGCGCCGGTGAAGCTCCCCTTCACGTGGCCAAACAACTCGGATTCGAGCAGCGACTCGGTCACGCCGGCGCAGTTGACCGCAACGAATTCCGCGCTTCGACGGCTCGAGCTGAAGTGCACGTGGCGGGCGACCAGATCCTTGCCGGTGCCGCTCTCGCCGGTAATGAGGACCTTGGCGTTGCTGTCGGGGGCTCGCTCCGCGAACTGCAACAACTCACGCATCTGCGGGTTCGCGACGACGATATCCGGTGGGCCCTGGTCGGCCTTTCCGCGGGATGTTAACGATGTCGGTCCGACGGCCATGTGCGAAATCTCCTCTCCGCCGGCAACGCGCCGGATGGGCGCGATTGGCGCGGAGGCTGGAACGTATCGCAAATGCTCGGCCAGACCAGACTTCACTAAGCTACTGATATATATGGAGTTATTTAATTACACGCATGTAATACTTCAGCTTGTGTCTCATAACGATACGTCAGTTTTGTAATACTTGAGATTAACTACAATATCAACAGTGTGTTACAGAGTATGGTCTATAATGAGACATGTAAACCATATTAGGACTCTATAGGACTAATAAGGACACAACCGGCCCGTATAGGCTGTAGTTCAACGCGGTGCAGTCGTTTTTGCCAGCAGATGATCAGGGAGACGCAGGCGCTGGCCGCGAAGACGAGGCTCCCCGACACGAGGAAGAAGCTGCCGCAGAGCAATGGCACCTCGAACTCTGAATGCGACGGCGCGGAGGTCTCCCCTCTCCGTAGCCGGGTCACGAATGGGTGCAGGGGCCAATACAGGGCGGCGATCGTGCCCACGGCGATGAGCGCCACCGGTATCGTCACCGGCACCCAGAACCAGGCGTCGGGATTGGCGTGCCGCATCTTCGGCAGCACCGCCCAGAAGATCGTTCCGCCGAAGGCGGTGAGCACGACATCGTCGGACCAGCGAAACCGCTGCATCGCCTCGCCACGCTCAGACGCGAGCAGCTGGCGGTTGCCCATGGCCGCGCACACGAACGTGATGGTGAACAGCGCGGGCAGGCTTCTGGTTCCGAGGAGCGCGGCGCTCCAGCCGGTCACCGCGGCGGTCATCGCGACCACTCGGATCATCCGGACGATGAGGGAGCCTCGAAAGGCGTGAATGTTCATGATCTCGACGTTCGATCTCAAGAACAGCAAGGCGGAGTCCGATGGTGGGTCGCGTCGGCCTGGTGTTGTAACTCGATGCGGAAGCGCTGCTTAGATGAGTGGCCGCGCGCACGGCCTCGACGAGGAGACCACCGCTATTCTGCCGAGAGGCAGATAATCGCCTGCCCGCCGTTAGAAAATCCGGGACCCTTGCCCCGCCTCTTTGACGCGTCAAGCAAGCGCGCAAACCTCCGCGCGCGATGTGGAAATTGTTCTACCCCGGGCCAGAAGCTTGGCGCTGTGACTCGACCGGTCTCGTTCCGACAACGAGAACATGCTGGAAAGTCGCCCGAACTCGTGGCGCCGCGCGATTGCGCGTCGGCACCGGCCTTGCGGTACCGCGACGAAGCCACATGTACGACCAGACCCTTCCCGCGCCCATTCAAATCGGGGAACTCTCGCGGGTAGCGGCCGCTCCGATCACAGCGGTTCCTCGGCCGTCAGCGAGATCGGCAGACCTCGGCCTCAACCGCCTGTCACTGACACTGGCCGGGGTGCAACTGACCACGGCGGCCCTGCTCGCTGTTCTCTACGTTGGTTCGACCCTGACCATCGCATGGCCCACGGTATTCCAAAAGCTGATCGGCCTTGGCGTCATCGCCGGCGCCTGGCTGTATCTCTTTCTAAGCCCTGGCCGGAACCGCCGGGAATGGGTGATCGCCGAGTCGTTCGCCGTCCTGCTCCTGATCCTGTTTCTCTCGTCGGTGGTGGGGAGCGGGCAATATCTCGTTGCCCTGTTGCAGCGCCCGCTGGTCGATCCGTACCTCGCCTCCGCCGACCGATGGCTCGGCGTGTCGGTCCCTGGCCTCGTCGCGTGGACTGGCCAGCACGAATGGATTGCCGTGGCGTTGCGCCTTGCGTATTTCACGCTGCTGCCGCAGTTCATCCTGGCGATTGTCGGGGTCGGTGTGGTGCTCCGCGACCGCGAGCGTCTCTGGGAGTTCGCGTTTCACTTCCATGTCTGCGGCCTCGTCACGCTCGCCGCGTGGGGGCTGTTTCCGGCCGCATGCGCCTTCACGTATTACGGCTTCGAATCACTGATCGATCAAACGCGTTTTATCAACCACTTCGAGAGCCTTCGGGCGTCGACCTTTCAGACGATTCGTTTTGACGACATCGAGGGGCTCATCTCGTTTCCGTCGTTTCATGTCGCCGGCGCACTGATGGTCACCTGGGCATTCCGCAGTCATCGCGCGTGGTTGTGGCCGCTCGTCGTCCTGAACATCGGACTCGTGGCCGCAACGTTCATGACCGGTGCGCATTACGTCGTTGATGTGTTCGCAACCGGCGTCATGTTCGCGCTGAGCGTCTGGGCCTATCGATACGTGGGAAGGCTGGCCCGCACGTAAACCGGGCCGGTCCTGAACTTTGTATGGTCAGGGCTAGACAACTGGCCACCGAGCGCTGAGATCGCTCGTTTTTCCGCCATCGTCGGCGGTCCGATGCTTGCGAGAGACTCGGACTTGCGCGATCTGACAGATCTCCTCAGAGCCGGCCGAAATGCTGATGGCGGGTGGGGCTACTACAGGGACAAGAAGAGTCGTCTCGAGCCGACCTGCTGGGCGGCGCTCGCCCTCTCCTCCTCCGACGGCGAAGCTGCGGCGGAAGCGCTCAGCCGATGGCCGGCGCGGAACGGGCTCCTCCTCGAGCGCGCAGGCGGGGAGCCGAATTATGGCTTTCAAGGTCTGGCGCTGCTCGCACTGCACGCAGCGTCAGTCGAGCACCGCGACGGAAATCGGACGCTCGTCGAAGGGCTGCAGCGCGTGAAAGGTCTCGCGCTGGAACCGTCCCCGATCAACCGCCAGGACAACAGCATTCAGGGATGGTCCTGGATCGACGACACCTTCAGTTGGGTGGAACCGACCGCCTGGTGCCTGCTCGCACTGAAGACCTGCACGCGGTGGCACGCTCGGGACGATGCGGTCCGGATTCGGGACGCCGAGCGTTTGCTGGTGGACCGCAGCTGCCGCGGCGGCGGGTGGAATTACGGGAACTCAAACATGCTCGGAAAGGAGCTCCCACCGTACGTACCGACCACCGCGGTGGCATTGTTGGCCTTGCGGGACCACGCCTCCGAACCGGTGGTCGCGCAGGCGCTAGCGTTCCTCGAGTGCCATTCGACCTCCGAACCCTCCGCGACGGCGCTGGGACTGGCCGCGCGCGCGCTTCGCGCCCACGGCCGCGACACGGCGGCCGTGCGGGAGGCTCTTCGGCAACAACTGCCGATCACCCTGGCCCTCGGCAACCATGCAGCTGCCGCCGCCGCCCTGTACGCCTTGATGAACGCTGATGGCCCCGCTACATTCTGAGCTCTCGCTTCATCGTCGACAGTGGTCGCGCCGTGCATTTCTGGGTGCGGTTTCCACGTCGCTACTCGCTGCTGCATGCCGGCGGACGCCGTACGACGCGAGCCTGTTCGCGCGGCCGGAACGTTCAACGGTCGGCCTCTACGCCGCGCGTGATTACACAATCGACTTCAAGGATCTGATCGGGCGGGGCCTCCAGGATCTCGGGATCGACGTGCGCGGCCGGCGGGTGTTTCTCAAGCCCAACATGGTCGAGTACGAGAGCAACACCGCGATCAACACCAACCCGCTGGTGGTGGCGGGTGCGGCGCTCGCCTTCCGCGCCGCCGGTGCCGCGTCGGTGATGGTCGGCGAGGGGCCTGGGCACCGCCGCGACATGGAATATCTGGTGACGCAGACCGGCCTGTTCGAGCACCTCCGGGAGAACCGAATTTCGTTCATCGATTTGAACCAAGACGATGTCTCTGAAGTGCCGCTGCGGAGCCGATTCACCGGTCTCAATCGCCTCGCTCTGCCGGTTGAGCTGCTGAAGTCGGATTTCATCGTCTCCATGCCGAAGCTGAAAACGCACCACTGGGCCGGGATCACCGCCAGCATGAAAAACCTGTTCGGGACAGTACCCGGTGCCGTCTACGGCTGGCCCAAGAACATCCTGCACCGTCACGGGATCGACAACTCCATCGTCGACCTCAATGCCACGATTCGCCCGCACTTCACCATTGTCGACGCCGTAGTCGCGATGGAGGGGGACGGTCCGATCATGGGTACGCCGCGCCAGCTCGGTTGCGTCGTCATGGGGAGCGATCTAGTGGCCGTCGATGCGACCAGTGCGCGGATTATCGGACTCGATCCAGCCCAAATCCCATATCTGCGGGACGCCGGCGCGTTCCTCGGACACCTCGATGCCCGTCAGATCGAGCTGCGCGGCGAAACGTTCGCGCGATTTGCCACGCAGTTCGACGTGGTTGATCGCTTCAAGGCGATTCAACTCAGTCGCTCGTAGGCTCGAGTCGCTGGTCGCTCGTCGGCCCGAGCTTCAGCTCGCGCGCTCCGGTCCCTCCACGCCTTCACAACCCTCACGGTAGCCGGGAACACTTCGGGCGCCGCGCTGTCTAGAAGTCGGGCGCCCGCGACCCGCGGTGACCGACAAAAGATTGGTTCGTGGCTAGAAGATAGGCTGGCTCGGGCCAGAACTCTCACGAGCTGATGGCGAGCGCTCTCGATCAACAACCGCTCGAAGCGCGCGATTTCGCCAATGCATTCGGCCTTTATGCACATCGTGGCCACGATGCGCGGTTCGGTACCTCCCTTGCTGTTACGGGTAGCAGGACGGACAAGTCGATTGTCCTGTTCGGCGCGGAGGATGGGCCTTCGTCGCCAATGCCAACACCGGCATATCTCTGGAGAGTCTCATGAAGAATCTGTTCAACCGTTTCGTCCGTGAAGAGCAGGGCCAGGACCTGATCGAGTACGCGTTGCTCGCAGGCCTGATCTCGCTCGCCAGCGTGATCGCGATTACCGCCCTGGGCACCGCGATCCAGACCAAGTTCACGGGCGTCGGCACGGCCGTGACCAACGCTGGTTCGTAGTCTCAGAAAGAAAGGCGCAGCTATGAAGAATCTGTTCAACCGCTTCATTCAGGAAGAACAGGGCCAGGACCTGGTCGAGTACGCGTTGCTCGCAGGCCTGATCTCGCTCGCGAGCGTGATCGCGATCAGCGCCGTGGGCACCGCAATCGGGGTCACTCTCGGCAATGTCGGGACGGCGGTCACGAACGCGGGTTCCTAACCTAGAAGGTCGCTGGGTGGACGTATCCGCCCAGCGACTTCGTTTCCGTCAGCAGACAGTGAGGCTTCAGTGTTGCGAACGCTAGCGCGGATTGTTCGAGAAGGCGACGGGCAGGATCTAATCGAGTACGCGCTTCTCGCCGCGTTGATTTCGCTGGTCTCGGTGGCCGCGATCACCGCACTCGGCTCGGCGATTCTCCAGCACTACCAGAGCTCGACAACGACGTTCGTTGGTTCATAGGCGAGACACCAGATGAAAACCATGCTCCGACGCTTTATTTTCGACGACAACGGCCAGGACTTGATCGAATACGCGCTGTTGTCTGCGTTCATCGGCATCGTCGGGATCGTCGCCTGGACGAACGTTCAAGCCGCGATGAACACGACCTACGGCGGGTGGGACACGAATGTGCAGAGCCTGTCGGCGACAACGCCAGACCCGATCGGTTCCGGATCCTAACGTCATGACCTCATTCGAAATCATCGTGGCCGTTATCGCGCTCGTCGCCGTTGCCTGGGACGTGGCCACCCGCCGCATCCCGAACGCGCTGACGTTCGGCGCTGCCGTCGCCGCGCTCGTCGTGCATGCCTATCTCGGCGGGTGGAGTGACGCCGGAATGGCCGCCGCCGGTTGGGCCGCGGGCGTGGCGCTCTTCTTCCCGGTGTTCGCGCTCGGCGGCATGGGCGCCGGCGACGTCAAGCTGCTCGGGGCGGTCGGCGCATGGCTCGGCCCAGTTGCCGCGGTCTGGGTGGCGCTTTACTCCGGCATCGCCGGCGGCGTGATGGGTCTGCTGGTGGCGGGCTTTTCCGGATATTTGGTGCAGGCATTCACGAACATTTCGAGCCTGCTGATGTTTTGGCGCATGGTCGGGTTCAAACCGGCACCGGAGCTGACGCTCTCGACGCACCAGGGACCCCGACTCGCGTATGCAGTTCCCGTCTTGGCAGGACTCATGGTGACCATATGGCTTCAGTAACGAAAACGCAGCGGCTCCGGTCGGAACGGGGAGCCGAGCTCATCGAGTTCGCGCTGGTTCTTCCGCTCCTGCTCTTCATCATCATGGGCCTGGTCGACTTCGGGTTCATGTTCCAGCGTTTCGAGGTGGTCACCAACGCGGCGCGAGAAGGCGCACGGATGGCGGTCCTCCCAAGCTATGTCAACGCTGACGTGGAAGCGCGGGTCCGGGCCTACATGACCACTGGCGGCGTGGCGGCCACGACCTCCAACTCGACGGTCGCGACCACAGACGTCACCATCCCCACCGGCGGTGGGCCGACCCTGCAGGGCAAGCGAGTGCAGGTGACCTACGCCAGTCCGTATCTGTTCCTTGGGCCGATTGCGGGCTGGTTTGGCGGAACGTTCACGACCGCGAACCTCACCGCCGTGGCCATCATGCGAGTCGAAGACTAGGACCGTAGCTCGAACGAAGAACTCAGAACATTCAGCGGAGTCAAATAAATGAATCGCAACACTCGAACAACCGTCGTCGTCGCCATCGCGGTCGCTGTCGCCGCGCTCGCAAGCTTTGGCGTCTATCGAGCCGTCCAGAAGATGCCGGTGCGGCAGGTCGAAGTTCGCAGCCTGTATCAGGTCGTCGCGGCGATGGACATGCCGATGGGCACGATGATCACGAAAGAGCAGGTCAAGCTGGTCGCCTGGCCCGCCAGCAGCCCGGTGTCCAAGGGATTCACGACCGTCGAGAGCGTTCTCAATCGAGGCTTAATCGACTCAGTCGGCGCCAACGAACCACTGACCGAAACCAAGCTCGCGCCGATCGAGGCGGGCGCCGGCCTGCCGCCGTCGATTACGCGCGGCATGCGCGCCGTCTCGGTGAAGGTGAACGAGGTCGTCGGTGTCGCCGGCTTCGTCGTGCCCGGCACGCACGTCGACGTCATGGTGACACTCCGCCGAACCGAGGCGAAGGACAGCATGACCCGGGTCGTGGTGAGCGACGTCGAGGTGCTGACCGCCGGCACACGCTACGACCAGGAAAAAGCTCGCGATGGGCAGCCGATTGCCACGTCGGTGGTGACCCTGCTCGTTACCCCCTCTGACGCCGAACGGATTGCGCTCGCGGCCAGCGAGGGTGAAGTGATGCTGACGCTGCGTAACCCCATGGATCGGACCCCGACCGAAACCACCGGCATTCGCACCGGCGCCCTGCTCGGACAAGCTCCGCCCGCGCCGCCGGTCGTGCGGGTCAGCCGTCCTCGCCCGGTCGCGGTCGAGCCGGTTGTTGTCGCGCCGGTTCCGGTCGCCAAAATTTACTCGGTTGAGGCCATCAGGGCCGCCAAACGTTCTGAAGAGGTTGTCCGTTAATGTCTAAAGAAATTCGTCCGAGGCAGATTTCACTCGTTGCGCGCGCTTCGCTTCTGCTGGCCGCCATCGCGGGCCCGCTCGTCGCCGCGCCGCGCGCCCAGCAGCCAGCCGGCCAGGATGCACGTCCGGCATTTCAGCGCGTGCAGCTCACCGCCGGGCGCTCCACGGTGTTGAACACCGATGTGGACGTCACACGGATCGCCATCACCAACCCCGCCGTGGCAGACGCCGTCGTCGTGGCGCCGCGCGAGATTCTGATCGACGGCAAAGCGGCAGGCACCGTGAGCCTGATCGTGTGGGGGCCGGGGTCGCGCGTTCAGTACGACGTGGTCGTCGAGCAGCCGGTGTCAACGCTCGAACAGCACCTCCGCACGCTCTTCCCCGGAGAAGACATCGCGGTGAGTACCAACGAAGGAGCGACGATTCTGGCCGGACGCGTGTCGAGCACGAAGGTGATGCTCCGGGCGGGAGAGATTGCCGCCGCCTCGACGCCGAAGCTGCAGGTCATCAATCTGCTGCAGGTACCCGGCGGCAGCGACAGCCAGCAGGTGATGCTCCAGGTGCGGTTCGCCGAAGTGAATCGACGGAAGCTGACAGAGGCGGGCCTGAACTTGTTCGCGTTGCGGACTGACTTCATCGGCCGCTCGACCACGCAGCAATTTGCCGCGCCTGACTTTGACGAGGAAAGGGCCGGGGGGTTGGTCTTCGCCGACTTCTTGAACCTGTTCTTCTTCGATCGCAAGCATGGAATCGGCGGCGTGCTCAAGGCACTCCAGTCGACAGGCGGGTTCCAGAGCCTGGCCGAACCGAACCTGATTGCCTACAACGGACAGGAAGCCAGCTTCCTGGCCGGCGGCGAGTTCCCCATTCCGGTGGTCCAGGGCAATTCGGGGCAGGTCACGGTGGTGTTCAAGGAGTTCGGCATACGTCTGAACTTCACGCCGACCATCGCCGGCGACGTGATCCGGCTGAAGGTGCAGCCCGAGGTCAGCTCGCTCGACTTCGCCAACGGCATCACGCTCTCCGGGTTTCGTATCCCGGCTCTCACGACCCGGCGCGCGGCAACCGACGTCGAGCTCCGTGACGGCCAGACATTCGCAATCGCCGGTTTGATGGACAACATATCTCAGACCGACTCTGCGGCTCTTCCGATCCTCAGCCGGCTGCCGATCATCGGGTCGCTCTTCAAGAGCACGTCCAAGCGCGCCGAACAGACCGAGCTGATGGTGCTCATCACGCCGCGCCTGGTCCGGCCGCTCGAGCCCGACGAAGTACCGCCGTTGCCGACCGATTCGGATCAGTTTATTGACAAGAACGCTGATGGCAAAGCGGCCGCCGGCGTGAGCGATCGGCTTGAAGGCGGCGCGGGCCTGGTCGACGCACCGCGCTCGGGTAGTCCTGCGCCAGTCAAGCGGTGAACCCAATGACGAAGACAACCCATACAGCTCGTCCAGGAGAGCGCGGCGCCGTCCTCATCATGGTGGTGGTGGCGATGGTGGCTCTCCTGGCCTTCGGCGCCTTCGTCATCGACTACGGCGTGATGTGGACGGGCCGCTCCCAGGTCCAGACGTCGGCCGACGCAGGCGCACTCGCTGGCTCGATCTCGCTGGCGTTCGACAGCCCGACCGACTTCGCCGGTGCGAAGGTCAAGGCGCAAGCCGTGGCGCGCGCCAACTTCGTCTGGGGTCAGGCGCCCGACGTTCAGCTGACGGACATTACCTTTCCACCGTGCCCACCGGGGTCGCCCGGCCTGCCGGACACCTGCGTCAAGGTGGACGCGTTTCGCAATCAGGCTCGGGGCAACCCGTTGCCGATTCACTTCGGCAACCTCGTGGGCATCACGGCCCAGGGCGTGCGTTCCACAGCAACCGCGCAGATCGTGACCGGCAACACGACCGACTGCCTCAAGCCATGGGCGATCATCGACCGCTGGACCGAGTTCGGCGAGCCGTTTTCTCCCATCTCGACCTACGACAAATACTCGGACGGCAGAGGAGGAGCACCGCCGCAGGAAGACGACGTATACGTCCCGCCGAGCTCAAGTGGCCCCGGCACAGGGTTCGTGCTGCCTGCGGATCAAGGCCGCCGGTTTGCCGTCAAGACAGAAGGGGTTGACGTGTCCTCCGGATGGTTCCGCGAGATCCGGCTGCCGCGCGCTGATGGCCATTGGAGTGGCGGAAGCGTTTACCGCGAGAACATCGAGACATGCGGTGGTCTACCGTACGCAATCGCGCAGCCGGGCACCATCTGTCCGGCCGACATTGGTGTTGACGACGCCGCTTATTGGGCAACACAAGGGTGCTTTAGCGTGCAGACGGGTGCCACAGTAGGCCCGACACGGCAGGGCATCGAGTTCCTCACGGCACAAGACCCCGGGGCAACGTATGGCAGTTCCGGCATCGTCGGCAGCACATTCAGTCCCCCCACATCGAGCCCACGCGTGGTCGCGATAGGTGTGATGGACGTCGACGACTACCTGGCGCGCAACCCCACTGGGTCGAACGGCACGGTTCGGCTCGTGAACATCTATGGCTACTTCATTGAAGGCATGGGCGACGTCGATCCCGTCACCGGCGCGATGACGTTGAATCCAGCTGGCAAAGCGGTGATCGGGCGCCTGATCAGGATGCCGACGACGGGTTCGGGGTCGTCACCGCTTCCGGTTGATGCGTCGTTTCTCGTCAAAATCATTCTCGTTCGTTAAACGGAGTACATGTTGTCTGCCGTCATCAAACTCATCACCTCGGACGCTCAGCTCACACAGCTTGTTCGCGATACCGGCGAGCCGTGCAACGTCGTCCCACGCGACGCGCTCTCGGCGCTCGCGCAACCGGGCGCGGCGCAGCCGCCGGTGCTGATCGTCGACCTGCGCGGACAGGAAGGAATTCCGCCTGCGATCACCCTGCTCAAACGCAATCATCCCGCCACCGGTGTACTGCTGGTAGCGGCCAAGCTCGATCCGGCGCTCATGCTCGAGGCGATGCGCGCCGGCGTGAACGAATTCGTCACCGAGCCGCTGACCGTCGCTGATCTCCAGGTGGCGATCAAGCGCCTGGTTGGCAACCTCACACCGGTCGCGCAGGGCGACACCTTTGCGGTGATCGGGGCGAAGGGCGGCGTCGGCGCGACGACAGTGGCCGTGAACGCCGCGACCGCGTTGGCCAAGGCCGAACCTGGCTCCACGCTGCTGGTCGATCTCAACGTGGCTTGCGGCGACGCGGCGGTCTTCCTTGGCGCAGAGCCACGCTTTTCGGTGATGGACGCGCTCGAGAACGTTCAGCGGCTCGATGCCGCGTTCTTCAGCGGCCTGGTCGTGCGCACCAAGTCCGGCCTCGACCTGCTGGGCGCATCCGGGCGGCCGGTCACCGGCAATTTCGACACCGCGCGGATACGGACGCTGCTCGACTTCGCCGCCCGGACGAATCGCTTTACGGTGCTCGACGTGCCGCGCTCCGACACGGTTGCGCTCGATTCTCTCGACAGCGTCTCGAAGATCGTGCTGGTCGTGAACCAGGAGCTCGCGACCGTCCGGACGGCGGCGCGGATGGCCGCCAGCCTGCGCCAGCGCTACGGCCAAAGCCGTCTCCACCTGGTGCTGACGCGCACCGATCGGCGGGCCGAGATCGGACACGAAGACGTGGAGCGCACCGTGGGCGTCGAGATCGCCCACACGTTCCCGAGCGACTACCGCCTGGCGCTCCAGGCCATGAACAAGGGGCGCCCGCTGGTGCTCGACGGGCAGCACGAGCTGTCGAAGGCGTTCACCGTCTTCGCGCGCGAGCTGGCCGGTGTTCGCGTGGCCGCGCCGCAAGCCGAAAAAGCCCGCGCGGGGGGCCTGTTTGGACGCCTCACACCGCGCAAAGCGTAACTCGCACTGAGAAGGATGGACGACACGATGTCTTTGATGGCACTGACCGGCGGCTCTGGGGTGGACATGCGCGGCTCGCACTATCAGGAGCTGAAAAGCCGCATCCACCAGGAATTGCTGAACCGACTGAACCTCGACCGACTCACCCGCATGCGCCAGGAGGAGGCTGAGCCGGAAATCAGGAACTTGATTCTCGGGATGGTCGAACGCGAAAGCGCCAGCATGCCGCTCAGCCTCTACGAGCGTGAAGCGCTGATTTCGGACGTCATCAACGAGCTGTTCGGCCTCGGCCCGCTCGAGGCCCTGCTGCGGGACCCCTCGGTGTCCGACATCCTGGTGAACCGCCACGATCTGGTCTACGTGGAGCGTGAAGGCAAGCTCGAAGAAACCGACGTCGTCTTCAAGGACGACCGTCACCTGCTGCAGATCATCGAACGTATTGTCAGCGTGGTCGGACGCCGGATCGACGAATCGAGCCCGATGGTGGATGCCCGCCTCGCCGATGGCTCGCGCGTCAACGCGATCATCCCGCCGCTCGCCCTCGATGGCCCGGCGATGTCGATTCGCCGCTTCCGCACCGATCGGTTGGGAGCACACGACCTGGTCGCACGCGAATCCTGGACCGAGCCGATGCTGGAATTCCTGCAGGCGGCGATCAGCTGCCGACTCAATCTCATCGTGTCTGGTGGAACCGGCGCCGGTAAGACGACGCTGCTGAACGTACTCTCGAGCTTCATCGGCGCCCACGAGCGGGTGGTCACAATCGAGGACGCGGCGGAGCTCGCGCTCAGACAACGACACGTGGTCCGCCTGGAAACGCGGCCCCCGAACATCGAAGGAAAAGGCGCGGTCCGCGCGCGCGAATTGGTGGTCAACGCCCTCCGTATGCGGCCCGACCGGATCATCGTGGGTGAGGTCCGCAGCGAGGAAGCGCTCGACATGCTGCAGGCGATGAACACCGGCCACGATGGCAGCTTGACCACGGTTCACGCCAACACCACCCGAGATGCGTTGTACCGCCTCGACACAATGGTGGCGATGGCGAACCTGAACATCCCGGAACGGGCCATCCGCGCGCAGATCGCGTCGGCCGTGAACCTGATCGTGCAGGTGTCGCGCATGTCTGACGGCACGCGCAAGGTGACGAACATCTCAGAAGTCACCGGCATGGAAGGCGAGATCATCACGATGCAGGACATCTTTGTGTTCGAGCGCACCGGCATCGGGCCCGGCGGGAAAGTCGTGGGCCGATTCCGGGCAACCGGCATCCGGCCGAAGTGCAGCGAGAAGCTCGCCACCGCCGGCATGCCGCTTCGGCCGGACATGTTCGAACACGTGAAAGCAGTGGCCTGAGGCGCACCATGATTACCATTATTGGCGGCACATTCGTCGGCATCCTCGTACTGATCGTCGGTCTGTACTGGCTGTTCGTCGCACGGGTCGAGCAGGCGGAAGGCTCGGAGCTGCGGAAGCGGCTGAAGCAATCGGTTGAAACAACCGTCACAAAGAAATCCCGCCTGCTGAATCCGCTCGAGCAGTTCAGCAGTGTGTCCGCGCTCAACTCGTCACTGAGGAAGCTCGGGCGCATCTCCCAGCCGCTCCAGAGGGATATCACCCAAGCGGGCCTGACGATCACCGTATCGACGCTGTTGCTCTCGTCGCTCTCTCTGGCGGCAGCGGCGTATCTCATCGTCCGGTTTTTCTTGTTCAGCTCGATCTTCGCGATGGTCGTGGCGGTCGCCGCGTCGGTCGTCCCGTTTCTCGTGGTGAAGCGGATTCGCAACAGCCGCCTCCGGAAGTTCGAAGAACAATTCCCGGAAGCGGTCGATCTGCTTGGACGATCGCTCCGGGCCGGCCACGCCTTCACTACCGGCGTGCTGATGGCCGCCGAGGAGATCCCCGCTCCGGTCGGCGAGGAGTTCAAGAAGCTTTACGACCAACAGAACTTCGGGATGTCGCTTCCGGATGCGCTGCACGGCTTCGCCGCGCGCATCCCGCTCATCGACGCCCGATTCTTCGCCACCGCCGTGCTCACCCAGCGCGAGACCGGCGGCAACCTCGGCGAGGTGCTCGATAACCTCGCGGCGGTCATCCGCGAGCGCTTCAAGGTGAAGCGGCAGGTGCGGGTGCTGACCGCCCACGGCCGGATCACTGGATGGATTCTGGCTGGCTTCCCGCCGGCGCTGGCCGCTGCGATGTTCGCGGTGGCGCCAGAGCACATGACACTGCTGATCTCGGATCCGCTGGGTGTTCAGATGATCATCGGCGCGCTGACGTTGCAGGTTATCGGCACGATGATCATCCGCAAGCTGGTCAACATCCCTTACTGAGGACATAGATACACGCCATGACTCTTGAACTCTGGCTCGCCATCGCTGGTTTGTTTGTATCGGTCGGCCTGATGACCGGGCTGAGCGCTTCGGCCCTGCTGGCGCGCACCTCTCCCGAGCGGCGACGTCTCCGCGAGATGGCGGTCACGGCCGGAGGCCCGGGTCTGCTCATCGACCAGGTCCGGCTCACTGACGATCTCAGCCCGCGTATGAAGGCGGTGGCCAGCAAGCTGCCGAAGTCGCCGCAGGAAATGGGACGCTTGCGCCGACGCCTGGCAACCGCTGGCATCTATAGCTTCGGAGCAGCTGTCGCGTACTCGGTGCTCGAGCTCGGGCTGCCGGTGTTGTTCGCCCTTGGGACCCTCTCGCAGATGCATGGCACCACCGGGTGGCTGGTGGCGGCGATCATGGGCGCGGTCGGCTATCTGGTTCCCAGTTTCGCGCTGGGCCGGATGATCACCAGGCGCAAGCAGCGGATCGAGAACGGTCTGCCGGACGCGCTCGACCTGATCATCGTCTGCGTGGAGGCCGGCTGCAGTCTCGACCAGGGCATCCTCAAAACCACCGAGGAGTTGGAAATGGCGCACCCCGATCTGGCTTCCGAGATGCGCACCATCACGACTGAGATTCGCGCCGGCAAGCCGCGCATCGAGGCCTTCAAGAACTTCGCGGCGCGGACGAAAGTAGACGATGTCCGCGCGCTGGTGGCGATGTTGGTGCAGACCGACCGCTTCGGGACGAGCATCGCGCAAGCATTGCGCACCCATGCAGCGACGTCGCGGCAGAAGCGGCGTCAGCGCGCCGAGGAACGGGCCGCCAAGGTCGGCGTCAAGCTCGTGTTCCCGCTCGTGTTCTTTCTGTTCCCCGCGTTCTACGTCGTGACGCTCGGTCCGGCCGTGATCTTGTTTCTTCGAAGCAGCTTTTTCGCCAGCTAATGTCCGTCAACCACTAACGAAAGGAAAACGCCATGTCACCCACGATGAACCTCGTCCTCCTCGCTGTCGCCGCCGTGTTTGCAATGCTCTACGTGATGCGCCGCAAGGCGCGGCTGCGTAACGAGGACAACTAGACCATTCGCAGCTTCTGGAGACTTTGACGTGATGACATCAATGCGAGCGATCGCACTACTTCTCGGCGCCGGCCTGGTCAGCGGGTGTGCGACCGGGAACCGGGCGTCTTTCGCCGGGAAGTTCGTGAAACCGGGCAAGCCCGCCGTCGACCTGGGCGGGCCTGCCCCCCCCACGAGCCATTCGCTTCAGGACCACATGAAGATGATCCGGCACCTCTCCGCCAGGCCGGTCATGAAAGAGAGTGCTGGCGCCAAAGCGGAATCTACCGATCCACAGCTCAAAGCCGCCTTGCAGCTCGCAACGGCGGCGCCCTCGGCCGAGAATCAGCTGCTGGTCGCGCACGAGTATTTCCGCCTCGGAATTCTCGACACCGCTTACACCTACGCGAACCGCGCGGTACTGCAAAAGCCACGGTTTGCCGAAGGTCACGAGCTGCTGGCGCGGATCTGGCGGGAATGGGGACTCCCCGGTCTCGGGATCGGACCGGCAACGCGCGCCATGTATTTCGATCCGTTGTCCGCGTCGGCGCAGAATACGCTCGGCACCCTGCTCGACGCGCTCGGCCAGCCGGACGAGGCACGGTGGGCGTTCGCCCGAGCGGTGGCGCGCGACCCGAGCGCCGGGTGGGCGCTGAACAATCTCTGTTTCGTGGAACTGCGGATGGGACGATTGGTGGAAGCGCGTTCGCATTGCGAGGCCGCGCTCGTCGCCGATCCCGACATGACCGCGGCGCGAAACAACCTCGCCCTGATCTTTGTCGCGTCCGGCGATACCGCAGCCGCGGGCAAGGCTTTTCTCGCCGCGGGCAACCCGGCCGATGCGGCCTACAACCGCGGGATCGTCCATATGGCGCAGCGCTCCTATACCCGAGCGGCGGAGGCCTTCGAGGAGGCGATCGCGGCGCGGCCCGCGTTCACGGCCGCGAAGACGCGCGCGCACGAAGCGCGGATGCTCACCATCACGTCCCACAACTGAAAGACAGACATGCTGACTGCAACAACACTCGATCGGCCCACTGCACCAGGCGTCATGCCTCTAGCGCCGAATACGCTCGAGGAGGCGGGACTCAACCTCGATCTGCTGACCCAGCTCGTTCTCAAGCAGCTGCATTTCTCCGGCGAGCTGAAGGGATCTGACGTCGCCGCGCGGCTCGGCGTGAGCTTTTCGGTGGTGGAGCCGGCGCTCGACTTCCTGAAGGGCCAGCACCAGGTGGAGGTCGCCGGTGGCGCCATTACCGGCGCGGCGTCGTACCGCTATCGGGTGACCGACGCTGGTCGAACACGCGTCGCCCTGTTCCTTCAGACCAACCAGTACGTTGGCGTGGCACCGGTCCCGTACGAGCAGTACCGTCAGTACATGCAGGACTTCGTCGCGTCGGCGCCGAGAACCGCGACGCGAGAGCGAGTGCGCGAGGCGCTGTCGCACCTGGTCGTGAGCCAGCCGGTCCTCGATCAACTGGGCCCGGCGATCAATTCCGGCCACTCGATGTTCGTCTACGGGCCGCCAGGAAACGGCAAGACCGTCATCGCGCAGGCGGTTCGCAAGCTGTTGTCGGGCGAGATCGCAATCCCGCACGCGATCGAGGTGGAAGGGGCCATCATCCGGTTCTTCGATCCGGTCAACCACGAGCCGATCGACGAGGTGGAGGACGACCAACAGCTCCAGCTGCCGCTCCGCTACGACCGCCGCTGGGTGCGCTGCAAGCGCCCGATGGTGATGGTCGGGGGCGAGCTGACGCTGCCGGCACTCGAGTTGAGCTACAACCCGACGACCGGCTTCTATCGCGCGCCGATCCAGGCGGTCGCGAACGGCGGCGTGCTGGTGATCGACGACTTCGGACGCCAACAGTGCTCGCCGCGCGATCTGTTGAACCGCTGGATCGTGCCGCTCGAAAGCCGGGTTGACTTCCTCACCCTGCAGTCGGGGCAGAAGTTCGAGATCCCGTTCGGTGTCCTGATCGTATTCGCCACCAACATCAAGCCGTCCGAGCTGGTCGACGAGGCGTTCCTCCGGCGCATTCGCTACAAGGTCTACGCGCAGGGGCCGACCGTCCCCGAGTTCATGCAGATTTTCGAGAACTGCTGCCGGGAGCGGAAGCTGCGGTTCGATCGGACGCTTGTGGAACAGCTCCTGACGCAGTACTTCGAGCCTCGGAAGATCGCGCCGCGCGGGTGCCACCCGCGCGATCTCATCGACCAGAGCCTCTCGCTCGCCGACTACCGCGGTGAGCCGCGGCAGCTGACGCAGGAGCTGCTCGACGCGGCCTGCGCCGGCTATTTCGTCGACGACCGCGAAGGTTCGATCACGTAGGAAAGGAGGGCACGATGCGGACGTCCGGACAGTCGCACGAAGGATGGATGTCGCTCATCCCTCTGAGTGTTTTGCTCTTCATCGTGACGGTCGCGCTTGGCGGACCCGAGTCGTTCGTGCACGTGGTCGAGTCGTTCGCGACTGACGCCATGACCTATATCTCGCGCACCATTAGAAGCTTCTAGCCGAAGGGCCTGGGACTTGCGATGACGGATGCATTGACACTGTCGGACCTTCTCACGCGGCGCCTGTCCCTCCAGTGGTACGAGGGGATCGCGATTGTGCGCGGCGTCACGGAACGGCTGCTCGGATCGCAGACCGCGGGGATGCGAATCCCCGAGCTGCATCAGATCGAGCTGACCGCTGACGGGTCTGTGGCAGTTGTCGATGGCATTTCCGCCAAGGAGCCGGTGCGGCGTCTCGGGCAGCTGCTGCAGGCGATGCTGACCGACGTCGAGGTGCCGGTGCAGCTGCGTCTCGTCGTCTCGCAAGCGACTGCGCCGACGCCGGCTTATGGTTCGCTCGCCGAGTTCGATCAGGCGCTCGCGTATTTCGAACGTCCCGACCGCGCGGGACTGCTCATCGCCTTGTTCGCGCGCGCCGTGGCGGCCGGGCCGATGAAGGCGGGTGACACTGCCGTGACGCTCGATGGCCTTGCGCCACTACCCGAGGCGAAAGAAGCCGCGATGCTCGCGGCATCGCGTCCAACAAGCTCGCGGCGCGCGTTTGGGATCGGCGTGGCGCTTACCGTTGCGGTCGCTGGATCAACCGCTGCGACCCTGTACCTGCGAAACGCCGGCACGCCCGTGAACGGCCACGAGGTGTCCCGCGTCACCGTGGCGGCGGCCGACACGATGGGCGCGGTCGTGATGGCAGGCGTTTCGGCAGTGTCCGATCGGATGGGCCTCGGCCGGCTCGTTGATCCGAATGCCCCGATTACGGCGCCCGCCATCCGCCCTCCTTTGCCGCTGGCGCCTCGACCGAAAAGGAAACCAGTCCGGCAGGTCGCTGCAGCGGGACCGGTCATGTCAAGTGCCGCTGAGGGGCCGCGTCGGGTCACCGCCGTCGCCTATGACCTGGCGGACGACGTCGTCGCTGAGATCCTCAGTCGATCGGCAAGTACGCGCGAGCATGTGGCTGATGAGCCGACTGGTGCGGAGATCTACGCTTCTGACTCAGAGGGTGTATCACCTCCGGTCGGCCTTGGATCACAGCTTCCCCAAGCGCTGTCGCCGACCGTCGAGCTCGCAAAGCTTTCCCGGATCGAGCTGATCATCGCGCCGGACGGAACGGTGGAATCGGCCAGGCTGCTCGACAATCGACCGGACGTCCTGGGGGGAATGTTCCTGAGCGCGGTCAAAGCTTGGGAATTCCAACCGGCGACCAAGGATGGGGTTGCTGTCCGCTATCGCAAGACGATCCTGGTGTCCTTTGAATAGATCACACCACGAGAGACACGTGTTGATGCTCGCTTCCGCGTTGGTGCTCGGCACGATAGTGACGCAACACGCGGCCGCGGCTTCATCGGCCGATGACCCGGCGCCGTCGCGAGCCATTCAGATCACGTCGCCGCTCGGGCGCACCGGTCTACCCGGCACGGTGCGCATCGTGGCACGATTGACGAACCCCGCTGAACCGCTCGCCGCTCCCGCGGTCCGCTTCTACGTAAACGGTACCCTCATCGCCACCGACACCGACGGTCCGCCCTACGCGGCTGACTGGCAGGACGAGAACCCATTCGAGGGGTGCACGCTGGCGGTCGAGGCCGACGATTCGCGTGGGACTCCGATCCGCGACACGGTGGAGCTGGCGCCGCTGACGATCGTGGACGCGAGCTCCGTCATGAGCGTTGGTGTCGACGCGGCGGTGCAGGACAGTCGCGGCCGCTATATCGGCGGGCTCGATGCCTCGCAGTTCACCCTCCTGGAGGATGGAAAACCGCAGACCATCGACCTGGTGATGGCGGACGCGCCGGCGGCCACCTTTACGCTGCTGATCGACAGCAGCCAGAGTATGTCCTCGAACGTGCGGTTCGTGCGACTCGCGGCCGCTCATCTGGCCGACTTCCTGCGAGAGCAAGACCAAATCGTCGTGGCCCCTTTTCGTAAGGGCATCACCGCCATCACCGGACCGACGCGCGACCCGGTGACGATCGCCGACGCGGTCTCCGCTGTGACGCCGCACGGCGGCACCGCCATCATGGACGCCCTGCAGCAGGTCAGCGAGCGCGCCGCCGGTATGGAAGGACGACGGGTGGTGGTGCTCATCACCGACGGCTACGACGAGCACAGCCGTCAGACCCATGAGGCGACGTTGGCCGCGCTGAAAGCGAGCCAGGTCAGCGTCTACGTCGTTGGCGTCGGCGGCGTGGCCGGCGTGTCGTTGAAGGGCGAACAACTGCTCCGGCAGATCGCCGCCGAAACCGGCGGCCGTGCGTACTTCCCATGGAACTCGAAAGAGCTCGCCGCGGCGCACGCGGCGATCGCCGGCGATGTGCAGCACCGTTATCGACTGGGCTACACGCCCACCAACCAGACGAAAGACGGGACGTGGCGCGTCATTTCGCTCAGGGCGACCAATGCGGCGTACACAGTGCGCGCGCGGAGCGGCTACGAGGCGGACCACTCGCCGCCCGTGATAGCGTCGATGGAGTTCACAGCGACTGATTTGGCGCGCCATTACATTGACCTGGCGAGCGACGACCTGGAAGTCATCGAGGACGGGATCCCGCAACAGGTCGAAGTCTTTCATGAGGCAGTGGCGCCGGTCGCCATCGTGCTGGCAGTCGATGCTTCCGGCAGCATGACCCGTGCTGCGGAGACGGCGCGGCAGGCCGCTGGTCACTTCGTCGACGCCGTCCGGCCCGGAGACCCGCTGGCCGTGGTGCAGTTCGCCGACAAGGCGGAGCTCGTGGCGGACCTTCAGCTCGCGCGCGACGAGGCCCACGCCGCGCTCGCCAACTACATTCCAAAAGGTGGCACCGCGCTCTACGACGCCTTGCAGCTGTCGATGGAGCAGGTCAAGACCACGAAGGGCCGCCGCGTGGTTGTGGTCGTCACCGATGGCCGCGATGAGAACGCCGCCTCGACCGCCGCGGGTAGCGTGGCGACGTGGGAGATGGTGATCAGCGCGGCCCAGTCGATGGACGCGACGGTCTACGCGATCGGTCTGGGCTCCAACGTCGAACGAGCCCGCTTGCAGCAGCTGGCCGACCTGACGGGCGGCGAAGCGTATTTCACCAACGACCTCGCCAGTCTCGACACGGAGTATCGCCGCGTTGTGGAAGATCTCCACCGCCGCTACGTGCTGGGCTACACGTCCACCAACTCGAAGCGCGACGGCGCCTGGCGCACGGTCGAACTACGCAGCCGAACCGGGGCCATGCGCCTCCGCAGCCGCGGCGGCTATTACGCGCCGGAACCGTAAAAACATCCGCTGTCGTATCCTTCGCGCACACGTTGCCGGCACCACTCCAACGCGGCAAGTACTCCCGTGAGGTGACCCAGGCGCTCGAACCGACCAGCGGCGTTCGTGGCTGTAGCTCTCGGCGGCGTCGGGTGCGGGTCTGCGCAGCGCGCCCGCCGCGCCACGTGAACGCTGGTGGACCGACGTGAAGCAGCTCGCGTCAGACGAGATGTAGGGTCGCCGCTTCGGAACCGAAGCCATCCCGTTTCCGGCCGGTTAATCAGCTGTACCGTTCGAATTCGATGTGGTGTTTGCGGGCTATGGCCTGACGAGCAAGGTTGTCGCGCTTACGAGAATTTGAAGCTCGATTCCGAAAAACGGCCGCTCCCGAAGTTCCAGTTACGGGGACACCGGCGAGGCACCGTCACGTATGACAGCTGGCCGACGCGTCGGACAACGTTGTCGGGGTCATGCCCGGAACCAGTTCGGGCCTCACGAGCGAATACGTCGTGCTGTCGGGGCATCTGGACCACATTGGCGTAGGCGCACCGGTCGGCGGGGACTCCATCAACAACCGCGCCATGGATAACGCATCCGGCGTCGCGGCCCTTCTCGAAGTGGCCCGCATGCTTCATGACGGGAGCGACCGTCCCCGTCGATCGATTCTGTTCCTGGCCTGCACGGGCGAGGAAATGGGGCTGCTCGGCTCGAAGCCATTTGCCGGCCGGCCCACTGTCGCAATCGGGAACATCGCCGCCAACCTCAACCTCGACATGTTCCTGCCGATCATCCCGTTGCGGATCGTGCGCGTCACATTTTCAGGCTGGGTCAGCTTTCTCTGGCGCGTGGAGCCAGCCCGCGAATTGCCCGACCTTGCGATGAATCGCGTAGCGAAGCGTTCCGGCGTACGGCGGTGTCGTCGAGAGAAACTGCATCGCGATATGGAAGATGTTTCCCGCTCCAGCGATCGACTGGCAGCGCGTGACCTGCACCTCGTCGTCGTACTCACGGCCAAGCAGGTTGACTCGAAGGCCGGCAACCGTCCCGACCGCCAGCGCGCGAGTGCTTTCCACGAGACACCCGGTGGCGCTTCCGTTCAGCACTTGGACCCGCAGCTCAGTCGTCAAGGCCCCGAGCTCATCGTCGTCGCCTTGAAACTGATTCATCCCGTAAATCATGCGCTCCCCGATTCGGAGTTCCCGTATTGAGTGTCGCGGCGAGCGGCGTCAGAATCGACCCGCTCCAGCCGCAGTTCATGTTTGACGACCCCGTTCAGCACCACCGGGCGAGTCGTCGTGATGCGAACGGTCTCAGTTTCTCGACCATCCCTGCCGGAGAAGGCGATCGTCAACACCTCTCCCAAAACGCCTGGCTGACTGCTCACCGCCACGAACTCGTCCTGGGCCACTTTCACGACCACGACGTCGTGCGAGATGCGTAGTACGCCGCCTGAATTCACAAATGCAACGCGCGACTGATTACGTCGTCCGGACATGGCGCCTCGTAAGTGGCATCGAGCTGTCACGGCACCTCCGAGCCACACTCTGCGGCTCACCATGTCCCGTCGCGTGATGCGCACGCACCATGGACGAAAGCAAGTGGGCTGCCGGAGTGCCACAAGCGACGCCTTGCGGTTTTTCATTCGAGAAACTACGAAATCGACCCGCTGCAGCGAGCCGCGGCATCGTCCCGAAGCGGCTGGCTCTGGCCAGGGCCAGAACATGTTCCCGCCGGGGCTTTGAGTCGGGCCAGGGGCTGGACCAGCTACGAACTACAACGATGCGGAACTCTCAGAGGAATGAATGATCAGGGTATCGCCTACGACGGTATTGGTCCGGTGCAGCGCCCCTGCAGGCAGCTCGATGACGGCGTACGCCCTAAGCGCGGCGGACATGCGCCACGGCCGGACCGCCGCGCGAACTTTCCGCACGCGTCCGTCGCGGCCGACGAACAGGACGTCGATCGGGAACTTCATGAAGAACGTGTGGATGGCGTTCGAGGGCGCGATGATCATCGCGCTCCCCTCTGGAAGGCCGCCATGCCGTAACAGTCCGGTGCGCCGGGCGGCTGAGTCAAACGCGGGGATCAGATGATCGGCCAGTATCAGACTCGTGCGACTGTTGACGATCGTGCAGTTCCCGGCAGTTCTGCGCAGTAATGGCTGAAGAAAGGACTTCATCGCTCTCCCCGCGTTTGTAATGAAATCTGGGTCACCACAGGGGATTATCTGGCCGCCCCCAGATTCTCGCGCTCCACCTGAATGGTCCACCGCTCCCGACCGCGCGCTAATTCATTGCCCCAGCTGAAGTTAGGTGGTCAGGA
>Ga0111538_10003189_pt1 | contig 22982 bp, 19 predicted proteins | sample SoiMethybrSBSTD1_FD_79669 | JGI IMG/M metagenome (GOLD analysis project Ga0111538, IMG submission 79669) | Bulk soil microbial communities from a Populus tree surrounding site in Tennessee, USA - Soil MetaG P. TD hybrid SBSTD1 (version 2)... | ecosystem: Environmental > Terrestrial > Soil >...
CAGGCGTCGCCGGGGTCGAGCGGCACGAGGTCGGGCTCGGGGAAGTAGCGGTAGTCCTCGGCCTCCTCCTTGACCCGGAGGGTGTGGGTGCGGCCGTCGTCCTCGTTCCAGTGGCGGGTCTCCTGGCGGACCGCCTCGCCCGCCTCGACCAGGTCGATCTGCCGCGTCACCTCGTAGTCGATGGCCCGACCGAGCGACCGCAGCGAGTTGAGGTTCTTGATCTCGCAGCGCGTGCCGAACGGCTCGCCGGGGTGGTGCACCGACACGTTGGCGTCGACGCGCAGCGACCCCTCCTCCATCTTGGCGTCGGACACACCGGTGGCGACGAGGATCGACCGCAGCTCGGACACGTACGCCTTGGCGTCGTCGGACGAGCGGAGGTCGGGCTTCGACACGATCTCGAGCAGCGGGACGCCCGCCCGGTTGTAGTCGACGAGGCTGTAGCCGGCCTCGGTGATGCGGCCGCCGCCGCCGACGTGGGTGGACTTGCCCGTGTCCTCTTCGAGGTGGGCCCGCTCGATGCCCACCCGGTGCCCCGAGGGGAGCACGATGGCGCCCTCGACGTTGATCGGCAGGTCGTACTGGCTGACCTGGTAGTCCTTCGGCATGTCGGGATAGAAGTAGTTCTTCCGGGCGAACACCGAGCGGCGCACCTCGCAGCCGAGGGCCCGGCCCAGGCGCACGGCCAGCTCGACGACCTGCTCGTTGAGCACGGGGAGCGACCCGGGCAGGCCCAGGCAGACGGGGCACACGTTGGTGTTGGGCTCGTCGCCGAAGTGGTTGGGGCAACCACAGAACAGCTTGGTCGCGGTCGCCAGCTCGGTGTGGACCTCGAGCCCGATCACGGTTTCCCACGTGGACGCCATGTGCCCAGGCTAGAGCGGGGGGCGCGGCCTCCCCGAACGGGATGCCTTGACCTCAACCTCACTGGAGGTCTTACGGTCCTGGCTGCGGCAGGATCCGCCGCCGACCGACCAGGAGATCGCCATGCACGCCATCCGCCAGCACGCCTTCGGCGGCCCCGAGACGCTGGAGTACGAGCGGGTCCCCGACCTGGAGCCGGGCGAGGGCCAGGTGCGCATCGCCGTCGAGGCCGCGGGCGTCCACCTGCTCGACACGATGATCCGCTCCGGCACCGGCGGCGGGCCCTTCCCGCTCCCCGACCTGCCCATGACCCCCGGCCGCGAGGTCGCGGGCCGGGTCGACCGCGTCGGGCCCGGGGTCGAACCCGCCTGGGAGGGGCGCCGCGTCGTCGCCCACCTCGGCATGGCCAGCGGCGGGTACGCCACCCAGGCCCTCGCGGCCCTCACCTCGGTGCACGAGATCGCCGACGCCCTCGACGCGCCGTCCGCCGTCGCCATGATCGGCACGGGGCGCACGGCCATGGGCATCCTCGACGTCGCCGCGGTGACCGCGGGCGACGTCGTGCTGGTCACCGCGGCGGCCGGCGGGCTGGGCACGCTGCTCGTGCAGGCGGCGCACCGGGCCGGTGCGATCGTGGCCGGCGTCGCCGGGGGCGACGCCAAGGTGGCGCTGGTGCGGTCGCTCGGCGCCGACGTGGCCGTCGACTACCGCGCCGGCGACTGGCCCGCCGCCGTGCGGTCGCAGGTGAAGGCCCCCCTCGGGGCCCTGGCCGGCGTCGGCGACGCTGGCACCGGCGCCGGCGCCGGCCGTGCAGCGCCGGCCGAGACGGGCGTCAGAGGCGGCGCCGGACAGGGGTCGGCGACCGGGACACCGGACGCCGGGTCGGAGGCGGTCACCGTGCTGCTCGACGGCGTGGGCGGCGCGGTCGGCCGAGCCGCCGTCGACCTGGTGCGCCCCGGCGGGCGACTGGTGCTGTTCGGCTGGTCGTCGGGCGAACCGCTCGACCTCTCCGACGACGAGCTGGCGGCCCGGGGGCTGACGCTCGCACCCCCGATCGGGCCCCGCATCATGGGCGAGCCCGGAGCGCTCCGCCGGTTCGAGACCGCCGCGCTGGCCGCGGCGGAGGACGGAACGTGGACCCCCGTGGTCGGCGCCCTGTTCCCCCTCGCCGACGCCGCCGGCGCCCACCGCGCCCTCGAGGCGCGGGCCACGACCGGCAAGGTCGTGCTGGTCCCCTAGCGCCGGTCGTGCGGCCTCCCGGCGGCCACGCGGCGACCGAGGCGATGACCGCCGCGTGAGTCCGCCGCCCGCGGCGACCGTGGACCGCCCGGGCCGGGCGGTCAGGTGGCGGAGGCGGCGGCCGACTCGATGGCGGCCGCCACGCGGAACATCGTGGGCTCGCCCAGGGCGGGGGCCATGACCTGGACGCCGACCGGCAGGCCGTCGTCGCCCGTGCCGTACGGGACCGACATCGCCGGGTGCCCGGCGAGGTTCGACGGGATCGTGCACACGTCGTTCAGGTACATGGTCAGCGGGTCGGCCGTCTTGGCGCCGAGCTCGAAGGCGGTGGACGGCGCCGTCGGGCTGAGGAGCACGTCGAAGTCCTGGTAGGCCGCCTCGAAGTCGCGCAGGATCAGCGTGCGCACCCGCTGGGACTTGCCGTAGAAGGCGTCGTAGTAGCCGGCCGACAGGGCATAGGTGCCGAGCATGATGCGGCGCTTGACCTCGGCCCCGAAGCCCTCGGTGCGGGTGCGGTCGTACATCTCGCCGGTGGTGGGGGCGTCGACCCGCAGGCCGAACCGCACACCGTCGTAGCGGGCGAGGTTGCTCGACGCCTCCGCAGGGGCGATCAGGTAGTAGGCGGACAGGCCGTACACCACCGCCGGCACCGACACGTCGTCGACCTTGGCCCCGGCGTGCTCGAGCGCCTCGGCGGCCTGCCGCAACCGGGCGATGACGTCGGGCTGCACGCCCTCGGCCTCGACCAGCTCGGTGACGAGGCCGACCCGGAGGCCGGCGACGCCCTCGCCGAGCTGCGCCGACACCGCGGGCGCCGGCTCGGGGATCGACGTCGAGTCGCGGGGGTCGTGACCGGCGATGGCCTCGAACAGGGCGGCGGCGTCGCCGACGGTGCGGGCGAACGGCCCGATCTGGTCGAGCGAGCTGGCGAAGGCGACGAGGCCGTAGCGCGACACGGCCCCGTAGGTGGGCTTCATGCCGACGACGCCGCACAGGGCCGCCGGCTGGCGGATCGAGCCGCCCGTGTCGGACCCGAGGGCCAGCGGCGCGAACCCGGCGGCCACGGCGGCGGCCGACCCGCCCGACGAGCCGCCCGGCACCCGTGAGGTGTCGTGCGGGTTGCGGGTGGGACCGAAGGCCGAGTTCTCGGTCGAGCTGCCCATGGCGAACTCGTCGAGGTTGGTCTTGCCGACCACGACCGCCCCGGCTGCCGCCAACCGCTCGACGACGGTGGCGTCGTACGGCGGGCGCCAGCCCTCGAGGATGCGCGACGAGCAGGTCGTCGCGACCCCGATCGTGCACATGTTGTCCTTGAGCGCCACGGGCACGCCGGCCAGCGGCCCGGGATCGTCGCCCGCAGCGACGCGGCGGTCGAGCTCGAGCGCGGCCTGGCGGGCCTGGTCGGCGGTGACGACGTTGAAGGCGTGGATCTCGCCGTCGCGGGCAGCGATGGCCGTGAGGTGCTCCTCGACCACGTCGACCGCCGAGCGGGTGCCCGACCGCACGGCCGCGGCGATGCCGAGGGCCGTGTCGCCGTGGGGCACGTCGGCGGCGGTCACGGCGCCTCCCCGAGCACGGGCGGGACGCGGAACTGGCCGTCCTCGACCGCCGGCGCCGCCTCGAGGGCGGCGGCGCGGTCGAGGCAGGGGGCCTGCTCGTCGGCGCGGAGCACGTTCTGGAGGGCGTAGGGGTGTGACGTGGGCGGCACGTCGCCGACGTCGAGGGCCTCGACGTCGCGGGCGTGGTCGAGCACCTTCGCCAGCTGCTCGGTGAACGTGCCCAGCTCGTCGTCGGTGAGCTCGAGCCGCGCCAGCCTCGCCACGTGCGCGACGTCGTCGCGGGTGATCTGCGCCATGGCGGACCAGCCTAGGCGTGCCCTCGGCCGGTCCCCGAACGTGATCGCGGGCGGACTCCCGCGGGACGGCGGGCACGGCCGCGCGCCTCCGCCGCGAGGAGCTCCGCGCCCGTCGCCTCGCCGACCCGCCGACCGCGTCGACGAGCGGCTCGGCGTCAGCCCGAGGTGACCTTGCGGGCGAACTCGACCGAGCGCTCGAAGATCAGGTCCTTGTCGTAGTCGAGCGTGGCGACGTGGTAGCTGCGCTCGAGGGTGACCCGCTCGACGGGGCCGCTCACGCCGTCGGCCAGGATGTCGCTGTTGACGGGCTCGACCACGTGGTCCTGCGGGCTGTTCAGGATCAGCACCGGGCAGGCGATCCTCCCGAGGTCGCCCCGGAACTCGTCGGCCGCCGCGGCCAGGCTGAGAAGCGGGCGGAGGGGCGTGGCGTCGTAGGCCTTCTCGACCATGGCGGGGTCGGCGACGTCGTTGCCGATGGCGGGGATGCGGTCGACGCCGCCGTCGATCATCTCCTGCAGGGCCTCGGCCGTCCCGTCCGGCAGGGACAGGGCGGGGTTGATGCACACGATCCCGGCGATCTCGGGGTGGCGGCTGGCCAGCCAGCACGTCAGCGAGCCGCCCATCGACAGGCCGGCCACGACGACCGAGTCGACCCGCGCCGCCAGGTCGGCGTACGCCGCGTCGGCGGCGGCCGACCAGTCGTCCCAGCGGGTCTCGACCAGATCGTCGACCGACGTGCCGTGCCCGGGCAGCAGGGGCATCTCCACCGTGAACCCGGCGGCGGCGAAGGCCTCGGCCAGGCCGCGCATCGACTGCGGGTTGCCGGTGAAGCCGTGCAGCACCAGCACGCCGGCGGGCCCGCCGGCGGCCGACCAGGGCTCGGCGCCGGGGATGATGTCCTTGCCGTCGGGGGTCTGCACGGTGCCGCTCCTCGGGTCGTGGCTGATGGCCGGAACGCTCCCGCAGCGTACCCGGGGTAATTGACCGCGGGGTCAAGTGTCGTCACACTGTCGCCGGGACGCCCTTCCCACGCCTCCCCCACGGACGTCGCCCGAGCGGACCATGCCGATGACCGACCGACAGCTCACCACCCAGGGCGCCGAGCGCAAGCAGCAGCTCCTGGACGCCGCCGCCCGCCTGTTCGCCGAGCAGGGCTACGCGGCGACCCGCGTGGTCGACATCGTCGACGCCGCGGGGGTGGCGAAGGGCCTGTTCTACTGGTACTTCGAGAACAAGGAAGCCCTGTTCCGCGAGCTGGCGACCGAGATCCGCCGGCGGCTGCGCCGCCAGCAGGCGGCCGCCATGGACGAGACCGCGCCGGCGCTCGTGCGCCTGCTGCAGGGCACGGTGGCGAGCGTCGAGTTCATGGCCGAGAACGCCCCCTTCTTCTCGCTGCTCGAGGTCGAGGGACGGAACGTGTCCGACGTGCTGCGCCGGGGCACCGAGCAGCACGTGTCCGACGTCGCCGCCCTCATCGTCGAGGGCCAGGCCGACGGCACGGTCACGGGCGACGACCCCGCCGAGCTGCTCGCCCTCGGGGTCGTGGGCACCGTCGGGCAGTTCAGCCACTTCCACCGCACGGGGCGCATCGAGCTGTCGCTGGCCGAGCTGTCGGGCTACGTCGCCCGCCTCGTGGTGCGCATGCTGACCGCCGACGAGCAGATCGCGCGGCAGTCGCTGCAGGCCCTGCGCCGCTCCACCGGCACCGCGCCCGCCGCCCCGGTGTGACCGAGCGCGAACGGCCCGGATAGCCTCACCCGGTCATCCGACCACGAGGTGTTCCATTCCCATGACCCGACGTTCCCGCTTCGCTGCGCTCGTGGCGGTCGCCGCCCTCGCCGTCGCCGGCTGCTCCAACAACGACGCCAAGAAGAGCGACATCGTGAACGCGATGGCGGACGCGGGCCTCAACGACGACCAGTCCCAGTGCGTCGCCGACGGCATCTACGACGAGTACGGCGACGACCAGGACACGCTCAACGACATCGCCTCCGCGTCCGAGCCCAGCGAGTTCCCCGACGACACGCAGCCCACGATCGAGGGCATCCTCGACGACTGCCTCGGCAGCTCGCCCGCCTCCGGCGCGCCGGGCGACTCGACCACGACGACCGAGGCCGGCGACACGGGCGACACGACCACGACGACGGCGGCCGGCGGCTGATCGCGGGGCCCGCGGGGGTCCTCGATGCGGCCCCGATGCGGCCTCGACCTGGGCGTCGACGGGGCCTCGGTGTGGCCTCGGTGTGGCCTCCGGCACAGTTGCATCGGCGCTGCAAACTCCGCGCTAAGGTGCGCCGATTCCGGTGACGAGGGGAGAGTCCTGTGTCGTACCAGTTCCTGTCCGATGAGTGGATCGATGCCGCCAAGAAGATCCGCGAAGAGGCCCCGGCCCCGGCGACCACGCCGGCTCCGGTGAAGATGAACCTCACCATCACCGACGTGCCGTTCGGTGAGGGGGCGGTCGATGCCCACATGGACACGACGGGCGGCGAGCTCGAGCTCGACCTGGGCCACCTCGACGGGCCCGACGTGTCGGCCACCCTCGACTACGACACCGCCAAGGCGATGATGGTCGACGCCAACCCCCAGGCGGCGATGCAGGCCTTCATGGCCGGCAAGATCAAGCTGACCGGCGACATGACCAAGGCCATGGCCATGCAGAGCGGCCCGGCCGACCCCGAGCTGACCAAGCGGATCCAGGAGATCACCGCCTGATCCGACGTCGCCGACGTCGATGTCGACTCCGAGGGGCGCCCGCGGGCGCCCCTCGGGCGCGCTCGGGTACGTGCGGCGCGACAGCCAGCCGGCCGGCCGACGGCGCTCGGCGACGGGCGAGGGAAAAAAGAGTGCCGAGCCTGCTGGGGCGGCAGCCTCATCGCGGCGGCTGGGGAACACCGCGTCCGGCATACCGCCCCAACGGGCCCGGCACGCTCCGTAATCTACTCGCTGCGGACAGCTATGTCAGCCCTTCCCAACACAGCCGAAACCAAACTGAATCAAAGTTCGGATCACAGCTCGGCTCTGGGGAGAGACGCCGATGTCGCCCAGCGGGGAGCACCGGGCACCAGAAGAGTGACCCGAAGTCGGTGGTCAGGTCAAGTCCCACTTCAGGAAGCGCAGGTCGAGCACACCCCGCGGCCGCACGAACGCAGTGCGTCAGCGGCGGCGCATGATCAGGTTCACCGGCGTGGCGGTGGAGACCTCGGAGCCCTCGAGCGGCCACGTCGCCAGCACCACGCCGTCGCGCGGCCCGGCGACCTCGCCGACCGAGAGGCCCAGGTCGTCCAGCGTCGACGTCGCCTCGTCGAGCGTCTGGCCCCGCAGGTTGGGCACGTCGACCTGCTCGACGGCCACCACCACGGTGACCGAGTCGCCGGGCTCGACCTCGTCGCCGTCCTCGGGGTCGGTGCCGATCACGTGGCCCGGATCGACGTCGTCGTCGGTGCCGTCCTCGACGTCGACCTCGAGGCCCATCCCCTCGAGCGTCTCGACGGCCTCGGCGTAGGGGCGGCCCCGCACGTCGGGCATGTCGAACCGGTCACCCGACGACACCGCCAGGCGGACCGTCGACCCCTTGGGCACCTGCGCACCGGGATCTCCGTCGGCGAACCCGATGACCACACCCTCGTCGACGTCGCCGTTCGGACGCGGCACGAGCTCGGCCACCAGCTCCGCCTGCTCGAGCGCGGCGGTGGCGTCGTCGCCGGTCATGCCGGCGAGCCCGGCCGGCACGTCGACGAGCGTCGGCCCGTCGGACACGACCACGTGCAGCGTCGCCCCCTCGCGCAGGTCCTCGCCCGCCGCGGGACGGGTCTCGAGGATCTGCCCCCGCACGGTGCCGTCGCGCCGCACGGTCTCGTCGTCGATCTTCCACTCGTAGTCGGCGATCGCGCCCGGCAGGTCGTCGCGCTGCATGCCCACGAGCGACCCGGGCACGGGGTAGCTCGGGATCTGCGACTGCACGTAGACCCAGCCGCCCACGATGCCGACGGTGACGGCCACGACGACCACCACCGCCCCCAGCATCAGCCGCCTTGCGCTGCGGTCGTTGGGCGACATGCCGTCGGGCACGGCGTGCTGACCCGTGCGCCACGGCGGCGGAGCCCCGTGGTGCGACGGCACTCCGCCGGTGGGCTCGCGCACGGCCCGGTCGCGCCGCGACCCGTCGTGGCTGGTCGTGTCGTCGCCCGGGAGCCCGGCGCCAGGGCCGGACAGCCCGCCACCGTCGGGCGGGACGAGGCCCGGCTCGACCAACGGCGACGCAGCCGGCCCGACACCGAACGCGGCGACGGTCCCCGTCGCGCCCGGTCGCGCGGCGCCCGGTCGCGCCGCGCCCGGCGCCGCGCCCGGGCCCGTCGCGTCGGGACGCAGCAGGGTGGCGTCGCGACCGTCGTCGAACTCGCCGAGGTCGCCGGGCGGACCGGCGAGCGGCAGCGGGGCCGGCCGGGACAGGGCCGACGCCGCCTCGACCAGGGTGCGCGCCAGCTCGGCGGCGTCGGACCGCTGGTCGTGGTCGAGACGGCCGGCGGCGACCAGGGCCGGTTGCAGCGGGCCGAGCTCGACCGGCACGTCGACGGGCCGCGCCAGCCGGGCCATCAGCGTGCCGATGGTGGTGTCGGCCGTGAACGGCACCTCGCCCGTCACCGCCTCGACCAGGACCAACGCCAGGGAGTAGACGTCGCTGCGCCCGTCGAGCGCCTCGCCCCGGGCCTGCTCGGGCGACGAGTAGCGGGCGGTGCCCAGCACGGCGCCGTTCGGCTCGGTCCAGCCCGCTTCGGCGATGGCCCGCGCCAGGCCGAAGTCGGCCACCCGCAGGCGTCCGTCGGCACCGAACAGCAGGTTGGCCGGCTTGATGTCGCGGTGGACGAACCCGTGGTGGTGGGCGTGCTCGAGCCCGCGGGCGGCCTCGAGCCCGACGACGAGCGCCTGGGCGGGCGTCAGCCGGTCGCCGGCGTCGAGCATGCCGCGCAGGCTGCCGCCGGCGAGGTACTCGGTCACCAGGAAGGGCGTGGCGTCGTCGCTCCAGTCGTACACGGCCAGCAGGTGCTGGTGGCTCAGCGACGCGGCCGACTGCGCCTCCGCCCGGAAGCGGCGCAGGAACGACTCGTCGTCGGCGAGCGCCGGGTGCAGCACCTTCACCGCCACCCGGCGCCGCAGTCGCACGTCGTCGGCGAGGTACACCTGCGCCGACGCGCCCGACCCCAGCGGAGCGAGGAGGCGGTAGCGCCCACCCAGCACACGACCGATCTGATCGGTCGTGCGGGTCATGGCCACGGCGAGAGATTACCGGTTGACGGGCGGGAGGCCGGGTCGGCGGGGCCCGGCGCCGGGACGGGCCCGCCCCCCGAGTTCCGTCGTCGCCGGCCGGCGCGCGAGGATCGGCGCGCCATGGCCGACACCAGCACCTACAGCACGCGGTTCAAGATCGTGGCGGCGGCCGTGGTCACCGTGGCGGTCGGCATGATCGTCTACGCCTTCATCGGGCTCGACGAGGGCGGCGAGGATCCCGTGCTCCAGGGCGGCGACCGCGCCGTCGTCGAGAACCTCATCCCGCGGCGCAACGCCCAGGTGCCCCAGCAGTCGAACGTGGGCATCGACCTCGTGACGGGCTGGGACGGCACGCTGGTGATCGGCGGGGTCGAGATCCCCCGCGAGCAGCTGCAGCTCACGCCCGAGATCGGGCTGATCGAGTACACGCCGGCCCCGGGCCAGGCGATCGAGGAGCTGGAGAGCGGCGAGAACTGCGTGACCGCGGTGATCTGGAAGGTGTCGGAGGGACGGGGCGTCGACGACCGCTCCATCCCCTGGTGCTTCGACGTGGTCTGAGGCGCCGCCCGCCAGGGGGCTGCCGCGGCCTCCCCCGGCGGCCCCGGGCGGCTCCGACCGCCGGCGCCGTCAGCTCGGCAGCTCGCCGGTGTCGAGCAGGTGGCGGAACCCCTCCTCGTCGAGCACGGGGACCCCGAGCTCCTCGGCCTTCGTGATCTTCGAGGCCCCGGGACCCTCGCCGACCACCACCGCAGTGGTCTTCTTGGACACGCTGCCCGGCGACTTGCCGCCCCGCGACTTGATGGCGGCCTCGGCCTCGTCGCGCGTGAAGCCGTCGAGCGTGCCGGTCACGACCACCGTCAGGCCGGCGAGCACCTTGGGCTGGTTGTCGCCCGCGGGGGCCTCGAAGTTGAGGCCCGCGGCCCGGAGCCGCTCGACGAGCTCGCGGTTGGCCTCGTCGGAGAACCACGTGTGCACCGACTCGGCGATGACCGTGCCCACCCCGTCGGCCGCGGCCAGCGCCTCGACCGACGACGACAGGATCTTGTCGAGGTTGCCGAACGCGGACGCCAGCGCCTCGGCTCCGGCCGGGCCGAGGTGGCGGATGTTGAGCCCGACCAGCAGCCGCGGCAGGGGCCGCCGGCGCGAGGCGTCGATCGACGCCCGCAGGTTGGCGGCCGACGTCTCGCCCATGCGCTCGAGCTTGGTCACCTCGTCCCAGTCGAGGGAGTACAGGTCGGCGACGCTGGCGACCATGCCGGCGTCGACCAGCTGGCGGATGCGCTTCTCGCCGAGGGCGTCGATGTCGAGGGCCCCGCGGCTGGCGAAGTGCTCGATCGCCCCCTGGCGCTGGAAGGGGCACTCGGGGTTGATGCAGCGGTGCTCGCTCTCGCCCTCGGGCCGCACGAGCGTCGACCGCAGCGGGCACGGGCACTCGGTGGGGAACACCCACGGCTTCGTGCCCTTCGGCCGGTCGGCGACGACCGCGCCGAGCACCTCGGGGATCACGTCGCCGGCGCGGCGCACGATGACCCGGTCGCCGGGCCGGACGTCCTTGGCCGCCACCTGGTCCTCGTTGTGCAGCGTGGCCTGGCCCACCGTGACGCCCCCCACGAACACGGGCTCGAGCACGGCGTAGGGCGTCGCCCGCCCGGTGCGGCCGATCGACACGAGGATGTCGTCGAGGCGGGTGGTGCGCTCCTCGGGCGGGAACTTGTAGGCGATGGCCCAGCGGGGCGCCTTGGACGTGAACCCGAGCAGCTCGCGCCGGGCCAGGTCGTCGACCTTGATGACCACGCCGTCGATCTCGTAGTCGAGGTCGTGGCGGTGGTTCTGCCAGTGCAGGCAGTGCTCGAGCACCTCGTCGGGGTTGGAGAGCCGGCGGATCTCGGGGTTGACCGGGAAGCCGAGCGAGCCGAGCCAGTCGAGCGTCTCGTGGTGGCTGGCGAACGTGGGGCCGCCCTCGACCTGCCCCAGCTGGTACGACCACAGCGCCAGCTCGCGGTCGGCGGTGATGCGCGGGTCCTTCTGGCGGAGGGCGCCCGCGGCGGCGTTGCGGGGGTTCACGAACGGGCGGGACTCGGCCGCCAGCTGGCGCTCGTTGAGCGCCGCGAAGGCCGACAGCGCCATGTAGATCTCGCCCCGGACCTCGAGCACGTCGGGTGCGCCCCTGCCCAGCGACTTGGGGATCTGGCCGATGGTGCGCACGTTCTCGGTGACGTCCTCGCCCGTGCGGCCGTCGCCCCGGGTGGCGGCCCGCACGTAGCGGCCGCCCTCGTAGCGGATCGAGATGGCGAGGCCGTCGATCTTGAGCTCGCAGACGTAGCCGACCTCGTCGGACCCCTCGTCGTCGGACGCCGCCGGCGCCCCCGCCAGCCGCCGGTGCAGGCGCTCGACCCAGGCCCGCAGCTCGTCGGCGCCGAACACGTTGTCGAGGCTCATCATCGGCACCGCGTGCTCGACGGGGGCGAAGACCGTCGACTGCGGGGCGCCGCCCACCTTCTGGGTGGGCGAGTCGGGCGTGATGAGCTCGGGGAACTCCTCCTCCAGCGCCTTCAGCTCGCGGAACAGCTCGTCGAACTCGGCGTCGCTGATGGTCGGGGCGTCGAGCGAGTGGTAGCGCCGGTTGTGCTCGGTGACCTCGGCGCGCAACGCCGCGGCGCGCTCCTCGACCTGCTTGTCGGCCATGGGCGGAGGTTAACGACCGGGTGCGGCGACGGCGCGCCGGTTCCGGGCCGCCGGCCGGGGCCGCCGGGCGCGTTCAGGCCCCGAGGGTCACGCCCAGCTCGGTGGCCCGGTCGGCCACGCGCTGCGCCAGCAGGTTGGTGAGCACCAGCACGTGGGCGGCCTGGGCCACGTCGAGGCCCACGAGCCCGCACGCCGGCGTGATCATGGCCTGCTCGACGAGTCGCCGCGGGTCGCAGCCCGCCGCGGCGAGGGCGCCCCACTCGGCCACGAGCCGGCGCCACAGGATCTCCGCGGTCTCGCCGAGCGGCCGGTCGGTCGGCACCGCGCCCCAGGCCAGCCAGCCCCCGCGGTCGAGGAAGTCGGCGACCGCGCCGGGGTGGTCGGCCGCCCCGGCCTCGACCGGCAGCGACAGCATCTGCGGGCCGGCCGCGAGCACGACCGGCCAGTCGGCCCGCCCGCAGCAGTGCAGGCCCGCGAGCGCCCCGCCCTCGGCGCCCTCGATCGCCGCCAGCCGGCCCGACACCAGGTCGAGGGTGTCGTCGACCCCGAGGGGGAACCCCGGTTCGAGGGCGGCCGTGAGGCCGGGCTCGTCGAGGAACACGATGGGGCGGGCGTCGGGGGTGCCCGACCGCACGGCGGCGAGCACCTCGTGCACCCGGGCGTCGACGGCGCGGGCTGCGACCGCGAAGGCACGGGCGGCGGGCACCCCCACGGCGTGCAGCGCCAGCCCGAGCGTGACCGGGCCGGTGAGCTGCAGCTTGAACGGGCCGGAGCGCCCGGCGACCGCGGCCAGGAAGGCGCGCAGGCTGGCGAACGGCTCGCCGTCGATGCCCCCGTCGATCGGCGCCTCGGGGTCGACCGCGGCCTCGTCGACCAGCAACGACCCGTCGGGCAGCACCAGCACGCCGGCGATGCCCCAGGCGGCCTGCGGGATCATCCCCTCGACGGGGGCCCGCTTGGGCAGCGACGGGGCGGCGGGCAGCACGGGCTGGCTGCCGATCGCCAGCTCGACCGCGTCGTCCATGTCGAGGTGCGGCAGGCTGCCGATCGCCGACGACACGCCCACCGGCAGGTCGATCGTTCTCACCGGACCGCCACCCGCGGTCCCCGGTCGTCGGACACGTCGAGCCCCCACTGCACCGAACCCGCCACCTGAAATAGCGACCGGGCGGGACGATCGGCAAATCTCCGGACCGTGGACACGTCCCCCGACGCCCCCGAGACCACGGCGCGCGCCCGCCTCGCAGCGCTCGCCCACTCGCCGTGGCCGGTGCGGGCGGCGTGGCTGATCCTCCCCCTCGTCACCGGACCGGCCATCGGCGACGCGCTGGCCGACGCCAGCCGACCCGTGCAGTCCGTCGCCAGCGTCGGGGCGTGGGCCGGCTGGGCAGCCGTGCTGGTGGCGACGCTGGTACCCACGACCGTCAGCCTGACCGCCCTGCGCGTGGCGGCGCCAAGCGCGGTGGTCGCGGCCCTGGTCGCACTGGTGGCCGACGGCACCGGTCCGGCCACCGTGGTCGGCGTGGCCGGCGCGCTCGTGGCCGCCCTGGCCGCCCTCGCGCCCGAGACCGCCGAGGCGTTCGTCGACGGCTCGTCCTACGGCGACGAGCGGCGCCTGCCCCTGCGGACGCCGGCGGGCCTGCTCGCCGGGCCCGTCGAGCTGGCGTGGTCGGCGGTGGCGGCGGGCATCGCCACCGGTCCCCTGCTGCTCGCGGCCGGGCGGTGGATCGCCGGGCTCGTGGCGCTGGCCGTCGGGCTGCCGGCCGCGTGGTGGGGTGTCCGCGTGCTCCACACGCTGGCCCGCCGCTGGCTGGTGTTCGTGCCGACCGGCGTGGTCGTGCACGACCCGCTCACGCTGCTCGACCCGATCCTGCTGCGCCGCAACCTGGTGGCGGCCCTCGGGCCCGCCCCCGCCGACACGCGGGCCCTCGACCTCACCGGCGGAGCGCCCGGCCTGGCGCTCGAGATCCGGCTCGCCGAGCCCGTCGAGCTGCTGCCCGCCGCGCCCCGGGGGGCGACCGCGGAGCTCGTCGAGGTCGGGGCCGTGCTCGTGACCCCCGCCCGACCGGGGCGCGTCGTCGCCGAGGCGCGCCGCCGGCGCATCGGCTGAGCGGCGGGCCCGGCGACGAGCCAGGCGACGGGGTCAGGCCGACGCGGCCTCGACCGCCAGGGGATCGACGGACGCTGCCCGGGCGGCCGGCGTGGCGCCGAAGGCGGCGAGCACACGGTCGACGAGCTCGGTGACCACCTCGACGTCGGTGGGGATGCCTGCGATGAGCTCGCGGTAGATGACCGTGCCGCCCAGCACGTCGAGGAACATCTCGATGTCGGTGTCGGACGGCAGCTCTCCCCGCTCGACCGCCCGCTCGGCGACCTCGCGGGGCCGGACCCGCCGATCCTTGATGAACTCGGTGAGCACCGTGCGCATGCCGGGATCGACCGACGCCTCGGCGATGACCGCCGGCAGGATGCGCCCCGCGGGCGTGGCGCGCATCTTGCGACCGAGGGCGGTCATCAGCACGACCATGTCGCCGCGCAGGCACCCCGTGTCGACCCGGGGCGGTTCGAGCCCCAACCGCTGGGCGGTCTCGAGCAGCAGCGCCGCCCGCGTCGGCCAGCGGCGGTAGACGGTCGCCTTGCCGCACCTCGCCCGCGCCGCCACCTCGTCGACGGTGAACCCGGCGGGGCCCCTGTCTGCGAGCACCGACACCGCGGCGTCCATGATGGCGGCGTCGGCACGCACGTCGCGCGGGCGGCCCGGCCGGCGCTCGCCCGGCGCCTCGGTGCCGGTGGAGGTCATCGCCCGTCGGCCGGGACCGGGGCGTCGACCGGCGCGGGGCCGTCGCCGCCTCCCGTCGGGCGGTCGCCGGCGAGGTCGCCGTGGACGGTCGGGCGCACGCCGTCGACATCGCCGTCGACGGACGGGCGGTCACCGGACGGACGGCCACCGTCGATGTCGCCGCCGACGGGACCGGCGGCAGCGGGACGGTCGGCGCCCGCCGCCGGGGGTGCGGCGTCGGCCGGGGTCGGGCCGTCGTGGGGCGCCCCGCCCGCGCGCCCCTCGTGGTCGTGGGCGCGGGCGGGCAGGTAGACGGCGGTGAGGACGGCCCCGACGACGAGGGCGGCGGCGCCGACGATGAACGCCCGCCCCATCCCGTCGGCGAACCCCGACGACGCCACGTCGGCGAGCGCCCGCCCCGGGGCGCCGCCGAGGCGCTGGGCGATCTCCATGGCTGCGCCCACCTGGTCCTTGATGGCGGTGGCCGCCTCGGCGGGCACCGGCTGACCGGCGATGGCGTCGCTGACCCGGGGGCGGTAGGTCGAGCTCATGACCGAGCCCAGCACGGCGACGCCGAGGGCGGCGCCGATCTCGCGGGTGGTGTCGTTCACGGCCGAGCCGACACCGGCCTTGGCCGGCGGCAGCGAGCCCATGATCGACTCGGTCGCCGGCGGCATGACGAGGGCGAGGCCGACGGCCAGCACGATCAGCGCGACCACCACCTGGCCGTACGTGGCGCTGGCCTCGAGACGGCTGGCGAGGAGCAGCCCCGCCGCGCCGAACAGCAGCCCGGTCGTGACCACGACCTTGCTGCCGAGCCGCTCGACGATCTTCGCCGAGAGCGGGGCGACGACCATCTGCACGCCCGCCATCGGCAGCAGCCGGATGCCCGCCTGCAGGGCCGTGTACCCCAGCACGGACTGCAGGAACTGCGTGAGCAGGAAGAGCGAGCCCATCATGGCGAAGAACGTGAGCATGAGGGCCCCGCTGGCGGCGCTGAAGCGGGGGTTGGCGAAGAAGCTCATGTCGAGCATCGGGGTGCGGGTGCGCCGCTCCCACACGATGAAGGCGGTGAGCAGCACAGCGGCGACGCCGAAGGCTCCGAGCACCTCGGGGTCGGTCCAGCCGTGGGCGCCCTCGATGATCGCCCACACGAGGGCCACGAGCCCGACGATCGACAGCACGGCCCCCACCAGGTCGACCCGCGGGGCGGAGGGGTCGCGCGACGTGGGCACGAACAGCTGGCCGAGCACCAGGGCGACGACGACGACGGGCACGTTGACCAGGAAGACCGAGCCCCACCAGAAGTGCTCGAGCAGCCAGCCGCCCGTGACCGGCCCGATGGCGACCGCCATGCCGGCCGTGGCCGACCAGATGGCGATGGCCTGGGCCCGCTCGCGCCGGTCGGTGAAGACGTTGGTGATGATCGACAGGGTCGCCGGCATGATCAGCGCGGCACCGATGCCCATGATCGCCCGGGTGGCGATGAGGTGGTCGGCGCTGGTGGCGAAGGCCGAGGCGACCGACGCCGACCCCATGATCGTCAGGCCGACGGCCAGGGCCCCGCGGCGGCCGAAGCGGTCGCCGAGCGAGCCCATGGTCAGCAGCAGGCCGGCGAAGACCAGGATGTACGAGTCGACGACCCACTGCAGCTGGCTGGTGGAGGCGTCGAGGTCGCGCTGCAGCGTGGGGAGGGCGACGTTCACGATCGTGTTGTCCATCACGATCAGCAGCAGGCTGAGGCACATCACCCCGAGGACGACCCAGCGGCGGCGATCGCTCCCGGTGGCGGCGGCACCGGGTGGCGCGGTGGTGGTCTGCATGGCGGGGCTCCTGGGCGGGAGGGAGGGCGAGCGGCGGATCGGATTGCGAGACGGGCTGGTCCGCAACCCTTCGAGCGTGCGCCCCCGATTTCCAGAACGCAAGAGTTCCGGAACGATCGCGTCCGTGAAACCCGTCACACCCGCGTTCGTGGGCCGCTCCCACTGCGTTCCCGTGCGTCGGCGCGACCTCCGCGATCAGGGCCCGGTGGGGTGGGTCAGCAACCGAGCGCCACGCCGCCGCCGACCACCTCGTCGCCCTCGTACAGCACCACCGACTGGCCCACCGCCACACGGCGGTGCGGCTCGGCGAAGCGCACCTCGACCTCGCCGTCGGTGAGCCGCACCTCGGCCGGCCGCGGCGCGCCGTGGGCGCTGCACTGGACGTCGACCCGGCCGGGCCGGGGACCGTCGGCCCACACGACCTGCCCGATCGTGACCCGGTCGGACAGCAGCTCGTCGGCCGCGCCGACGCGCACCGTCGCTCGCGCGACGTCGACGTCGACCGCGTAGCGGGGCGCCCCGCCGCCGGCGAGCCCGAGGCCCCGCCGCTGGCCGATCGTGACGAGCTCGACGGCCTCGACCCGCCCCACCCGGGCGCCGGCGGAGTCGACGACCCGGCCGGGGCGCAGCGCGATGCGGTCGCCCAGGAACCCCTGGCGCCCCGCGGTCGACGTGATGAAGCACACGTCCTGGCTGTCGGGCTTGTCGGCGGTGCGCAGCCCGAGGGCGTCGGCCTCGGCTCGCACCGCGGCCTTCGTCGTGTCGCCCACCGGCAGGAGGGTGCGGGCCAGCTCGGCCTGGCCGAGCACGTACAGCACGTAGCTCTGGTCCTTGGCCGCGTCCGCGCCCCGGGCGAGCCGCCGGGTGCCGTCGGGCCGCGTCACGACCCGGGCGTGGTGGCCGGTCGCCACCGCGTCGAACCCGAGGGCATCGGCCCGCCGCAGCAGGCGGTCGAACTTCAGGTGCCGGTTGCACTCGATGCACGGGTTGGGCGTCGCCCCCCGGCGGTGGGCGTCGACGTAGGGGGCCACGACCCGGGCCTCGAAGTCGTCGCCGAAGTTCCACACGTGGTGGGCGACGCCGAGCTGCTGGGCCACCCGGCGGGCGTCGTCGACGTCGCCGACCGAGCAGCAGCCCGTGTCGGACTCGCCGCCCCACAGCTTCATCGTCACGCCCACGACCTCGTGGCCCGCCCCCAGCAGCCGCGCCGCGGCCACCGACGAGTCGACCCCGCCCGACATCGCCACCAGGACCTTCACGCCGCCGCCTCCCGCAGGCGGGCGACGGCGGCGGGGACCACGCGGGCGGCGCGGTCGACGTCGGCGTCGGCGGTCGACCACCCGAGCGTGAGCCGCAGGGCCCCCGAGGCGAGGCCGGGGGCGACGCCCATGGCCGCCAGCACGTGCGAGGCCTGCTGGGCGCCGCTGGCGCACGCCGAGGCCGCCGAGGCGCACAGGCCCGCCTCGTCGAGCAGGAACAGCAGCGCCTCGCTCTCGACGCCGGGGATGCACACGTGCAGGGTGCCCGGGAGGCGCCGGTCGCGGGGCGCGCCGGTCTCGACCAGCCCCGGGATCGCCGCCGCCAGGGCGTCCCCCAACCGGTCGCGCTGCGCAGCCACGCGGGCCGCCGTCTCGGCCCGGGTGGCGGCGACCACCCGGAGGGCGGCGGCGAACCCGACGATGCCGGCCACGTCGTGGGTGCCGCTGCGCAGCTCGCGCTCCTGTCCCCCGCCGACGGCCACCGCCCGGAGCGGCATGCCGCGCCGGGCGACGAGCGCGCCCACGCCCTGCGGCCCGCCCACCTTGTGCGAGCTGAGGCTGACCAGGTGGGTGCCGGCGAGGCGGTCGGGCAGGTCCAGCCACGCGGCGGCCTGCACGGCGTCGGCGTGCACGGCGGCGCGCGGCGCCCGCCGGCGCACGACGTCGGCCACCTCGGCGACCGGCTGCACGGTGCCGACCTCGTTGTTCGCCACCATCACCGAGACCAGCGCGGCGTCGGGCCCGACCAGGCGCTCGAGGGCCTCGAGGTCGACGGCGCCGTCGGCGTCGACCGGCACCGTGCGCCCGCCGGCGCGGGTCACCGCCCGGAGCACGGCCTCGTGCTCGACCGCGCTGCACAGCACCCCACCGGGGCGGGCCGCCAGCGACCCGGCGACGGCCAGGTTGTCGGCCTCGGTGCCCCCGCTCGTGAACACGACCTCGCCGGGACGGCAGCCCACGACCTCGGCCACGGCGTCACGGGACTCGTCGACGGCCTGGCGGGCGCCGCGCGCCACCCGGTGGGCGCCCGACGGGTTGCCGAACCGCTCGCCCAGCCACGGCAGCATCGCGGCGCGCGCCTCGGGCCGCAGCGGCGTGGTGGCCGCGTGGTCGAGGTAGCAGGTCGGATCGGGCACCGGACAAGTCTCGCAGCCGTACCCGGCCACGCCACCCCCGGCACGCCGTCGGGCCGGCTACCAGGGACGGTCGATCGGCGGCTGCCCGCCGTACGGCGGCGGCGCCCCGTACGCCCCCGCAGCGCCGTACGCCGGCCCCCCGTGCTGCGCCGCGTACGCGTTCGGCACGTGCAGGCGCTGCCACCGGGCCGCCACGCACTCGAGGAAGGCGTGCGGGTGCACGTTGGGCGGCGGCGTGTGGCCGATGCGCAGGGCCACGGGGTTGGCGATGCGCACGGCCAGGTGGTCGCGGGCCCCCGGCTTCAGCTCGGGGACCCGCAGCAGGTAGCTGCGGATCAGGCCGTAGGTGTCGGCGTCGAGCGCCGTCACGTCGAGCGAAGAGGTGTACTGGTCCCACCCGTAGGGCGGGCGGAACCACGCCGCCTGGGGCGCGGCGCCGGCGGTGCGCTCGCGCACGACGATCGTGCCGGCCGCCATGTCGCCCAGCCGCTGGTCGCGGGCCGAGAGCAGCACCGCGGTCACCGCGATGAACCCGATCGGCACGAGGAAGAAGTCGACGAGCCCGACGACGGCCCGCAGGAACGACTGCTGGAACCGCTCGGTCGTGCCGTCGGCACCCACCACGCGCAGGCCCATCGCCGCCTTGCCCGGGGTGCGCCCCCGCCCGAAGGTCTCGAACCCGCAGAACCAGACGAACACCGTGAGCAGGCTGCCCACCACGGCGATCACCGTGTTGGCGGTGCCGGCGTCGTCGCCGGCGAGGGTGACCACCAGCAGGACCAGGCCGAGGATGATGAGGCCGAGGGCGATGGCGTCGATGAGGATGGCGATGGCGCGCGAGGCCACGCCGGCGCGCTCGAAGTCGAGCACCACCGCCTCGGGCGTGACGATCGGTTGGACCGCGGGGCCTCCTGCCACGGCGGCACGCTACATCGGCCGCGCACCCCCGGTGACCTGCGGGCCCCGCAGCCGCCGGTCGCCTCCGCCGCCGCGCACTAGCGTCACCCCGGCCGTGGACATCGACAGCTTCATCTCGCGCAACCAACCCGCTTGGGACCGCCTCGACGAGCTGTCGGGCCGCGCCGGCCGCGGCGGCCGCAAGCTCACCGCGGCCGAGGTCGACGAGCTGGTCGACACGTACCAGCGGGTGTCGTCCCACCTGTCCTACGCCCGGGCCGCCTTCGGCGACCCGGCGCTGACCGGCCGCCTCAGCCGCACGGTCGGTCAGGCCAACGGCGTCATCTACGCCTCGCGGTCGCGCCCCCTGCAGGCCGTGAGCGACTTCTTCGCCTGGCGGTTCCCGGCGGCCGTGTGGCAGAGCGGGCGGTTCATCGCCGTCAGCGCCGCCCTGCTGCTGGTGCCGGCCGTCGTCGTCGCCGCGTGGATCGCCACCAGCGACGAGGCCCTCGAGGCGTCGGCGCCCGATGCCGTCCGCGAGGCCTACCTCGAGGACGACTTCGAGTCGTACTACTCGTCCGACCCCGCGTCGCAGTTCGCCACCGAGGTCACGGTCAACAACATCCAGGTGGCCTTCACCGCGTTCGCGTTCGGGGCGGTGCTGTGCGTGCCGGCGGCGCTGTCGATGGTGGTCAACGGCGCCACCGTCGGGTTCGCCGCCGGCCTGTTCGCCGACGCCGGCCAGCTCGGCAAGTTCTTCGGCCTGATCCTGCCCCACGGGTTGCTCGAGCTGACCGCGGTGGTCATCGCCGGCGCGGCGGGGATGCGGCTCGGGTGGGCGGTCATCGCCCCCGGCGACCGCACGCGCGCCGACGCGCTCGGGCGCGAGGCCCGCCGGGCCGGGGTGATCGCCCTCGGGCTGGTCCTGGCGTTCGTCGTCGCGGGCACGATCGAGGGGTTCGTGACGGGGCGGGGGGTCCCGACGGGGCTGCGGGTCGGCGTCGGCGTCGCCGCCGAGCTGGCGTTCGTGGGGTGGATCGTCGTGCAGGGCCGAGCGGCCACCCGCCGCGGCATCACCGGCGAGGTCGGCGAGCTCGACCGCGGCTGGGACGAGCTGGCCACCGCCCGCGAGCGGGCGTGGGCGGCGCCCGTCTGACCGCTCCGTCCGCAGGTCCGGCTCGCCGGCTTGGCCGTCGCCGACGGCGCCGCCGCGGCCCGGGCCCGGCCGCAGCCGGGGGTCAGAGCCGGCCGGTGGCCTTGACGGCGAGGTAGGCGTCGGCCAGCGCCGGCGCCAGCTCGCCCGGGGTGGCGTCGACCACGGTGGCGCCCAGCCCCCGCAGCCGCGCCACGGTGCGGGCCCGGGCCTCGAGCGCGCCGACCGCCGCCGCCTGGCGGTAGGCCCCGGCGGCGTCGTCGGCGGGGCCCCGGGCCCAGCGGGCCACGTCGGGGTCGCGCACGCCGGCCACCACGACCAGGTGCTCTCGCAGGATCAGGGGCAGGGCGGGCGCCAGCCACTCGTCGACCGCGGGGGCGACGAGGTCGGTCAGCACCACCAGCAGCGTGCGCTTGCGGTAGCGGGCCAGCGTCTCGGTGAACGCCCCGGCGTAGTCGCTCTCGGCCAGCACCGGTTCGAGCACGTACAGCGCCTCGACGACCTTGGCGAGCTGGCCCTTCCCCCCGGCCGGCGGCACCGCGGCGCGCACCTCGCGGTCGAACGCCACGACGCCGCAGCGGTCGCCCAGACCGGTCGCCACCGCGGTGAGCATCATCACCGCGTCGACGGCGTGCTCGACGCGGGGCACGCCGTCGACCCGCCCGGCCATCACGCGCCCGTTGTCGAGCAGGACCACCACCGTCTGGTTGCGCTCCGCCCGGTACTCGCGCACGATCGGCCGCCCGGCGCGGGCGGTGGCCGCCCAGTCGACGCGGCGGAACTCGTCGTCGACCGCGTACTCGCGGAGCCGGTCGAACTCGGTGCCCGACCCGAGGCCCCGGGCCGACCGCAGCCCGACCTCGAGGATGCGGGCCCGGCGGATGCGCAGCTCGGCCTGGTCCTTCGACCGGAACGACGGGAACACCTGCAGCACCCCGGGCACCACCAGCGCGGCCTGGCGGGCACCGAGCCCCAGCGGGCCCTCGACGCGCACGACCAGCTCGGTCGGCGTGAACCGCCCCCGGCGCGCGGGGCGGATGGCGGTCGAGGCCTCGAGGGTGCCGCCCCGGGGCAGCCGGGCCGCCGTCCGCCGGGTGTCGGCCCGCAGCGACGGCGCCAGGTCGTCGGCCAGGGCGACGCGCAGGGCGCGGCGCCGGGGGTTGCGCACCGTCCACGCGATCTCGGCCGTGGCCCCGAGCGTGACCGCCGGCGGCAGCCGCCGCCGCACGGGGAGGCTCGCCGGGGACGGGGCCGCCAGGGCGTCGAGCAGCGCCACGGCCAGGAGGGCGCCGTTGGCCACCGCCAGCTCGACGAGCACGCCCCCGCCCGGCAGCGCCCACAGGACCACCGACACGGCCGCGGCCACGACCGCGAGCCGCCGCGTGGGCGCCAGCCCGTGGCGGCGGGCCGGGGGGCGGTCGGGGACGTCCACGTCAGCGGGGCACGGGGGTGGCGGCCAGGATGCCGTCGAGCACGCCGTCGGCGGTCGTGCCCTCGAGCTCGAGCTCGGGCCGCAGCTGGAGGCGGTGCCGCAGGCACGGCTTCACGACCGCCTTGACCTCGTCCGGGGTGACGAACTGCCGGCCGGCGAGCCACGCCCAGGCCTTCGCCGCGTGCAGCACCATGGCGGCCCCCCGGGGCGAGACGCCGAGCGTGACGGCCGGCGCCGTGCGGGTGGCCCGGGCGAGGGCGACGATGTACGCCAGCACCGACGGCTCGACCCGGATGTCGAGGATCTGGGCCCGGGCGGCGGCGATGTCGGCGGCGTCGGCCACGGGCCGGACCCCGGCGGCGGCGGTGTCGTGCGGGTCGAGGCCGCGGTCGTGGCGCGCCAGGACCTCCTGCTCCTGGGCGGCGCTGGGATACGCCACGACCAGCTTGAACAGGAAGCGGTCGAGCTGTGCCTCGGGCAGCGGGTAGGTGCCCTCGTACTCGACCGGGTTCTGGGTGGCGATGACGATGAACGGGTCGGGCAGGGGGTGGGCGGCGCCCTCGACGCTGACCTGGCGCTCCTCCACCCAGTC
>Ga0111538_10003191_pt1 | contig 22978 bp, 21 predicted proteins | sample SoiMethybrSBSTD1_FD_79669 | JGI IMG/M metagenome (GOLD analysis project Ga0111538, IMG submission 79669) | Bulk soil microbial communities from a Populus tree surrounding site in Tennessee, USA - Soil MetaG P. TD hybrid SBSTD1 (version 2)... | ecosystem: Environmental > Terrestrial > Soil >...
CCTCGGTCGACAGCCGCAGATTCAAGAGCAGTTCCAGCCCGTTGCTGCCGGCGAGAATCAGCGTGCGTCGCGCCTGCGACAGTTGTCGCTGCACGTCGGGCGCGTAGCGGGCCGCGAACTCCGGTCGTCGCGAGGCGAGATACTGGCGCGCGTTGCTCAGGCTGGCGGCGAGGAGCGACGTGGGCCGCCAGGGCGCCGTGTCGCCGTACGGAAAATTCCGCGGCACTCGTGCGCCGGCCGGCAGCGGCAGCGCTTCAAGGAAGGCGTGCTGCGCCGGACTCAGCGCGCAGCGAGCCGCATCGCTCTGGCCGGTCAGAAAGACCACCTGGATCGGCAGTGCCGGTGGCGCGTCCGTCAAGATCAAACCGGCCGGAAATCGTCGTTCGCGAAGACGACGTACCGTCGCGTGCGCCAGCGAATCGTCCGGCGGCACGCCGCGTCAACGAGATGGAAAGGTTGGAGGAGCTCGGCGGCGATCGACAGCACGGGCGCATGGCGGCTCCGCCCGGTGATCACGCGCTGGACCACGACCAGTGTCGTCGCGCGCACCGCGAGTATTCCGATCGCGATCCCTGCGCTGGTCCAGCCTGGCACGAGGACGGCCGTCGCGAGGACCGTCCAGAGCAGCCACGGCGGCAGGACATGGAGCAGCGCGATGAGCGCGCGCCAGGCCGGCGGCCGGTCGCGCACGAGCAGCAGCGCGAACAGAAACCACCGGTGCATGAGCGATCGGTAGTGGCTGGCGTCACGGACGGTCGTCGCCACGAAGTGGGGCACCGGCGTCTGCGCAATCGTGCCGGACGCGTCCTGAACCCGCCGCGCGACCGCCAGGTCGTCCGCAAGCTGATTCCAGAGCGGACCGAAGCCTCCGAGAGACGTGAGCGCAGCGGGAGTGATCGCGTACGCCATGCCGTTGATGGTGGGTGGCGGCCCGAAGTGCAGGAGCGGCAGATAGGTGAGTGCCGCGTTGTTGTTCACGAACTGCGACACGAGACGCGAAAACACGTTGCCGCCATCCGCGCAACACGGCAGGCCGGTCGCGAGCATGTGCGTGTCGAGGGCCGCGAGGAGCGCGCCCAGACCCGCCCGCGTCACTCGTGTGTCGTCGTCGAGCACGACGAAGGTGCCGGCAGTGACTGCAGCCCTCGCCTGCTCGAGCTTGAACAGCTTCGGGTTGACGCCGGCCGGCGGTGGTGTCGTCAGCACCCGTTCGATGCGGTGCGCCGGGTGATCGCGCTGCAACCGTGACGTAATGTCGTCAGCATCCACGTCGCCTTGATCGATCAGCCAGAGGAACCGCGCTTCCGGGACGGTCTCGAGATTCCCGCGAAGCGCCGCTTCGAGATCAGGATCGCCGCTCAGAATGGGCTGGACGATCGTCGCGGTTGACAGGTCCGGATCTCGCACCCGCACGGCATAGCGCCGCTTGTAAGCGATCGCGAGATCCGCCTTGATCGCGAGGATCGCGACATACAGGGCCGCGGCGATCGCGGTTACGACAACTGCCATTGCGCCCGCTGCCAGTTGACGAACTCGGCCACACCGCGTTCCAGGCTCACCGACGGCGGCCCGAATGTTGAAACTGCCCGGCTGACGTCGAATGTTTTCGACCAGGCGAACACGCCGACCCCGAAGCGGGTGACCGGCGGCTCGCCGGGCAGTCGCAGCAAGCGATAGGCGGCTTCGCTCACCCGCGCGGCGAGCATCGCCACGGTGAGCGACACGGTCCGCGTCGGGCGCGGGACGCGCAGCCGATCGAACACATCGAGGAGGAACGGCAGCATCGCGACCGGCTGATTGTTCGTCAGATTGAACGTCCGTCCGGGCGCGAGCGGACTCGTCGCCGCCGCGTACAGGTAGTCGGCGAGCGTGTCGATGTAGATGAGATCGCCGACGGCCTGGCCGCGGCCGTTGTCGATGAGCGGCAGGCGTCCGCGGACCGCCGCGTTGAGAAGGCGCGGGAACAGGACCGTGTCACCGGGGCCAAACACCGCGCGCGGGCGCACGATGCACCACTCGCCCGGGTACTGTCGCACGAGCCGCTCGCCGTCGTGCTTGGTGCGCGCGTACTCGTTCACGAACGCGGGCCCGATCGGTGATTCTTCGGTCAGCCCGAGCTGATCGCCGTCGCGGTAGAACACCGAGCTCGACGACACGTAGACGAGCCGTGGCGTTCCGCGCCGGCGGCAGTAGTCGATCACGTGGCGCGTCGCGTCCACGTTCTGGCGCTGGTATTCTCCGCGCGTTCCCCACGGCGAGGCTCGGGCCGCGGCATGGACCACGACATCCGGCTCGAGCTCGAGATCGATCGGTCGCGTCAGGTCGATCGAGGTGTAACCAGCCATGTCCATCGGCCGGCGCCCAATCCCGTGCATCACCAGGCCGCGCGCGTCGCGAAACCGGCGGACGAACGCGCCGCCGACGAATCCGGACGCGCCGGTGACGAGGATCTTCACGCGATCGCCTCAGGCACCGACGTTGCCGCGGACGTCGTCCGGCGGATCCGGCAGCACTTGCCGCCAGGCGCGTCGTCCTGCCACGGAGCGAATGTCATCGACGGCGCGATCACGCGCTGCTCGGCAAAGAGCGCCAGGAGCTCGGCACGGATCGCCGCGGACGCGCCCGGGTCGGATGCCGCGAGCCTCACGACGAGCCCGGCGTCGGTCTGGACGATGCGATAGTCGCGCACGTGTTCACCGCCGATCGTCATCGCGCGGCGCATCAGGTCAGGAAAAATCGGGTGCGGTGTGCCGGTGCCGCGCGCCGGCAGGTACAGCACGCTGTCGCGACGGCCGTCAACGGCCGCGAGCGCGAGGCTGACCCGCCCGCAGGAGCACGGCGCGTCGGCGACGCGGAGGACATCATCGAGGCGATAGCGGACGATGAGCTGCGTCTCGCGAGTGAAGTCGGTGACGATGGGATGGAAGCGGCGGTGGCCGGGATCGAGCCACTCCGGCTCGACGTGCACGCATTCTTCGTTGAGATGGAGCCGGCCCGCGGGACAGGTGGCGCCAAGAAATCCTTCGGTCGCTTGATAAATCTGCTGGACCGGCCGGCCGAATGCGCGTTCGATGAGCGCCGCATCCTCCAGTTCCAGCGTTTCGGCGACGGAAATGACCTGGCGAGGCCGGATCGGCAGATCGCCTCCGAGGGAGATCTCCGCCAGTCGGCGCAACACCGTCGCCGGCGCGACGAGCACGTGTGGCGGCCGGGTAGTCAGGGCGGTCACGTGCCGCTCGAGCGGTTGCAGCAAATCGCAGAAAACGAAGGTGAGCCGGCGGCTGCCGAGCGTCGAGTACAGATTGCTGTTGGCGCGGAGGAAGAACGCGACCGAGAGCGGCGGCCGCCATGGCGATGCGAGACGCGCGAGCGACTCGCGCGTCAACGTCCGGGCCAGCATCACGGCCGCCCAGATCATGCGCTCTCGCCGGCTGACCAGAAACAACCCGCGCTCACCGGACGTTCCGCTCGAGAGACCGACCGTGAGATCGCCGATCTCCGGCCGGAAATCGCGGGACCGTTCTGCCGCGAGCGCGGCCGCCATCGCATCGGCTCGCCGGATCCCGCGCGTGTTGAGATCGTCGAAACGCGTGACGAGCGTCCGCTTGTCCACGATGGGCAGCTCCGCGAGATGCCACGCCGGCCGTCCGTAGAACGGCGCTTGCGGCAGTCGATCGCGAAGGAAACGGCGGAGCCGCCGTTCCTGCCAGGCGAGGAGCGCGCCGCGATTGGGCCAGCGCCGGCCCCATCGTGTCCGCGCGAAGCCCACCGCCGCCGCGCCGACGTCCAAGGCGCGCGTCACGACGGCAGGCTCCACGCTGACCGCAGCGCGGCAATCGACGCCGCGCAGTGCGACGGGACGATCGAGAGATCGGGTTGCGATCGCGCCAGCGTGCCGAGGTCATCGAGCGTTCGCCGATACGCGCGCCAGTCGTACAGCACCGCGCGGGCGAGCCACGCCGGCGGACGGCCCTCGCGAAAGGCCCGGGCCGACCAGCACGCGTCGGCGGCCAGCAGACAGCGCCGGCCGTCGCGGCCGCGCACCGCGAGCCCCATCTGCGCGGCGCTGTGGCCGGGAAGGGGAACGGCGACGAGCGTCCCGTCGCCGAGGAGATCGAAACCGGAACGGAACGGCCCCCATCCCGCGCCGAGATCGCGCTGCGGCGAGGCCTCGGCGAGATCGAGCCGTTCGCCAAAGTCGGACGGCAGCAGCGCCGGCAGAAAGCCCTGGCGCACGCCGGCCAGCCGCCCGAGGCGGCGTGCGGCATCGATGTCGGCGCCGAGCGCGGTGAACCGCGCCCGTGTCAGGTCGCGCAGCCCGGCGATATGGTCGGCGTGCAGGTGTGAGATGAGCACGCGGCTGATGTCGTCCAGGCCGACGCCAAACCGCTCGAGCTGCGCGCCAAGCCGCGCTTCGGGCAAGAGCGTCATCGGCGTCAGCCAGCGATACAACCGTTCCGGCAGCGGCGACGTCGCGGTGTCGAATCGGTCAGCGTAGCCCGTGTCGTACAGGATCGCTCCGGCCTCGGGATGCAGGATCAGTACGACCAGCGCCGGAAACCGGCAGGCGCGCCAGCTGCCGCCCCGGATCGTGATCCACTCCGGGTGACGGCAATGGCCCACTTCCATCAGATGAATGTCAACCCCGGTGGCCATCGTTGTTTCAGTACCGCATCACGACGCCGCCGAGGCTGACGCCGGCGCCGCTGCCGAGGAGCAACGCGGTGTCACCGCGCTTGAGGCGGCCCGACGCGATGGCCGCGTCAAGCGCGCTCGGCAGCGACGCCGCGACCTGGTTGCCGTGGTCGGCGTAGATGTCGATCACGCGATCGCGGCAGATGCCCAGCCGCCGTGTGACGTGGCGCATGCCCAGATGACTGGCCTGATGCGGCACGAGCAGGTCGATCTCGCGCCGTTCGACGCCCGCCGTCCGCAACAACGTGCCCACGAACGCGTCGATGTGTTGCGCGACGAGGCGGAAGACCGCCGGGCCGTCCATCCGGAACTGGGCCAGCCCGACGTAGTCGCCGTTGCTCCGCGATGGGTGATGGCGCGATCCGCCGGCGCGGATCTCGCAAAAGTGGGCGCCCTCGCTGTACGTCGAGAACGCGCTCGCGAGCAGGCAGGACGCCGATCCGGCGGCCGGACCGAGCACCGCGGCGGCGGCTCCGTCGCCGAAGATTGCGGACGCTTCGAGCCGCGTCCAATCGAGCGCGCAGCTGGCGATGTCGGCGGCGACGACGAGCACGCGGCGATACCGGCCGGCGGCAATCGGCCAGGACAATGTATCCAGGGCGGTCAGGAATCCGAGGCAGCTCGCGCCGATGTCGAAGGCCGGCACGCCGCTCTCTCCGAGGCCGAGCTCGCGATGGATCAGCGCGGCATTGCAGGGCATCGCCTGATCCATGCTCGCGCTGGCCGCGACGACGCATTCGACGTCGCCGAGATCGACACCGGCGGCGGCCAACGCGTGCCGCGCCGCCTCGGCGCCGAGAGCCGCGGCGCTGCGCTCCGTCTCGACGTGCCGCACGCGGACGCCGCTCCGTCGCTGCACCGTGCCGGACGGCAGTCCGAGGCGCACGTCCAGCTCACGGGAAGTGACCTGACGTCCGGGACGCGCGACACCGGTGCCGAGGACGCGGACCGGCCGCGCCGTGGCTGAGGAGCTCACGACGCACCCTTGCGGGGCTCGTTCGACATCGCGGTCATGTTACCCTCCCTCCCGGGAGCTGCCCATGAGAACGTTGTCCGCGATCGCCGTCCTCGCGGCCGGCTGGAGTGTTCACGCCCTCCAGGACCCGCCGCCACGCGACTGGATCGATCCGGCGACCGGTCACCGCATCGTCCGGCTGACAGACGATGCCGGAGGCTCGACGCTGTACTTTCACGACAACGCGTTTTCGCCGGAAGGCGACAAGCTGATGTTCAGCACGCCCGGCGGGATTGCGGTCGTTGACGTCGCGAAGATCGGGACGGCGGACCTGAGGACGTCGATCGTCACCTCGAGCGCGCGGGGCGGATACTTCGCACGGCGGAGCCGTGAGATCTACTACCTCGCCGCCGCGCCGGGCGCGGCGCGCGGCGGCGGCACGCTGATGGCCGTGAACGTCGATACGAAGAACACGCGCGAGGTGAAGAACGCACGCGGGTTCATCAACGCCGACGAAACGCTGTCGGTGAGGAAGAACGGGATGGCGCAGGATCCCGACGGCAAGTACCCGCGCCCGCCGGTGCGTCAGGCCGTGCCGCAGCTCCAGCGCATGTTCCCCGGCAAGCGCATGGAGGATCTGACGCCCGACCAGCAGTACTCCGTGAAGAAGGAGGACGGGCTCGCGGCGCGCGCGCTCAACCCCGGCCTCCAGTCGTTCATCTTCACAGATCTGAAGACGGGCGAGGCGCTCGAGACCGGCTTCCAGTACGGCGACCTCAATCACATACAGTTCAACCCGGTCGATCCGCAGCTGCTTCTTTACTGTCACGAGGGCACGTGGCACGAGCTCAATCGCACGTGGACCATTCGCAGCGACGGCAGCCAGATGCGGTTGATGCACAAGCGCACGATGGACATGGAGATCAACGGCCACGAGTGGTGGAGCCACGACGGCAAGACGGTGTGGTTCGACCTGCAGACGCCGCGGAGCCAGGTCTTCTGGATCGCCGGCGTGAACCTGGCCACCGGGAGGACGGTGCGCTACCACGTGGAGCGCGACTGGTGGAGTGTCCACTTCAACAGTTCGCGCGACGACACGATGTTTGCCGGCGACGGCGGCGACGCGTCACAGGTCGCGTACGCCACCGACGGCATGTGGATCAATCTCTTCCGCGTCCAGCCGAACGACACCATTACGCGCGAGCAGCTCGTGGACATGCGCAAGCACAACTACGTGACGGGCAAAGGCGGTGTCGAGCCCAACGTGCACGTGACGCCCGACAAGCGATGGGTGATCTTCACCGGCCAGTTCGGATCGCAGCCGCGGCACGTGTACGCGGTGGAGATCGAGAAGAACAAGGGCAAGTAAGAAAACCGCGGCTCGATCCATAACACGGAGAGCACAGATTTCACGGAGCACACGGACTCAAGGGGTTAACCCCTGGGATCCCGTGTTCTCAGTGAAGCTCCGTGGCTTCCGTGTTTTGGATTGAAGAGCCGAGTGCCCGGACGTAGGGCGGCTCGGGCTGTGAGCCGCCGAACAAAGAGTCTTCGCGGGGAACGCGTCAGGGCAGAGAGTAGTCGAACTCGTAATAGTGCTGCTTGTCCACGATCTTGATCGTCATCGTTCCGCTCAAGCCCGCCAGGTCGCCATCGCCTGAGTCTGGCACGACCAGGATCGTGAGCTGGGTGGCACCGCGGGTCATGATCCCCGTGTGATGCAGGGAAAAGCTGCCGCGGCGGCCATCGAGGGTTCCGATCACCCGCTCGACCGCCACGTAGACGGCTGACTCCTTCGTGCCGGTGCCCGCGGTGAGCATCTCGCCTTTGCTCGTCCCGTCAAGGTCTCCGTGAAACCGCTTGTCGAGCGACATCCGGCCGAGAAGCGATCCCTCGCCGGCGTCCGGCGCCGGCAGCGGCGCGACTTTGACGTCGAACGAACCGGTTGCGCGCGTGGTCATGAATCCATTCTTCACCACGAAGCTCACGAAGAGCACGAGGAAGTTCTTTGGCGGATGTTCTTCGAGTGCCGCACGGAGCGCTTGGCCGTAGGGGGGTCGGGTTTCGACCCGCCGACATGGCACGCGGGTGAGTCGTCCTCGCGAGCGTCCTCAGCGCGTTGTTGCCAGTACCCGGATGCGTGGGATCGTCACGAGAATCACGACGAACGCGGTGACGTGCAGCACGCCGACGATCGAGAACACCGTCTGGTACCCGAACCCCAGGTCGAGCAACCGGCCTGCGAGCAGGTTCATCAGAAGGCCGCCCATCGCGCCGCCGAAGCCGACCAGGCCCGCCACCGACGCGACGACGCGCCGGTCGAAGAGATCCGTCGGGACGATCATGACGAGCGTGGACCACGACTGCTGTCCGAAGAACGCGAGGCTGAACAGGACGATCGCCCATTCGACCGGGACGCGCGTGACGAGGATGATCCCGGGCATGACGATGGCCGAGAGGCCCAGCGCGAGCTTGCGTGAGAAATCGACGGACTTGCCGGCGGCAATGAGACGGCTCGAGAACCAGCCGCCGAGCAGGCTGCCGACGCCGGCGGCAGCGAAGGGGACCCAGGCGTAGTAGCCGACCTGCTTCACGTCGAAGCCGCGGGCGTCGTAGAGGTACTTCGGCAGCCACGAGATGTAGAAGAACCACGCCGCGTCGGTGAGGAATTTCGCGCCGACCAGGCCCCATACTTCCTGAATCCGCAGCAGTGACGCCCACGATGCTGCTGGCGCGCCCGCGGCGGCCGCCGGCGCCGCGAGCGTGTCCGCGATCTCACGCCGTTCGGCGTCCGAGAGTCGCGGGTGCTCGGCGGGCGCCCGGTACGCCCGCAGCCACCAGATCGTCCACACGAGCCCGACCGCACCGCACGCAACGAAGACCCAGCGCCAGTGGCCGTACGTCACGATCGCCGCGATCGCCGGCGGCGCGACGACGGCCCCGACCGCCGTGCCGGCGTTGATGATGCCCATGGCGGTTGACCGCTCGCGCGCCGGGAACCACTCGGCGACCGCTTTGGTCGCCGCGGGGAACCCGCCGCCTTCGCCGGCGCCGAGGAGGAAACGGCTCGCCGCGAGCATCCAGAAGCTCGTCGCCAGCCCGTGACTCGCGCAGGCGAGCGACCAGAACACCATGATCACGAAGAACCCGCGGCGCGTGCCGAGCGCGTCGATCAGCACCCCGCCGCCGGCGTACATCAGCGCGTAGGCGAGGAGGAACACGGACGTCAGCGCCCCGAACTCGGTGTTCGTGAGCGGAATCTCCTGCTGGATCGCGGCAACGGCGACGGGCAGCGACTGGCGATCGAGGTAGCTGATCGCAATCGCCGCACACACGAGCAGCGCCATTCGCCATCGCAACATCGGCCGTGGGGACGCATGTAATACCATTAATCCCGCAGAACCGCGAGCGAGACTTACTTATGAGCGCACAAGCGAAGCCGCAAGTCGCGTTGCTCGGCACCGGCGTCATGGGCAGTGGCATGGGCCGCCGGCTCCTCGACGCCGGCGTCCCCCTCACGGTGTGGAACCGGCGCCGTGAGCGGGCACAACCGCTCGCCGACGCCGGGGCCACGGTCGCCGATTCGCCGGCCGCCGCCGCCGCCCACGCCGACGTCGTCGTCAGCATGGTGGCCGACGATGCCGCGTCGCTCGAGGTGTGGACCGGACCGCACGGCGCGTTGACGCGCGTGCGGCCGGGGACGCTGCTCGCCGAATCGAGCACGCTCTCGCCGCCCTGGATTCTCGAATTGGCCGAGCTCGCCAGAAAGCACCAGTGCGCGTTCGTGGACGCGCCGGTGACGGGGAGCAAGGTCCATGCGGCCACCGGGCAATTGACGTTTCTCGTGGGCGGCGACGCTGACGCCGTCGCGCGGATCGATCCGCTCCTGTCGGTGATGGGCCGCGGCAGCATTCACCTCGGTCCGGTCGGCAGCGGCGCGCGGATGAAGCTCATCAACAATTTCATGGCCGGCGTGCAGGCCGTGGCGCTTGCCGAGGCCCTCGTGCTGATCGAACGCGGCGGCCTCGACACGAACGCCGCGCTGTCCGTGCTCTACGACGGCGCCCCAGGCAGCCCGATGGTACGCACCGCCGGCGCGCGCATGACCGCGAAGGACTACACCGTCAACTTCCAGCTCGCGCTGATGCGCAAGGACCTGGGCTACGCCGTCGCCGAAGGCGAGCGCCACCACGTGCTGCTCGAAACCGTCCGCGGCGCGCTGGCGCAGCTGTCGAAGGCGAAAACAACACCGTGGGATGCAGCGGACTTCGCCGCGGTGGTGGAAGTCGTGCGGGCGAGTCGGTGACAGGTTCCGGAGTTCCGGGGTTCACCCGGCCGCGAGCGCGTGAGCGCGAGCGTAGCCGGCCCGAGGCGCGGGGGTGGGGCCCCGCGCCAAGAAGGAAGACCGCGTAGCGCGCGCAAAGCCGGCTCGAGCGCTGGGGGTGGGGCCCCCGCGCGTTGAGGATGACACCCGGCCGTGAGCGCGTAGCGCGAGCGTAGCCGGCCCGAGCGCGGAGGTGGGGCCCCGCGCGTTGAGGATGACACCCGGCCGTGAGCGCGTAGCGCGAGCGTAGCCGGCCCGAGCGCTGGGGGTGGGGCCCCAGCGCATTATTAAGGAAAACAATGACTGTCCAAACATTACTGGCAGCGACGCTCGCAGTGACGGTGATTGTGGCACCGGTAACGCAGGGCACGGGGGCGGCCACGCGCGCGCCCTTCGGCAAGATGCCCGACGGGACCGCCATCGAGGTGTTCACGCTCAAGAACGCTGCCGGGATGGAAGTGCGCGCCATCAACTACGGCGCGACCATTCTGTCGATCCGGGTCGCCGACAAGACGGGCGCGTACGGCGACGTCGTGCTCGGCTACGACACGCTCGAGGCGTACTTGAAAAGCCCCGGGTATCTCGGCGCCGTCGTCGGTCGCTACGCGAATCGCATCGCGAACGGCCGGTTCACGCTCGATGGTCGCGAGTACAAGCTCGCGACGAACAACGCGCCGAATCACCTGCATGGCGGGAACAAGGGCTTCGACAAGGTCGTCTGGACGGCGTCGAACCTCACGACGGGCGCGAACGGCTCGAGCGTGACGTTCAGCTACACGAGTTCCGACGGCGAAGAAGGCTATCCAGGCTACGTGCAGGCGCGAGTCACGTACACCGTGACGCCGGCCAACGAAGTGGATGTGACGTACTTCGCGACCACCGATAAGCCGACGCCGATCAACCTGTCGCAGCACACCTACTTCAATCTCGCGGGCCACGCGTCGGGCCCGATCACCGATCACGGGCTGCGCATCAGCGCCGATCGGTACACTCCGGTCAACGCGTCGCTCATTCCGACCGGCGAACCGATGCGCGTCTCGGGCACGCCGTTCGACTTCCGGTCGCCGAAGTTCATCGGCGCGCGAATCGACGTGGACGATCCGCAACTCAAGATCGGCGGCGGCTACGACCACAACTTCGTGCTCAACCAGTTCGGCACCGGACTGGCGCACGCCGCCTGGCTGAACGACGAACGGACCGGCCGCACGCTTGACGTCTTCACGACCGAGCCGGGTTTGCAGTTCTACACCGGCAATCGCATTCCAGCGGTCACCGGCAAGCAGGGCGCCAAGTACGGGCCGCGCTCAGGGTTGTGTCTGGAGACGCAGCATTTCCCCGACTCACCGAATCAGCCGGCGTTTCCGTCGGCGGTCCTGCGGCCCGGTACGCCTTACACGTCGCGGACGGTGTATCGATTCGGGGTGACGAAGTAAGGCTGGTGAAAAAACTCGTGTATCTTAACGGCAGCACCCCGAGGAGAGGTCTGTGAATACCCTTGCTGCGCTCAGTGTGTCGATTGGTTTCGCGTTCTCATTGCTGGCCCCTCAGGGCACGGGGACGACGGCCCGCTTCGAGCCGACCGTCGGCCAGCCCGGCAAGGACGTCGTGTGGGTTCCGACGTCGCCGGCGCTCGTCGAAAAAATGCTCGACCTGGCCAAGGTCACGCCGCAGGATGTCGTCATGGATCTCGGATCGGGCGACGGCCGCAACATCATCGCGGCCGCGAAGCGCGGCGCCCGCGGGGTCGGTTTCGAATTCAATCCGGACATGGTCGAGTTGTCCCGCCGTCTCGCGCAGGAGGCTGGCGTCGCCGACAAGGCGACGTTCGTCCAGGGCGACATGTACGAGGCCGACATCTCGAAGGCCTCCGTCATGGCGCTCTTCCTGCTTCCGACCAACCTCGAGAAGCTCAAGGACAAGCTCTTCAACCTCAGGCCCGGCTCGCGCATTGTCATGAACACGTTCACCGTCGAGGGCTGGGAGCCCGACGTCACCGAGCGCCTCGAGACCAACTGCGAGAGCTGGTGCACGGCGGCGCTGTACATCGTGCCGGCCAAGGTTGCCGGCACGTGGCAGTTCCAGAGCGGTCAGGTGACGCTCGAGCAGAAGTTCCAGATGCTCTCGGGCACGGTGACGACGCGCGGCACGGGCACGCCGATCAGCGACGGCCGCATGCGCGGTGACGAGATTTCGTTCTCAGCTGAGGGCTTCAGCTATGCCGGCAAGGTCGACGGCGACCGGATCGTCGGCACGGCGACGCGGACTGAAAACGGCGCGAAACAGACCTGGACAGCCACGCGGAATCGATCGAATTAGGGATCGATCGATCGATCGATTCAGTTCGCTCGTCCGGCGAACTCGCGCGTTTCCGTGTGCACCTTCACCTTTTCGCCTTCCTTGATGAAGAGCGGCACGCGGATTTCGAGACCCGTCTCGAGCACGGCGACCTTGGTCACGCCGCCGCTGGCAGTGTCGCCGCGGACGCCCGGTTCGGTCGTCGCGACCTTCAGCTCGACGTGCGGCGGTAGCTGGATGCCAATGGGGTTGCCGTTGAATTTCTGAATCTGGACCAGCACGTTGTCGGCGAGCAGTTCGCGATCCTCGCGGACGACGTCCTCGCTGAGCGTCAGCGTTTCGAACGTCTCCTGATCCATGAAGTGGTAGCCGTCGCCTCCGGAGTAGAGGAACGAGGCTTCGATCACTTCAAGATCGGGCTCCTTGAACTTGTCGCCCGCCCTGAAGGTCTTGTCGAAGACCGCCCGGGTCAGGAGATTGCGCATCTTGAGCCGGACCAGGGTCTGGCCGCCCCGCGCGGTAGGTTTGGAGATCTCGACCTCGAGACAGTGGTAGGGCGCGTTTTCGAACTCGAAGTACATCTTCCGCTTGATTTCGATCGCTTCCAGCAGGCTCGCCATGCTCCTTCACTTTACCCGACGAGGGGCATTCCACGCGTGAGCCGGCTTCCGTCCCGTCTGCGCATTCCAGCGCGGCGGGTGGTATTCTGCGTTCGTCCCCACCTCTGCGAGGCGATGATGAACGTCCTCCTGTTTTCGATGCCTGATTCGTTCGAGCACACGCCGTCCCTGACGATGCGGATGCCGAACGGGGCGCTGGCGTCGCTCGCCGGCAACGTCGATCCGCATCACCGCGTGTCGGTGGCGGATCTGGTTCTCGTGCAGCAGGCGGTTCCGCAGACGATCACCCGGCTCGTCGAGTCGCTGGCGCCAGACGTGGTCGGCCTTTCCATCATGACCTTCCAGCGCAAGACCGCGTTCAAGGTCATCAAGCACCTGCGCGCCCTCCGGCCCCAGGCGCGTATCGTCGTGGGCGGCTACGATCCGAGCCTCGCGCCGGATGTCTACGAGCCGGAGGATTCCGGCGTCGAGTTCTTGGTGCGCGGGGAAGGGGACCTGACGTTCCGCGCGCTGCTGCGCGTGCTCGAGTCGGGCGGCGATCCGTCCGCCGTGGCGGGACTGTCCTGGCGCCGGGACGGGCGGCTCGTGCACAACCCGACGCGTGCCGTGAGCCATCTGGATACCGACGTTCGCCCGCCCAACCGGGCAGCGCGCGTGCTGACCGGCTACACGCTGCTCGGCCGGCCGATCGACATCGTCGAAACCTCGCGCGGCTGCACCTACGACTGCAGTTTCTGTTCGATCATCGAGATGCGGGGGCGGAATTTCCACACCTGGAATTTCGATCGCATCATCGCCGACATTGCCGACGCGAAGCAGCGCGGCGCGCGCGCGATTTTCATCGTTGACGACAACATCACGTTGAACGTCGCCCGCTTCAAGGCGCTCTGCGAGGCGATCACGGCCGCCGGGCTGAACGACATCGACTACGTCGTCCAGGGCATGACGAGTGCGTTCGCGAGCGCGGGGGACGACCTCGGCCGTGCCATGAAGCGGGCCGGATTCCGATACGTGTTCCTCGGCATCGAGAACGTCCTGGACCAGGACCTCGCGTTCCTGCGCGCCAAGGCGAAGAACGCCCGCCGCGAGAGCGGCCGCACGACCGGCAGCGCGACGATGCGCGCGATCGAGATCCTGCACCGCTACGGCATGCTCGTCGTCGGCGGACTGATCGTGGGCAATCCGGGCGACACCCGGGAATCGATCGAAGCGAACCTCGAGTTCGCGCGGAAGTACGTGGACTGGCCGTACATCCAGCATCCGACGCCGTACCCCGGCACGCCGATGACGAAGGACTTCCGCGAGCGCGACTTGATCGTGAACGAAGCGGTCGAGGAGTACGACGGCACGACCGCGGTCGTCCGGACGGAATACTTGACCGCCGACGAGATCGAGTTCATGCGCTGGCGCGCCGAGCGCTGGATCAAGGTGCGGCACTTTCCTGACGCGCTCTTCCACGATCCCGTCTACGTCGCCAGGAACAGCCTGAAGATGATGCGGCACACGTTCCGAGGCTCGCGCCTGCGGACGTTCCTCGGGCTCGAGAGCGAGCGCGAGGCGTTCCGCCGCTACAAGGCGATCCGGCGCGCCGAACGGGAATTCTTCCCGGACGATGCGCACACTGGCCGGCCCGGGCTTGGCGCCACGGGACTGAATCCGGCAGAGACCGGGTTCGGGCGCGCGTGATCGCGGGCAGGCTGATTCTGGCGGCGGCCGTCCTGCTGCTGCCTGACGCGGCGGCCCCTATCGATCTTCGTCCCGAGACCCTGAAAGCGTTCGAACGCTACATCCAGCTGACCGAGGCGCGGATCGCGACCGAGACGTCTGGCGCGTCGCCGCTGCTCTGGATCGATCGGCGCGGCGAGCCGCAGCGTCAGCCCATCATGAACCGGCTGGGACGCGGCGAGGTTGTCGTCGAGCCGCTTCTGACGAAGGACGGCACCGCAGAGATCGAGGTGCCTGACGGATTGATCCATCACTGGATCGGCACCGTGCTGATGCCGAACACGAAGCTCGATCGCGTGATTGCGTTCGTCCAGGACTATTCGCGCTATTCCACCGTCTTCGCTCCGATGATCCAGCAGGCGCGCGTCCTGAAGCAGGCGCCGGATCGGTTCGACATCACGACGCGGACCTGGACCAGGAAGGTGATCGAGGTCGTGATCGAAGCGGACTACGCCGTCGAATACCGGCGCCTGGGGCCGACGAAGGTGTTCTCACGCAGCGTCGCGTCGAACATCCAGGAAATCAAATCGCCTGGCACGGCCAGCGAGCAGAAGGTCCCGGCGGCGCAAGGCCGCGGATTCATGTGGCGCCTGAACAACTACTGTTCCTTCGAGGAACGGATGGAAGGCGTGTACGAGCAGTGCGAAAGCGTCTCGCTCAGCCGCAGCGTGCCGCTGCTGCTGCGGCCCATCGTCAGTCCGATCGCCAAGGAGATGCCGCGCGAAGCACTGGCCTTCTCGCTCGGCAAGGTGCGTGCGGGCGTGAAGTAAGAGAAGGAGGGGCCGGCTTCAGCCCGCCCTCGCTGGGCCGGCTGAAGCCGGCCCCTCCGACGGCTGGTCAGACAGAAATCCTCCCAATCAGATCCGCAGCCACGCCGATCTCGTCCTCGTTCACCAGGTGCCCCATGCCCGGGTAGATGCGCTTGGTCACGTCCGCGCCGAGGCGGCCGAAGACGACGGCGCTTTCGTCCACGCGGCTCTTCGGGATGTGACTGTCCACGTCGCTGCACCCGAGAAAGACGGGCGTCTGATCGAACGAACCCCCGTCCTCCCACGTCGTGCCGGGCGGGCCGATCAGGCCGCCGCTGAACATCACGATGCCGCCGTAGCGCGTGGCGTGGCGGACGGCGAACTCACCGGTCAGACACGCGCCCTGTGAGAATCCGAGCAGGACGATCTTCGAGGCCGGCACGCCGCGCGCGGTCACGTCGGCCACGAGCGTGCGGAGCCGGTTCAGCGCCGACGTGAGAAACGGTTCGTTCGTCGCGCGGTCGGCCATGAACCCGTAGGGGTACCAGGTGCCGTTCGCGGCGGCCGGCGCCAGCCAGGTCACGTCCGGCTGCTTGAATTCGGCGGCCAATCCGAGGATGTTGGCCGGGCCCGCGTTGCGTCCGTGGACCATGATCACGACCGCACGGCCCTCGCCGAGCGGCGCGCCGGTGTGTGCGACCGGCTGACCCGCGTGCGGATCGTTGACGCCGCTCACGAGGTCACCTTCGGCAGTCCGGCTTCGATCTCGCGGCGATTGGCTTCTTCCCACGGCGGCAGTCTGAGCGCCTCGCCGAGGTGCGCGAGGTCCTCGTCGATGAGGAAGCCGGGCGGCACCGTGGCGACTTCGAACAGGACGCCGCCCGGTTCGCGAAAGTAGATGGACGTGAAGTACTGGCGGTCGAGCACGTCGGTGACCTGATATCCGAGGTTCCAGAGGTCCTGCTGGAGGCGGCGCTGCTCTTCGCCCGTGGCAATCGCCATGGCGACGTGGTGCACCGTGCCGAGGCCGTTCCGCGCGGTCGGCGCCTGGAGATCGTGCGCGATCTCGATCGTCTTGCCGGGCTCGTCGCCGTTGACCGCGAGCCGGAGGCGGCCCTCCATCTCGTTCACGACGCGAAATCCGAGCACGTCGGTCATGAAGCGGACGCTCGCGTCCGGGACGCGGACGTGCATCGTCACGCTGTGCAGCCCGCGGATCGCCATCTCGGGATCGATGCCGTCGGCGACCCAGGGCGTTCGCGCGTCGCGGCCGCTCGCGACGAGCTCGACGCTGAGGCCGGACGGATCGTCGAAGAGGATCGAGGCGTCGCCGAATCGTGACGGGCCGTCGCCGACGGCCATCCCCTTGCCGGCCAGGCGGGTGCGCCACTCGTCGAGCGAGCCGACCGGGACGGAAAACGACGTCGCGCCGATCTGGCCGGCGCCTTTGGTGCCGACCGGGACGCCCCAGCCGCCGTACGGGAACGTCGTCCAGATCGTGCCGGGCGTGCCCTGCTCGTTGCCGTAATAAAAGTGAAAGACGTTGTGGTTGTCGAAGTTGACGGTGCGCTTCACGAGCCGGAGGCCGAGGACGTCGCGGAAGAAATCGAGGTCCTGCTGCGCGTCGTCCACCGTCGCGGTGACGTGATGCAGTCCGAGGATTTTGTGGTCCATAGAGACATGTTACAGTCCAGACGTGCCCTCCGAATCGCACGCGGCCAGCTCCCGGCGCATCGTCTCGGACTACGAGGCGTATCTGTTCGGCGAGGGCCACTGGTTGCGCGCGTGGGAAAAGATGGGCGCGCGGCCGGCCGAGTTCGACGGCGTCGCCGGCTATTCGTTCGTCGTCTGGGCGCCGAACGTGCGCGGCGTGTCGGTCGTCGGCAACTTCAACCGCTGGGACGGACGCGCGCACCCGATGCGCTCGCTCGGGCAGAGCGGGCTCTGGGAGTCGTTCATTCCCGGGCTCGGCGAGGGCGAGGTCTACAAGTTCGAGCTGCACCCGCCGGTCGGCCCGCCGTTCGCCAAAGCCGATCCGTTCGCGCTCGCGGCGGAGCTGCCGCCCCAGACCGCCTCGGTCACCTCACACGCGGCCGGCTACGCCTGGCGCGATCACGCGTGGATGGAGGCGCGACGGGATCGAGGCACCGTGCTCGATCAGCCGATGTCGATCTACGAAGTACACGCCGCGTCGTGGCGGCGCAACCCGATCGAGGCCAACCGATCGCTCACCTGGCGCGAACTGGCGGCCGAGCTCGTCCCGTACCTCAAGGAAATGGGGTTCACGCACGTCGAGCTGATGCCGGTGATGGAGCATCCGTTCTCCGGGTCCTGGGGCTATCAGGTCACGGGATTCTTCGCGCCGACGAGCCGGCACGGATCGCCCGATGACTTCCGCGCGTTCGTGGACGAATGTCACGTCAACGGCATCGGCGTGTTGCTCGACTGGGTGCCCGGCCACTTTCCGAAAGACGCGCACGGGCTCGCCAGGTTCGACGGCACGGCGCTCTACGAGCACGCGGATCCGCGCCAGGGCGAGCACACCGACTGGGGCACGCTGATCTTCAACTACGCCCGGCACGAGGTGCGCAACTTCCTGATCACCAACGCGCTCTACTGGCTCGAGGCGTTTCACGTGGACGGTCTGCGGGTGGACGCCGTCGCCTCCATGCTGTACCTCGACTACTCACGCAAGGCAGGCGAGTGGCTCCCGAACCGTTACGGCGGACGGGAGAACCTCGACGCGATCGACTTTCTGCGCGAGCTCAACGCGCTCACGCACGAGCACGCGCCCGGCACGGTCACGATCGCGGAGGAGTCCACCGCGTTTCCAGCGGTGAGCCGCCCGACCTGGGTCGGCGGCCTCGGGTTCACCTACAAGTGGAACATGGGGTGGATGCACGACATCCTCACCTACGTCAGCAAGGATCCGGTCTACCGGCGCTGGGAACATCAACACCTGACGTTCTCGATGCTCTACGCCTGGAACGAGAACTTCATCCTGCCGTTCTCCCACGACGAGGTCGTGCACGGCAAGGGAGCGATGCTGAACAAGCCGGCGGGCGACGCCTGGCAGAAGGCCGCCAACCTGCGCGCGCTCTATACGTTCATGTTCGCGCATCCCGGCAAGAAGCTGATGTTCATGGGCGCCGAGCTCGGCCAGTGGCGCGAGTGGAATCACGATGCGTCGATCGACTGGCACCTGCTCGACCAGCCGATGCACAGTGGCCTGCGGCGGTTCGTCGGCGACCTCAACCGGATCTACCGCGAGCAGCCGGCGCTCCACCAGGTCGATTTCGCCGCCGCGGGGTTCGAGTGGATCGATTGCAACGACAACGACTCGAGCGTCATCTCGCTCCTCCGGCGCGCCGCCGATCCCGACGACTGCGTCGTGGTCGTGCTGAACTGGACGCCGCTCGTCCGCCAGGGCTACCGCGTCGGCGTCCCCGCCGCCGGCTTCTACGAGGAGCTCCTGAATAGTGACGCGCTGATCTACGGCGGCAGCAACATCGGCAACAGCGGCGGCCTCGAGGCGGAGGAACGTCCGCATCACGGGCGCCCCTTTTCTCTCCAACTGACGCTCCCGCCGCTTGGGGCGCTGATACTGAAACGGCGTTAAGTTTGAAGTGAGAAGCCAGAAGTTAGAAGTACTGTACGCCTGTCGTGTGGCGACGCAGCCACGCGAGACAGGCGCTCCTCAGACAAGCGCCCAATACTTCTAACTCCTGGCTTCTCACTTCTAACTTAACGAGTCTCTGCCATGGCCAGAATCATCTTCCACTGCTCGTCTGTCACAGGCATCACCGACAGCCGCGGCAGGTAGGTCAAGGGGAAGTCTTTGAATCGCTTGTCCGCTTTGACCTCGGCCAGCGTCACCGGGCGCTTGAGCTTCTTCACCGGCGCGAGATCGACGACGTGCGCCTTGCCGGTGGGATCGGCCGGATCGGGATAGGCGTCCGTCGTCGCCTTCGCGATGCCGACGACGGCTTTCTCGTCGCCGGTGTGGTAGTAGAAGACGAGATCGCCTTTGCGGATCGATCGCAGGTTTTTCTGCGCGACCGGGTTCTTCACGCCCGTCCACGTCGTGCCGCCGTCCTTGGCGAACGCGTCGTAGTTGTAGTTGGACGGCTCTTCTTTCATCAGGTACGGCATGGGGCTACTCCGTTCAAGACAAAACCAGCGCGAGCACGCGCAGCGGGCTGCCGCTGCCGTTCACGATCTTGAGCGGGGCCGCGATGACGACCGCGCCGGTCGGCGGCAACTGATCGAGATTGCACAGACTCGCCAGACCGAACTTGCCCGCGCCGTGCATGATCGTGTGATTCGGAAACGGCGGATCGAATCCACCGGCCTGGCCGGCGTCGGTGCCGATGGTCTCGACGCCGACGCCGAGGACGTCGCGCTCGTCGGCGAGCAGGCGTGACGTCGCCGCGTCGAAGCCGGGATGGTGTGGGCCGCCGGCGCCGACGTTGAGAAACGCCTCGGCGCTCGTCCGGCGGCTCCAGCCGGTCCGCAGTAGCACCCACGCGCTTTTGGGGATCCGGCCGTGCGTGTGCTCCCAGCGTTCGAGGCCCGCGACGGTCAGAAGGAAATCCGGATTCGCCGCGACCTCGGCCGTGACATCGATCACGCAGGCTGGGCCGACGAATCGCCGCACCGGGATCGTGTCGCACGCGTTGGCCGGCAGGTCGCGTCCGGTAATCCAGTGGATCGGCGCGTCGAAGTGTGTGCCGGTATGCTCGCCCAGCGTGAGGGCATTCCAGTACCAGGCTGGACCGGCCGCGTCGTACCGGCAGAGCGGCGTGATCGTCATGCCCGGTGACGCCGCGAACATTTCCGGCAGGCCGATGACCGGTGTGTCAGGTCCGAGCGGCTGCGTCAGGTCCACGACCCGCACCGCGCCGGACGCCAGGGCGTCCACGAGCTGAGACAGCACGTCAGCCATCCTTCAGGAACCTCTGAAACTGATACCGGTTTTCGAGCAGCGACAGATCGGTGACGTACGCGGATGGCCCGACGGCTTCGACCTTGGCGACGAGCGTGGTCAGATCTCCGGCTGCGAGCGCCTCGCTGAACGCGTTCGAGAACTCGTCGACGCCGGTCACGGTGCGGGTGCGTGGAATCCCGGCCGCGGCGGCGATGCCGGCGAGGTCGCTGCCGGTGGACGTCGCGGTGGGGAAGCCGCCGACCGAAAGCAGGCTCTCGTTGTCGAAGACGACGTGCACGAGGTTCCGCGGCCGGTATCGCGCGAGCGTCGTCAGGCCGCCGAGGTTCATGAGTACCGACCCGTCGCCGTCGAACACGACGACCTGCTTCTCCGGCCGCGACAGCGCGATCCCGAGCCCCATCGAGGAGGCCAGCCCCATCGCGTGCTGGAGGTAAAAAAAGTTCGGGCGGTGGCCAATCGACTGCAACTCCGCCGCCACGGCGCCCATGATCGTGACGACGACCTTGTCGGCGAGTGCGGGGTAGACGGCCTTCAGACAATCAATACGCTGCATGTTGCCGTCTCAGGCCTTCCGAGCCTCTTGCCTTGTCACGTGTCCTCCCACATGAGGTCCCGATGAAGCAGCACGGCGACGGGCCGGTGCGCCGACGCGGCCAGCGTCTGCGCTTTGGCGATCCGCTTCGCTATGTGATCAGGATGTTCGAGCGACGTGAACGGGATCCGCAGCGCGCGCAGCAGGTGCTCGGTGACGCCGCCGCCTTCGGTCTGCCACGGGTCGCGCTCGCCGAAATCGCCGCGGTGGCTGATCAGCATGAGCAGCGGGATCCGGTAGAGCTGCGCGCACGAGACGATGCCGTTGATCGAGGCCAGGAAGCCGTGATTCTGCATCAGCATCGCGGATTTCGTGCCGGCCAGATGCGCGCCGGCCGAGATGCCGACGCCCTCTTCCTCCTTGGCCAGACGGACGAGCGTCATCTCGGGATCGTCCTCGGCCATCCGGATCAGGTGCACCAGCCAGGTTTCGGGCAGCGCCGAGACGAGCCGGATCCCGCACGCCTTGAGGGCGTCGTAGATGAGCCGGGAGTGGGCCGTGGAGACAGGCATGGTCTTCTTTTTTTGATCGCTCGCGGGGCCCCACCCCCGCTCGCGGCGCCCTCACGGCTCGCTACGCTCGCCTTCGGGCGGTCGCAAAAATCTACTACACTGACTCGCCCTTGACACTCACGGTTTTCGACTACGCCGTCATCGCCGTCTACCTGGTCGCGATCACGCTGTTCGGATCCTGGTTCGCGAAGTTCCAGAAAACCACGAAGGACTACTTCCTGGCGGACCGGTCGCTGCCGTGGTGGGCGATCTGCTTCACCATCGTCGCGACCGAGACGAGCACGCTGTCGTTCATCGGGGTGCCGGCGCAGGCGTACGCCGGCAACATGACCTTTCTCCAGCTCGCGCTCGGCTACGTCATCGGGCGCGTGCTGGTGAGCCTGTTGTTCATCCCGGCGTACTTCCGCGGCGAGCTGGTCACGTCGTACGAGCTCCTGCAGCGCCGTTTCGGCACGCCGGTCAAGACCATCGCGGCCGTCATCTTCCTGATCACGCGATCGCTGGCCGACGGCATCCGGCTGTTTGCGACGGCCCTCGTCATCGCCGTCGTCACCGGCGTCCCGGTGACGTGGATCGTCGTGGCGCTCGGCGTCGCGATGATCGTCTACACCGTCCGTGGCGGCGTCGCCGCCGTGATCTGGACCGATGTCGTGCAGATGTTCGTGTATCTGGCGGGCGCGATCGTCGTCGTGGTCGCGCTGCTGCACCGGATTCCCGGCGGCTGGGCGGAGGTCGTGGCGACCGGACAGGCGGCCGGCAAGTTCACGGTGCTCAGCTTCTCGACCGACCCGAAGGCGATCTACACGATCTGGGCCGGCATCATGGGCGGAGTCGCCCTCACGCTCGCGACGCACGGGACCGATCAGTATCTGGTCCAGCGCCTGCTCGCCGGGCGCTCGGCGCGCGCCGCGAGCCTCGGGCTGGTCACGAGCGGCGTCATCGTCTTCGCGCAGTTCACGCTCTTCCTGCTCATCGGCGTGATGCTGTTCACCTACTACCGCACCGTACCGGCGCCGGCGATCACGCGCAACGACGAGATCCTGCCGGCGTTCCTCGTCCACTCGCTCACCGGCGGCACGGCCGGCTTCATCGTCGCGGCCATCGTGGCGGCGGCGCTCTCGCCGTCGCTGAACGCCATGGCCGCGGCGACGGTCAACGATTTCTACCGCCGTTACTACCGGCCGGATGCCGACGATGCGACGCTGCTGAAGGTGGCGCGGCGGGCGACGATCGGCTGGGGTCTGGTGCAGCTCGCCGTCGCGATCGGCGCGCAGTGGATGCAGCGCTCGGTGCTCGACAACGGGCTCGCCGTGCTCTCGCTCGCCGCCGGGCCGGTGCTCGGCGCGTTTCTCGTCGGCGTGCTGACGAAGCGCGTCGGCACCGCGGCGATGATGGCAGGTATCGTGACCGGCATCGTGGTCGTCGCCTCGGTCTGGTGGACTGGGGCAGTCGCCTGGACGTGGTACGCGTTCATCGGGGCCGCGGTGACGAGCGGGGTGGCGGTGGTGGTGACACTTGCAGGGCAGAGGGTGGGCGCAGGGCAGAGGGCACAGGGCACAGGGC
>Ga0111538_10003193_pt1 | contig 22973 bp, 16 predicted proteins | sample SoiMethybrSBSTD1_FD_79669 | JGI IMG/M metagenome (GOLD analysis project Ga0111538, IMG submission 79669) | Bulk soil microbial communities from a Populus tree surrounding site in Tennessee, USA - Soil MetaG P. TD hybrid SBSTD1 (version 2)... | ecosystem: Environmental > Terrestrial > Soil >...
CGATCGATTCAGGTCGATGCCCGCGGCGAGGTGGCGGAGCTCAAAGACAACATCAACACGATGATCGACAACCTGCGGTTGACCACCGACCGCAACACCGAGCAGGACTGGCTCAAGACCAACCTCGCCCGGTTCACCGGCATGTTGCAGGGGCAGCGCGACCTGACGACGGTCGGCAAGCTGCTCCTCACCGAGCTGGTGCCGCTGGTCAACGCGCACCAGGGCGTCATCTATCAGATGGACATCGAGCCGGTGCCGGCGCTCAAGATGCTCGCCGGCTACGCCGAAATGGCCGGTCACGAGTACGCGCAGGTGCTCCGCCTGGGCGAGGGCTTCATCGGGCAGTGCGCGAGGGACATGCGCCGGATCCTGGTCACCGACGTGCCCTCTGACACCATCCCGGTCGGGTCGGTCTTCTTCCACGCGCTGCCGCGCAACCTCGTGGTCCTGCCGGTCATCTTCGAAGGCCAGATCAAAGCCGTCATCGGGCTCGCCTCGCTCACCGACTTCACGCCGACGCACCTGGCGTTCCTCGAACAGCTCACCGCGAGCATCGGCATTCTGCTCAACTCGATCGAAGCGACGATGCAGACCGAGGGCCTGCTCAAGCAGTCGCAGCAGCTCGCCGGCGAATTGCAGACGCAGCAGAAGGAGCTGCAGCAGACCAACGAGCAGCTGGCCCAGAAGGCGCAGCAGCTGGCCGAACAGAACGTCGAGGTCGAGCGCAAGAATCAGGAAATCGAGCAGGCGCGGCGCGCGCTCGAAGAGAAGGCGGAGGAGCTGGCGCTCACGTCGAAGTACAAATCAGAGTTCCTGGCCAACATGTCGCACGAGCTGCGCACACCATTGAACAGCATTCTGATCCTTGGCCAGCAGCTGTCGGATAACCCGGAGCGGAACCTCAGCCCGAAACAGGTCGAGTTTGCACGCACGATCCACGGCGCCGGCACCGACCTGCTGAATCTGATCACCGACATTCTCGACCTGTCGAAGATCGAGTCGGGGACGGTCACCGTCGAGGCCGAGGAGATCTTCTTCACCAACCTGCTGGAAATGGTTGTGCGGACCTTCAAGCACGACGCGGAGAATCGGGCGCTGTCGTTCGAAGTGCAGGTCGATTCACGGCTCGGCCGCAGCATCGTGACCGACTCGAAGCGCCTGCAGCAGGTGTTGAAGAACCTGCTCTCGAACGCGTTCAAGTTCACGTCGCAGGGCGGCGTGCGGATGAACGTCTCGGAGGTCGTCGGCGGCTGGACGCCCAACCATCCCATCCTCTCTCAGGCCGGTCGCGTCGTGGCGTTCGAAGTCTCCGATTCCGGCATCGGTATTCCGCCCGAGAAACAGCGGATCATCTTCGAGGCGTTCCAGCAGGCTGACGCGAGCACCAGCCGCAAGTACGGCGGCACGGGTCTCGGGCTGGCGATCAGCCGCGAGCTCTCGACACTGCTCGGTGGTGAGATTCAGCTGCGAAGCACGCCGGGTGTCGGCTCCACCTTTACGCTCTACCTGCCACTGCGCTACGTCGGCCCGAGCGTGGTTGCGCGCGGAGGCGACGGGATCACGGTTGCGGCGTCGGGCACGATGTTGCCGGTGCCGTCACTACGGCTGCCGGCGGTGCGCGTGATGGATCGGCAGATCGACATAGTGACCGACGATCGCGACACTGTTACGGCGGAGGACCCGACGCTGCTCATCGTCGAGGACGATCCGCATTACGCGCGTATCCTCGTGGACCTTGCGCACGACAAGGGCTTGAAAGTGCTGGTGGCGATGCGCGGCAGCGACGCGCTTGCGCTGGCCCGTCAGTTCCATCCCATGGCGGTGTCGCTCGACGTGTTCCTGCCCGACATGCTTGGGTGGACGGTGCTGAGTCAGCTGAAGCAGGACCCCGACACGCGCCACATTCCGGTGCAGATCGTGACGCTCGAAGAAGACAAGCAGCACGGTCTGGCGAGCGGGGCGTTCTCGTTCATCACCAAGCCGACGACCACCGAGGGACTCGAGGCGGCGATCGCGAAGATCAAGTCGTACGCCGCGCCGCGGCGGAAGCGGCTGCTGGTGGTGGAGGACAACGCCGCCGAGCAGTTGAGCATCACCCAGCTTCTCGGTCACGACGATCTGGAGGTGGTGATTGCCGACACCGGCGAGGCCGCGCTGGCGGCACTCTCAGAGCAGCCGTGCGACTGTGTGGTGCTCGATCTGCGTCTGCCCGACATGACGGGCTTCGAAGTGCTCGAGCGTCTCAGCAAGGATCCGCGATTGAGCGAGATCCCGGTCGTCGTGTTCACAGGCCGTGAGCTCTCGGCCGAGGAAGACGCCCAACTCCATATGCTGGCGCGCAGTGTCGTCGTCAAGGGTGTGGAGTCACCGGAGCGGCTGCTCGACGAGACCTCGCTGTTCCTGCACCGCGTCTTTGCGGATCTGCCGACGGACAAGCAGCGGATGCTCGAACGGCTGCATCGCTCGGACGACGATCTCGTCGGCAAATCCGTGCTCGTCGTGGACGACGACGTCCGCAACATCTTCGCGTTGAGCAGCGTGCTCGAACGGCGCGGGATGCGTGTGCTCACCGCCAACACCGGCAACGAAGCGATCCAGACGCTCGAGGCCACGCCTGGGCTGGCCATCGTGCTGATGGACATCATGATGCCGGGTATGGACGGGTATGAGACGATGCAGAGAATCCGGCAGAATCCATCGTTCCGGCGCCTGCCGATCGTCGCGCTCACCGCGAAGGCGATGAAGGGCGACCGCGAGAAGTGCTTCGAGGCTGGTGCCTCGGATTATCTGGCGAAGCCCGTCAACACGGAACAGTTGTTGTCGGCGCTTCGGATGTGGCTGCATCGCTGACGCGAAGATCAAAGGTCTAAAGGCAAAGGGCAAAGGCACCGTTTCATGAACGCGTTGCGCCTCGATCCGGTCAACATCCTGCTGGTCGATGACCAGCCGTCGAAGCTGCTCACCTACGAGTCGATTCTTGGTGAGTTGGGCGAAAACCTGATCAAGGTCAGCTCGGCGACCGAAGCGCTCGAGACTTTGCTTCGCCACGACATTGCCGTCGTCCTGGTGGACGTCGTCATGCCGGAACTCGACGGCTACGAGCTGGCGGCGATGATCCGGCAGCATCCCCGCTTTCAGCAGACGTCGATCATCTTCGTCTCGGCGCTGCTGCTCACGGATCTCGATCGCCTGCGCGGATATGAGTGTGGTGCGGTGGACTACGTGCCGGTACCCGTCGTGCCGGAGATTCTGCGCGCCAAGGTCAGCGTCTTCGCCGAGCTGTATCGAAAAACGCGCGCGCTCGAGCGGTTGAACGCCGAGCTCGAGCAGCGCGTCGCCGAGCGCACCGCAGCGCTCGAGGCGACGACCGCCGCGCTGCAGGAGGCCGATCGCCGCAAGGACGAGTTCCTCGCGATTCTCGCCCACGAACTGCGGAATCCACTGGCGCCGATTCGCACCGCGGTGCAACTGCTCCGCAAGCGGGAGCTGGCCGAGACGCAGAACATCCGCGCTCGCGAAGTGATCGAACGCCAGGTGCAGCACCTCGTCTGCCTGATCGACGACCTGCTCGATGTCTCGCGGATCACGCGCGGCATGATTACCCTGCAGCGTGAGCGGGTGCTGATCGACGCCGTCGTCGCGCGCGCGGTGGAAACCGTGCGGCCGCTCATTGATTCACGCAAGCACGAACTGACGCTCGATCTGCCGGAGGAGCTGCTCAGTATCGAAGGCGACCCGACGCGCCTCGTGCAGATCATCGGAAACATCCTGCACAACGCGGCGAAGTTCATGGAGCCGGGCGGACGCATCGTGCTGACAGTGACCCGCGAGGATTCGTACGCGGTGATCAGCATCAGAGACTCTGGCATGGGCATCCCGCGCGAGCTCGTCCCGAAGATCTTCGATCTGTTCTCGCAAGTGCATCAAAAGTCGGAGAGCCCGCATGGCGGGCTCGGCATCGGTCTGGCGCTCGTCCGTCGCCTGGTGGAAATGCATGGCGGCGTGGTGACGGCCGACAGCGCCGGGCAGGGCCAGGGGACCGAGATGGTGGTTCGGCTGCCGCTGATTGGCGTGCAGGCCACCTTCGTGTCGTTCCCGGGCGGCGATGCGAGACAGGTGCCGCATGTCAGCCCGCGGCGAATCCTCGTCGCCGACGACAACTGCGACGCGGTGGAAGCGCTGGCGCTGCAGTTGCGTCTGGCCGGACACGAAGTGCGCTCGGCCAACGACGGTGTCGAGGCGCTGGAAGTCGCCGAGTCGTTCGCACCACAGGTGGTGCTGCTCGATCTCGGCATGCCGAGGATGGACGGCTACGAAACCGCTCGGCAGATCCGCCGGAAGTGGTGGGGCAAGAGCGCGACCCTCGTCGCCCTGACCGGCTGGGGCGGCCAGCAGGATCGCAAGAGGACAACGGATGCCGGCTTCGACGCGCATCTCGTGAAGCCGGTCACCGAGTTCGATCTGTTTCAGGCGATCGCGTCTACGCGGCCGACGACGCCCGGTCCCGCGCTCATCGAATAAGCCCGGGCCCGCTCGTCGATCACGCCGGCGATTCGATCCGCGTCTCGTCCAACGCCGTGAATCATCGTTGACGAGAACGCATACAAGAACAGCAGTCCAACGAAATACAGCCCCGGCTCGGATGTCACCACGCCGCCGTCGTGCGCCGGAACGCCGTGCGCGTCCAGGATCGGCAGGTCAATCCACGAAAACCCGGGCGTGAATCCGCTGCACCATACGATGTTGGTGACGTCCATCGTGCGGCCGTCCTCGAGCACGGGGAGGCCATTCTTCACGCCGACGACTTTGCCTACCCGCTCGACCCCTGCTGCGGCGAGGTCCTTCGAGCGCGTCCGGATCAGCGGTCCTCCTTTGTGCACTTCAGACTGCCGCGCCTTGCGGCCGATCGGCGTCCTGATCGTCAGGATGTGGTGAAACACCAGCCGAAAGACGATCCTCAGGAGGAACAGCCGCGACGCGAGGCTGTTCGCGCGGAACGGAATTTCGCCCGTGTCGCGACCGGCGACGACGACGTGATGGCGTGAGACCAGGTCCATGGCGATCTCTGCGCCGGAGTTGCCGGCGCCGACGATGAGCACGCCACCCTCACGCAGCTGCGCCGGGTTCTTGTAGTCGCGCGAGTGAATCTGGACGATGTCTGGATCCAACTGGGCGCTGAACGCTGGCACACGGGGACTCTGATAGCTGGACATCGCGACCACCACGTGATCGGCAACGAACGTTCGATCGCCGCTCGTGACGATGTACTTCCGTCCGTCGCGCCGCAGCCGCTCGACGCGGTTGCCGGGTCGTACCGGCAGCTTGAAATGTGCGGCGTACGACTCGAGGTAATTGGCCATCGCGTCCTTGGTCGGAAACGAGTGGGGAGGCGCCGGAAACGGCATGCCGTCGAGGCTGTCCCAGCGCGCCGGTGTGAACAACTTCAGCGAATCCCAACGCTGGCGCCATGAGTCGCCGACGCGCTGGTTGGCATCGAGGATGACAAAAGACCGCCCGCGCCGGGCCAGATGGTAGCCGACCGAGAGTCCTGCCTGGCCGCCGCCGATGACGATCGTTTCAAAGTGTTCTGGCTTCATGGCCCGATGATAGGAGTCTCTCGCTCAGCGCGCATCGACTGAAGTGTGCAGACGGCTCCCGGACTGGTCGTGGGTATTTCTATGTAGGCTCGCCAGGCTTGCCCGCCGTAGCGCCACCAGGCGCGGAGGTGGGCACCAGCTTGTGCTGGAACGCGTAGGCCGTGGCAGCGGCTCGACTGGAGACGTCGAGCTTGGTGAAGATGTTGCTGACGTGCCTGGCGACCGTCTTCTCGCTGATGCGGAGCTCGGTGGCGATGCGGCGGTTGGTCTTGCCGCTGGCGATCAGCCTCAGCACTTCGACTTCCCGTGCGGTGAGCCCGTTACTCGAGGACATGCCGCCCACCGGCTCGCGCAGCAACCCCTCGACACGCTCGAGATCGTTGGACGCCCCCAGCTGCGCGAAGAGACGGCGTGCCGTCTCGAGCTCGAGGCGTCCGCCGTCCACGTCGCCGAGGTCGCGACAGGCGAGTCCGATCTGCAGATGCACGCGCCCGATCTCGTACGGCACATCGATCTCACGCCAGATGGTCGATGCGCGCCGCAGCGCGGCCAACGCCGCTCTCGCATTGCCCTCGGCGAGGCAGACCCGGCCGGTCGCCTGCGCAGCGATGGCGTGGACGAATGGAGTATCGAGTCGCTCGGCGATGGCAGCGATCTCGTCGGCCGCACGTCGTGCCTCGGCAACGTCGCCTGAAGCCCGTTCGACTCGCTCCGCTCGCTCAAGGCAGGCCATAAGCACCTCAACGTAGGCAGCCAGCGTGCGGAGACGGGTTCGAGGCTCGCGCGTCTCCTCGACGACGCGGCTGAGCGCCGCACGTGCGGCGTCGCGCCGGCCTTGTGCCAGCCAGAGGAGGGCGAGCCCGGGCTGTGGCATGCGCCCGGCTTCGCTGGCGAGACGGTAGGACTGCTCCGCCTCGGCGGCGCGGCCTCGGAGTCGATTGAGCTCGGCGATGAGATAGTGTGCTGATCCCGTGCGCGAGCCCTGCACCTGCGCGAGCTGCGCACAGGCCTGTTGCGCCTCGTGAAGGGCGTCAGCCCATTCGCCGTGCAGGAGCTTGATCTCGACGCGATGGACCAGGCATTCGCCACGATACGGCACGAGGTCGGGCTGTGCCGCGCAGTAGCGGCTCAAGGCCTCCGTCCACTCCTGCGCGCGGCGGACGTCGTAGCGTTCGAAACAGGCCGAGATCACACTGCAATAGATCGTGCCGGCGACGGCCGAAGAGACTTCGCCGGCCGTGACCGCAACCATGGCTTCATCGAGGAGTGCGGTTCCGCGGGCCCATTCGCCGCTGCGGATCAGCATGCGTCCCTGGCCTTGACGCGCGAGACTGGCCAGGTCAGCGTCGCCGAACCGATCGCCGACGGCCGCGGCTTGCGCGAACCTCTCCTGCGCGGCGGCGATGTTGCCCTCGACCATGCACTGAACGGCGCCTGGCATCAACAGATACCCGCGCTCGACACAGTCGTGCCGGCCCTCATCGAGCAGCCGAGTCGCGCGCGACGTCCACCCGCTGGCCTGGGCGAAGTCGCCGACGTGTCCAAGCATGAACGCCAGCCAGAATGCCGTGCGCGCCGCCTGAACGGTCTCACCCTTGGCCAAAAAGCCTTGAAACGCGCGCGTCAGCGTGGCCTCGCACGCGGCGTCATGGCCGGTGAGGAAGCAGGCGATTGCCAGACAGGCCAAATCGGGCGGATCGAGCCCGGCCTGCTCGTCGGCCGCGCTCAGCAACGCGTGCGCGTCTTTCCATGCACGACGGGCAAACGCGTCGCGGCCTCGTGCCAGATCACCCGCTGCGCCCGACCGTCCCTTTCCGGCCATGATCGTTAGGCTACCGCAGGCGGTTCGCGTTCAGGATTCGTCAATCCGGGGTGGATCCCGTTCGACTAAGATCAGCCAATACTCAACGGACTGATATTTCGTCATGCGAACCCGAACCCTCATTCCCATTGCGTTCTTGCTCTTGGTGTCCGCCGGATGCGCCGGCGAAGACGGCGCTGCTGCATCGACGGCGTCCGGTAACGGACGGGGAGGCCGCGGCGCCGGCAGTCCCGGGATTCCGGTCGCGGTGGGCACGGTCATCAAGAAAGCGATGCCAATCGAGATCAGCGTCATCGGCGCGGCTGAACCTTTCTCGAGCGTGGCGATTCGCGCCCAGACGACCGGTCAGCTGACCAGCGTCAACTTCACCGAAGGCGACGACGTGATGGCGGGACAGGTCCTGTTCACGCTCGACCGTCGTCCGCTCGAGGCCGCGCTTCAGCAGGCCCAGGCCAATCTCGATCGCGATGTGGCGCAAGCCGCCAATGCCGCGCAGCAGGCAAAGCGGTTCGAGGAACTGGCCCAGAAGGGCATTGCGCCCCGCGAGCAAGTGGATACCTCACGCACTACCGTCACCGCGCTGAACGCAACCGTGGAGGCCGACAAGGCCGCTCTCGAGAACGCCAAGGTGCAGCTGCAGTACGCGACCATCACTGCGCCAATCAATGGACGCACCGGCGCCTTGATGGTCCATGAGGGCAACCTCGTACGCGCCAACGACCAGACACCGCTCGTCGTGATCAACCAGGTGGCGCCGATCTCGGTCTCGTTCGCGATTCCGGAGGCGCGCCTGCCCGAGCTGAAGAAGTACATGGCCGGCGGCGCGTTGCGCGTCACCGCGAATCCTCCCAATGACGACGCGCCAGCAGCGGTGGGTCGCATTTCATTCGTGGACAACTCGGTCGATCAGACAACAGGAACGATCAAGGTCAAGGGCACATTCCCCAATGCCGATCGGCGCCTGTGGCCGGGACAATACGTCAACGTCGTGGTCACGCTGACGACGGATCCCGACGCGATCGTGGTGCCGTCGGTCGCCGTGCAGGCGGGTCAGCAGGGCTCGTACGTGTTCGTCGTCAACGCCGAGCAGAAGGTCGATTTCCGCCCGGTGACGGTGAAGCGCAGCAACGCGACGGAAACAGTCATTGAAAGTGGTCTGAAGCCTGGCGAGATCGTCGTCACCGACGGCCACCTGCGGCTGGTGCCTGGCGCCCGCGTGACGGTTAAAGGGAACGGACCCGCAGGGGACTCGAAGGTGACCTCATGAATCTCTCCGGCATTTTCATTCGCCGTCCGGTCACCACCACACTGCTGATGCTCGGCATCATCGTGTTCGGCGTGATGGCCTATCTGCAGCTGCCGGTGGCCGATCTGCCGAGCATCGACTTCCCGAGCATCCGCGTCAGCGCGTCGATGCCCGGCGCGAGTCCAGAGACGATGGCCTCGTCGGTGGCTCTGCCGCTCGAGAAGCAATTCGCGACGATCTCGGGCTTGATGAGCATCAATTCGACGAGCACGCAGGGTAGGACCGACATCACCCTGCAGTTCGACTTGAGCCGCTCCATCGATGCCGCCGCGCAGGACGTGCAGGCGATGATCGGCCGCGCATCACGGCAGTTGCCGCCGCAGATGCCGTCGCCGCCGTCGTATCAGAAGGTCAATCCCGCCGATCAATCCATCTTCTTCGTCGTCCTGCGGTCAGCCACGCTGCCCCTGTCGGTGATCGACGAGGTCGCGCAGACGGCGGTCGCGCAGCGGATCTCGATGGTGAACGGCGTGGCGCAGGTCAACATCTTCGGCTCACAAAAGCACGCCGTACGCGTGGACGTCGATCCACGCGCGCTGGCCGCGCGTTCGCTCGGTATCGACGAGGTCGCGACCGCGATTCAGAACGCCAACGCCAATCTGCCAACCGGCACGATCTACGGCGAGCGCACGTTTGTCGTCCAGACCAACGGGCAGCTGCTGCGCGGTGCGGCGTACGGCCCGACGATCATCGCGTATCGCAACGGCAATCCCGTCCGCCTCGATGAAGTGGCGCACGTCTTCGACGGCGTGGAGAACGACAAGACGGCGAGCTGGCAGAACGGCGAGCGCTGCGTCTACCTGTCGATTCAGAAGCAGCCGGGCATCAACGTCGTGCAGACGGTGGACGCGATCAAGGCGATTCTGCCGGGGATCAAGGCGCAGCTGCCGGCAGCGATGACCCTGGACGTGCGCAGCGATCGTGCGCTGACGATTCGCGAGTCGATCCACGACGTCAACGTGACGCTGATCATCACGATCTGCCTGGTGATCCTCGCGATCTTCGTCTTCCTCCGAAACATCTCGGCCACGTTGATCCCCAGTCTGGCGCTGCCGGGCTCGATCCTCGGCACGTTCACCGTGATGTATCTCCTCGGCTACAGCCTGGACAACCTGTCGCTGATGGCCCTGACGCTCTCGGTCGGCTTCGTCGTGGACGACGCCATCGTGATGCTGGAGAACATCGTCCGCCATATGGAGATGGGGAAGTCGCCAATGCAGGCGGCCTACGACGGCTCGAAGGAGATCGCCTTCACGATTCTGTCGATGACCGTTTCGCTCGTCGCCGTGTTCATCCCGGTGCTGTTCATGGGCGGCATCGTCGGCCGGCTGCTGCGCGAGTTTGCCGTGACGATCACGGCGGCGATTCTGGTGTCGGGCTTCATGTCGATCAGCCTGACGCCGATGTTGTGCAGCCGGTTCCTGCGTCCACCGCACGACCAGCGGCATGGCAGGCTCTACAACCTCTTCGAGCGCGTGTTCGATGCGTGGCGCCGCGCCTACGACGTCACGCTGAGTGGCGTCCTGCGATTCCGCCCCGTCGTCATGGCCGTGTCCCTCGTCCTCCTGGCCGCGACCGTGTATCTGTTCATCACGGTGCCCAAGGGCTTCCTGCCGAGCGAAGACCAAGGGCGCTTCAACGTCAACACCGAAGGGGCGCAGGGCATCGCCTTCAAGGACATGGTCGAGCACCAGCTGAAGGTTGCCGACGTTCTGATGAAGGAGCCCACCATCTCCAGCGTCGGGGTCAACGTCGGACAGATGGGGAACAACGCGACCGGCGGGTCGAATACCGGTCGTATGTTCGTCGAGCTCAAGCCGCGTGCGGAGCGCGAGAAGTCGGTTGACGACGTGATTGCCTCGCTGCGCCCGAAGCTTGCCGAGCTCACCGGCATCCGGACGTTCATGATCAACCAGCCGCCGATCAACCTCGGTGGCGGCGGGCAGAATCGCGCGCTCTACCAGTTCATCATGCAGGACACCGACACCGATGAACTCTACAAATGGGCGCCGATACTCGAAGCGCAGATTCGTCAGATGCCGGGTTTCGAGGACGTCAGCAGCGACCTGCAGCTGAACAACCCTCAGGTCACGGTCGAAATGGACCGCGACAAGCTGTCGTCTCTGGGACTGAACGCGACGCAGGTGGAGAGTGCGCTGTACAACGCCTACGGTACGCGTCAGGTGTCGCAGATCTTCGCACCCAACAATCAGTATCAGGTGATCCTTCGCGTCGCCCCGGAGTTCCAGAGCGATCCCGCGGCGATGTCGCTGCTCTACGTCCGCTCCGACTCTGGACGGTTGATTCCGCTGGAGTCGGTGGCCCGGCTCAAGACCGAGGTCGGTCCGCTGCAAGTCAATCACTTCGGACAGCTGCCGTCAGTGATGATCTCGTTCAACCTCAGGCCGGGATTTGCGCTCGGCGATGCCGTCACGCAGATTCAGAATACGGCGGCCGCGACGCTGCCTGACACCGTCTCGCTGCAGTTCCAGGGCGCCGCGCAGGCGTTCCAGGACTCGCTGCGTGGTCTGGGCCTCGTCCTCGCGCTCGCCATCGTCGTCATCTACATCGTGCTCGGCGTGCTGTACGAGAGCTTCACGCACCCGATCGTGATTCTCTCCGGCCTGCCGTCGGCGGGCCTTGGCGCGCTGCTGACGCTGATCCTGTTCAACACCGAGCTGAATCTCTATGCGTTCGTCGGCGTCATCATGCTCGTCGGCCTGGTGAAGAAGAACGGCATCATGATGGTGGACTTCGCAGTGGAGGCGCAGCGGCACGGCAAAACCCCGGCCGAGGCGATTCACGAAGCCTGTCTCGTCCGTTTCCGGCCGATCATGATGACGACGATGGCCGCGCTCGTCGGCACGCTGCCGATCGCGCTCGGCCTCGGCGCGGGCGCCGAGTCGCGTCGTCCGCTCGGCCTGGCCGTCGTTGGTGGCCTGGTGGTCTCGCAGTTGCTGACGCTGTACATCACGCCGGTCTATTACGTGTACATCGAAGGTCTGCGACTGCGACTGGCGCGCCGCCGCGCCGCGCGCGAACAGCATCAGATTCCGACTGCCGCCGAAGCAACCCCGTAGAGCGCAGGCTTTAGCGGGACGACGTCGAGTGCCGTCGGGCTTTAACCAGACCGGCTTGAATTGCCTGTAGGTCTACCGCCTCGCGGCGCCGACTCCGCCCGCCGGGAAAGCTCTTGCCGCTCGTACCCTCCCGCTCCCACCGCGAGCAGGGGTTACTCCACCGACAACCATCGCGGCATGCACCGCGTTTGCTGATTCGGTACGACAGGGATCGCGCAGAACGAACTCGCGGCGATGAATCGCTTCACTCGCCTTCCGGCTGCGCCGTGAGTCGTCGTGCTACGACGGCGCCGCGATCCGGTAGGCCTGCAGGCCGATTTGAAGTTGATCCGGATGTTACGACCGTGTGAACGCGTACATCGCCGCGTCGTGCCGCACGCCGTGCACCAGCAGGCGACTGCGTAGCGTTCCCTCATAGGCAGCGCCAGACTTTTCCGCCACGCGCCGGCTGGCGAGGTTGCCAACGGCGACCAGGACTTCGAGGCGCTCCAGATCGGTGTTCGCGAAGCCCCAATCGCGCGTGAGCTGCGTCGCCGTGGTTGCGACACCCTTACGGGTCGCCGACGATCGCACCCAGTAACCGAGATTGGCCCGCTTGTTGAGCGCGTCGATCTGATTCAGACCGCACCCGCCAAGATATCCGCCGTCATCAGTCGTGATCGCGAACTCGAAGGTGGTCCGCTGCTGAAAGGCCGGAACCTGCAGGGCGAGCCACGATCGCGCTTCGTCGAGGGAGTAGCTGGGATGACACCACGGCATCCACGGCTGGAGCTCGGCCAGTGATTCCCGGGCAGCCTGGAAGACGGCCTGAGCATCGTCGAGCCGGTAAGGTCGAATGCGAATCCCGCTCACGGGCGATGGCTTCAGTGTTCGTCGGGGAGCTGCGAGAGGTGATGCAGCATGGGGGAGACCTGCACGAACGCCTCGACGACGGCCGGGTCGAAGTGGTTTCCCTTACCGTCCAGGATGTGCTTCACCGCTTCATCCTGCGACATCGGCGCCTTGTACAGGTTGCGCGTGCGGATTGCGTCGTACACGTCCACGACGGCCATGATACGTCCGGGGATCGGGATCTGCGCGCCCTTCAGTCCCTGCGGATAGCCGGTACCGTCCCACCACTCGTGATGCGTGTAGACGATGTCCTTGGCAATGGCCAGCGTCAGGTCGTCGCGTACGCCGGCGGCACGCTCGGCGTTCTCGATCACTGCGCGGCCGTGTGACGGATGCTTGCGCATCTCCTCGCGCTCTTCAGCGGTGAGCGCGCCAGGCTTGTTGAGGACGGCGTCCGGCACGCCCACCTTGCCGATATCGTGCAGTGGCGCAAGGCTGGCGAGCAGCTCGATGCGCTCAGGCGTCAGATAGTCATGGAACGCCGGATGCTTCGACAGCTGCTGTGCGAGCACCCTGGTGTACTTCTGCGTCCGCTCCGAGTGCTTGCCCGTTTCCAGATCGCGGATGCCCGTGAGCGACAGCAGCGTCTGCACCATCAGGCGCCGTGACGCAGCGTTCTCCTGCGTGGATTTGTCCGCGCGCTGACGCTCGACCAGCAGCCCGACCGCCGTCATCGCGGCCAGCGCGCTGCTGAAGCCCATCGTCGGGAAGAGCGGCGAGAGAAACGTGCCGCTCGTGGAGAGCAGCACATACGACGCACCCCACAGCGCGGCACCGCTACCGACCGTGGCAAGCAGACCCCACATCAGTCCGAAACGCAGAAAGAACATCGCGGCAAGCAATCCGAGTGCGATGACGAGCTGAGTTTCCAGCGCGACACGATGTTGGGGTCGGGACAGGAAATCGCCCTGCAGCAGGTTGTCGGCAGCGGTGGCGTGGATCTCAACACCGGCAAACAACGTGTCGAGCGGCGTCGCCACCACCTCGCGCGTGCCAAGTGCCGTCGTCCCGACGAAGACGATCTTGTTGGCAAACGTCTTCGGGTTGGCGCGGCCGGCGAGGACGTCACCGGCGGAGTAGTAGGGGAACGCGCGCTTCGAACCGCGATAGCGCAGCAGAAGATTGCTCTTGCCGTCGAGCGCGACCGTGCGATCGCGGCCACCGGGACGCGCGGCGACGAGCAACGCGGAGTTGTTGACGTTGGCCACGCGAACGGCCGACGGTCGTCCACCGGTTGCCACCGAGACCGCAGCGAGCGAGAGCGAAGGATAGATGTTGCCGTCGTACTCGACGAGCATCGGCACGCGTCGGAGTATGCCGTCCGGATCCGGCGCGGCATTGAGGAACCCGGACACACCGGCGGCGTCGGAGAGACTTTCCAGATTGCACACCGCGCCAGTGGCGTGAAAGAAGGGTTCGCCAATCTGATCGTCGGGCGGCTGCACGACGGCCAGACCGACGGGATGCCGCACGCAGGCGCGCGAGGCGTGATGCGTGCCATCGAAGGTCATCGCATAACCCAGCACCACGCGGCCGCCGCGCAGCGATGCCGCGAGCGCGGCGTCCGGAGTCGTGCCCTTGCCCGGAAAGCGATCGGGTTCGGCAAAGACGATGTCGAGTGCGACGGCGGCCGCGCCGAACTCACGCAGCCGCGCGACCAGGTTCCCGATGACGTCTCGCCGCCACGGCCACTGGCCCACGCTGGCCAGGCTCCGCTCGTCCACGTCAACGATGACGATGCGCTCGCTGGTTGGACGCGTCGGCAAGGAACGCGCGAGGCGATCGTAGACGCCGTACTCGAAACTCAGGAAGAACTGCGGGCGGTAAAGCGACAACACCGCGACGACGATTGTCGGCACCAGACCGCAGAGGAGGATCAGACGGCGGGGCCGCGTCCGCGGCAATATGCGCGGGATCATCGCACCGTGACTTCGACGCGCCGGTTCCTGGGTTCGAAGACGTTGTCGGCGGTCGGCACGAGCAGTTCGCCCTCGCCATGCGATCGGATGTCGATAGCCGACTCGCTCAGACCGGCTTGCACCAGAAGCGCGCGAACGGCATTCGCCCGTCGCAGGCCGAGTTCAGCGTTGTTCTGCGGCGTTCCCGTGGTGTCGGTGTGGCCGATGACGACCACTTCGGGAACCGGATACGTCTTGACCGCCTGAAGCACGTCTGGCACCAGCCGCTTTCCGTCGTCGGTCAGCTCTTCGGAATCGAACCGGAAGGGCAGCGTGAAGTGTCGCGGTGGTGGCGGCAGTGTCGCGATGATCTCGCCGAACTGCCGATCGATGTCCGATTCTTTGAGCGTGCGAATGCGCGGCGCTTGGGTGAGTGAGACACGCGTCGAAGCCCGGGCGCTGGACAGCTCCACCGATCCCTTGGGGTTCGTCACGGCGATGCGGCCGACGTGGCCATCGTCGGGGTCGGGCAGGAGCACGACGACCGATCGGCTTGGGCTCTGTCCGGTTGCCGATCGCATGGCGCATGCGGACACCAGTCCTGCGACGATCAGGATCGCCAACAGGACCGGTACCCGCGGCGCGACGTTCATTGCACGACTTGAATGGCGACGGTGGTCCCGCGGACACCAACGATCGCGCCTGGCGTCTCGAGACGAATCGAGTCAGGCGCGAGCTTGGCGATCTTGCCCGAGACGTACACCGCCATGCCGCGAACGAAGTTCAGGACCAGACCGAGCCGGCCCTCGGCCGGCGTGAACAGGAAGCTATTGAGACGGACTTCGCTGCCCGGCCCCAATGAGACGCGCGTATCGTCCTTCAACGTGATGCCGAGCCGTCCGTCGCTCCCAGTGCGGAGGCTGTCGGACTCGAACACGTCCTGTCCGACCATCGCCGGTGTGCTGTTGCCGCCTCGGACCACGAACACCTGACCCGAAGCCAACTTGATCCGACCCGCCGCGGCTGGCTGCTGCGCGAACGCCGGCCCTGCCAATATCGTCAGGGCAAACACACAGATCCAGCGTCGAGCATTCATCATGACGACCTCCATTTACCAGGAGTGCACGAAACAGCCGACCACGTCGCGATGGGGAGCACTCCTCAGTACGTTGGAAGCTTTGTCAGTGCAATCGCAGGGCCGCGACAGCGTCTCCCGGCGCGCGGTGCACGCCCGCGCTCACGCGATCATGACCTTTCGCGGGTGTTGTGAATTGTCCTCGAGGAAGGTTTTCTTGTTCTCCAACGCTTCTGCCGTCGGTTGCACAGCGCCGGTGACGTCGGTCACGCGGGAGACGAGGGTGTGCTCGCCGGGCGTCGCGCCGGTCCACGAGTAGTTGAACAACTTCCAGGAGTATTTGCTGTTGGTTGCCGGATCGATCGTGGCGGGCTGCCAGGCGCCCTCGTCCACTTTGACTTCGACCGACTTGATCGGTGTGCCGTCGTTGAGGATGACGCCGAGCACCTTGTGCCGGCCGCCGTCTTTTGTGACGCGGGCGATGAACGACTTCAACTGCATATGCGTGACCGCGGCTTCCTTCCATCGCACTTCGCCGTCGATCATCTCGCCGCGCAGCGTTCGATACCAGCGCGCCTGATACTTGCCGAGGTACTGCTCTTCCTGCAGGTGAATGTGAGACAGCCACTTCACGTTGGCCACGCCGTACCAGCCGGGGACGAGCAGGCGCACCGGCGATCCCTGGTGCTTGGTCAGCGGCTCGCCGTTGAGGGCATAGGCGACCATCGGCTCCGGTGACAGCGCTTTCTCGCGTGACAGGCTGCGGCCGAACTGCTGTTCGACTTCGTACTTCTGAGTGCGGAACTCGACTTCTTCCTTGCCGTGGTCGGCACCGAAGAACACGAACTCTTTGGCGTTGGCCTTCACACCCGCCTGATCCAGCACCGCCCGCAGCGGCACGCCGGTCCACCGCGCATTGCTCGAAAGTCCCTGCAGCGGACGACGGTTGCCCGAGCACTCGAAGCCGGCGACGAGCTCGACACGGCGCATCGCGCGAAGCGCGTCGAGTGACAGGGACAGGGGCTTGTCTACCAGTCCGGTCACCTTGAGGCGATACGCGGCGGGATCGATCTCGGGATGTCCGTAATGCTGCGTGGTAAAGAACTGATCCTTCGGCGTGAAGGGACCGTCGATCTTGCGCACGTCGAGCTGACGGCGATCAACCGTCGCAGCTGGGAAGGTCTCGGGTAGATCCGTGAACGGGACAAGGACTTCTCCCTGTGCCAGTGCCGGCAGCACGAACTCCGGCAGTCCCAGGACCCCGAGACCGGCGACAGCGAGGCCGCCCTTCAGCAGGTCACGACGCGAGTGTGTGGTGTTCATTGGGGCGGTCCCTCCCAGCCCTGAGCGTTGTCGAAGCGCCTGTCACGCCGAAGCCGTTGGCGAAGGCGGACGCACGAAGAAGTCATATCACAGGCGGAACCGGCTGACGATTCCGAATTCGACCCTCCGAATCCGTAAGGCTCGCCCGTCCGCCAGCTCGCAGAGCGGCGGCGGGTGATGACAGCAAAGTGCTGCGGATCCAAAGGATGTAGTCGAGGTTCGACCGCGGCATAGCCATTGCCCGATCCGGGATTCTGTCAGGTGCAATAGGGCGCGCTGACGAGGATTGAACGTGAAGGAGTGCAGGTTATGAACCGGGCAGGAGTGTTGTCGATCGTGCTCGCCGCGGCAGTCACCGGGGCGTGTGGTGGCGCTGATAATGCGAGCTCGTCCCCGACCGGTCCCTCTTCCACGTCCACAACGACCTCGTCACAACCGCAGCCGCCGGCGTCGCAGGGCTCTTGCGTGCCAGGGAACCTGACAGTGGCCAGCATGCAGGGCACGGTGGTCACGCTGCAGTGGAATGGAGTCAACGGCGCGACTGAGTATCTGGTGCTCGTTGGCTCAGCGCCGAGCAGCTCGGATTTGCTTTCCACGAACACGACGAATTCCAACTACACCTGGACAGCCAAGCCGGGCCGCCAGTTTGCGCGCGTGCAGGCGAAGTGCAACGGCCAGTTCGGCGGGTCGTCGAACGAGGTCGATTTCACCGTCGCCGGTTAGTAAGGCAGACAGCCGAATCCTGACTGGGCTGGCCAAGACGTTGGCCCGCCGCAAGTGGGAGGGCAGGGCTGGGTCAGACGCGGGCCGGGTCTGGACCAGGCCCCGAGTCAGACGGCGCGTGATGCAGCGCGAGGCCGGAAACGCGGGACCGGCGATGCCGTCCAGAGGTAAACGTCGTTGACGCGCTGAAGGAATCCTTCGGCAATCAAGGCCTCAAACGCTGCGGCGCCGGTGCGTTCGTCGAGAGACCAGAGGCGCCGGGCCTGAGGCAATGTGATCGCGATTCCGGGGTGATCCTGGAACTCACGACGGATTCGAGCGAGCAAGGGAGCCTGCGACATACGTGCTCTCCGGTGTAAGTGCGTCGTGCGTTGAGCAAGATCCGGCCCAGTGCAAAGGTGTGAAGTGGATATTCAACCCAGGGTGCTCGTCATCGACGCCGACACCGCGATGCTGACGTCGATGGCCAGTGTCGCGGAAGAGGAAGGCTTCGACGTGTGTACCGCCGTCGATGTGGACGGCGCGATGCGGCAGTGCCGCTCGGCCTACATCGACCTGGTGCTCATCGACGCCCGCGGCGATCGAACGTCCGCCAACCACGCCCTCAGCTCGGTTCGTACCTTCAAACCGTCGGTTCGTGCGGTCGTGATGGACACACCGCTTGGACCCGATCGGCTGCACACGCTGCTGGCGCAGCTCCGCTGCGAGTCGTACCACACGCTCCGTTCTGAATCCTGATCCCTGATTCCTGATTCCTCGTTTTCCTGATTCCTTCATTACAATCCCCTGGTGAACGACCACCGGGTTGATCTGCAAACCGAGGACGGCACGCTCGACGCCTACCTGTTTCAGCCGGAGGCCTCTCACGGCGGCGGTCCGTGGCCAGCCGTCGTGATGTACATGGACGCGTTCGGCATCCGTCCTCAGCTCGGCGATATGGCGCAGCGGCTTGCCTCGCACGGCTACCTCGTCGCCCTGCCGAACCTCTATCACCGCACGGCGTTTACGCCGTTCGATCCGAAGCAGGTGGCCGTCGAAGGTCCCGAGCGTGCGCGATTCAAGGGCATGGTCGCGTCGATCAACGGACCGATGGTGATGCGCGACACCGCGGCCGTGCTGAAGCATCTCGACACACTTCCCACGGTCAGGCGCTCGGCGATCGGCGCGCTGGGCTACTGCATGGGCGGCGGGTATGCACTGGCCGCTGCCGGGACGTTCCCGGACCGCGTGGCCGTCGCGGCATCGTTTCACGGCGGCGCGCTGGCCACAGACAAGCCCGACAGCCCGCACCTGCTCGCGCCGAAGATGCGCGCGCGCCTCTACGTCGGAGCCGCCGGCATCGACCCGACGTTCCCGGACGAGCAGCGTCAGCGACTCGACACAGCGCTGGCTCAGGCCGGCGTATCCTACGAGATCGAGACCTACGAGAATGCCAAGCATGGGTTTGCGGTCTATGGCCATCTCGTGTACGACAAGGAAGCATCGGAACGACATTGGCAGCGGCTGGTGCAGCTGCTCGGCGAGACGTTGAGGAGGCATTCATGAAACGGTTGGTCGTGAGTCTGGGAATGGTCGGCGTGCTGTTTACAGCGAGCAGCGCGATAGCGCAGGGCGGCGCGCCGGCGTGTACGACGGTGGCCTGCGATCTACAGGCTGACTGGGCTTTCAACACGAACGGGCTGACCGGGATCGCCAACGCGATGCCGGACGGGGAGTACGGCTTCAAGCCGACGCCGGCGCAAGAAAGCTTCGCCGAGCGCGTCATGCATGTCGTGAACATCGACCTCAAGCTGTTGAACACGCTTGGCGGCAAGACGCCGGCGCCGGCGATCAATCCCAAGGCCTCGTCAAAGGCAGACGTCATGGCGGCGTTGAAGCAGTGGGACGCCTATGGGGCCGCCGTGCTCAAGGAGTTCAACGATCAACAGCTCAGCGAGCGCGTGAAGTCGTTGCCATTTATGGGCCCAACGGTCAGCCGTCTTCGCGTCGCGTACTTCTCGATCGCGCACGCACAAGACATCTACGGCCAGCTGGCCGTTTATTTGCGGCTGAAGGGCGTCACGCCGCCGAGAAGCAATCGTCCCTGATCCGGTCGATCGCCTGTGTAGCGAACCGAGGCGAGAAACAGTCCTGACGCCGGCGCGGTCAACCGCGCCGGCAGTCCTGAATCCGACGACAACAACGCGGCCGCCTCGTCAGGCGTCAGTCCGCCGCGACCGACTTCGACGATCACGCCAACCAGACGGCGCACAAGTTTCCAGATGAAATGCGATCCGTCCACGCGGAAGACGATCAGGTCTCCGTCTTCGCGAATCTCGAGCGCATCGAGCATGACCTCGGTCGATCCCTCGCGCGGATCGGCGTCCGAGAAGGATTTGAAATCGTGGAAGCCGACGAAGCGAGACGCAGCCTCTTGCATGCGGGCAAGATTGAGATCCTCTTTGACCCACCACACGTACGGTTTGGCAAATGCGGTCCGGCGCCGTGAGACCTGATAGAGGTAAGTGCGTCCGATCGCGTCGTGCCTGGCGTGAAACTTGTGGCGCACCTTCTCGACGAGCAGGATGTTGATGTCCGCCGGCAGCTCGTCGTTGATCCGCCGGCGCAGCGCTTCGGGTGGGAGCGTTGTGTAGATCTCGAGGTGACCGACTTGCGCCAGGGCATGCACGCCGGCGTCGGTGCGCCCGGAGCCGTACAGCTCGAAGTCGCGCTCACTGGTAGCGGCGGTGATGGCGCGCTCGATCTCGCCCTGCACAGTCTTCGCGTTCTTCTGGATCTGCCAGCCGCTATAACGCGTCCCCGCGTACTCGATGGTCAGCTTGAAGCGCATTACCGCGCGCGCATGCGTTCCAGAACCTGACCGAGCTGGCGAAGCTCCTCACCGTAGGTTGCCCAGTCGCCGGCACGCTGCGCTTGCACCGCACGCTCGTAATGACGCTGCGCCTCGACCGCCAGCGCCGATATTGCGGCATCTCCGCTGGGCGGCGCCGACGCGGTCTGCGGTGTCGCTGGCGCTGCAGGCGCTCGTGTGTCCTGCGGCAACGGCGGCCGGCCCTGACCGGTGGAGAAGAGCCGCGCGAGACCCTCCTCGAGCGTCTCCTCCATCACGATGCGGTTCTCGTAGGCGACGATGACTCGCGTCAGCTCGGGAATGCGGCCGCCCGACGCGCGCAGATACAGCGGACGCACGTAGATCAGCGATTCTTCGATCGGAATGACCATCAGCGTGCCCCAGATCACCTGCGAGCCCTGCTGATTCCACAACGTGATCTGCGGCGAGATCACTTGATCCTGCGCGATGCGGTTGACGACCTGACGCGGGCCGAACACGAGCTTCTGCTTCGGGAACTCGAATACACGCAGGTGTCCGTAGTGCTCGCCGTCGCTGCGCGCGACGAGCCACGCCGCCAGGTTGTCTTTCTGCCGCGGGGTGAACGGCAGCATCTGAATGAATTCGGCGTCCTTCTCACCAGGCAGCCGCATGATCGTGTAGTACGGCTGCATCGGATTCCGCTCGGTCCCTTCGTCCAGGGTTGGGATTTCCCATTGGTCCTCGCGGTTGTAGTACACCGCCGGCTGCGTCATGTGGTAGGTGGAGAAGACCTGCGCCTGGATCGCAAAGATGTCCTCGGGATAACGGACGTGCTCGCGAATCGATGCCGGCAGCTCCGCGAGCGGCTTGAACGTGTTCGGGAAGATCCGCGCGAACGTCGCCGCGATCGGATCCTGCGCATCGGCAAGATACGCCGTGGTCGTCCCGTTGTAGGCATCGATGACGAACTTCACCGAGTTGCGGATGTAGTTCACGCGGCCGGCCGGCGTCGAATAGGGATAGCGGTTGGTGGTCGTGTAGGCGTCGAACAGCCAGTAGAGCCGTCCCTCGGCCAACACCATATACGGGTCTCGATCGAGGGCCAGGAACGGAGCAATCCGCTCGATGCGTTCCCGGATGTTCCGGTTGAACAGGATGCGGCTCTCGGGCCCGATGTCATCGCTGAGCAGGATCTGATAGGACCCGAAGCGGAGCGCGAACAGCACCTTCCGCCAGAGCGATCCCAGCGGCACACCACCGGTCCCGCTGTACCGCGTCGTTTCGTTTTTGTCGCCGCGCGGGTAGTGGAACTCGGGCGTCCGGGTGCGGACGATGACGTAGTCGTTGGAGAGCTCACCGAAATAGAGACTCGGCTCGTCGATCTTCAGGTCAGGGATCGTCTCGGGCGGGAGGTTGCGGACGAACAGCACCGGCAATCCCTCGCTCGTGACCTGATTCACGGGTCCGAGAGTCAGGCCGTAGCCGTGTGTGAACGTCAGCCGCTCGTTGACCCAGGTGCGGGCCGGCAGGCTGGCCGAGTTCAGCTCGCGTGCCGACAGCATCACCTGACGCAGCGCGCCGTTGATGTGATAGCGGTCGTTGTCCACCGAGATGAAGTCGTAGTACGTCCGAATCTCCTGAATTTGACCGAAGGTCTGGAGCAGCGGTGCGTGATCCCAGAGGCGGACGTTCTGGAGTGTTGTCGCATTGCGGGCAATGTCCTCGGGCGTGAGACGGGCATCGCCGGTGAGCGGCCGCTCTTCGACGGTGTCGAGCGCGAACGCGCGGCGCGTGGCCGCGATGTTGTGCTCGATGAATGGTGTTTCGCGGACCTGCTCATTCGGCGTGACCGAGAATCGCTGCAGCACGCTGCTGTAGCCTTCGGCGCCGATCGACGCGACGACGTACAGCGCGATAGCAGCTGGAATCGGCCAGTTCCTGTTTCCGAATCCGTGCAGGACAGCGAGTGCCGCACCGATGACGGCCGCAGCGACTTGAAAGAGCGCGGCCGGCATCCGCCCATAGACGTCCGCGTAACTCGCGCCATGAATGAGACCCGACGTCGTTATCAGATGTTCGGCCCGATTGAGCCACGCGCCCCAGGCCATCAACAGCATGAAGACCGCGACGAGCAGAGAGAGATGACGCCGCGCACCGGGCGTCATCGACATGCGGCCGGGAAAGCCGGAGCTGAGACTGCCTGAGACCAGGTAGAGCGCCGCGGACGCCAGCGCCGCGAGCACCACGAGCGCCTGTCCAAGGCCACGCAGGAGCTGCTGGAACGGCATCGAGTAGACGTAGTAGCCGACATCCCGGTTGAGGATGGGATCGGCCACGCCGAACGGTTCGCCGTTGCGCCACATCAACCACGTTTCCCAGCGGCCCGTGGTGTACAGCCCGATGATGACGGCGAGCAGCGCCGCGGCGCTCGTTGCCAGCCCGCGCA
>Ga0111538_10003194_pt1 | contig 22964 bp, 15 predicted proteins | sample SoiMethybrSBSTD1_FD_79669 | JGI IMG/M metagenome (GOLD analysis project Ga0111538, IMG submission 79669) | Bulk soil microbial communities from a Populus tree surrounding site in Tennessee, USA - Soil MetaG P. TD hybrid SBSTD1 (version 2)... | ecosystem: Environmental > Terrestrial > Soil >...
GCGAAGGTGCGTCCCGACGGACGCATCGCGCTGCCGCTCATCAACGAAGTGGTGGCCTCGGGCCTCACGCCGGAGCAGCTGCAGAAGAAGCTGACCGAAGAGTCCAAGAAGTACATGGAGGACGCCAACATCACGGTGGTCGTCCGCGAGATCAACAGCCGCAAGGCGTTCATTACCGGTGAAGTCAACAAGCCCGGTCCGTACCCGCTGACCGCGCCGACCACGGTCATGCAGTTGATCTCGATGGCCGGCGGCCTGCGCGAGTACGCGGACGCCAAGAAGATCATGATCATGCGCTCCGAGAACGGGCGCCAGATCAGCCTGCCGTTCAACTACAAGGAAGTGGCGGGCGGCAAGAAGCTGCAGCAGAACATCGAGCTCAAGCCCGGCGACACGGTGGTGGTCCCGTGATGATGCGCTCGCGGGCGATCTGCGGCGCCATCGCGCTCGCAGCGCTCGTCCCCGCGGTGGCCGCGGCGCAATCGCGGAGTCCGTACTCGGATCTGTTCGGGCGCACGCCGCAACGGACCGGCAAGGAATTTACGGCGGTGCAGTTTCGCAGCACCGCCGGCGCGCAACAGGGCTGGACGCTCGAGAGCGAGTTCACGCCTCCCGGCACCGTGATTCCAGAGGGCCTCTCCGGCGGCGCCGACGCGCAAGTCACTGCTGAACACATCGGCCGCAAATTGCAGGTCGCCGGCCACGGCCGCTACAGCTACCAGGAGTACCGGCAGGAGCCGGCTTTCGGCGCGCCCGCGTTCGACACCGGCGTGCGCATGGAAGTCAGGCCGCGGACGCGGCTGGCATTTTATGGAGGCGCTAATTTCGCGCGCTCACCGTTCTATCAGTTGATGTGGCTGCAGCCCGATTTGACGTCGCCGCTGCCGCCGGTGGATCAGTCGGCGATCCTGATGTTGCAGAACGACAGCGTCGAAGCGAGCGGCGGCGTGATCAGCCGCTATTCGAGCCGATCGAGCATCGAGCTCTCGGCCGTGATGAAGGAGACCGACTTCGAGTCGACGCCGCAGCACGACTTCTCGTCGGTCGGCGCCACGATCATGTGGCGGCGCCAGATGACGCGCAATGTATCCGTGCACGGCGGTTACAGCCGCGAACAGCTGCGCCAGACGCTCGCGGTGAACGACACGCGCTTTACCAACGAGCGGATCGACGTGGGCGTCGAGTACGGGAAGTCGTTGACGTTCGCGCGCCGCACCAGCTTCGGGTTCGGCACCGACACCTCGATGGTGCGCGAGAACGACGGCCCGCATCGCTTCCGCGTGAACGGCAACGTCACGCTCGACCATCGCTTCGCGCGGACCTGGGTGATGCAGGTGGCGGCGCGGCGCGGCACCGATTTCCTGCCCGGCTTCCGCGCGCCGGTTTACACGGATCACGCGCACATCGCGGTCGCCGGCTATCTCGCCAAGCGATTGCTGTTGAACCTGAACGCCGACGGCGGACAGGGCGCGGCGCTGAGCGATCCGCGCAAGTTCATTTCCTACGCCGGCAACGCCAAGCTCACGTTCGCGATGACCCGGCACCTCGGCATGTTCACGCAGTACGTCTACAACCACTACCAGATGCCCGCCGATCCGCTGGCGCTGTTCCTGGTGCCCAAGGGCGCCCGGCAGGCCGTGTCGATCGGCGTCGAGACCTGGGTGTCGATCCTCGACAAGGAGAAGGTGACCAGTGATCCCCGGTAAGCAGTATTCATTTGACACCCTGTTGCAGGTCGTCAGGCGCCGTGCCTGGCTGATCGTGTTGCCGGCGGTCCTCGTGGCCGTGATCGGCGCCGCGATCGTCTATTCGCTGCCGAACCTGTACCGGTCGGAAACGTTGATCCTGGTCGTGCCGCAGCGCGTGCCCGAGAGCTACGTGCGATCCACGATCACGGCGCGCATCGAGGATCGCCTGCAGTCGATCTCGCAGCAGATCCTGAGCCGCACGCGGCTCGAACAGATCGTCACCGACTTCAACCTCTATGCGCGGGAGCGGGCCGATCGGCAGCTGATGGAAGACATCGTCGAGCAGATGCGGGCGCGCGACATCGGCATCGACATCATCAAGGGCGACGCGTTCCGCGTCAGCTACCAGGCCAGCGATCCGCGCACCGCGATGCGCGTCACCGAGCGGCTGGCGTCGCTGTTCATCGACGAGAGCCTGCGCGATCGTGAAGTGCTGGCCGAAGGCACCAGCCAGTTCCTGTCGACGCAGCTCGACGAGGCGCGGCGGCAACTCGTCGCCACCGAGACGAAGATCCAGGAATACCAGCGCATGCACAACGGCGAGCTGCCGGCGCAAATGAGCGCGAACCTCCAGGGCCAGCACAACGCCGAAATGGCGCTGCAATCGCTCGGCGAGGATCTCAATCGCGATCGCGAGCGGCGGCTGCTGCTCGAGCGCCAGGTCACCGACATCATCGAAGCGGCCAACGAGCCCAAGCCGGCCGATCCGGCCAAGCCCGAAATGGCGGAGACCCTCGAGGACGAATTGCGGCTGGCGCAGCAGGCGCTGCTGGCGGTCGAGCTCAAGCTGAAGCCGGAACATCCAGACGTCAAGAAGCAGCGCCGCGCCGTCGACGAGCTCGAGAAGCGCGTCGCCGCGCAGAAGCTCGAAGGCACGCTGGCCTCGCGCCCGACCGGCGCGCCGGTGACGATGGATGCGGCGAAACGCAAGCGTCTGCTCGACGCGCGCGCCGATCTCGAGAACCTCGATCGCCAGATCCAGGCGAAGCTGTCGGAGCAGAACCGGCTGCAGGGCATGGTCGGCATGTATCAGTCGCGGATCGAAGCCACGCCGGTGCGCGAAGCCGAGCTCGCCGCGCTGACGCGCGATTACGAGACGCAGCAGCAGAGCTATCGCGGCCTGCTGCAGAAGAAAGAGGAGTCGCAGATCTCCGCGAACCTCGAGAAGCGCCAGATCGGCGAGCAGTTCAAGGTGCTCGATCCGGCGCGCCTGCCCGAGAAGCCGGCCAGCCCGGATCGGCCGCGGCTGTATCTCATCGTCGCCCTCCTCGCCGTGGCCGTCGGCCTTGGCGCCGCGGCGCTCGCCGAGTACTTCGATCGCACGCTGCGCACCGAAGCCGACGTGCGCGCCGCACTGAACCTGATGGTCCTCGCCACCGTGCCGCTGATGCGCGACGCCGCATCGGGGGCGCGGCGTTTCCGCCGCGCCGCCGCCGTTGGCGCCGCTGCAGTCACGTTGATTGTGGTGGGCGCGACCGTTGCGTGGAGGCTGTTGAATTAGCCATGTATGAGAGCTACTACGGGCTGCAGGAGCGGCCATTCGATCTGTCGCCGAACCCGCGGTTCCTCTGTTTCACGCCGCAGCACCGCGAAGCGCTCGCGCACCTGGAGTACGGACTCGCCGGCCGTCCCGGCGTGACGGTGCTCGTCGGCGAAGCCGGCACCGGCAAGACCACGCTCGTGCGCAAGGCGCTGCAGGCGTCGAGCGGCGCGTCGACCATCGTGCACCTGTCGAATCCGACGCTGACGCGCGCGGAATTCTATGAGTACATCGCGGCCGGATTCGGCTTCAGCGCGGAAGCCGGGCGCTCGAAGATCCAGTTCCTGCGCGAGGTCGATGCCGCGCTCAACAATCCGGGCAGCCCGCGTCTCGCGTTGATCGTCGACGAAGCGCAGAGCGTGCCGTACGAGCTGCTCGAAGAAATCCGGCTGCTCACCAACGCCGAATCCTCGATCGGCCGATCGATCGCGGTGGTGCTGGTGGGGCAACCGGAGCTCGGGCGCCGTCTCGATGAAGCGCGCCTGCGACAGTTGAAGCAGCGCGTCGTGCTGCGCTGCGAGCTGACGCCGCTCAGCCTGAAGGACACCGCCGCTTACATTTCGGCGCGCGTCAAGACAGCGGGCGGCGAAGCGACGCGGCTGTTTTCGCGCGACGCGGTGGTCTCGATTCACCAGTATTCGACCGGCATCCCGCGCGTGATCAGCGTGATTTGCGACAACGCGCTCGTCAACGGATTCGCCGCGGATCAAAAACCCGTCGGCGCCGGCACGGTGATGGAAGTGTGCCGGTCGCTGTCGCTGCCGTTCAACGAAGCGAAGGCGGCGCCCGCACCGGCGCCCGTTCGCGCACCCGAGCCGGTCGCCGTTGCGCAGCGCGCGCCGATGTTTGGCACGTTCGGCCGCCGGCGCTTCTCTTTCTTTTGATAGGACGTTATGACGCGACTTAGCGAAGCGCTCAAGCGAGCACAGGAAACGGCCGGCGCGCCACCGATGGCCAGCGAGGAGGCGTTGCCGCCGCCGCCGGCCACGACGTGGAAGTTCGCGCCGGTCGAGACAATGCACGTGCCGCCCCCCGAGACTCCGGAGCATGCCGAGGAGTTATGGGCGGCGCCCGAGGTCGCGGCTCCGGTGATGACGGCGCCGGCGCCGGCACCGGACCCGGTGCTCGAACCGCCGGCCGCGGAATTCGAAGTCGAGGCGCCGAAGTTCACGCCGCCGGCCGCAAAGGCGCCGGTGATCGCAAAGGCGCCGGTGATCAAGACGCCGGCATCGCACGCCGATCGAATCCGGGTTGGCGACGCCGATCGCTCCAAGCTCGTGATCGGCGAAGGTGTCGAACCCGCGCTGGTCGAGCAGTATCGCCACCTTGCCGCGGTCATGCATCACGCGCAGAAGGCCTCGGGCGTGCGCAGCATCATGGTGACGAGCGCGTTGCCGGCCGAAGGCAAGACGCTGACGGCGACCAACCTGGCGCTGACGCTGAGCGAGTCGTATCAGCGCCGCGTGCTGCTGATCGACGCCGATCTGCGGCGCCCGCGCATGCGCGAGATGTTCGCGCTGCCGACAACGGAAGGCCTGACCGACAGCCTCGCGCAGCCGCGCGACGGCAAGCTGCCGGTCCATCAGGTCACGCCGACACTCTGGGTGCTCACCTCCGGCCACGTGGTGCCGGATCCGATGAGCCTGCTGGTGTCGCCGGCGATGAAGGAGCTGCTCGAGGACGCCAAGGATTCATTCGACTGGGTCGTCGTCGACACGCCGCCGGTCGCGATCCTCTCTGACGCGAACCTGCTGGCGTCGATGATCGATACGACGCTGCTGGTGGTGTCGGCGCAGTCGACGCCGTATCCGATGGTGCAGCGCGCGGCGCAGGCCGTCGGCACCAACCGCATTCTCGGCGTGGTCCTGAATCGCGCCGAGAAGACGGGTCTGCCCAACAACTACGCGTACTACGGAACGAAGTCTTATCAGCCGGGCCACCCCTCGCCCGCGCGGAACAACAGGTGGTTCGGGTGGCTCCGCAAGCGCGGGAGCGTGCCCAATGTTCAATAGAACGTGGCGCTCATTCATCCTGGTCGCGGGTGAAACCGCGCTGCTGGTGTCGGCCGTCGTCATCAGCAGCATCGTCATCGGCGGATCGCAGGCGTGGGAGCTGCTGACCGACAACACGGCGTTCCTGCGCGTGCTGTTGATCGTGATGGTGTGCCAGGTCTGCCTGCACTACACGGATCTCTACGACCTGCGGACGATCCAGACGAAGCGCGACCTGGCGACGCGCCTGATGCGCGCGATCGGCGCGACGTCGCTGATCCTCGGCATTGCCTACTGGCTGTTCCCGCTGCTCGTCGTCGAGCAGGGCGTCTTCCTGATGACGGCGGCACTCGCGATCGTGATGGTGATGGCGTGGCGCTCGATGTTCGACGTGATCACGTCGCAACTGATGCCGCGCGAGCGGCTGTTGCTGGTGGGCACGAGCCCGGCGGCGATCGTGCTGGCGCGCGAGCTGTTCGAGCGCCGGCAGGAGCTCGGCGTCGACATCGTCGGCTTCGTCGATCCCGATCCGTCGCGGGTCGGCGCGCCGGTGATCAATCCGGGCGTGGTCGGCACGATCGACGACATTCCCGGGCTGGCCGCGCGGATGAGCGTCGATCGCGTGGTCGTCAGCCTGTCGGACGAGCGCGGCAAGCTGCCGATGGACAAGCTGCTGAACGTTCGCCTGCGCAGCGGCGTGCTGTTCGATCACCTGGCGTCGGTCTACGAGGAATACACCGGCAAGATCGCGCTCGAAAACCTGCGTCCGAGCTGGCTGGTGTTTTCAACGGGCTTCCGCAAGTCGCGGATGTTGACCTTCGTCAAGCGCGCCTTCGACATCACCGCCGCGGTGTGCGGTTTGATCCTGTCGCTGCCGCTGACGATCGTGTCCGCGATCGTCGTGAAGCTCGAATCGCCGCGCGATCCGGTGCTGTATCACCAGGAGCGCGTCGGCCTGAACGGCGACACGTTCATCATCCACAAGTTCCGGACGATGCGCAGTGATGCGGAGGCGAAGACGGGACCGGTGTGGAGCGCCGGTGATCACGATCCGCGCATCACCAGGGTCGGCCGCATCATGCGCAAGACGCGTCTGGATGAGATTCCGCAACTCTGGAACGTGCTCGTCGGACACATGAGCTTGATTGGACCTCGGCCGGAGCGACCGTCGTTCGTCGAACAGCTAACTCAGCAGATTCCGTTCTACGGTCAGCGTCACGTGGTCAAGCCCGGCGTTACCGGCTGGGCGCAAGTCCGCTACTCTTATGGCGCGAGCGTCGAAGACGCCATCGAGAAGATGCAGTACGACCTGTACTACGTGAAGCACATGTCGCTGATGTTCGACGTGATGATCGCACTCGAGACGATCAAAACGGTCGTGCTCAGGAGAGGCGCAAAATGATTCGGCTGCTGAACGCCATCAGCGTCGACGTCGAAGATTATTTCCACGCCTCCGCGTTCGATCGCGTCGTGGCGCGCGCGTCGTGGGACGACTACGAAAGCCGCGTCGTCCCCAACACGCATCGGCTGCTCGATCTCTTCGATCAGCAGAAGGTCAAGGGCACGTTCTTCGTGCTTGGCTGGGTCGCCAGGAAGTTTCCGTCGCTCGTGCAGGAGATTGCCTCGCGCGGCCACGAGCTGGCCTCGCATGGCTTCCATCATCAGCTCGTCTACATGCTGACGCCGGCGCAGTTTCGCGACGACATCCGGCGCGCCAAGGGCACGATCGAAGAGGCCGGCGGCGTTCGCGTCCGCGGCTACCGCGCGCCCAGCTTCTCGATCGTGCGATCGAGCCTGTGGGCGCTCGATGTGCTGATCGAGGAAGGCCACACCTACGACGCGAGCATCTTCCCGATCCACCACGATCGCTACGGCATTGCCGATGCGCCGCGCAGCGCGCACGTCATCCAGCGGGCGTCGGGATCGATCGTCGAGCTGCCCGCGTCGACGGTGCGGATTGGATCGGCCAACTATCCGATTGCGGGCGGCGGGTATTTCCGTTTGTTTCCGTACGCCGCGACGAAATGGGGCATTGCCCGCGTCAACGCCAACGGCGAACCGGTGGTGCTCTACATCCATCCCTGGGAAGTCGATCCTGACCAGCCCCGCCTCGAAGCGTCGCGGACCGCGCAGCTGCGGCATCACGTCGGCATGAACACCACGATCGACAAGCTGCGCCAGGTGACGACCGATTTCGCCTTCGGGCCGATCCGCGACGTCCTCGATGCGCGGGCGCAGCGCGCCGTGCCGTCGACCGCGAGGTGGGCGCATGCCAAATAGCCTTGGCGTGTCGATCGCGACCGGCGCGGATGCCGGCGCGTGGGAAGCCTACGTGGATGCGCGCGGCGATGCCGCCGGCTATCACTCGTGGCGGTGGCGGCGCGTGTTTGCGGACGCCTTTGGCCACGAGCCGGTTTACCTGGCGGCCAGGCACGGCGGGGTGATCACCGGCGTGCTGCCGATGGTGCAGATCAAGAGCCTGATCTTCGGGCGCACGCTGACGTCGCTGCCGTTCCTCAATTACGGCGGCGTGATGGCCGACGCTCCCGAGGTTGGCCGCGCCCTGATCGAGGCGGCGCACGCAGAGGCGCGCGCGCGGCGCTGCAGCCACGTCGAGCTGCGTCACGTCGAGGCGCAGTTTTCGAACCTGCCGAGCAAGCGGCACAAGGTGTCGATGCGCCTGCCGCTCGGCCCGGCGATGTTCGAGGGTCTCGATCGCAAGGTGCGCAACCAGATCCGCAAGGCGGAGAAGTCCGGCCTGGTGGTCGAGCGCGGCGGCGAAGCCCTGGTCGGCGATTTCTACACCGTGTTCGCGCGCAACATGCGGGACCTTGGCACACCCGTATATTCGCGCCGCCTGTTCGAAGAGGTGATGCGCGCATTCCCGGATCGCGCGCAGTTGCATGTCGTCCGGTTGAACGGCCTGCCGATCGCCGCCGGAGTCACCTATCGCACGCCGTCCATGGTGCAGCTGCCGTGGGCGTCGTCGATTCGCAGTTACAACGCGCTTTGTCCGAACGTGCTGCTGTATTGGGATGCGATCCAGTTCGCGCAGCAAAGCGGCGCCGCGGTGTTCGACATGGGCCGCTCGACGCCGAACGAAGGCACGTTCAAGTTCAAGGCGCAGTGGGGCGCGGAGCCGGTACAACTCAACTGGGAGTACCAGCTGTTGACGCCGGGCGAGCTGCCGAACGTCAGCCCCGCCAACCCGAAATATCAATTCGCGATCGCGCTGTGGCAGAAGCTGCCGCTCTCCGTGACGACGCGGGTCGGCCCGATGATCGTCCGTGCCATTCCCTGAAGCCATGGCGTTCCGTCCAATCGTGCTCACCGTGTCAGCCGATCCGTCCGTCGCTGCTTTCGAGCGGCACGGCGAGCCGGTCGCGATCGGCATCGCCTGCCCGCGCGGCGAGGTGTCGCGATCCGCGCGATGGGCCTTGACCGATCAGCGCGGCCGCCCGACGCCGGTGCAGACCACGGTGCTCGATCGATGGGGTGACGGATCCGTTCGCTGGCTGCTGACGGAATTCCAGGCCGACGTTGACGCCGGAGCGCCCGGCTATTACGCGCTCGCGCCCGACGACACGTCCGATCCACCCGCCGACGCCATCTCGATTGAGCACGCCGGTGAGACCTTGCGGGTGTGGACCGGCGCCGCGGCCATCGACGTGCCGCGCACCGGCACGGCCTTCTTCGCCGCGGCGGAAGTGGCCGGCCGGCCCGTTCTCGATTCCACCGCGATCGTCGCCGAGGATCAGAGTGGCGCCCGGTATCACTTCGTGATTCACCGCACGCTCGTCGAGCGCTGCGGATCGCTCAACGCGGTGCTGCGCAGCGAAGGACACTTCGTCGACGCATCCCTCCTTCGCCAAGGCTTCGGAGGGCAAGCCAGAAGGCGATGGCTCGACGCCACCATGCGGCTGCATTTCTTCGCCGGCCTCGGCACGGTGAAGGTCGAATTCTCGGTGACCAATCCGCGCGCCGCCCGGCACCCGGGTGGTGCGTGGGATCTTGGCGATGCGGGATCGGTGTTCATCCGCGACCTGTCGATTGCGATCGTGCCCGCGAAAGGCGGCTCCGCGGACGTATGGGGCTCGCTCGACGCCACCGATCACATGGAGCCGGCAGGCACGCGCTTCGCCGTGCACCAGGAATCGAGCGGCGGGCAGCACTGGCGGCACATCAATCACCTCACGCGCGACAACATCGTGACGACCCGCTTCCGCGGATTCCGCGCGGTCCGCGACGGGCGGGAGGTCGAAGGGCTTCGCGCCACGCCGATTGCGTCGATCGGCGGCGGCGATACGCGCGTCAGCGTGGCGCTGCCGCGTTTCTGGGAAATCTTTCCAAAGGCGATCGAGGCCGACGCGAATCATTGCGCGGTGGCGATGTTCCCGCGCGCCTACGGTGACCTGCACGAGCTGCAGGGTGGCGAGCGCAGCACGATGGCCTTTGCGGTGTGTTTCGGCCGCGACACCGTGACCGCTGAACCGCTGGCGTGGACGCGATCGCCGCTGCGCGTGTCCGGGGATCCGATCGCCTACCGGAAGGCCGGCGTGTGGGCGCCGATCGGCGCGCGATCGCCGCGCGTCGCGCCGCGTTACGACGCGCTCGTCAACACCGCGGTCCGCGGCGCTGAATCGTTCTTCGAAAGACGGGAGACGATCGATGAATACGGCTGGCGCAACTTTGGTGATCTCTATGCGGACCACGAGGGCGCACTGGTGTCGCACTATAACAACCAGTACGACGCCATCGCCGGATTCGCGACCAGGTTCCTTCAGACCGCCGACCACGGGTGGTGGACGCTCGCCGACGACCTCGCGGGACACGTCGCCGACATCGACCTTTACCACACCACCCGCGACCGCGCCGCCTACAACGGCGGGTACTTCTGGCACACGCAGCACTACCAGCCCGCCGGCACCGCCACGCACCGCGCCTACTCGCGGCGCAGCGGATCGTCAGGCGGCGGCCCCTGCTCGGAGCACAACTACACGACGGGATTGATGCTGCATCACTTCGTGACCGGCTCGGAGCGATCGCGCGCCGCCGTGCTCCAGCTCGCGAACTGGGTCATCGACATGGACGACGGCCGCAAGTCGCGCTTCCGCTGGATCGATCGCCGCGACACCGGCCTGGCGAGCGTGACGCGCTCGCCGGACTTCCACGGCCCCGGCCGCGGCGCCGGCAATTCGATCAACGCGCTGATCGATGCGCATCGACTGACCGGAGAGCCGCGCTATCTCGAGAAGGCCGACGCCCTGATCGCCCGTTGCGTGCATCCCGACGACGATCCGGGATCGATCGATCCGCTCGATGCCGAGAACCGCTGGTCGTACACGGTGTTCCTGCAGGCGCTCGGCAAATACCTCGAGCATCGCGCCGACCGCGGCCTGATCGATGCGAGATTCGAATACGCGCGCGCGGTACTGGTGAAGTACGCGGCGTGGATGGCCGTCAACGAGCGTCCGTACCTCGATACGCCCGAGAAGCTCGAATACCCGACGGAGACCTGGGCCGCGCAGGACATCCGCAAGGCGGCGGTCTTCGAATTTGCCGCGCGGCACACCAGGAATGAGACCGAGCGCGCGGCGTTTATCGCGGGCGCCGATCGATTCCTCGAGTATTCGATCGCGACGCTGACGGCGTCTCCGACCGGAACGCTGACGCGGCCGCTCGTGCTGCTGCTGGCGTACGGATTCCAGCGGCCGATGACCGGCATGGCCGACGCGCGGCCGCCGGTGCCGGCACATAACTTCGAGCGGCACGCCTTTACGCCGCTGCGTCAGCGGTTGAAGAAGCGGCTGGCGCTCGCCGGCGCGGGCCTGTCGGCCGCCGCCGTGCTCGTCATCGTGTTGTTGATTTCCTGAATGGGTAACCCAATGAAGGTTGTCGTCTATCTACCGGCGCTCAATGAGGCGGAAACGATCGGCAAGGTGCTGGACGCCATTCCGACGCGGCTGCCGGGCATTGAATCCGTTCGCACGATCGTCATCGATGACGGGTCGACCGACGGCACCGCGCAGATCGCGCAGCGGCACGGCGCCACCGTCGTCAAGCATGTGAAGAATCTCGGCACCGGCCGCGCGTTCGTGTCGGGCATCTCGGCCGCGCTCAACGCCGGCGCCGACATCATTGTCAGCATGGACTCGGACGGCCAGTTCCGCGGCGAGGACATCGCCAGGTTGATCGAGCCCGTTCTCGCCGGACGCGCCGACGTGGCGTTGTGCTCGCGTTTTGCGGACGGCAACTTGATCGGCTCGATGCCGTTCGCGAAGCGCGCCGGCAACGCGATGCTGACCAAGGCGATCAGCGTGATCGCCGAGACGCCGTTCACCGACGTGTCGTGCGGCTTCCGCGCGATGTCGCGCGAAGCCGCGTTGCGCGCCGACATTCACAGCAACTACGAGTACATCCACGAATCGCTGCTCAACTGGCGGCGCATCGGCATGACGATCGAAGAAGTGGCGCTGCCGGTGCTCGCGGAGCGGCCGGTTGGAGAGTCGCGCATCATGAGCAGCGTCTTCCGCTACGGGATCCGCTCGGGCCCGGTGCTGATCCGCGCGATTCGCGATTACAGCCCGATGAAGTTCTTCGGCGCCTTTGCGGCGCTCGCGATCGTCGTGTCGCTGGCGCTGGGATTGTTCGTATCGGTGCACTGGCTTCGCACCGGGGAGACCGCGCCTTACACGTCGTTCATCACGTTGAGTGTCGGCGGCATGCTGTTCGGCTTCCTGCTCGGCGCCCTCGCCCTCCTTGCCGATCTGATCGGCCGCGTCCGTTACGAGCTCGAGGAAATCCTGTATGAATCCCGGCGAAGCCGTCTTGCCGCGCCGACCATTCGAAAAGTCAGCTAAGGCGTCGACGTTCGTGGGGCGGCTGGCGGCGGAGGGCGTCCTGGCCCCGGCCGCCGCGATTGCCGTGATCGCTGTTGCGGTGCGCGTGCTCTTTGCGCCGCAGCTCGACATCCTCGACGATGCCGGGTATCTCGAGGCGGCACGGCGCGTCAGCAGCGGTCAATCGCTCGACACCCTGTTCCCCTTGTTCCGGCTGCGCGTCGGCATGGCATATCCGCTCGGTGGGTTGATGTCCGCCGGCCTCGTCGAGCCGATGCAGTTCTGGTTCCTGACGATCGGCGCGGATCTCCTTGCGCTCGTTGCGCTGGCCGCGGCGGCGTGGATCTTCGCGGGCACCGCTGAAGCCGCACTCTGCACCGCCGGCCTCTATGCGATCTATCCGCTCGCGATTCAGCAGTCGGCGATGTATTACCCGACGAGCTTCCAGGTCGCGTCGATCGCCGTGTCGTGCGCGCTGATCGCGCTTGCGGAACGATCCGCTGGATCGCGCCGGTGGTCATGCGCGTTTGGCGCCGGCCTTTCGCTGGGTATTGGTTATCTCTTCAAGGAAGACGTCGCGATCGTCGTGCCGGCCATGGTGCTCGCGTCGCTCGTCGCGCGCGTGCCTCGCATTCCCACGATGGCTGCGGTGTGCGCAGGCGCGGCAGTGGTATTCGGCGGCGAGTGCGTCGCTTACTGGCTCACCACCGGGCATCCGTTGTTCCGACTGACGGCCACCTCGGGTCTCGGTGCGCCGGTGGGCAGCGACCTCCAGATCGCGGAGATCTGGCGATGGAATGCGTACTTACGATCGCTATTGTTGCTGCCGGTCCAGGTGGGCATCTTGTGGTGGCTGGCGATCCCAGCCGCGTGGACGGCGTGGCGATCGCGACGGCGAGCGCCCGGGATCGCGTTCGCGGCCGTGTTGTTCGTGATCGTGATGCTGTACCTGCAGTTTGGCAGCGGATCGCTTGGCAGTTATTCACCGTTGCCGAAGACGCCGCGCTACACCGCGTTGGCCACACCGCTCTTGATGCTGACGGTCGGCGCGTGGCTTGCGGGGTTGTTCCACACGAAGCGGCGCCTGGCGATCGCGATCGCGATCGCGGTGATGATCTGCGCTGTGCCGTGCGTGATGTACTTGCAGGCGTCAGCGGGCGAGCGCACGCGCAATACGATCGCCGCCGCTCGCGCCCTCGGCTCGCTGGGACCAGGCACGCTGTACACCGATTACTACACCGCGCGCGTGCTTCGCATCGTCTCGCCCGATCGCGACATCCGCGTGTGGTATCACGCGAAATTCGACGAGAACAGGATGGTGGTGCTGGCGCCGCCGCAACCGGGCGCGTACGCGCTCCTCGACCGGCAGGCGGCGAAGGTGTACAGCTCGTCGTACCAGCTGCCGTTGCCGCCGGCGGTCGTGGACGTTCCAGCGGGCGCGGCGATCGTGTGGACGCACCAGGCCTACCCGCCGGGCACGCTGACGCGGCGCCTGCTCGAGATGATTCGCGGCACGATGACTGAGCTTCCCGGCGACAACGCCGTGCGCAGCCGCGTCGATCGTGCGATCACTGACATGATCGACGGCGATGACGCCGTGTTGTACCGGCTGCCATCGCCCTGAGCGCTATTTGATCGGGTAGTCGATGCTCGTCGTGACCTCAGCGGCATCGAGCGTGTTGCCCGCGCTCTTCACCCACACACCGATTCGATAATTCGGGTTGGCAGCCGGCGGCGTCCACGTGAACGTGTTCGCAGTCGTCCATCCGCTGATCGCGGTCCACTGCGCGCCATCATGCAACAGCCACTTGTATTGCTGCGGCGCGGCGCCGCCGTTCGGGATCGCCGTGAACGTGATCGGCGATCCTGGCGCTTGCGGGGCGATCTTGTTCGCGCCGAGCGTCACGGCCGTGAGCGGGGCCGGCGTCGAAGAGGGCGGCGGCGGCGGGGGCGGAGTCGCCGCGGCGACGATCGGGAAGTCCACGCTCGTCGTTACTTCCCCCGCATCGACGGTGTTACCGGCGCTCCGGACCCAGACCCCGAATCGATATTGCGAGTTCCACGCGGCCGGCGTCCAGTTGTAGACGTTCGACGTCGACCAGTCGCTGATCACCGACCATTGCACGCCGTTGTGGACGAGCCACTTGTACTGCTGTGGCGTGGCGCCGCCGGTCGGCGTGGCGGTAAAGGTGATGGTGGTGTTCTGCGGTTGCGGCGCCGGCTTGTTGGCGCTGAGCGTGACCGCTGAAAGGCGCGGGGCCGTGGTGGTGGTGGTCGTCGTCGGTGGCGGTGTAGTAGTCGCGGCGGTGATCGGGAAGTCGACGCTCGTCGTCGCCTCACCCGCATCGACGGTGTTGCCGGCGCTACGCACCCACACGCCAAACCGGTATTGCGAATTCCACGCCGCCGGCGTCCAGTTGTAGATGTTCGACGTCGACCAGTCGCTGATCACCGACCATTGCACGCCGTTGTGCACCAGCCACTTGTATTGCTGCGGCGTCGCGCCGCCATTCGGCGTGGCCGTGAAGGTGATGGTGGTGTTCTGGGGTTGTGGCGCAGCCTTGTTGGCGCTCAGCGTGACGGCGGTGAGCCTGGCCGCGGTCCCGGACGGAGGCGGCGGCGCGGCCGTCGTGGTCGCCGTACCGCTGATCGGATAATCAACGCTCATCGTCGCTTCGCCGGCATCCACCGTGTTGCCGGCACTTCGCACCCATACGCCGAACCGGTATTGCGAATTCGCGGCGGCCGGCGTCCAGGTGAATGCGTTGGACGTGGTCCAATCGCCAACGACACGCCACGCTGCGCCGTCGTGCATGAGCCACTTGTATTGCTGCGGCGAGGCGCCGCCGTTGGGCACGGCTGTGAACGTGATGCTCGTGCCTGCGGGTTGCGGCGCGGGCTTGCTCGGCGTCAGCGTGGTTGCGGTGAGCCGCGCCGAGGATGTCGGCGACGTGGGCGCCGGCGCCGGCTGATTGACACCTGAGATCGGGAAATCAATGCTCGTCGTCGCGTCGGCGGCGTCGGCGGTATTGCCGGCGCTGCGCACCCACACGCCGATGCGGTAGCCGGAGTTGGCGAGCGCCGGCGTCCACACGAACGTGTTGCTCGACCATCCGGTCAACGCGGTCCACTGCGCCCCGTCGTGAATCAACCACTTGTACTGATGCGGCGCGGTGCCGCCGGTGGGTGTCGCGGTGAACGTGATCATCGAGCCCGCTGCTTGCGGCCCAGCCTTGTCGGCGCCGATCGATACCGCCGCCGTCTTCGTGAACGACGCGCTTCCCGCCGCGGACGTCGAGATCGGGAAGTCCATGCTGGACGTCGCTTGTCCCGCGTCGGTGGTATTGCCGGAGCTCCTCACCCACACGCCGACGCGATACTGGGAATTCATCGCCGCGGGTGTCCAGTTGAACGTGTTGGCGGTCGACCATCCGGTCACCGCGGTCCACTGCGCGCCGTCGTGCACCAGCCACTTGTATTGCTGCGGCGCAATGCCGCCGGTCGGCGTGGCCGAGAAGGTGATGGTGGTGCCGGCCGCCTGCGGCGCGGGCTTGTTGGCGGTCAACGCGAGCGCGGTGATCACCGGGTTCGACGGCGCCGAGTTCGTGATCGGCGGCAGCGTCGATGTGTCCGGCGGCGGCAGCGGCGCGCCAGGCACTCCGCCAACCTTCAGCGCGTGAATGATCGGACGATAGCCGTAGCCGTCCTGATCGGCATAGAGCTGCGAGATGTAGATGATCTGACGGCTCGCATCGTAACCGATGCCGCCCAGCCGCACTTCAGGCTCGGGGAAGGGAAGGCCGAAGGACCACACACCGTACGGCAACACCTGCCACGGGCTCTTGAGGCCGGCCTTCACCGCGGCGAGGTCGTTGAGGTCGTAGGCCCAGAGCTGATAGTGGTACGGATACGCGTGTTGGGCCTTCGCGGTTGACGTCGGGTCATAGCACCACAGCGCGCCGTCGGGTCCAGTCGTCCCGGCAAGGCTTTGATTGTTGGTCCCGTTGCCGTAACAGAACGCGCCGGTGCCGTTGCGTCCCACGAACAACACCGTCCGCGAACCGGCAATCACCGCGACGCCGGTAATCTGTGTCGTACCTCCGAAGGTGGGATTGGAGTGATCCCAGCTGCCGAGTGTTGGATGGCTGTCCGAGTAATAGACGAGCGGCGTGGCCGGCACTTTGGCCATCGATGCGATGTCGGCCGGATTGAACACGAACGCGCTCGGGCCCCACGACGTGCGCCACGCGACCGGCAGGCAGCACTGGCCGGTGATCGCCGATCCGCCGAGCTTCTGCTGCCACTCGGGCGGAACCGCGGACATGTAACCGGAGACGAAACCCGAGTGCGCATCCTCCCAGACCTGGCGCATCCCCATCACGCCTGGCGTCGACAGGGTGGTGGAGCGCGAATAGTGCGAGACGCGCTGCGTGTTGTTGGCGTCGTAATAGATCGAGGCCGATCCATACAGCCGATCGCCGCTCACGAACAGGCCGGTAATCGACGCCGGACCGCCGGTGGCCACCTGAGCGAGCGTGCCTTCCGTCGGTTCGTAGAATCCCTGCAGGAAGTTCGCGAAGGGCAGCTGCGTGATGACGTTGCTGTTCACGAGGCTGGGAATCGCGACTTCAGCGACATTGCCGGCCCGCGTGCCGATAAACAGCGAGTTCCTCGACGGGTTGAACGCGACCGGCGATCCGCCGAGCGTGAAGCCGTCACCGTTGATGAATTGATCCGGCAGCCGGAAGCCGCCCAGATAGGAGAGATCCGCAAACTGGATGAGCGGCAGCGTCGAGGGATCGCTTTGCGCTGACAGTGACGCGAACATCGTGACCACGAAGCACGCGATCAGCGCGCACACGAAGACATACCGCTGTTTCCACATCAGGTTTCGTTCCTCTCAATTGTTGTGTTGAGCAATCGCACGATGAGCTGTGCGGCTTGCGCGCGCCGCTAACGCAAGGTCCGCGCCACGTAGTCTCCGTTTTGGAGACTTTGCGATTTCAGGAATGGATTTGGAGAAACGGAAATGAAATTGGGGCTCTCCCGTGGAGGAGATCGGGAGAGCCCCATGACGAAACCGACTAAGAATTACACACGTGCGAGTGTTTTTTGCTGATGCATACGGCGCATCTACAACTTTTTATTTGATGGCGAACTGCAGAGAGTTCGACACTTCATACGCATCGCTCGTGTTGCCCGCGCTTCGCACCCACACGCCGATGCGATAGTTCGGATCGGCCTTGGTCGGCGTCCACGAGAAGGTGTTCGACGTCGTCCAGCCGGTGACGATGTTCCACTGAGCGCCGTCGTGAATCAGCCACCGGAAGGTGTGCGGTGCGGCGCCGCCAGCAACCGTGGCGGTTGCGACTATCGTCGTGCCGGCGTTCTGCGGCGCGACCTTGTTCGTGCTCAGCTCGACGCCCGTGAGCGGCGGCGCAGGAACCGTCGATGCCGCCACGGAGATCGGGAAGTCGTTCGACGAGGTCACTTCGGGTTCTTCCTTCGTGCTGCCGTTGCTGCGCACCCAGATGCCGATGCGATAGTTCAGGTTCGCCGTGGTGGGCGTCCAGGTGAACGTGTTGCTCGAGGACCAGCCCGTCACCGCCGACCATGAGCCGCCGTCGTGGAGCAGCCACTTGTATTGCACGTTGAGCCCGCCGCTGATCGCCGCGGTCCATTTCACCGCGGTGCCGGGCGCCTGCGGCGCCACCTTGTCGGCGGAAATCGTGACCCAGTTCACCGGCACCGGCGCCGGCGCGCTGATCGCAAACGCGGTCGAGGCGCTCGCTTCCGGCGCATCCGTTGTGTTGCCGTGGCTTCGCGCCCACACGCCGACGCGATACTTGGGATTGGCCGTTGCCGGCGTCCACGTGAACGAATCGATCACCGACCAGCCCGTCACCGCCGTGAAACCCGTGCCGCTGTCGACGAGCCACTTGTATTCCTGCGGCTCGATGCCGCCGATCGCAAACGCGGTGAAGGTCACGGGCGTGCCGGTGAGCTGCGGCGCCACGCGGTTCACCGACATGGTGATGGCGCTGACGACGGTGCTGCCCGATGGCGGCGGTGGCGGCGGCGGTGGCGGCGGAGCGTCGCTGGTGCTCTGCGTTCCTGGCGTCGCGCTGATCTGGAGCACGTGAATGACCGGACGATACGAGTAGCCATCGCGGTCGGCCATCAGTTGCGAGATGTAGAGGCGCTGGTTCACGGCGTCGTAGCCGACGCCGCCGATGCGCACCGACGCTTCGGGCGTCGGGAGATCAAACGGCCACACACCGTAAGGCACGACTTCCCACGGCTGCTTCTGGCCGGCCTTCACCGCCGCGAAGTCGTTCAGATCGTACGCCCAGATCTGATAGCGATACGGGTAGGCGTGCGATCCCTTGTCGCTGGTCGTGGGGTCGTAGCACCAATGCGCGCCGTCCGGACCTATCGTGCCGGCGAGGCTCTGGTCGGCAGTGCCGTTGCCGTAACAGTTCGGGCCCGTGCCGTTGCGGCCGAAGTACAACGCGGTGCGCGTGCCGGCGATGATCGCCATGCCGCCCATCTGGATCGTCGCGCCATAGGTTGGATTGGCGCCGTCCCACGGACCGAGCGTGGGATGTTCGCTGGGATAGTAGAGCAGCGGCGCCGCGGGGACGATGGCCTGGCCGACCTGCGCGGGATTGAACGCGAACGCCGCGGGACCCCACGACGTGCGCATCACGATCGGAATGCAGCACTGGCCGGTTGCGGCCGGGCCGCCGAGTGTGGCGCGCCATTCAGCAGGAATGATCGACATCATGCCGGAGACGAATCCGCTCTTGCCGGTCTCCCACACTTGCGACCAGCCGGAGAAGCTCGACTCGTTCAACTGCAGCGAGCGCGAGTAGTGCGAGACGCGCTGCGTGTTGTTCGCGTCGTAAAAGATCGACGCGGTGCCATAGAGGCGATTGTTGTAGACCATCAGGCCATCGAGGTTGACGCCGTCGGTGGCAATCTGCGACAGGTGGCCCTCGGTGGGATCCGTGAGCGGCTGCAGGAACGTCGCAAACGGCATCGCCGCGGGATTGTTGGTGTTGACGGGAGTCGGAATGCTGATTTCCGCAACGCGGCCGATGCGGCTGCCGACGAAGAGCGAGTTGTTGACCGGGTTGTACGTCAGCTGGCGGCCGCCGAACGAATAGCTGTCGCCATTCGACGAATCGGCCGGGAGACGGAACCCACCAACATAGGTGAAGTCAGTGAACGCGAGCCTCGGTTGCGTCGAGGGGGAAGTCGACTGCGCCGAGATTGGCGCGTTCGACCAGACGAGAACGATTGCAGCGAATGCAAACAGGGTTGCAAGTACAGGCTTCGCCAGGCGTACACACTTCTTCCTCATTGCCAGTGGTCCTTTTCGCGGAATTGTTGGGATCGGGCGGGCCGCGACCAGGGATCGCGAACCGCACGTGCCGCGACTATCGCAATCGGCAGACCAACTTCAGCCGCGCGCAGGCGAGGTGTGTGAGGAGATGAAAGCTGGCGGAAATTCGAGAAAGATCGATCGCGTGTCCGCGATCACTACGCGCGCTTGATCACGGTTGAGCTAACAATATTGACGTGTCGATCACAATTCTGATCGGGAAGAGAACGGAAACGATCGAACTTGGTGCGCGGTGATTACTGATCGGAGATCGTCAAACGGATCCGTAACGTGCTCTGGTTGAAGCTAGCGCATGCGTTGTATGGACGAGCTTGGATCGACGCGCGGCTGATTCGATGATCGGCCAGAGCGGTTGAAGCGTCCGCGACCACGTGAGGCCGCTCAACTCAGCAGACTGCGCGATGGTGCGCCGCTGGGCGGGAGACAGGGCGAGCAGATCCAGCACGTGGTTTGCGAATCGTTCCGGTGTGTTGGCCACAAACGACGCATACGCCGCATCGGGCGGCAGGCCGCCTGCGACCGCTTCCGTGATCACAATCGGGAGGCCGGCGGCAATGGCTTCGAGCGCCTTGTTCTGAACGCCGCGCGCGACGTGCAGCGGCGCAATACCAACTGCGGCGCCCCACAGCCAGTCGCGCACATCAGGAACGCGGCCGGCGACGGTGATTGAGCGATCGCTGCTGCAGAGCGATCGAAACGCCGGCGAGGGATCGGGGCCCACCACCGCAAGCGTGGCATCGGGGCGTGCGGCGCGCACGAGCGGCCACACCTTCTCCACGAACCACGTCATGCCCTCGGCATTGGGTTCGTAGCTCATCACTCCGCAAAACACCACGCGCGGCGCATCAGCCGGCGGTCCAGTTGGCCGCAGCCGATCCAGCTCGACGCCATTCGACAGAACGCGGACGTTGGCCGATGCCGCCAGCGCATGCGCATTGTCGGCCTCACGCGCGTTGACGACCAGCGAGGTCATCGCTCGCTCGGCGGCGCGGGCTTCGAAGGCGCCGAGTGTGTGCGCTTCGCGCCGGTAGATCCACGACTTCGGGGCGCTGCTCGCGGCCGCCATGTCGCGCCACTTGCGCGAATCGACGTCGACGAAATCCAGCACCAGCGGAAACGCATCGAGCGGCGGCTCCATGGCGAAGCGCGCCATCCCGGAGCCGTAGGCGAAAACCACGTCCGGCGGGTTCGTGTCGACGATGTGCCGGAGCGTGGCCGACATGCCCGGGGCATCGAGCAACGCGTGCGTGAGCGGCGTCCGGCTGGTGAGCGCGAGAGCGGCGTTCACACCGCTCCTGAGCCGCCCGACCCGAAGCGCGTGGACGCGCGTGACGAACGCCTTCACGTCGTCGACGTGCGACGCCTCTTCATCATCATGCACCAGCGACACGAGTTCGACCTCGGCGTGATCGCGCAGGTGATGCAGCATGTGATACACGCGCAAGCGATCGCCGCGATTGGGTGCGTACGGGAGCCGATGGGTCAGCACGAGCACGCGCCTCATGCGGACCTCTCTTCCATGCGAGGATCGCGATGCCGCAGCACGCGCGCCGGCACGCCCCCGGCGATGGTCATATCGGGGATCGGCCGCGTGACGACGGCGCCGGCGGCAACGACTGAATCGTGTCCGACGTTCGCCATCACCACTGCCGCACTCCCAATCCAGCTGCCGTCGCCGATTCGGACGGGTTCTTTCCGCGTCGGCTGATCGCGAATGACGGTCGACAAATCGTCGATGCCGTGGGTATTCGCGCCGCTCGGCACGTGCACGCCGGCGGCCAGCAGCGCGTTGGCGCCGATGATGGCCCAACCCAAATGACACCGCGGCCCGATGTAGGCGCGATCGCCGATGCTGGCGGATGCGGACGAAAAGATGGTGCCGAACTCGATCGTGGCCGTGCGCGCGCACGATCGCAGCGCGCAAGAGAGGAACGCGCGGCGGAGATACTGGCCGATCAGCCCGGGCACGAGGGCCCACGCCTGCGTCGAGCCTTCGAGCGCGCGATCGGGTCCCATGACTCGGGAGCGCAGCCACCACGAGATCACCGAAGGCGCGACCGCGACGATCGCCAGGCCGTGCAGTGCGGCTTTGATCGCGTTACGCATGGCATTCCCGCAGCGAGGCCGACGGTCCGACGAGCTCCTGGTAGATGCCCTCGACCTTGCGGACGCGCGATTCGAACGACAGCTCGCCTTCGACGCGCTGGCGCGCGCGTTTCATCATGCGTTGCGTCGCCCCCGGATCGAGCATCGTCGCGGCGATGGCATACATCAACTTGTCGACGCGTCCGGGCGCGATGATGCGTCCGTGGATGCCGTCGTGCAGGAGCTCCGCGGTTCCGCCGGCAGCGGTCGCCACGATCGGCGTTTCCATGGCCATCGCCTCGAGCACCGAGTTGGGCGTGCCCTCGTAATCGGAGGACTGGACGAACAGATCCAACGCGTGATGCAGCGCTTTGACGTCGGTGATGTGACCGGTGAACGTGACGCCGTCGCTGATCCCGAGTGCGTGGCGCTGATCCTCGAGCGCCTTTCGCAGGCTGCCGTCGCCGGCGATGATCAAGTGCAGCTTCGGATTTCTCCGATACAGCTCGCCGAACGCTTCCAGGAGCAGGTCGAAGCGCTTCTGCGGTTCGAGCCGGCCGACCGCACCGATGGCAATGTGATCGTGACGCAGGTTGAGGCGTTGACGCGCATCGGCCGCTGCTGCGGGATCGCGCCGGAACTGGCGGTGATCGATCGCGTTCAGGACGGTGGTGACGCGCTCGGGCACGGCGCCGTGCGCGACGAGCTCGCCCGCGATGTCGCTCGACACCGCGATTAGTCGCGGGAACTTCGCGAGGACGCGCTTGTCGGCCGGGTAATAGAGATACCGCTCGCGCGGTGAATGCCCGGTCCAGCCGTGCACGGTCGACAGCGCGGCGACGCCGCAGGATTTCGACAACAGCAGCGCCAGCAGGTTGGTCTTGTAGTCGTGCGCGTGAACGACGTCGATCTGCCGATCGGCGACGAGCGCGCGCAGCCGCGGCCAGACGCGCGGATCGAACGAGTGACGCTCGCTCACTTCGACATAGTCGACGCGTGCATCGCGCGCCCGCTCGTCGATGGCGAAAATGCCGTCGCGGCGATCGCGCATGTAACAGACCGTGACCTGGGCGTGACGGGGATCCGCCATCGCGGCGCCCATCAGGATGGTTTTCTCGGGACCGCCGCCGGTGCCGCGGACGCTGCGCAGCTCGAGGACTCGGACGGGGCGCGAGGGGCTCATGGTTATGCCGTCCGCCGCGCGCGATGGCTGCCGCCCGCGATGATTGCCAGCGCCCTCGCCAGGTCATACACGACCGCGACGGCCAGCGCCTGTGCTGCCGCCGTGACGCCGCGTCGCAGTTGGCGCTTGCGCATGTGGGAGGCCCTGATCCCTACGGGAATCAACGCCGC